>Ga0184637_10000082_pt1 | contig 60929 bp, 53 predicted proteins | sample PLM3_127_b2_FD_133143 | JGI IMG/M metagenome (GOLD analysis project Ga0184637, IMG submission 133143) | Groundwater sediment microbial communities from an aquifer in East River, Colorado, USA - PLM3_127_b2 | ecosystem: Environmental > Terrestrial > Soil > Riparian zone | place: USA: East River...
ACGCTCCCCGCGAGCACGCACCAGGCGCACGACGCGCCGAGCGCGAGGACCCGCCGGTCGAGCTCGGCGAGCGCCTCGGGCGGCGGGCGCGCGGCCAGGAGGTTGATGTCGGTGGTGTCGCCGCGCGCGGTCTCCACCAGCTTCGCGTTGATCCGCGTCGTCCCCGGGACGCGGACGAACGAGAGCCCCCAGTAGTGGTCGCACTCGTTGCCGAGGCGCGCCTTGAACTCGGAGCCGGGCAGCTGGAAGCAGACCTGCCCGCCGCCCGCGCCGTTCACCGCGAGCGTGTCGCGGATGTACCCGTGGAAGTCCAGCGCCGACGCGGTCGTCGCCGTGGACGCGACCGTCGCGATCGCGAGAAGCGGGTGGCTCGTTCGCATCGGGACCTGCCGTGCGCAATCTGGTGAGCCAGGCGGACGTTGTGTCGGTCCGCTCGGGTCTGGTCACGGACGAGCGGACTGCTCGGCCCAACCCGTTCCGGGGAGCCGCCGCCGCCGGGTTGCTCGCGTCCGCGCGCCGGCCGCCGGTGCCGCGCCGCGCCCCTCCCCGGCGACGCTCCTCGCCCGCCGCAGGCCCGGATCCCCTGGCTTTCGCCGCCGCGCGAGGCCGCGAGCGCGGGGCACGCGCGTTGCTCCTCCGGCGCGCGAGGAGGCTTCATGAACCGAATCGAGTCGATCCAGGTCGCGCCGACCACCGAGAAGAAGACCCAGCCCGGCCGCTTCGAGGCGGCGCTCCGCGGCGCAGCGGAGGGCGCCGCGCGCGGCATCGCCGGCGCGGTCGAGCTCGCCGCTCCCTACGTGCCGGGCGGCACCGTGCTCGCGGCCGCCATCCGGACGGCAGGGAGCGGCGGGGGGCTGCGCGCGGGCAGCGCCGCCGAGAGCGGGAGCGACGCCGGCGCCACCACCGGCAGCTCCGAGGGCGACCTCCTCGAGGCGACCCGCACGCTGCAGCAGGAGGCTCGCACGTTCAACCTCCAGTACCTGCAGCTCCAGGAGAGCATGCAGCGCGAGAGCCGGGAGTTCACGGCGGTCTCGAACGTCATGAAGGTGAAGCACGACAGCGCCAAGTCGGCCATCAACAACATCCACTGAGACCGCCATGCCGCTCGCCCCCGTCGCCGCCCCGGCGGTGGTCTCCCCGGTCGCGCCCGCCCCGAGGGCGCAGCGCTTCGCTGCGCTCGTGGAGGCCCGCGCACCGATGGCCGCCGCCGCCACCTCGCCGCCGCCGCGTCCGGGCGCGCCCGCTGCGCTCGAGGCGGTCGAGCGGGCCCAGCGCCGTCTCGACGGCATCCTCGAGGCGGCGCGCTCGGGCCGGACCTTCACGGCCCAGGATCTGCTCGGGCTGCAGGCCGAGGCCTACCGGACGGTCCAGACCGTGGATCTCGCCACGAAGCTCGTCGAGCAGGGTGCGCAGTCGGTGAAGCAGGCGCTCAACACGCAGCTCTAGGAGGAAGGCCATGCGGGTCACGCTGCTCGCGGCGCTCGCCGCGGCCGCCACCGGGTGCGGGGGCGAGGAGCTGCTGCACGGGCTCGAGGAGTCCCAGGCGAACGAGGTGATCGTCGCCCTCGACGAGGGCGGCATCGCCGCCCGCAAGGTGCGCGACGACGGCGCGGAGGTCGCCTGGACCGTATCGGTGCCGGCGCGCGAGGCAGCGCGCGCTCACCGGCTGCTCGCCGAGCGCGAGCTCCCGCGGGCCCGACCGCCGGGCTTCGGAGACGTCTTCGGGAGCGGCTCGATGGTGCCGACGCCGACCGAGGAGCACGCGCGCTACCTGCACGCGCTCGCCGGCGAGCTGGCGCGCAGCGTCGAGGCGATCGACGGGGTGGTCGAGGCGCGCGTGCACCTGGGTCTTCCGCAGGCCGACCCCTTGCGGCCGGGCGAGCCGCCAGCGCCCCGCGGCGCGGTCCTCATCAAGTGCCGCCCGGCGGCGTGCGAGGCCGTGCGGGCCCTGGAGCCGGGGATCCGCGCGCTCGTGGCCGGCGCAGCCGATCGGCTGGAAGCCGCAGCCGTCTCGGTGGTGGTGGCGCCGGCCGCGCAGTCCCCGCCGCCGTCACCTTCCCAGCCACCGCGACGTTCCCGGGTCCTGCTCGGGCTCGCGCTGGTGCTCGGGCTCGGCGGCGTCGGGTTCGCGGGAGCGGCGGTGCGCGCGCGGCGCCGGGAAGTGGACCCGTCGTGACGCCCGCCGACCGTCGCCTCGCCGCGCTCGTCGCCGCCTTCGCCCCCACGAGAGCGCCGAGCCTCCTCGCACGGCTCGGGAGCTCGAGCGCTGCGGACGTCGTCCAGCAGGTGGAGCGCCTCGTCGCGTCGCCCCGACGCGAGCGGCTCGCGGCGCTCGCGGGTGCCCTCGCTGCAGAGCGGCCCGCCTCCTCGCGTGGACCGCTCGTGGCGCGCGCCGAGCGGCCTGCGACCGCGGCGATCTGCAAGGCGCTCGGCGAGGGGACGGCCTGCGGCGCCGCCGCCCCGGCGCTGATCCGGCTCTGTCGCCAGCGCGTGGTGGGCTGAGCGGCTGGGCCGGACGCGGCCGAACACCGGACGAACGGGACGCGATCCGGCCGGGGGCGGCGCGGCTCACGGCGGGGAAACCGTCCTGATTCCGCGAGTTGTCCGCTCGGCACGACCTGTGGACTCCCGTGGCGCATGGCGCTTCCGTTCGATCTCCCCACCCTCTCGCGCGGCTTCGCCGACCTCACTGCCGGAGCGTGCGGGGTCGGTGACGAGGCCGCCGCCGGTGCGGCGAGCGCCCTGTCCACGCTGCTCGGCTGCGACGTCGTCGTGCGCGGGCGGGCCTCCCCGGGCCGGCCTGCCGCGCGCGCCGCGGTGGCGCGGCTCGCGATCGACCTGACCGCGCTGCCGGGTGCGGCGGTGCTCGAGGTCGAGCCGACGCTCGTCGTCGCGCTCGTCGATCGGCTCGCCGGCGGCACCGGCGCCGTCGCCGGCGCGACGGCGCTCACGCCCGTGGAGGCGACCGCCCTCGAGCTCTTCGCCCTCTCCGCGCTCGACGGCGCGTGCGCTGCCGCCCGCGTGGAGACGGTCCTCGGTCCCCGGCTCGCCCGCGGCGTCGTCGAGCCGGGCGGCACGCTCGCCGTGGAGCTCGAGATCGGCGCGGCGGGGATCGCCGGCCGCGCCCGGCTCCTGCTGCCCGCCGCCGCGATCCGCGCCCTCGCCGGCGCCCCCGCCGCCGAGGGTGCCGCGGGCGCGCTCCGGTTCACCGCGGCCTTGCGCGGCGGCGAGGTGCCCCTCACGCGCCCCGAGCTCGAGGCGCTCGTGGCGGGCGACGTCGTGGTGCTCGATCCCGGGGCCGAGGAGCCTCGGGCGCTGATGCTGCCCGGGGGCGCACGGGCGCGGGGCCGGCTCGAGGACGGGGTCTTTCACGTGGAGGAAGTCATGACCGAATGGAGTGCGCAGCTCCCGCTGAGGCTCGAGGTCGAGCTCGCGCGAGTCGAGGTGACGCTGGCCGATCTCGCCCGGCTCGAGCCGGGCGCGGCGCTGCCGCTCGGCGTCGATCGGCGTGGCCTCGTGACGCTCCGCTGCGGCGAGCGCGCGATCGCCCGGGGCGAGCTCGTCGAGATCGACGGCGCGGTGGGCGTCCGGATCCTCGCGCTGGAGGTGGCGCCGTGACCCCCCGGCTCGTCGAACGACTGGGAGGACCGCGCCGCGCGGCGGGGCTCGCGGGCGCGGCGGCGCTCGGGGTCGCCGGCCTTTCGCTCTCCGCCGGGGCGCTCGCCCCCGCTGCCGCGCGCGCCGCCGTGGCGGTCTGCGCCCTCGGCGCGCTCGCCGCGCTCGCCCGGCGCCCGCCCCGACCGGACGCGGCGCCGGCGCCGCTCGCCCTCGTGTCGCGCGCCGCGCTCTCCCGCGACGCTGGGCTCGCCCTCGTCGAGGCGGGCGGCCGGCGGCTGCTCGTCGGCTACGGCGAGCGCGGCGTCTCGCTCGTGGCGGACCTCTCTGCGGAGCGCGAGGCGACGCCGTGATCGCCGCGGCCGTCGCCTCCGCCGGGCCCATCGCCGACCGCCCGGCGGAGCTGCTCGTCCTGCTCGCGGCGCTCGCGCTCGTGCCCGCCGCGCTCGTGACGCTCACGAGCTTCCTCAAGATCGCGGTGGTGCTCTCGATCGCGCGCTCTGCGCTCGGCGCGCCGCAGGTGCCGCCGAACTCCGCGGTGACGGGGCTCGCCCTCGTGCTCACCGCGCTCGTCATGGCGCCGGTGGGAGAGGCCTCGCTCGCCGCGCTGCGGGAGGCGCCCCCCGAGCGCGGGGTGGCGGGCACCCTCGCGGCGGTGGAGCGGGGCGCCGCACCGCTCAAGGCCTTCCTCGCGCGCTTCGCGCGCCCCGACGATCGCGCAGCGTTCCTGGACGTGGCGCGGCGCCTGCGCGGTCCGGAGGGAGAGCAGGCGGGAGAGGAGGACCTCGCGGTGCTCGCCCCCGCGTTCGTGGTCTCCGAGCTGCGGCGCGCCTTCACCATCGGCTTCCTCGTGTTCGTCCCGTTCCTCGTCGTGGACCTGGTGGTCTCGAACGTGCTCCTCGCGCTCGGCCTCACGCAGCTCTCCCCGACGTCGGTCGCGCTGCCGTTCAAGCTCCTCCTCTTCGTCGCGGTCGACGGCTGGAAGCTGCTCGCCCGCGCGCTGGCCCTCTCGTACGCGGGGTGATCATGGACCCGGCCCTCCTCTCGCTCGGCCGCGAGGCCCTCGTCCTCGTCCTCCTCGTCTCGTCGCCCCCGCTCCTCGCTGCCCTCGCGGTGGGGCTCGTGACCGGCGTCCTGCAGGCCGCCACCCAGGTGCAGGAGCCGACCGTCGCGGTGGTGCCGCGCCTCGCGGCGGTGCTCGGCGCGCTCGCGATCGCGGGGCCCTGGATCGGCGCCCGGGTGGTGCGCTTCGCCCAGACCTGCCTCGACCTCCTGCCCCGGATCGCGGCGTGACGCTCATGCCCGAGCTCGTCGAGCGCGCCCCCGCCGCCCTCCTCGCGTCGCTTCGCTTCCTGCCCGTGGCGCTCGTGTCGCCGTTCCTCGGCGGCCCGCTCGTGCCCCACGTCGTGCGGGTGGCGCTCGCGGCCGGCCTGGGGATCGCGGCCGCCGGGCTCGCGCCCGCGCTCCCTGCTCAGGGCGGCCTGGAGCTCGCGGCCGGCGGGGTCCGGGAGCTCGCCGTGGGGCTCGTCCTCGCGCTCCTCGTCTCGGCGCCCGTCGAGGCGGCGCGGGCGGCGGGCCGGCTCGCCGACACCTATCGTGGCGCGACGCTGTCCGAGCTGCACGTCGCTCCGATCCGGCAGCGCGAGAGCGCCTCGGGCGACCTGCTCGCCCACTGGGTGGTGGTGCTCGCCGCCTGGGCGGGTGGCGACCGGCTGGTCGTCTCCGGCATCGTGGAGACCTTCGCCGCGCTCCCGCCCGGCGCCACGTTCCCGGCCGGCCCCGCCCTCGCGCTCACGCTCGGCGCCGCCCGCGATCTCGTCGCCGCCGCCGTCGCCATCTCCGCGCCGGCCGCGGCGGGGGTGCTCGCGGCAGATCTCGCGCTCGCGCTCGTCGCCCGGGTCGCGCCGCAGCTCGGTGCGGTGAACGCGGCCCAGCCCGCGCGCGCGGCCCTCGGCCTCGCCGCCCTCGCCGCCGCCTCCGCCGCGGCGGGGGGACGGCTCGTCGCCGCGGTGGCGCTCTCCGGGCGCGCCGCCGCCGCGCTGGGGGGCTCGCCGTGAGCGCCGACAGGAGCGAGCAGCCCACGCCGAAGCGGCTCGCCGAGGCGCGCCGGAGAGGGGAAGTCGCCTCCAGCCGCGAGCTCACCGGGGCGATCGCCCTGTTCGGCGGTCTCGCGGGCCTGGCGGCGGCCGGGGGTGCGATGGCGCGCGAGCTCGGCGCCATGCTGGCGGGCGCCCTCTCGCGCGCGCCGCTCGAGGGGGGCGCGCCCGCCGCGGTGCTCCAGGATGCCGCGCGCGCCGTGCTGCGGCTCTCGCTCACCCCGGCGCTGGCCGCGGCCGCCGCGGGCCTCGCCGCAGGGCTCCTCACGACGCGCTTCAACTTCGCGCTGGGCGCGCTGCGCCCGCGCCTCGAGCGCATCGATCCCCTCCGAGGCCTCGGCCGCCTCGTCGCGCCCGCCCACCTCGCCGCGGTGGCGCTCGGCGTCGTGAAGGGCGCCGCGCTGCTCACGGTGGCCGCGCTCTGGTTCCGCGGCGCGGCGAGCGGTCTCGCCGGGCTTCCCCGCGCCGAGGCGGTCGCCGCCCTGCGCGCCGTGCCCGCCCTGCTCGGCCTCGCGCTCAGGCTCGCGGCCGTGTTCGTCGCCTTCGGCGCCCTCGACCACGCGCTCGCGTGGCGGCGCCAGCGGCGTGCGCTGCGGATGTCGCGTGACGAGGTCCGGCGCGAGCACCGGGAGGACGAGGGCGACCCCGTGCACCGCGCCGAGCGCCGGCGGCTGCACCAGGCGCTGCTGCAGGCCGGGCCGGTGAGCCGCGCGACCGTCGTGATCGTGAACCCGACGCGCGTCGCGGTCGCCCTCCACCACGACCGCGCGGCGGGCGATGCGCCCCGCGTGCTCGCCAAGGGGACCGGCCTCGCCGCCGCGCGCATCCGCTCCGCCGCGCGCCGGGCGGGCGTGCCGATCGTGCGCGACGTCCCGCTCGCCCGCGCCCTCCACCGGCTCGTGGAGATCGGCGACGAGATCCCCGAGGAGCTGTACGAGGCGGCCGCCGCCGTCCTCGCCCACCTGTACGGCCGGGAGGTGACCCCGTGAACCGCCTGCACCCGCTGCTCGCCCGCCTGCGCGGCACCGGCGACGCGCTGTTCGCCGTCGCAGTCCTCGCCGTCGTCCTCCTGCTCGTGACCCCGGTCCCCCCGGGCCTCCTCGACGCGCTGCTCGCGACGAACCTGGCGGCCGCCGCGACGATCCTGGTCGTGACGCTCTTCGCCCGCGACGCGCTGCGGTTCGCGAGCTTCCCGACCCTCCTCCTCCTCACCACGCTCTTCCGGCTCGCGCTCAACGTCTCGTCCACCCGGCTCGTGCTCTCGCGCGGCGCCGCCGGGCAGGTGATCGAGGCCTTCGGCCGGGTGGTCGTGCAGGGGAACGTGGTGGTGGGCGCGGTGATCTTCGCGATCCTGACGCTGGTGCAGCTCCTCGTCGTCGCGAAGGGGGCCGAGCGGGTTGCGGAGGTGGCCGCGCGCTTCACGCTCGACGCGATGCCGGGCAAGCAGATGGCGATCGACGCGGACCTGCGCGCCGGGTCGATCGAGCAGGGCGAGGCCCGCCGGCGGCGCCGGGCCCTCGAGCGCGAGAGCCAGCTCTACGGCGCGATGGACGGCGCGCTCAAGTTCGTGAAGGGCGACGCGATCGCGGGCGTCGCCATCGTGCTCGTGAACGTGGTCGGCGGCATCGCCGCCGGCGTCGTGCGCGGGCTGGACCCGGGCGCCGCGGCGCGCCGCTACGCCCTGCTCGCCATCGGCGACGGCCTCGTCTCGCAGATCCCGGCGCTCCTCGTGGCGGTGTCGGCCGGCGTCGCCGTCACGCGGGTCGCCGCCGAGGAGGAGGGGAGCTCGCTCGGCGCCGAGATCGGCCGGCAGCTCGCGGCGGAGCCGGCGGCGCTCGCGACCGTTTCCGCGCTGCTCGCGGGCCTGGCGCTCGCGCCCGGCCTGCCCGCGGCGCCGTTCGCCCTGCTCGCGCTGGCGGCAGGCGGCGGCGCGTTCGAGCTGCACCGCCGGCGCGCCGGCGCGCGCGCGGCGCGCGACGGCCAGCCGGCTGCCGGCGAGGTGGCCGCCGCGCACGGCGCCCCGGAGCCGTTCACCCCGGCCGCGCCGCTCGTGCTGGAGCTCGCGGACGATCTCCTCGCGCTCGCACGCGAGGGCGATGCCCGCTTCGTCCGCGAAGGGCTCGCCGGGGTGCGCGAGCAGCTCTGGCGCGAGCTCGGCTTCCGTGTGCCCGCCATCGCAGTGCGGCCGGCGGCGCTGCCGCCGGGGGGATGGCGCCTGCTCCTCGACGAGGTGCCCGCTGCGAGCGGCGCCGCGCCCGTCGACGAGGTGGTGGCGCTCGCCCCCGCCGACGAGCTCGCGCTGGTCGGGCTCGCTGGGGTCCCCGACGTCGACCCGATCACCGGCCGCGCCGTCCGCCTCGTCGCCGCCGCGGACGCGCCGCGTGCGGCGGCGCTCGGTCCCGTCCGAACGCCGCTCGAGCGGCTCGAGGCGGAGGTGGCCTCGGCGCTCGCGCGCGGGGCGCACCAGCTCTTCGGGGTCCAGGAGGCCCAGGTGCTGCTCGACGGGCTCGAGCTCGCGAGCCCGGCGCTGGTGCGCGAGGCGGCGCGGCAGCTCCCGGCCCCACTCCTCGCCGAGGTGCTCCGCCGGCTGCTCGAGGAGGGAGTCTCGATCCGCCCGCTCCGGCTGGTGCTCGAGGCGATGCTGGAGTCGGGGGGTGCCTCGCGCGGCGCTCCGGCGCTCGCCGAGGCGTGCCGCCGGGCGCTTCGCCGCCACATCGCCCATCGCTGCGCGAGCGGCGGAACCGTCCATGCACTCCTGCTTGAGCCCGCGACCGAAGAGGCGATCCGGGCGGCGCTCTCGGGAGAGGTCGCAGCGCTCGCTCCGGAGCTGGCGGCGGGGCTCGTCGAGCGGCTCATGGCCGAGACCGAAGCCCTGGAGATCCCCCCGGTCCTCCTCGCGAGCGGCGACGTCCGGCGGGCGCTCCGAGCCATCGTGGCGCCGAGGTTTCCGCGGCTGCCGGTGCTCGCCTACGACGAGCTTCCACCGGAGCAGCCGGTCCGACCGCTCGGCCGGATCGCAGCCGCAGCATGATCCGGCAGCAGACACGAAGACGGGCCGCGACCTCCTGGCCGCGGCCCGCTCGATGCGAAGGATGTCGGGCGCTTACGCGCCGGCCGCGACGGGCGGGGTTCCCTCACCCTCCCCGCGCGGGCGCTCCGGCGTGGGCGCCGGCTTCTCCTCTTCGCCCTCGCGGTTCACGCGGTCGCGCAGCTCCTTGCCCGTCCGGAACAGGATCCCGCGCTTCGGCCGGACCGGAATCACCTCTCCGGTCTTGGGGTTACGGCCCTGGTACCCCTCGTAGTGCTTCACGTGGAAGGCGCCGAGGCCGCGGATCTCGATGTTCTCTCCGCGGCAGAGGGCGTCCTTCATCGAGTCGAAAATCGTCTCGATGGTGGACTCCGCCTGCTTCTGCGTGATGCCGCGCTTCACGACGAGGATGTTGATCAGATCCGACTTCAGCATCGGGACTCCGGTCGAAAGCTGCGGGCCCCCCACCCTGGAAAGCCGCCGTGATGGGAAAGCCTAGCCGAACCCCCTGATATCATCAAGGGATCCGGTCCCGGCGGCTCAGGCTGCGGGGCTCGCCCCCGGCTGCGGGAGCGTCCCTTCGCTGCCTACGCTGGCCGCGCTGGGGCCACCGGAGCGCTCCCGATCACACAGCGCCCGGAACGAGACGGCGGCCAGGCGCTCGCCCGCCTGTTCCTCGGTTTCCTTGACGATTTTCGTGAGCGGCCCGGAGTGCCCGGATGCAGGCAGGTCATCGCCGAGGACCGCTCGCCGCACGTCGAGCAGCGTGACCTGCTCGAGGGGGCGCGCGGGCACGAACCCACCGTCGCCCACCGTCAGCACCAGCCCCGCCTGGCGCAGGGAGGCGACCACCCCGGCGGCGTCCTCGGCGGTGGCGCCGATCTGGATGGCGAGCTCGCCCGCATCGGGCGGTGGCGTGCCGCGGTCGAACGCTCGCGCGACCGCGAGCATGGCCTCACCTGCCAGGATCTCGCGCTCGGCCCGCGAGGAGGGCTGGGGCGCCCGGCGGATGAGCAGCGCGGCGTATTGGACGACGAACGCGAGCCGCGCACCGAAGAGGACGATCGTCCACGAGACGAACAGCCAGAAGATGAAGATCGGCACCGCCGCGACCGACCCGTAGATCGCGTGGTAGCGGAAGATCCGCCCGACGCCGAGCGCGTATCCCCACTTCGCGACCTCCCACACGAGCCCGGCGGCCACGCCCCCGACGAGCGCCGCGCGCAGGCGGACCTTGGTGTTCGGCACGAGCACGTACAGCACCGAGAAGAACGTGCACGTGAGGAGCGCGCCGGCGAGGGCGGCGAGGGCCTTGATGCCGGTGCCGGCGAGCAGCGTCCGGGCGGTGCCAGCCATCGTCACGGACCCGGCGAGGAGCAGCGGCCCGAGCGTCAGCCCGACCCAGTAGATCACCGCCTGCTGCGCGCGGGACCGCCGGCGGCGAACGCCCCAGATGTCGTTGATCGCGTCCTCGACGTTCGAGAACAGCGAGACCGCCGACCAGACGAGGAGCGCGCCCCCGACGAGGCCCGCGCTGGTGGCGTGGGCGTTGGTGACGAAGCGCGCGAGGTACGGCTCGAGCGTCTCGCGCGCGCCGACCGCGAGGTTCTCGAAGAGGAACTCGTGGACGAGCTGGGCGATCCGGTCCATGCCCGTGAAGGCCTGGACGACGGAGAAGGCGACGACGAGGGCCGGGACGAGCGCGAAGAGCGAGATGTAGGTGAGCGCCATCGCCCGCAGGCGGACGCTCTCCCCCTCGAGCACGCGGAGCGCGGTGGCGATGGCGCGCGCGCCGAGCCGCGCCACCCGCACGAACCGCGGCTCGCGCGCCGCCTCTCGCACCGGACCTACCGCTCCTCTCCCTGGCCCGGCGGGCGCGATGCGGGCTGCGCCTCGGCGGCCTGGGGCTCCTCGGACCGGCCCCGCCCGCGGCCCCCCTCGCGGCCCCTGCCTCCGCCGCGGTCGCCGCGGTCGCCCCGCTCGGCGCGCTCACCGCGCTCGCCGCGCTCCTTGGAAGCGTCGCGCTCCTGGCGCCCGTAGATGTCGAACTGCTCCTGGTGGTAGCCGCTCTGCGGCTTCACCTGGATGGTCTTGTTGAAGCGGTCCATCAGGTAGCGGGTCTCGTCGCGCTCCGAGCCCTGGAGGATGCGCGCGACCTCGGGGTGGCAGTTCACCACCAGGACGGGCTCCGGGAAGTGGACCGCCTCGCGGCGGATCTCCCGGAAGATCTCGTAGGCGATGGTGATGCGGGACTTCACGTGACCCTTGCCGTCGCAGTAGCTGCACGGCTCGTTCATCACGCGCGTCACCGACTCGCGCACGCGCTTGCGCGTCATCTCGACCAGGCCGAGCTCGGAGATCTTGAGCACGTTGGTCTTCGCCTTGTCGCGCCCCAGCGCGTCCTGCAAGGCCTTGAAGACCTTGTCGCGGTTCTGGGGTTTGTCCATGTCGATGAAGTCGATGATGATGATGCCGCCGATGTTGCGGAGCCGGAGCTGGTAGACGATCTCCTTCGACGCCTCGACGTTGATCTTGGTGATCGTCTCCTCGAGGTTCTTCTTGCCGACGTAGCGGCCCGAGTTGACGTCGATGGCGGTGAGCGCCTCCGCCTGGTCGATGATGATGTAGCCGCCGCTCTTCAGCCACACCTTGCGCTGCGCGGCCCGCTTCAGCTCCTGCTCGATCCCGTAGGCGTCGAAGATCGGCTCGTCGCCGCGGTGCAGCTCGATCTGGCTCTCGAGGTGTGGCGCCTGCTCCTTCACGAAGCGCAGGATCCGCTCGTGCTCGTCGCGGTCGTCGATGACGAGCTTGTTCACGTCGGCGGTGAAGAGGTCGCGGGTCGCGCGGAGGATGAGGTCGAGGTCGCCGTGGAGGAGCGCCGGCGCGGAGACCTTGTCCTTGGTGCGGATGATCTCGTTCCAGACCTGGATGAGGAAGCGGATGTCCGCCTCGAGCTTCGCGGCCTCCACGTTCTCGGCGACCGTGCGGACGATGAAGCCCGTCCCCTCGGGCCGCATCCGGTCCACGATGTCACGCAGCCGGCGCCGCTCCCCGTCCTTCTCGATGCGGCGCGAGATGCCGATGTGATCGACCGTCGGCATGAACACGAGGTGGCGGCCGGGGACCGAGATGTGGCTCGTGACCCTCGCGCCCTTCGTGCCGATCGGATCCTTCGCGACCTGGACGATGACCTCCTGGCCCTCCTTGAGGAGATCCTGGATGTTCTTCGGCTCCTTGGAGCGCTTCTCGTCGCGGCCGTTGCGGCCGCCGCGGTCACGACCCTCGCGACCGCCCTCGCGGCCGTCGCGACGGCCGCGGTCGTCTCGCTCCCGCCGGCCGCGATCGCGGTCCCGGTCGCCGCGGTCGCCGCGCGCCTCGCGCGCGGCCTCGCGGTCCTTGGTCTGGATCCGGTCGGCGACGGGCGCCGCGGGCGCGCTCGCCGGGACGGGAGGCGGCGGGGCCACGGCGGCCGGGGCCGCGCTGGCCGCGACGGCAGGCTCGCCCGGCGGCGGCTCGGCCTCGGGCTCGTCGGCGAGCTGCGGCACGGGCAGCCCCGGGATCGCCGGGACGGCGGTCAGCCCGAACTCACGGGTGAGCGGGATCGTCTCGAGCGGCGGAGGCTCGAGGGCGACCTCCTGCGACGCGGGGGCGAGCGCCTCCGCGGGCAGCGGCGGCGGGAGCTCCTGCGCGGGGGCGGTCGAGGCCGCGGCGGTCACCGCCCCCTCGACCGGCTCGACGGCCGCGCCTGCGGCGGAGACGACCGGCTCACCCAGGGGCGCGGTGCCCGCCTCGCCGGCGACCGGCTCGGCCGCGGGCGGCGCGGCACCCTCGACTGGCGCGGTGATCGGCGCGGGCGCGGTCGCGGCGAGCTGCGCGCGCGCCTCCTCCGCCTCCGCCTCCTGCTCGCTCGGGACGTCGGGCACCTCGGCGGCGTGCTCACCCTCGGTGAGCTCGAACTCCTCCGAGAAGTCCGGGTCGCCGGTCACGTCGCCGACGTAGAGGAACGCCGCCTTCTCCAGGCCGATGTCCACGAAGGCGGCCTGCATGCCCGGGAGCACGCGCACCACCCGTCCCTTGTAGATGTTCCCGACGATCCCCTTCTCGCGCTTCCGCTCGAGGTAGTACTCGTGGATCGTCCCACCCTCGACCAAGGCGACGCGCGTCTCCGCGCCCGCCGCGTTGATCACGAGGATGTTCTTGTCGTTGCCCGCCATCTCGGTGGTCCTCTCTCGCCCCGTGCAGGCGCGGGGAGAGCGAGGCCCCTCGAGAGGGCAGTCCGCGGCCGCGGGCGCGCCGGGGGTACCGGGCGCTCGGGATCGGCTGTCGAGCTCGAGCTCAAGGCTTCGTGTCTCCTCGCACCCGGCGGCCGCGAGGTCGCGGCGGGCGGGGCGCGCAAAACGTTCAGGCGTCCAGGTAGCGAGGCGCGCGGGGCTGGCTCTCCGGCCCGCCTTCACCCGGCCTCGCGAAGCTGACGCCCTCCTTCAAGAGCTTCACTCCCCTTGGCGCGTCGCCGTCCCCGAAGATCGCGGCCAGCACCTCGGCTGGCTTGGCGCTCCCGGACGGATCCGCCCGCAAGCTGAACGCGACCGACCCGCCGCCCTCGGCGGCCAGATGGGTCACGAGATCCTTCAAGTCTATCTCTCTTCCCGGGCGCGTCGCGACCTTCCGTCTCCCCGCCCGGCGGTTCTTCGGGGGGGCCGCCCGCGTGACGACCGACTGCTCGGCCTCGCGGAAGACCTCGATTCGACGGGCGATCTCGTCGTCATCCAGCCCGGCCGCGCGGAGGTCCGCGCGGTAGTGGACCGCTCGCTGCGCCTCGATCACCGAGGGGGCGCGAGGGTCCACGAGCGTCGCCTCGCCGATCGCCAGCCCCTCGGGGAGCTCGCGCGCCAGGCGCGCGGCGACCTCGGCGGGGGCTGCAGGGCCGACGAGCTCGAGGTCCAGGTACTCGCAGAGGCTCTCGACCCCCACGGGGAGCGCCGGGCCGAACGAGACCCGCGGCTTCGGGTGGTAGCCCTGCGAGAACGCGACGGGCAGGCCCGCCCGGCGCACCGCGCGGATGAGCGTGTGAACGGTCTCGAGGTGCGAGAGCGCGACGAGCCGGCCGAGCTTCGCGTAGCGGAGGCGGACCACCGTGCGGACCTCGGGCTCGGGCGGCCGCGGCGCGGGCGCCGGCTCCGGGACGTAGGACTCCGCGTCGTAGGTCCGGTTCTTCACGACGTCGTAGTCGCAGGCGCCACAGACCGAGCACGGCGCGAGCACGCAGTCCTCGACCTCGGCGAGGTTGCGCGCCGCCGCGAGCTGCTTCTGGAGGTACGGCTTCGTCACGCCGCAGTCGATGCGGTCCCACGGCAGGACCTCGTCGAGCCGGCGGCGCCGGTGGGCGAAGAAGTCGAGCCCCACGCCGTGCTCCCGCTCGCAGACCTCGAAGGCCGCGATCCAGCGCCCCTCGTCGAACCACTCGGTCCAGCCGTCGAGCCGCTGTCCCGCGCGGTAGGCGGCGAGCACCGCCGCGCCGACGCGCCGGTCGCCGAGCGCGAGCGCGCCCTCGATCGACGACGCGCGCGAGTCGTGGGGCCTGAACTGGATGGCGCCGTTCCGCCCGCCGAGCGCGGCGGTGATGAGCGCCTGGCGCCGGCGGGTCTCCTCCGGCGAGAGGGTCGCCTCCCACTGGAACGGGGTGAACGGCTTCGGCACGAAGGTGGACGCGCCGAGGTGGAGCGCCGCCGAGCCCTGCCCCTTCGGCAGCGCGCGGCGTGCGGCGCCGAGGCAGCGCCTCGCGAGCTCGGCGATGGCGACCACGTCCTCGTCCCGCTCCTCGGGCAGGCCGATCATGAAGTAGAGCTTGAGGAGCGACCAGCCGTTCGCGAAGACCGACTCCACCGCGCGCAGGAGGTCCTCCTCGCGGTTCCCCTTGTTGATGACGGCCCGCATCCGCTCGGTGGCCGCCTCCGGGGCGAGGGTGAAGCCCGTCTTGCGGATGCGCGCGATCTTCTGCGCGAGGGCGTCGTTCATCGTCTCGGTGCGCAGCGACGGGAGGCTCATCCCGATCTTCTCCCCCTCCCAGCGGGCGAGGAAGTCATCGAGCAGGCCGTTCAGGGGCGCGTAGTCGCCGGAGGAGAGCGAGAGCAGGCCGACCTCCTCGTAGCCCGACGCCTTGAGCCCCACCTCCGCGAGCCGCAGCACCTCCTTCGGATCGCGCTGCCGGGTGGGCCGGGTGATCATGCCCACCTGGCAGAAGCGGCAGCCGCGCGTGCAGCCGCGCTGGATCTCGATCGGCAGCCGGTCGTGGATGGTCTGCATGAACGGCACGAGCGGCCGCGTGTACGCGGTCGTGGGCAGCGCGTTCAGATCGGGCATCACCCGCCGCTCCACCTTCTCGTAGCCGGGGCGGAGCGGCTCGATGGCGGCGAGGGTCCGGGTGGCGGGGTCGTAGCGCGGGCGGAAGAAGGCCGGCACGTAGACGCCGGGGATGCGCGCCAGGCGCTCCAGGAGCTCGGCGCGCGAGGCGCCGCCCCGGCGGAAGCCGCTCGCCGACACGGTCTCGGCGATCTCGACGGCCACCTCTTCGCCTTCACCGACGGCGAAGCAGTCGAAGAAGTCGGCCACCGGCTCGGGGTTGTAGGCGCACGGGCCGCCGCCCACCACGAGGGGATCGGCGTCCGTCCGCTCGCGGGCGAGCAGCGGGATGTTCGCGAGGTCGAGCAGCGCGAGCGCGCTCGTGTAGGCGAGCTCGAACTGGAGCGTCACCCCGAGCACGTCGAAGTCCCGCACCGGGGCGCGCGACTCGAGCGTGAAGAGCGGGAAGCCGCGGGCGCGGAGCATGCCCTCCATGTCCGGCCAGGGCAGGAAGACCCGCTCGCACGCGACGCCCTCGCGGTCGTTCAGCAGGTGATAGAGCAGCCGGAACCCGAGGTTGGACATGCCGACCTCGTAGGTGTCCGGGAAGGCGAGGGCGAAGCGCAGGCGCGCGGCGCCGAGGTCCTTCCGCACGCTGCCGAACTCGCCGCCGACGTAGCGGGAGGGCTTCTGGGCGGCGAGGACGAGCTCGTCCAGCGCGGAAGGGAGCGCGGACGTCGGAAACGTCGAGGGGTCGTTCATGGGGTCGCGCGGGCCGCGGGATCGAACCGCGCTTCGCCCGTGCCGGTGGTCCCGCGCGGCCGGAGGGCCCTCGCGAGACCGCGGGTCGTAACACGCCCGTGCGCGCCGCCGCAAACGCGCCGCCCGCGCGGGGGTCAGCGCCGGACCGTGAAGGGGCCGGGCTCGCCGGTCGCGGCCAGCCACTCGGCCGAGACGTCGTCCACCCGGGCGGCGGGCGGTCCCCGCCGGCAGAAGCGGACGAGCGCCTCGACCGCGGCGCGCTCGCCCTCCGCCTCGACCTCCACGCGCCCGTCGGCGAGGTTGCGCGCGAAGCCGCGGACCCCCAGGCGGCGGGCCTCGTCGGCGGTGGCCTGGCGGTAGAAGACGCCCTGCACCTGGCCGGAGACGAGCAGGCGCGCGCGGATCGCCGTCACGTGCCCTCCGCAAGCAGCCGCAGGAACTCGGCCTCGTCGACCACCCGGACCCCGAGCGCGCGTGCCTTGTCGAGCTTCGTGCCGGCGTCCTCTCCCGCCACGACGAGGTCGGTCTTGCGCGAGACGCTGCCCGAGACCTTGCCGCCGCGGCGCTCGACCTGCGCCTTCGCGTCGTCGCGGCTCATCGCGGCGAGCCCGCCCGTGAGGACCACCGTCTTGCCCGCGAGCGGGCCGCGGGCGTCCACCTGCTCGGCCGCCGGCGCGACCCCCGCGGCGAGGAGCCGCTCGACCACCCGCCGGTTCTGCGGCTCGGAGGTCCAGGCCCGGATCTCGCGCGCGGTCTCCGGCCCGACGTCCCGCACCGCGAGCAGCGCCTCCTCGTCGGCCGCCATGAACGCCTCGACCGTGCCGAAGTGGCGCGCGAGCGTCGCGGCGGTCGCCTCGCCCACCTGCGGGATGCCGAGCGCGTGGAGCAGGCGGCGCAGGGTCGTCGCGCGGGAGCGCTCGAGCGCCTCGAGGATGTTGCGCGCGCTCTTCTCGGGCAGCTCGGGCTCGCCGTCCTCCGGGTCGGCCGCCTTGCGCGGGCGGCTGAAGGCGCGCTGCCAGTCCGCGAAGGGGACCGCGTACAGATCGGCGACGTCCTTCACGAGCGCCTTCTCCACGAGCCACGCCGCGAGCTTCTCCCCGAGCCCCTCGACGTCCATCGCACGGCGGGAGGCGAAGTGGACGAGCCGGCCGGCGAGCTGCGCCGGGCAGGCGGCGCCCGTGCAGCGGTGGACCTTCTCGCCCTCCTCGCGCACCACCTTCGCGCCGCACACCGGGCAGGCCTTCGGGAACTGGAAGATCTCCTCCGCGCCGGTGCGCCGCTCGGGCAAGGACTTCACCACCTCCGGGATCACCTCGCCGGCGCGCCGCATGAGCACCCAGTCCCCCTTGCGGATGTCCTTGCGGCGCATCTCGTCCTCGTTGTGGAGCGTCGCGTTGGTCACCGTCGCCCCGGAGAGGCGCACGGGCTTCACGACGACGACCGGCGTGAGGACGCCGGTGCGGCCCACCGAGGCGAAGATCTCGACGACCTGGGTGGCCTCCTCCTGCGGCGGGTACTTGTAGGCCGCGGCCCAGCGCGGGAACTTGGAGGCCGCGCCGAGGCGCCGCTGCCAGTCGAGGTCGTCCACCTTCACGACGATGCCGTCGGTGTCGTAGGGGAGCTCGAAGCGGCGCTCGGCCATCCGGTCCCGGTAGGCCTTCACCTCGCCGATGCCGAGCGCCAGCCGGTTCTCGAGGTTCACCGCGAAACCCCACGCAGCGAGCGCCTGGAGCTTCTCCCAGTGGGAGCGCCACGGCTCGGCGGAGCCGCCCGACTCCGCCGCGGGGCGCGGCGCGAGCGCCTCGTACGCGATGAACGACAGGGGGCGGCGAGCGGTGATGCGCCAGTCGAGCTGGCGGAGCGTGCCGGCCGCGGCGTTGCGCGGGTTCGCGAACGGCTCCTCTCCGGCGCGCAGGAGCTGGCGGTTCATCACCTCGAAGTGCTCCTTGAAGAGGAGCACCTCGCCGCGGACCTCGACGCGAGCCGGCGCCGCGCCGCGCAGGCGGTGGGGAACCCCCGGGTTGGCGCCCGTCGCCCCGACCGTGCGGAGGTTGGCGGTCACGTCCTCGCCGTTCACCCCGTCACCGCGGGTCGAGCCGAGCACGAGCGCGCCCCGCTCGTAGACGAGCTCGACCGCGAGCCCGTCGAGCTTGGGCTCGACGACGTAGCGGACCGGCTCCTCCGGCGGGAGCCCGAGCTGCCGGTGGACGCGCGCGTCGAGCGCGTCGAGCTCCTCGTCGGTGGTGACGTTGCCGAGCGAGAGCATCGGCTCGCGGTGAACCACGCGACCGAACTTCTCGCTCGGCGCGCCGGAGACCCGCCGCGTGGGCGAGTCGGCGTCCGCGAGCTCCGGGTGCGCCGCCTCGAGCTCGACGAGCTCGCGCATCAGCCGGTCGTACTCGGGATCCGCCAGGAGGGGCCGGTCGAGGACGTAGTAGGCGTGATCCGCCTCGCGGATTCGCTCGCGGAGGGCAGCCGCCTGCGCCGCCGCCTCCCGGGTTCCGTCGTGCATGCGCGGGGACGATGCCGTGGAACGACCGGCACCGCAACGGCTCTCGCGCCACGCGCCGCCCTAGAAGGTGCCCTGGTCCTCGGCCCCGGCCACGGGGATCTCGGAGTCGACCTGGAACGCGTACCCGGTGGCGCGCCAGAGCACGACCTTCACGCTCGGATCGCCGTCCTGGTCCAGGTCGCCCGTCGCGGTCACCGAGAGCGTGACGTCATCTCCCGTGCCGGCAGGGTCCTCCGCCACGAACTGATACGTGTAGTAACAGTCGCCCTGGATCACCATCGGCACGTCGAGCCAGCCCGCGAGCGTCCAGTCGACGCGGCGCTTGGTCCTCGTCGGCGGGCCGGGCGGGTTGGCGTCCCCCGCCCAGGGATTCAGCGGCAGGCGCTGCTGGACCGAGATCGTGTCGGTGATGGCGCGGCCGAGCGCGGGAAGCACCGTCTTGCGCTCCGCGGTGCGGGCGCGGAGGGTCGCCCGATCGAGCTGAGGGATCGCCACCGACGCGAGCGCGCCGACGATCGCGACGGAGATCATGATCTCGACCAGCGTGAACCCACGCTGGGCGCGGCGCTCCGAAGCGGACGTCTTCATCTCATCTCCTCCCGGCACCGGCCGGTGCCTCGACCACCCAGGTCCCGGGGGCGATCTCGCGGACGACGTTGCCGAGCGCCTCCTGCTGCGTCCGGAACCGCTGCAGCTCGTCGGGCTTCACGCTCTTCCCCGGGACGGAGAGGAGCAGCCTCGTGCGCCCTCGCTCGACGCCGATTGTGTTCTCGGGTGCCCCCGCGAAGGAGATCTGCTGAGGCGGCTGGCTTCGTCGCTCGTGCCAGCGCCAGGCGTGGTAGCCGCCGGCGAGCGCGAGGACGCCGACCAGGAGCGTGATCTGCCAGCGCTGGCTGCGGGTCTGCGGCTCCTCGCCGTCCCCCCGCGCGACGGAGAGGACCCGCGTCGAGGCGGCGCGCCGGCTCGGCACGCCGGCCGCCGCCGGGAGCGTCTCTGCGGGCCCGACCCGCTGCGCCGCCTCCGAGAAGTCGATCGCCTCCTTCACGAGGCCGTTCCGCACGGCCTCGAGCGAGGGCGTCAGCTCGGGGGGCGCACCCTGCGCGGCGGCGCCGACCTCGGAGAGGAGCGCGTCGATCTCGCCGAGCATCGTGGAGAGCGCGGCGGCATCCACCGGGCTGCCCAGCGCCGGCACGGTCGCGAGCGCCGCCGCGACGCGCACGCGCATGCGGGCCGAGCGGCGGAACGGCTCCGCGTCGAGCGGGATCGGCTCGCCCGAGATCACCGCCCGCTCGAGGTCGGAGAGGGTCGCCCCCACCTGCTCGGCGATGGGGCCGAGCGGAGTCGTAGGGTCGATCATCCCGGCGAGCGCGGCCGCGAGCGCCTCCTCGGCTTGCTCCGGCGTGGGGCCGCCCGTCGGCCACGCAGCCGGCTTCGGCGCGGGAGCCAGCGCCGCTGCTGCGCCGCGGGAGCCCGGGTCGGCCACGTCCGCCATGCTCCGCGGCGTGGGCGTGAGCGCCGGGGCGGCAGCCGGCACAGGGGCCAGATCCTCGATGTCGATCGCGTCCTCGTCGAGCGCGGCGAAGACGGCCGCGGCGCCAGGAGCCTGGGCCGCTGAGGGCGGCGGCATCGGCGCGGGCTGCGGAGCCGAGACGGTCCTCGCCGGCGCCGCCGCGAACGGGGCAGGCGGGCGGGCGGCAGGCGCCGCGGGCGCGCTGGCGCGGGCGGGCGCCCGCTGGGCCGGCGTGCTCGACGGGGCCGAGGGCGCCGCGGAGCGGGCACCGGCCGCGACCGGCGGCGGCGTGAAGGCCGGCCGGGGCGGGGCGGAGGGAAGCGGGGTCGCGGCCGGCCGGAGCGCGGCCGCCGGAGCCGGCGCGCTCGGTCCGGCAGCCCCTCCGCGCGCCAGCGCGGCGAGGACGCCATCCGCCTTGCCGTCCCAGCGGGCGAGCTCGACGCCCATCGCGCGCAGCCGGTCGCCGAAACCGGCGAGGGCGTCGGGCACCGCGGCGATCACGCGCAGGCCGTTCCGCCCGCAGAGCAGCGACTCGATGGTCGCGACCGTGCCGTCGCCGAGGACCTCCAGCACGGCGAGCCCGTTCGGCCCCTGCACGAGGCCGAGCGCCTGCGCCGCGTCCGCGGCGATGCGGGGCCGGACCCCCACACGGTCAGTCAACGGCGCGAGCAGGGCGACCGCGAACCCTCTGGAGCCGGCCACCACGGCCTCGATTTGTGGATTGCTCATTCGATCGTCGCGCCTCGAAACGGATCTTACCTGGGCGAAACCCGCGCCGATTTCCAGGGACTGACCCGCATTCATGGCACACCGCCGGGATCACTCGGGGGCGGGGTCAACGCGTTGACACTCCCTGCTCGCACGCGTAGCTTTCCAGCCTCTCCGCGGTTTCCCCACGAGACCGTCCGCAGGACCCGCCGCGCGCGGCGCCTCTCCCAAGGCGCCCCATCTCCTCCGTGAGCCGACATGCCCGCCGCCGCCCCGACAGTTCCGTCCACGCCGTCCAACCTCACCGACCTGAAGCACATGAAGGTCGCGGAGCTCGCGAAGGTCGCGCGCGACCTCGGCATCGAGGCGGCAGGGGCGCTGAAGAAGCAGGACCTCATCTTCGCGATCCTGCAGGCGCAGTCGAAGGCCGCCGAGGAGGCGAAGGAGGAGATGGAGGTCGGCGGAGAGGGCACGCTCGAGGTGCTGCCCGACGGCTTCGGCTTCCTGCGCAGCCCGGACTTCAGCTACCTGCCCGGCCCCGACGACATCTACGTCTCGCCCTCGCAGATCCGGCGCTTCAACCTGCGCACCGGCGACACCGTGCGCGGCACCGTGCGCCAGCCGAAGGACGGCGAGCGCTACTTCGCGCTCCTGAAGGTCGACACCATCAACGGCGAGCAGCCCGAGGAGAACCAGTCGAAGGTGCTCTTCGACAACCTCACGCCGCTCTACCCGACGTCGCGCCTCACGCTCGAGCACGATCCCAACGAGATGACGACGCGGGTGGTGGACCTGTTCGCGCCCATCGGCAAGGGGCAGCGCTGCCTCATCGTGTCGCCCCCGCGCGCCGGCAAGACGGTGCTCCTGCAGAACATGGCGCACGCCATCACCGCGAACCACCCGGAGGTCACGCTCATCGTGCTGCTGATCGACGAGCGGCCCGAGGAGGTGACCGACATGGAGCGGACGGTGAAGGGCGAGGTGGTCGCCTCGACCTTCGACGAGCCCGCGACGCGCCACGTGCAGGTGGCGGAGATGGTCATCGAGAAGGCCCGGCGGCTGGTCGAGCACAAGAAGGACGTGGTGATCCTGCTCGACTCGATCACCCGCCTCGCCCGCGCCTACAACTCGACGGTCCCGCCCTCCGGCAAGATCCTCTCCGGCGGCGTGGACTCGAACGCGCTCCACAAGCCGAAGCGCTTCTTCGGCGGCGCGCGCAACGTCGAGGAGGGCGGCTCCCTCACCATCATCGGCACCGCGCTCGTCGACACCGGCAGCCGCATGGACGAGGTGATCTTCGAGGAGTTCAAGGGGACCGGGAACTCCGAGATCGTGCTCGACCGGAAGCTCATGGAGAAGCGGATCTTCCCCTGCATGGACATCGGCAGGTCGGGCACGCGCAAGGAGGAGCTGCTGCTCCCGGCGGACTGGCTCTCGAAGATCTACATCCTGCGGCAGACGATCCTGAACGGCCTCGACAACGTCGAGGCGATGAAGTTCATCCTGGACAAGTTCCGCCAGGTGAAGACCCACGACGAGTTCTTCAAGATGATGGTCGGGGGCGGGAAGTAGCCCCTCCTTGACCGGGGCGCACGATCCGACTAGATCCCGCCGTTCCACGGAGGGGCCCGGACCATCCGCCGAACCGGCGCGGGTGCAAGCGGCCCAGAGGACACCATGAAGGAAGCGATCCACCCCGAGTACAAGACGGCCAAGGTCGTCTGCGCCTGCGGCAACGTCATCGAGACCCGCTCGACGCGCGGCGACTTCCACATCGAGATCTGCGCGATGTGCCACCCGTTCTTCACGGGCAAGCAGAAGATCATGGACACCGCGGGGCGCATCGAGAAGTTCAGGACGCGCTACGCCGCCGCCCCTGCCGGCGCGCCCGCCAAGGCCGAGGCGAAGAAGGCCGCTCCGGTGGCCGCGCCGAAGAAGGCCGAGCCCAAGGAGAACCGGGCCGCGAAGCGCGCCAAGACCGGCAAGTCGAAGACCAAGACCGACACGGCCGCCGAGCCTGCCGCGGCCGCCCCCGAGCCGGCCCCCGAGTAGCGTTCACTCCCGCCGGGCGGCCGTCGGGCCGGCCCGGCCCATTCCGGAGCCCCGACGCCCCGCGCAGCGGAGGTGTATCCTCCGCGCGCGTGGCGCCGCTCGTGCTCATCGTCGACGACGAGAAATCGAACCGCGAGTCGCTCGGGAAGATCTTCGAGCGCGAGGGCTTCCGCGTGGAGCTCGCCGCGTCGGGCGCCGAGGCGCTCGACGTGCTGCGCCGCGAGCAGGTCCCCGTCGTCGTGACCGACCTGATGATGCCGGGCATGGGCGGAGAGGCCCTGCTCCGGGCGGTGAAGGCCCTCTCGCCCGAGACCGAGGTCGTCCTCATGACGGCCTACGGCACCGTCGAGACCGCCGTCGCCGCCATGAAGGAGGGCGCCTACGACTTCATCACCAAGCCGCTGAAGCGGCACGCGGTGGTGAAGTCGGTGCGGCAGGCGCTCGAGAAGGCCTCGCTCGTCGCCGAGAACCGGGCCCTGCGCGCCCAGCTCGCAGAGCTCGCGCCCGCCTCGGCGGGCGGTCTCGTCGGCGCGGCGCCGGCCTTCCGCGCGGTGCTCGACACGCTCCGCCAGGCGGCGCCCACCTCCGCGACCGTGCTGATCGGCGGCGAGAGCGGCACCGGCAAGGAGCTCGCCGCGCGGCTCGTGCACGACCTCTCGCCGCGCGCCGCCCGGCCGTTCGTCCCGATCAACTGCGCGGCGATCCCGGAGGGCCTGCTCGAGTCGGAGCTGTTCGGCCACGAGAAGGGGGCCTTCACCGGCGCGGTGTCCCGGCGCGAGGGTCGCTTCGAGCGCGCCGACGGCGGCACGCTCTTCCTCGACGAGGTCGGCGAGATGCCGCCGGCCGTGCAGGTGAAGCTGCTCCGGTTCCTCCAGGACGGCGTGCTCGAGCGCGTCGGCGGGGGCGAGCCCGTGCGCCTGGACGTGCGGGTGGTCGCGGCCACCAACAAGGACCTCGCCGCCGAGGCGCGCGCCGGCCGCTTCCGGGAGGACCTGTTCTACCGGCTCGACGTCGTCGCCGTGCGCCTGCCGCCGCTGCGCGAGCGGGGCGAGGACGTGCCGCTCCTCGCGATGACCTTCCTGCGCCGGCTCGCCGACGCCAACGGCAAGCGGCTCTCGGGCTTCACCCCGGCGGCACTCGCCGCGCTCGAGCGCTACGGCTGGCCGGGCAACGTCCGCGAGCTGCTGCACGCGATCGAGCGGGCGGTGATCCTCACCCGCGGCGAGGTGATCGACGTGGGCGATCTGCCGGAGGCGATCCGGCTGGCGGCGGGCCCCCCGGCCGGCGCCCCCGGCGCCGTCGCGACGGGACCGGGCGGAGCCATCTCCATCCCGCTCGGCACCCCGATGGAAGAGATCGAGCGCCTCGTCATCCGCCGCACCCTCGAGCAGACGCGGGGCGACAAGACGCTCGCCGCGCAGATCCTCGGCATCGCGGCCCGGACGATCTACCGCAAGCTCGATCGGGACGAGGAGGGGCGGCTCGTCGAACCCGCCCCCGGCGACCCCGACCTCTGACCTGCCATTTTGGCGCGCGCGCCCCCGCCTCGGCGCCCCTTTGCCAAAATGGCACCCCGCGTTCCCGGGGGAGCCCGGCGAGCGCGCGGGTACCGGAAATCCGAAGCGGCGACGGCTGGTTGCAAGAGGGCCGGGGGCCGGCTGCGTGGCACACGCGTTGCTCCCCTGCCCCGGGCGCGCGCCCATGCTCGACCTCTTCTTCCGCAAATACGCCTGGACGGCCAACCTGCTGCTCCTGTTCGCAGCGGCCTGGCTTACCGCACGAACGGTGAACACCCTCGTCGGCGCGGCCATCCGCCCGCGCCCGCAGGCGGACGCAGGTGTCGCCCAGGGGCCGCCGCCCAGGCCCCAGTCGCCCGCCACCCTCGACCCGGAGCGCCTCTACCGGCTCATCGGACAGCTGCCGCCGGCCGCGCCGGAGGCAGAGGTGGCCGCGCCGGCCGCCGCGCAGAACTGCGAGGATCCCCAGGCCACGCCGGTGCGGAGCGGCCTGCGGCTCCAGCTCGTCGCGGCGGTGCTCGCCCAGCCGGCGCGCAACTCGCTCGCCACCATCGTCGACCTCGGGACCCGCGAGACGCACGTCGTCGGCGTGGGCGACGCGGTGGGCGAGGCGCGGCTGCTCCGCATCGAGCGGATGAGCGTCGACGGCGACGCCACCGGCAACGGCTTTCGCACCGTCGCGCTCGTGTGCAACGGCGGCACGAAGGAGTACCTGGAGTTCGACGCGGGCGGCGCGGTCGCCGCCGGGGAGGGGACCGCCCCGAGCCTGGGCGTCGCGCCTGTCCCGCCGCCACGGGGCGGTGGCGCACCCATGGAGGGCGTCCGCGCGGTCGCGGCCAACCGGTACGAGATCGACCGCAAGGTGCTCGACTCCACCCTATCGAACCTCAACACGATCGCGACGCAGGCCCGTATCGTTCCGTCGTTCAAGAACGGCGTGGCCAATGGCTTCAAGCTCTTCTCGATCCAGCCGGGGTCGCTCTATGCCTCGATCGGCGTCGAGAACGGCGACGTCATCCAGCGCGTGAACGGCTACGAGATCAACTCGCCCGAGAAGGCGCTCGAGCTCTACCAGCGGCTGCGCGAGTCGCAGCACGTCACGATCGAGCTGGAGCGCGGCGGGCAGGTGATCCGCAAGGAATACAACATCGGCCAGTGAAGGGCCGCGAGGCGACCTCGATGAAGCTCAGACTCGCACCGCTCCTGCTCGTCCCCGCCCTCGCGCTCGCGCAGGTGCCGATCCGTCCGCCGCCCGATCCGGGCGCGGCGGCGGACACGGCCGAGGAGGAGCGGACGCCGCCGCGGCGGTCGCCCGCGTCGCGCCCGACCATAACCCCCGCGCCGGCGCCGGCGCCCGCCCCGGGCCGACCGCCGCGCCCGCCGCGGACCACGCCGCCCGCCGCGCCCGTCGCCCCGGGCGGCCAGCCCGCCGCCGAGACGCGCGGCGAGGGCACCGCCGAGACGCTCCGCCCCGCGGGCGGCCAGTGCGTGCCGCTCCAGGGCCGCTTCATGCTGTCGTTCAACAAGGCGGACATCGTCGACGTGCTCGAGCAGGCGAGCCGCTGGACCTGCCGGAACTTCATGTACACGGAGGACGTCGCGCGCGGGAAGATCACCCTGCTCTCGAAGACCCCGGTGACCGCCGACGAGGCGTACGCGGCGTTCCTCGCCGCGCTCAACGCGAACAACGTCGCGGTCTACCCCACCGGCAAGTACTACAAGCTCCACCGGCTCCCCGACACCAAGAAGAACCCCATCCCGACCTACGTCGGCGACGAGGGGACGCCCTCGACCGAGCAGCCGATCACCAAGGTGATCAAGCTCCGGTTCGCCGACCCGGATCAGCTGCGCGGGATCCTCGGCAACTTCACCTCGCCGCAGGGCGCGGACATCCAGTCCATCCCGCCCGACACCCTCGTCATCACCGACATCGGCCTCAACATCCGGCGGATCGAGCGGCTCATCGACGGAATCGATCGCGCCGGCGCCGGCGACCTCGTGCGCCTCGTGCAGATCCGCTACGCCTCGGCGAAGGACATCGCCGACAAGGTGAACCAGATCTTCCAGGCGCAGGGCGGCGGCCGCACCGCGCGGCGGCAGGTGCTCGGCGCCGGGCCTCGCGCCGGCCAGCCCGGCGCGGCGGCGCCGGCCGTCCCCCAGGGCGGCGGCCCGACCGAGGTGAGCGTCTCGAAGGTCATCCCCGACGAGCGCACCAACAAGCTCATCGTCATCGCCGACGAGAAGAGCTTCGACCGGCTCATGGAGCTCGTCGAGCAGCTCGACGTCCCGACCTCCGGCGAGGGCGGGATCCACGTCCTGTTCCTGCGCCACGCGAACGCCGAGGAGATGGCGCAGACCCTCTCCAACCTGGCGCAGGGCCAGACGCGGCGGACCTCGTCGACCGGCGCCCCCGGCGCGCTCCCTACCGGCGTGAGCACGCCGATGCAGCGCGCCACCCAGGCGCAGCAGACCGGGAACGCGCCGCAGGGCGACGCGACCGCAGAGCTCTTCGCGGGTGACGTGAAGATCACCGCGGACAAGACCCAGAACGCGCTGCTCGTGCAGGCGGGCGGGGCGGACTTCCTCGCCATCCAGCGGCTCGTCGCGAAGCTCGACCGGCCTCGCCGTCAGGTCTTCGTCGAGGCGGTGATCCTCGAGGTGAACCTGCGCGACGACAAGCAGTTCGGAGTCGCCGCCCACCGGCTCCTGCCCGTCTCGTACAAGGGCGAGGACGCGGTGCTGCCGCTCGTCTCGAAGCCGGGTGGCCTCTCCTCCTTCGACCTCTCCTCCATCCTGACGCTGGGCGGGTTCCTCACCGGGTTCGCGGGCCCCGAGTCGAGCGAGCTCGCGAGCCTCGGCCTGCCGGGGATCCCGTCCCTCGGCGTGCTCGTCCAGGCGCTCCAGAAGAGCTCGGACGTGAACGTGCTCTCGACGCCGCACCTCCTCGCCTCGGACAACGAGGAGTCGGAGATCACGGTCGGCCAGAACGTGCCGTTCCAGGCGGGCTTCGCGCCGTCGGGCATCTCGAACCTGCTCTCCGGCAGCAGCACCCAGTCCGGCGCCGCGCTCGGGAGCCTGCTCGGCACCCAGGGCTCCTTGGGCCTTTCCGTCCCGATCCAGCGCCAGAACGTCGAGCTGCGCGTGAAGCTGAAGCCGCAGATCAACGAGGGCGGGAACGTCCGGCTCACGCTCGAGGTCCAGAACGAGGAGATCGCCTCGCAGGACGCGCAGCTCGGGCCGACCACCTCGAAGCGGACGGTGAAGTCCCAGATCGTCGCGAAGGACCAGAGCACGATCGTGATCGGCGGGCTCATCCAGGAGCGGAACCTCCGCTCGGTGTCGAAGATCCCGTTCCTCGGCTCGCTGCCCATCGTGGGCTGGCTCTTCCGCGAGACGCAGACGACCAAGGCCAAGACGAACCTCCTCATCTTCCTCACGCCGTACATCATCCGCGACGAGGCGGACTACCGCCGGATCTACGAGCGGAAGCAGAAGGAGCAGCAGGAGTTCGTGGAGCAGTTCTACGGGCGCCAGCCCAAGTTCGCCGTCGACATCGACTACACGCGCAAGGCCGGCCCGTACGCGCGCATCCGCGCGGGCGTGGCGGAGGAGTCGCTGAAGCTCGAGAACGGCGGGCCAGGCGGACCGGGCGAGGGCTTCACCGCGCCGCCGGGGGCGCCGCGCTCCGGCCCGCCGGCGCGCCAGGCCCCGCCGGGCGGCGCCGGCGAGCCGCCCTCGGACGAGACCGAGCCCCACGAGCCCGCTCCCGACGTCGAGCGGCTCGAGGTGCAGCCCAACGCGCCCGCTCCTGGCGGCCAGGACGGCGCGCCGCCGGGCGGCGGGGAGCCGCCCCAGGACCGGCCGCAGGAATGAGCACGATCGACCGGAGCGTTGAAACGAGTCACGCATGAACGGCGACCCACACATCACGACGGCGCCCCCGCCGCTCGCCCCGTCGCAGGTGATCCCGCCCGTCCCCGCGTGGCTCTGCGGTCGCCGCCTCGGCGAGATCCTCACGGAGACCGCCGGCCTCGCGCCGGAGCGGCTCGAGGAGGCGCTCGCCCTGCAGCGCGGCGAGCAGGCGGGCGCGCGGCTCGGCGAGATCCTGGTCCGGCTCCGCGCGGTGAGCGAGGAGCAGGTCCTGCGCGCGCTGGCGGTGCAGCTCGACCTCCCCTTCCTCGAGCGGATCGACGCCGAGGCCGTCCCCGACGAGCTCGTGAAGAAGGTCCCGATCAACTTCGCGAAGCAGGCGCGGGTGCTGCCGCTCGGCCTCGCCGAGGGCGGCGCGGTGCGCGTGGCGGTCGCCGACCCGCTCGACACGGGGACGCAGGACGCGCTCGGCATGCTGCTCGGCGCCGCCCTGGCGCCCGAGGTGGCCTCGCCCGGCGCGGTGGTGGACGCGATCAACGCGGTCTACGACCGGGCGGACGACGAGCACGAGAAGCTGATGGAGGACCTCGAGACCGAGGACCTCGAGTCGGTCGCGCACGAGCTGGAGGAGCCGACCGATCTCCTCGACGCCGACGACGAGGCGCCGATCATCCGCCTCGTGAACTCCCTCCTCTTCCGCGCCGTGAAGGAGCGGGCGAGCGACGTGCACATCAACCCGGAGGAGAAGGACATCTCGGTCCGCTACCGGATCGACGGCGTGCTGCGCGAGGTGATCCGCCCCCCGAAGCGCTTCCAGGCCTCGATCGCGAGCCGCATCAAGATCATGGGCGGGCTCAACATCGCCGAGAAGCGGCTCCCCCAGGACGGCCGCATCCGCATCAAGATCGCCGGCAAGGACGTGGACATCCGGCTCTCGACCGTGCCCACCGCGCACGGCGAGCGGATCGTGATGCGCCTCCTCGACAAGTCGAACGTGCTGCTCGACCTGTCCGACCTCGGCTACGAGGCCTGGCAGCTCAAGATCGTGGACGGGCTCGTCACGCGCTCGCACGGGATCGTGCTCGTCACGGGGCCCACCGGCTCGGGAAAGACGACCACGCTCTACGCCGCGCTCGCCAAGATCAACTCGCCCGACCTCAACATCCTCACCATCGAGGACCCGGTCGAGATCCCGCTCAAGGGCATCGGCCAGGTCCAGGTCAACCCGAAGATCGAGCTCACCTTCGCGAACGGGCTGCGCTCCTTCCTGCGCCAGGACCCCGACGTCATCATGGTCGGCGAGATCCGCGACCTCGAGACCGCCGAGATCGCCATCCAGGCGTCGCTCACCGGCCACCTCGTCCTCTCCACGGTCCACACCAACGACGCGGCGGGGGCGATCACCCGCCTCGTCGACATGGGCGTGCAGCCCTTCCTGGTCGCCTCGTCGCTCGTCGGCGTGCTCGCGCAGCGGCTCGTGCGCGTGCTCTGCAAGGACTGCAAGAAGCCGTATGTCCCGACGCAGGAGGAGCGCGAGCAGGTGGGGCTCACCGACGACATCTGGCGCCAGGCGGGGAGCCCGAAGGTCATCTACAAGGGGCAGGGCTGCCCGGCGTGCCAGGGCACCGGCTACCAGGGGCGCACCGGGATCTACGAGCTCATGCTGGTGGACGACGACATCCGCCAGCTCGTGCTCAAGTCGGTCGACTCGAACACCATCAAGAAGGCGGCGGTCGCGCACGGGATGCTCACGCTGCTCCAGCACGGCGCCTACAAGGTCGCGCGGGGCATCACCACCGCCGCCGAGGTGCTCTCGGTCACCGCAGAGGACGTGCAGTAGGCCATGCCGGTCTTCCAGTACAAGGCGCTCACCGCGGGCGGCAAGGCGGTGCAGGGGCTCCGGGAGGCGGACTCGCCCCGGACGCTCCGGTCCGTGCTCCGCCGCGACGGCGTCTTCCTCACCGAGGTGCTGGGCGAGCAGCAGGTGAAGGCGCAGGCGGAGCGCGACGTGAACCCGAAGCGCTGGGTGCTCGGGCGCGTCTCGCCCGAGAACCTCGCCATCGCCACCCGCCAGCTCGCGGTGCTGGTGCACGCCGGCATCCCGCTCGTCGAGTCGCTCAGCGCGCTCGTGGACCAGGTGGAGCACGAGCGGCTGAAGCGCGTGATCGGCGACGTCAAGCAGCGGGTGAACGAGGGCTCCACGCTCGCCGACGCGCTCGCGGCCCACCCGCGCGTCTTCACGACGCTGTACGTGAACATGATCCGGGCGGGCGAGACCTCGGGCGCGCTCGAGGTGGTGCTGGTCCGGCTCGCCGACTTCACGGAGAGCCAGGCGCGGCTCCGCTCCAAGATCCTCGGCACGATGGCGTACCCGGCCGCCATGCTCGTCATCGGCTCGGTGGTGCTCGGCATCCTGTTCACGGTGGTCATCCCGAAGATCACCAAGATCTTCGAGGACACGCGCGCCACCCTCCCGTGGATGACCCGGGCGCTCATCGGGTTCTCCACCTTCGTCTCGCGCTACTGGTGGGCGCTCCTCCTGCTCGCCGCGCTCGGGGTCTACGCCTTCGTGCGCTGGAAGCGGACACCGGAGGGGCGGATGCGCTGGCACCGGGCGGTGCTGCGCTTCCCGATCTTCGGCCGGCTCGTCCGGCTCGTCGCCATCGGCCGGTTCGCGCGCACGCTCTCGACCCTGCTCAAGAGCGGCGTCCCGCTGCTCACCGCCATGGACATCGTCCGGAACGTGGTCGGCAACGACCGGCTCGCGGAGGTGATCGACCAGTCGCGCGACGCGATCCGGGAGGGCGAGTCCATCGCCGCGCCGCTCAAGCGCTCCGGCGAGTTCCCGCCGCTCGTGTTCCACATGGTGGCGGTGGGCGAGCGCTCCGGGGCCCTCGAGGAGATGCTCTCGAACGTCGCGGACGCCTACGAGGACCAGGTGGAGACGACGATCGGCGCCCTCACCTCGCTCCTCGAGCCGGTGATGATCGTCGCGATGGGCGCGGTGGTCGCGTTCATCGTCTTCTCGGTCCTGATGCCGATCCTCCAGATCAACACCATCGCAGGAGGTTGACCTTGAACCGCCGTCCGCAGAGCGCCGCCGCCGCACGCGGCATGACCCTCATCGAGATCCTGGTGGTGCTCGTCATCATCGGGCTCATCGCTGGCGCCGTCGCCGTAAACGTGGTCGGGCAGGCCGGGAGAGCGCGCGTCGACCGCGCCAAGACCGACGTGCAGCGCATCGCCTCCGAGGGCATCGAGGCGTACCGGGTGATGAAGGGGCGCTACCCGTCCACCGAGGAGGGGCTCGGGATCCTCATCCAGGAGAAGTTCCTGCGCCCCAACTCGAACGACGGGAAGCTGCTCGACCCGTGGCGGCGCGAGTACGTCTACCTCTACCCGGGCCAGACTCACCCGGACGCCTTCGACGTGAAGAGCTACGGCGCCGACGGCCAGCCCGGCGGCGAGGACGAGAACGCCGACGTGGTGAACTTCTAGGGTGAGCGTCGAGACGACACGGCGGAGGGGGTTCACCCTCATCGAGCTCATGGTGGTGATCGGCGTCATCGCCATCTTCGCTGCGCTCGCCGTGCCCGCGGTGGACGCCATCAGCGGCGCGAACGCGCGCAAGGCGGCGGGCGAGCTGGCCGGGGCGATGCGGTACCTGTTCGACACCGCCGCGCTCCGCCACGCCACCTGCCGGCTCGCGCTCGACCTCGACGGGCGCGCGTGGTGGGCGGAGTGCGCGCCCGGCCGCGCCGGCATCGCGCGCGACGCGGAGCGCGAGGACGACGAGGCGCGCCGGCTCGAGGAGCGCTTTCCGGACGAGCGCAGCGCCGAGGCGCGCAAGCTGCTCGCGCGGACCGAGTTCGGCAGCTTCGAGGACCGGATCGTCGGCAAGCGCGAGCTGCCCGGCGCGACCGCCTTCGGCAAGGTGTCGGTGGAGGGCCGCCGGAGCGCGGTCGAGTCCGGCACGGCGTACGTGTACTTCTTCGCGGGCGGCCGGGCGCAGCGCGCCCACGTGCCGATCGCGGACGGGAGCACCCACTTCACGGTGGTCCTCGAGCCGTTCACCGGGCGCGCGCGCGTCCACCCCGGCGACGTCGAGGTCCGCGAGTGAGCCGCCCGCGCGCCGGCCGGGGCTTCACGCTCCTCGAGGTCATGGTGGCGCTCGCGATCCTGGCGGGCGCCCTGATGGCGCTCTCGGACGTCGTGGGCGGCGCCCTGCGCAACCACGTCCGCGCCCAGCAGCTCGAGGTGGCCACCTTGCTCGCGCGCGGCAAGCTGGTCGCGCTCGAGGAGAAGTTCGAGCGGACGGGCTTCCGCGACTTCGACGAGACGGAGGAGGGCACCTTCGAGGAGGACGGGCACCCGGAGATCCGCTTCACGGCCGAGGTGGTGAAGCCGGAGGTGGAGCTCTCCGCCGAGAAGATCCTGGCGACGCTCACCGGCTCCGAGGATCTCTCGTCGCTCCTGCCCGGAGCGGGGGGCGAGGAGGGGACCTCCACGCTCGATCCGCGCGCCGGCGTCCTCTCCGCCATCGTGCAGACGCAGCTCACGGCCTTCGGCGAGAAGGTGAAGAAGGGCGTCCGCGAGCTCCGGCTCACGGTGCGCTGGTCGGAGGGCGAGACTGAGCGCGCCTTCACGGTGGTGACGCACCTCGTGGTGCTCCAGCCGAAGGAGGTCCTGAAGTGAGGCTCGCGCGCGGCATGACCCTCGTCGAGGTGCTCATCGCGGTGGGCATCACCGCGGGCATGGGGCTGATGACGCTCGGCGCGTTCCGCCAGGTGGACCGCGCGAACGAGCTCGTGCGCGAGCAGGGGGACCGGACCGCCGCCGCGCGGGTGGCCCTCTCGCGCCTCTCGCGCGAGCTGTCGATGGCCTTCGTCTCGGAGCACTACGACCGCAAGCAGTTCCGCGAGCGGCCCACCCTGTTCGTGGGCCGCGAGGACGAGCTCCTCTTCACCACCATGGCCCACGAGCGGCTCTACCGGGACGCGAAGGAGTCCGACCAGGCGGTCGTGGCGTACGCGCTCGAGAGCGACCCCGACCACTCCGGCGAGGAGGCCCTCTTCCGGCGCGAGAAGGTCCGGCTCGACGACGAGCCCGACCGCGGCGGCCGGACCGACCTCGTGGCCGACCGGATCACCGCCTTCCGCCTCCAGTACTGGGACGCGACCAAGAAGGAGTGGGTGCGCGAGTGGTCCACCCGCGCCACCGATCGCATGAACGAGCTGCCCGTCCGCGTCCGCATCGAGCTCGAGACGGCGCTGCCCGGGGGGCGGACCCAGAAGTTCGTCACGGAGGCGCGGGTCGAGCTCACTCGACCCCTGGACTTCTGATGACCTCCCGTTCCCGCTCGGAGCGCGGCGCCGCGCTGCTCGTCGTGATGGTCGCCGTGGCGATCCTGACGGCGCTCGCCGTGCAGCTCGCGTACGAGACCCGGGTCGAGCTGCAGATCGCGGGCAACGCGCGCGATCAGCTGCGGGCGGAGCACCTCGCGAAGAGCGGGGTCGCGCTCTCCCGGCTCGTGCTCGACCTCCAGCAGCAGATCGACGGAGCGACGCAGCCTCCGAAGGGCCAGAGCTCCTCGGCGCGCGGCGCGAGCCAGGCGCCCACCGCGCTCTCCATCCCGAGCATCCGGATCTGGAGCGCGGTGCCGATCAGCTCCGGCCTGGTGCAGGCGCTCTTCGGCGGCGCGGCGCCGGCGGCTTCCGCGGCGCCCGCCGCGGCCGAACAGTCGGAAGGTGCGGCGAGCGCCGAGCCGCTCGCGGCGGCCCGCTTCGGCGACTTCGACGGCGCGTTCGCGGCCACGATCGAGGACGAGGCCTCGAAGGTGAACGCGCAGCTCGACCAGCCCTTCGGCGCCGGCGGGAGCCTGGGCCCCCAGGTGGTCGGGCTCTGGCAGCTCATGTGCGATCCGCGCTGGGACCTCCTCTTCGACCGCGAGGACGCGAACGGGCAGCGGGTGTCGCGCCAGGACCTCCTCATCCACCTGCGCGACTGGACCGACGAGGATCCGGGCGGCGAGCGGTCGTCGTCCCTGGTGGCGAGCTTCCCCGGACCGGCGTGCATCATCCTCGCGCCGCCGAATCCCTTCGAGGCGGGCTTCGGCGACGAGAACGCCCCCTACGACCGCGGCGACGATCGCTACAAGGCGAAGAGCGCGCGCTTCGACTCGCTCGAGGAGCTCCACCTCGTCGCCGGCGTGACGGACGCCTTCATGGCGGCGTTCGGCGACCGGCTCACGATCTACATCCCTCGCGAGGCGAAGCGCACGGTGGACCCCAGGAACGCGGCGAACATCAACGACAACCTGATGACGATCGCGGACCCGCTCGACCAGCCGCAGCTCTACAACGAGGAGTTCAAGGCGCTCCTCCAGCGCGCCGTGCTCGACCAGACGATGGGTGGCCTGCTGAACATCTCCGGCCCCGAGTTCGTGCGGATCGTGACGGCGCTCGGCGTGACGGTCAGCGCCGTGGCGGAGAACCCGAAGTCGCCGCAGTATCCCTTCGGCGACCGCTCCTCCGTCTACCGGATCCGCGCCACGGGCGCGGCGGGCGACGTGGAGGCCCACATCGACGCGGTCGTGAGCCTCGAGCCCGACCGGACCCAGACACCCAGCGGCGCCGCTCCCGGGGGGCAGAACCCCGGCCGGCTCATCCGCTGGCGTGAGGAGTGAGAGATGGCGCAGAAGATCCTCGGCCTCGACCTCGGCGCGCACGCCGTGAAGGGCGTGCTGCTCGAGAGCACCTACCGCGGCTACGTGGTGCTCGACTCCGGGCGCTCGCCCGTCGAGCCCGGCGCGACCCCGCTCCTCGAGCGGCAGGCGGCCGCGCTCGCCGCGCTGCTCGCCGAGAAGGGCTGGCGCCCCGACACCTCGATCGCCGCCTTCCCGGGCGCCGGCGTCTCGTCGCACGCGATCACCCTCCCCTTCACCGATCTGCGCCGCATCGAGCAGACGATCGCCTTCGAGGTGGAGGGGCAGATCCCCTTCGAGCTCGACGAGGTCGCCTGGGACTGGCAGCCGCTCGGGCAGCGGGACGGCAAGACCGACCTGCACGTGGCGGTGGTCCGCCGCGAGGAGCTCGCGGCGCTGCTCGCCGCGCTCGCGGGGGTGGGCGTCGATCCGCGGGCGGTGGTGCCGGCGGGTCCCGCCTACGCCGCCCTGCTCGCGGCGGGCGCGGTCGAGCCGCTCGTCCCCGCGCCGGACGTGCCCGCCGGCACGCCCGCCGCCGAGGTGGTGCTCGACGTCGGCCACGAGCGGACCAGCATCTGCGTCGCGACGGGCGGCCAGGTCGAGGCGGCCCGCACCTTCCCCTTCGGCGCGGCCCAGCTCGCGCGCGGCGCCGCGCCGCTCGCCCGCGAGCTCCGGGCGACGCTGCGCGCCTGGCGCGGGCACACCGGGTCCCGCCCGGTGGCGCGGCTCCTCCTCGCCGGCGAGGCGGCGCGCCTGCCCGCGGTGACCGAGGCGCTCGCGCCGGAGGTGGAGGGGACGGTCGCGCCGCTCGCGCTCACCGGTCCCGCCGCGGCCGGGGTCTCCGACGAGGACGCGCCCGGGCTCGCCCTCGCGCTCGCGCTGGCGCTGCGCGGCCACCAGGGCAGCCGCGCGCCCCGGCTCAACCTGCGCCGCGGCCCCTTCGCCTTCACGCGCGACTTCGAGCACCTGAAGGGACGCGTCGCGCGGCTCGGCGCCTACGCCGCGCTGGTGCTCCTCCTCGCGGTGGTGAGCACCGGCGTGAACGCCTTCGCGCTCGCGCGGCAGGAGGCGGTGCTCGACCGCGCGCTCTGCGACGCCCAGCAGAAGATCCTCGGCAAGTGCTACCCGAACGTCGAGGAGGCGCAGGCCGTCCTGCGCGGGCGCGGCACGCCGGGCGCGGCGTTGCCGCGCGTCACCGCGGTGGACGTCTTCGCGGAGCTCTCGCTCCGCGTGCCGGCCGAGATCACGCTGCGGCTCGACCGGATCGAGGTCGCGCGGGACAAGCTCCACCTGCAGGGCACCACCGACGCGGCCGAGAACGTGGACCGGATCGTCTCCGCGCTGCGGGCCTCCCGCTGCTTCGGCGACGCCCGCTCCGGCGGCGCCCGCCGGCGCGGCTCCGACGGGAAGTTCGAGTTCTCGGTGGATGCCGGGATCACCTGCCTCGAGGGCGGCGCCGCGGCGCCGGGGGAGTAGCGATGGACCGCCTGAGGAAGCTGCGCGCCGACGTCGAGGCCTGGCTCGCCAAGCTCTCGCCCCGCGAGCGGGTGCTCGTCTCGATCGCCGCGGCGGGCGTGCTGCTCATGACGTTCTGGCTCGTCGCGCGCGGCGTGAACGCCGGCATCGCCGGGCGCGAGGCGCGCATCGAGGAGAAGACCAAGGTGCTCGCCCAGATCGGGAAGCTCGGCGACGGCTACCGGCGCCGCCAGGCCGAGCGGGCCACCCTCGAGGCGCGGCTCCGCGCCCAGCCCGTCCAGCTGATGAGCCACATCTCGCAGGCCGGCCAGCAGCTCGGCGTCGAGGTGAACGACCTGCGCCCGACCGGCGTCCCCGCCGACGTCGGCGGCCTGCGCGAGGAGTCCGTCGAGGTGAACCTCGCCCGCATCGACCTGCCCCGCCTCGCCCGCCTGCTCCAGTCGCTCGAGCGCTCGAGCGGCGTCGTGAAGGTCCGCCGCATCCGGATCAGCACCCGGAGCGACGACCCGGCGCTCGTGGACGCGACGCTGGTGGTCGCCACCTACCAGCTCGGCACCTGAGGCCCCACGTGCGCACGATCGACTGGAAGCGCTGGTCCCCGCGGCTCGGCTACGCCGCCTTCGCGCTGCTCGCCTTCGTGCTGGGGCTGCGCTGGACGTTCCCGTCCGACGCCGTGAAGCAGCGGCTCATCCTCGAGGCGGCGGCGCGCGGCTGGCAGATCGACGCCCAGCGCGTCGGTCCGGGCGGCGTGCTGGGCCTCACCGTCGAGGGGCTCAGGCTGCAGGACGCCTCGGGCCTCACGGTGCCGGTCGAGGAGCTGACCGCCTCGCTGCGGCTCCTGCCGCTCCTCGCCGGGAGGCGCTCGGTCGCGTTCGACGCCGACCTCTACGAGGGCACCGTGAGCGGCACGGCCGACCTCTCGGGCGAGGCCCGCGCGGTGAAGCTCGTCGTGGACGGGGTGGATCTCGGGCTCGTGCTGCCGCTCCGCAAGGCGCTCGGCGTCGACGTCCTCGGCCTCCTGGACGGCACCGTGGACGTGGTCCTGCCCGCGGCGGCCGACGGCAAGCCGACCGGCCAGGTGGATCTCTCCGTGCGCGAGGCGGGCATCGCCGGGGGGCAGGTGCCGATCCCGGGCATGACCGGCGGGCTCGCGCTGCCCCGCACCAGCCTCGGCGCGATCGCCGCCGCGGTGAAGCTCGACCAGGGCCGGGCGACGTTCGAGAAGCTCGAGGCGAAGGGCGGCGACGCGGAGCTCTCGACGCAGGGGCTGTACGTCGTGCTCCAGCCGCGCCTCGCCGCGGCCCCGCTCTTCGGGCGCGCCAAGGTGCGCGCGCTCGACGCCTTCTGGGCGAAGCCGCAGACGCAGCCGCTGCGGAGCATCGCGGAGGCGGCGCTCGCGACGTCCCGGGGACGCGACGGCGCTTGGAACTTCCAGGTCGCCGGGAGCGTCGGGCGCCCGAGCCTCAGGCCCGCGCCGCCCGGGGAGTAGGCGGGCGCGCGCGCTCCGCGGCGCGCTACACCTTGAACCGGCCCACGGTCTCGGCGAGCGCCCGGGCGCGGGAGCCGAGCCGGTCCGAGACGCCCGAGAGCCCCTCCACCGCCGAGTCGTGCGCGCCCGCGACCTCGGTCAGGTCCTGCAGCGCGTCGCGCACGCGGCGGGTGGCCGTGTCGTGGTTCTGCACCGCGCGGGTGATCTCCTCGATCATCCGCTCCAGCCGCCCGAGGCTGTCGAGCTGCCGCCGGCCGAGCCCCGACTGATCCTCGAGCGCGCGCGCCACCTGGTCCGCCATGGACGAGACGCTCCGCGAGACGGAGTTCACGCCCGCGACGCTCCGGCCCACGAGCTGGACCGCCTGCGCCACCGCGCGCGAGCCGTTCGCGACCGACTCGACGAGCTGGGAGACCTCCCGCGCCGACTGGCCGTGCGCGTCCACCGCCGCGCGGATGGCGGCGGCCGTCTCCATGCCGTGGCCGGTGGAGCGCTGGATCGTGCCGAGCGCCTCGAGCGAGTTCCGGGCGAGCTGCACGCCCTCCACCGCGAGCGCGTCGCCCCGGTCGATGAGCGCGGCGGTGCCTTCCACGTCCTCGCGCACCGCGTGGATGATGTCGCCGATGGACTTCGTCGAGCGGGCGATCTGGGTGGCGAGCTCGCGGATCTGGTCGGCCACCACCGCGAAGGCCTTGCCGTGCTGCCCCGCCTGCGCCGCGATGATCGACGCGTTGAGCGAGAGCAGGTTGGTGCGCCCCGCCACCTCGGAGATGAAGTCCACCACCTGGTCGATGTCGTCCGAGCGGCGGCCGAGCACGGTGATGCGCCGGTGCGCGTCGGCGACCGCCGCGCGGAGCGCCTCGATCCCGTGCACCGTCTCCTCCACCACGCCCCCGGCGCGCTCGGCGAGGCCGGCGATGTGCGTGGCGGTGGCCTCGCTCTCGCCCGCGGCGCGCTCGAGGCTCGCCATCGAGGCCTTCACGGCCGCGAGGGTCCCGCCCGCGTGGCTGGCGAGCCCCTCGAGCTCGCCGAGCGTGGACTCCGCCTCGCGGCCTGAGGAGCCGAGGTGCTCGACGTCGTTCATCGCCGTCGCCATCGCCCGCTCGAGCTCGGCCCCCTTGGTGCGGACCTCCTCGAGCGCCGCCGCCATCTCCCCCACCGCCTGCGTGGTGGCCGCGACGTACTCCGACAGCCCGCCGACGCCCTTCGCGACGAGCGAGACGGAGCCCTCCATCGCCTCGACGGCCCCCTGCACCGCCACCACCCCGGCGTGCTGATCGACGGCGCCGGTGCGGACGCGCTCCCCGATCGCGCCGGCCTCGCGGGCGCCGACGCTCACGCCGTCGCTCGCCGACTGCACGTCCACGACGAGCGCCTTGAGCCCGTGCGCCATGCGGCGGAAGTCGGCCGCGAGCCGCCCCATCTCGTCCTGCGACACCGACGGCGGGCTCGCGGTGAGGTCGCCCGAGGCGATCCGGTCGGCGGCGCGGCCGAGCGTGCGGAAGGGCAGCGTGATGGCCTGCGCGGCGAGCCAGGCGAGGAGCGCCGTCGCGCCGTAGACCAGGAGCCCCATGCGCGCGAGGGAGGCCCAGAACGCGCCCCGCCGCTCGTGGAGCGGCGCGTCGGGCAGGAACGACGCGACGGCGCCGCCGCCCGCGGCCCGGCGCGCCACGAGCCACCCGTCGTCGAGCCGCAGCGGCGCGGCCAGCGCGTCAACGGCGCGCTCGAAGGGGGCGGCGGCCGGCCCGTGCAGCACGAGGATGGCGCCGTCCGGCGCTACGAGCGCGGTGGGGGCGCCCGTGACGAGGAAGACGTGCTCGGCGGCGCGCGCGTCGTTCGTGTCCCCGTGGCCGGCCAGGGACGCCATCGCGCTCCCCTGCGCGCGCTCGGCCGAAGCGAGGTACTCGCGATCGACGTCGGAGCGGTAGCGAACGTACCCGCCCGTCGCGAAGAGGAGCACGCCGATGGTGTTGAGCCCGAAGGCGAGCCAGAGGATCTTCGCGCGGACGGTGCCGCTCGGGCTCAGCTCCCCCTGCGGCCCGAGCGTCTCCGCGAGCCGCGCGGACAGCGCCGCGGCGCGCGCGTAGGCCAGCATGGAGGCGAGGATCGTGCTCGCGAACCCGATGCCCGCGCCGGCGTACGCGAGGTCCGCCGGCACGCCGGCGCGCTCGATGGCGAGCACCACCCCGAGCGTCGCGAGCGAGCCCACCACCAGGATCGCGCCGGCCGAGGTGCCGGGGAGCCGCTGGATCGCCCGCGCCGCGCGCGCGAGCGCGTCGGGCCGCGCCGCAGTCGCCCCGAGCACGGGACGGATCCGCCGCGCGACGTAAGCCAGGAAGGCGCCCGCGGCGAGGCACTCGAGGGGCACGGCGACAAGGAGGCCGGTCCACACCGTGCTCATCTGCTCGGGGGTGAGCACGAACAGCGAGTGCGCCGCGTACGCGGCGATGGCCGAGCCGGCGAGGATGACGAGGACGACGTTCCAGACGAGCTTGCCCGTGAGCCGCATCGAGCGCGGAGTCTAGCGCGGCTCCGACCTGACCGGGACCACGTGACGGTACATCGCTTGTCACGCAACGCCTCGTTTCCATGGGCGAAAATCCAGGACCGCCTCCGGCGGGGCGCCTCGCCATCGCGGAAAACCCCCTATGATCAATGGGTTCGCTTGAAAGCACCCATGGGGTCGTGATATCGCGTCTTGCCATGCGCATCCGGCGGCTCGACGTGGTCGGGTTCAAGTCGTTCATGGACAAGACCGTCGTCGTCTTCGACGAAGGGGTCACCGGCGTCGTCGGGCCGAACGGCTGCGGGAAGTCCAACGTCGCCGACGCCATCCGCTGGGTGCTCGGGGAGCAGTCCGCCCGCCACCTGCGCGGCCGCTCGATGGAGGACGTCATCTTCAACGGCTCGGAGTCGAAGGCGCCGCTGTCGATGGCCGAGGTGACGCTCACCTTCGAGAACGACCGCCCGAGCGAGCTGCCCGCGCAGTTCCAGGGCTTCGGCGAGATCACGGTCGGCCGGCGCCTCTTCCGCACCGGCGAGTCGGAGTACCTCGTGAACGGCGTGCAGGCCCGCCTGCTCGACGTGAACGACATCTTCTTCGGGTCCGGCGTGGGCCGCACCGCCTACTCGATCATCGAGCAGGGGCGCATCGGCCAGATCGTCTCCGCCCGCCCCGAGGACCGCCGGGCCATCATCGAGGAGGCCGCGGGGATCACGAAGTACAAGAAGCGGCGCGAGGCGGCGGAGCGGAAGATGGAGGCCACGCAGCAGAACCTGCTGCGGGTCGCCGATCTCGTCCTGGAGCTCGGCAAGCAGCTCGAGAGCCTCAACCGCCAGGCCCGCAAGGCCGAGAAGTACAAGGCGCTCCGCGGCCAGGTGCGCGAGCTGGAGCTGCGCGCGGCGGCGTCGCGCTACCTCGAGCTCACCGCCACGCGCCGCGCCGCCGAGGAGCGCCACGCGCTCCTCAAGGGCGAGGAGGCGGAGCTCGCGGCGCGGCTCGCCGCGCTCGAGGTCTCGCTCGAGCAGGACCGCGGCCGGCTCGCCGAGGGCGAGGCGCGCCTCGCGGACCTCACGTCGCGGGAGCACGCCCTCGAGAGCGCCGCCAAGGTGTCGGAGGTCTCGGTGGACGCCGCCGCGCGCGAGCTCGACCAGATCGCCGAGCGGAGCCGCGCGCAGGCCGCCGAGGTGGAGGGGCTGAAGGAGCAGGCCGAGGCGCTCGCGCGCGAGCGCGAGGAGCTTCTCCGGCAGCGCGACGACCTCCAGTCGCTCGTCTCGTCGGACGAGGGGAGGCTGCACGACGCGGAGGGCGCCCTGCGCGACGCCGGGCGGAGCCAGGGCGAGCTGCAGGGCGAGGCGGACCAGGCGCGGGCCGCCGCCTCGGCGGCGCTCTCCGAGGCGTCGGGCCACAGGAGCCAGCTCGCCCAGATCGAGCGGCAGCGCCTCGACCTGCGCGCGCGCATCCACAAGAACCGCGCCGAGGCCGACGACCTCGCCCAGCGCACCTCCCAGCTCGACGGCTCGCGCTCGCGCCACGTCGAGAAGCTCGGCCAGACCCGCCAGCTCAAGCTCCGGCTCGACGAGCAGCGCGGCGCGCAGGAGGATCTGCTCGAGCGGACGCGCGCCGAGTTCATCCAGAACGAGGCGAAGCTCATCACGCTGCGCGAGGAGCTCGCCGACAAGCGCTCCCGGCTCGGGTCGCTCCTCGAGATCGTGCGCAACTACGAGGGCTACGGCCGCGGCGTGCGGAGCCTCATGACCCGCGCCGGCCAGGCGGAGGCGCACGACCGGGGCGTCTTCGGCCTCGTCGCCGACGTGGTGTCGGCGCCGGCCGAGTACGAGAACGCGATCGAGGCGGTGCTCGGGGAGCGGCTCCAGTACGTGATCGTGGAGAGCCACTCGCAGGGCGTCGAGGCGATCGACTACCTCAAGTCCGCCGCCGAGGGGCGCGCGTCGCTCATCCCGCTCGCGCGCCTGCGCGGCCCGGAGGACGGCCCGCTGCCGGAGCTCGACCGCGGCCACCCGGGCTTCGTGGCGGCGGCGCTCGACGTGGTCCGCTTCGACCCCTCCTACGAGCGGGTGGTCCGCTTCCTGCTCGGCGACGCGGTGGTGGTGCGCGACCTCCCCGCCGCGCTCGAGCTGTGGCAGCAGGCCGCCGGCCGGCGCACGATCGTGACGCTCGACGGCGAGGTGCTCGACCCCTCGGGCGTGGTGACCGGCGGCCCGCTCGAGGGCGAGGGGCACGGCGCCCTCCAGCGGCGGCGCGAGGTGCAGGAGCTCGAGGAGACGGTGCGCGGGTTCGAGGCGGAGTTCTCGCTCGCCCAGGAGCGGCACCGCACCCTGCAGGCGCGGCTCCTCCAGCTCGAGGCGGCCCTCAAGGCGCTCGACCGGGACGGGCGCGAGAAGGAGCTCGCCCTCCTCGATCAGGAGAAGGACCTCGCCCGCGTCGGCGAGGAGCTCGAGCGGGTGGGCGGCCGGCTCGGACAGCTCGAGGTGGAGCGCGCCCAGCTCGAGGAGGCGGTCTCCGCCCTCTCGCGCGAGGAGGAGGAGCACCGGCTCGCCGCAGCGACCGCCGAGGCGGAGCAGGCGCGCGCCGAGGAGCGCGCGCGCGAGGCGGTGGCGCGGCTCGAGGTGACGAAGCAGCGCGGCGACCACCTCACCGCCGAGCTCATGAACCTCAAGGTGAAGGTGGCCGCCGACGCCGAGCGGCGCGAGGGCATCGGCTCCGCGCTCCGCCGGGTGGAGGAGGCGCGGCGCGAGGTGGACGAGCGACGCGGCCGGATCTTCGCGGCGCTCTCCGAGGCCAACGCCCGGGCCGCCGAGCTGCGCGGCCGGGTGGAGGGGACGCGGGTGGACCTCGGGCGGCTCTCCGAGGACCTCGCCGCGATCCGCGAGGAGGTGGCCCGCGCCCGCGGCGCCCAGGACGAGCTCGCGGTGGCGTCGCGCGCGCGCGAGGCCGAGGTGCGCGAGCTGCGCGGCGGGACCGAGGCGGCGCGGCAGGGCATCTCCGAGGCGGCGCTCACCGCGCGCGAGCACGCGCTCGAGCTCGCCCACCTCGAGGAGCAGACGCGCGAGCGGTGCCAGGCGGAGCTGCGCTGGGAGGTGTCGCGCTTCCACCTCGAGCGGCCCCCCGGCCCCGAGGAGCGGGAGCGGCTCGAGGACCTGAAGGCCCAGGCCGAGCGCATGGGCGCCATCAACCTCACCGCCATCGAGGAGTACGACGAGCTCGCCCGCCGCCACGCGTTCCTGAGCGAGCAGAAGTCGGACCTCGAGCGGTCGCTCGCCGACCTCAAGGCCGCCATCGTCAAGATCAACCGGGCGTCGCGCGAGCGGTTCCAGGAGACGTTCGACCGCGTGAACGAGAAGTTCCAGCAGGTCTTCCCGCGGCTCTTCGCGGGCGGCCGGGCCGGGCTCGTCCTCACCCAGCCGGAGGGGGACGGCGACGCGGGCGTCGAGATCTTCGCGCAGCCGCCGGGCAAGAAGCTGCAGAGCGTGAACCTGCTCTCCGGCGGCGAGAAGGCGCTCACCGCCGTCTCGCTCATCTTCGCCATCTTCCTCATCAAGCCGACCCCGTTCTGCCTGCTCGACGAGGTGGACGCGCCGCTCGACGACGCGAACGTCGGCCGCTACAACGAGATGGTGCGGGAGATGTCCAAGGGCTCGCAGTTCATCCTCATCACCCACAACAAGCGGACCATGGAGATGGTCGACACGCTGTACGGGGTGACGATGGAGGAGCCGGGCGTCTCGAAGCTCGTCTCGGTGCGCCTCTCCGAGCGCGCCCGCGAGGCGGCGGCCGCGTAGCCGGGCGAGGCCGGCGAGGCCACGGGCGCGTTGACACCGTTCCGGCCCGCTCCCTATATGGGCGGGTCCTTCCGGAGGTCTCGTGACGCCGCTCGCCCTCGCGCTCCCCACCCTCACCGCGGGTGACTGGATCGGCATCGCGCTCCTCGCGCTGCTGGTCCTCCTGCTCGCCGCCGCCGCCGTCCGGCTCCTGCGGAGGAAGCGCGAGGCGCCCGGGCCGGAGGTGCCGGCGGACGAGATCGAGCGCGAGCTCGAGCGGGAGGCCCGGGCGCTGCCGCCGGCGGCCCCGCCCCCGGAGCGGCTCGCGCGCGGCGCCACCGAGGAGGACGCGGTCGAGGCGCTGCGCCGCGAGCCGCCGCCGCCGCCGCCCGGCGTCGAGCGCGGACCGCCGCCGGCGCCGCCCGCGCGCACGCCCGGCGCCGCCCCCGAGGGCGCGGCCCGCGCCGCGCGCGAGGCGGAGGAGGCCCGCAAGAAGGAGGAGTACCGGCGCCGCAAGGAGGAGGAGCGCGAGGAGAAGGAGCGCCGCCGCGCCGAGCGTGAGGCCGAGGCGGCGCGCGCGCGCGAGGAGGCGGAGCGCGCCGCGCGCGAGGTCGAGGCCGCCCGGCTCCGGGCGCTCGAGGAGGAGCGGCGCAAGGCGGAGCGCGAGGCCGGCAAGACGCTCGCGTACGGCCTCGAGAAGACGCGCGGCGGCTTCATGGCCCGCCTGAACGCGCTCTTCGGCGCCGACCGGCCGGTGGACGAGACGGTCCTCGCCGACCTCGAGGAGGTGCTCTTCACCGCGGACATCGGCGTGAAGACGGCCACGCGGCTCCTCGAGTCGGCGCGCGAGCGCGTGAAGCGGCGGGAGCTCTCGGACCCGGCCCGGCTGAAGGGGGCGCTGCGCGAGGAGATCACGCGGATCCTGGCGCTCGACGGCCAGGGGGCGCGCCCGCTCGCCGTCGGGGCGGCGCGGCCCTGGGTGGTCATGGTCGTGGGCGTGAACGGGTCGGGCAAGACGACCACCATCGGCAAGCTCGCCGCGAAGCTCCAGGGGGCGGGGCACACGGTGCTGCTCGGCGCAGGCGACACGTTCCGCGCCGCCGCGGGCGAGCAGCTCGAGGTCTGGGCGGGGCGCGTGGGCGCGCCCATCGTGCGCGGCAAGGAGGGCTCCGACCCCGCGAGCGTCTGCTTCGAGGCGGTGCAGCGCGGGGCGGCGGAGGGGAAGGACGTGGTGCTCTGCGACACCGCCGGCCGCCTCCACACCAAGGCGCCGCTCATGGAGGAGCTCAAGAAGGTGAAGCGGGTCATCGCCAAGGCCGCCGAGGGGGCGCCGCACGAGGTGCTGCTCGTGCTCGACGCCACCAACGGCCAGAACGCCATCGCCCAGGCGCGCCAGTTCCACGAGGCGCTGGGGGTGACCGGGATCGTGCTCACCAAGCTCGACGGCACCGCCAAGGGCGGCGTGGTGATCGGCATCTGCGACGAGCTCGGGATCCCGGTACGCTACGTGGGCGTCGGCGAGACCGTCGAGGACCTCCGGCCGTTCGCCCCGCAGGAGTTCGTGGAGGCGCTGTTCCAGTGAGCCGCTTCGCCGTGGTGCTGCTCGACGTCGACGGCACGCTCGTCCACGCGGGCGGGGCGGGGCGCCGCTCGATCGAGCGCGCGCTCGAGGCGCGCTGCGGCCCCCACGACGGCGCGCTGCGCGCGCTCCGGCTCGACGGCATGACCGACCGGCTCATCGTGCGCGAGGCGATGGCCCTGCTCGACCACCCCTGGTCGGACGCGGCCTGCGACGGCGTCCTCGCCGAGTACCTCGAGCACCTGCGGGCCGAGATCGACGGCCCCGGCTACGCGGTGCTCCCCGGCGTGGTGGCGCTCCTCGAGGAGCTCGCCGCGCGAGCGGTCCCCCACGGTCTGTGCACCGGCAACCTCGAGGAGGGGGCCCGCCTCAAGCTCGCGCGGGGCGGGCTCGATCGGTTCTTCGAGTGGGGCCCCACGGCGATCGGCGGCTTCGCGCACGACGGCGAGGCGCGCGACCAGATCGTCGAGGCGGCGCTCCGGCGAACGGCCGCCCGGCTCGGATGGGCGATCGCGCCCGCCGACGCGCTCGTGGTCGGAGACACGCCACGGGACGTCGAGGCTGCGCACGCGGTCGGCTGCCAGGCGCTCGCCGTCGCGACCGGCCGGTTCTCGCTGGACGAGCTGGCCGCCGCGGGCGCCGACCACCTCGCGCCCGACCTCGGGGATCCCGCCGCGCTCCGGCTCATGCTGGGCGCGTGAGCGCCCGGCGCGCCCCCGGACCCGGCCCGCAGGCCCCGCTGGAGCAGCCGCGCTGCCTTGACCCGCGCGCGCGCCGGAAGCTATGCAGATCTCCTCCCGAGCCGAGGGGCGGTCCATGGAGCGATCCCAGTTCCAGGTCGAGCAGGGCGCGCGTCCCCTCGAGACGGTCGACGGGCCGCGCCTGCGGGCGGTGCTCGCGACGCGGGAGGACGCGAGGCGCCTGCAGGCGTGCCTGGACGGCGCGCCCGACTACCACGCGCGCACCGAGGGCGCGCCCGCGCCGGCGGACGCCGCGGCGCGGCTCCTCGAGGAGGCGGAGGCGGACGACCTGCGCCGCGTCTTCTGCCTCGTCCCGCACACCGGTGGGCCCGCGGTCGGGCTGCTCGACCTGCACCTCGACCAGCCCGAGCCCGGCACGGCGCACATCGGGCTCCTGCTCTTCCGCGAGGCGGCGCAGGGGCTGGGTTACGGCAAGGAGACGGTCGCCGCGCTGGAGCACGCGCTCGCGCGCGCCGGCTACGGCACGCTGCGCTGCTCGGTCGGCGACGAGAACCCCGGGGCGCGGCTCTTCTGGGAGCGGATCGGCTTCGCCGAGATCGGCCGCCTCGACCGCGGCATCACGGTCTTCGAGAAGCCGATCGGCTGAGCTCCGAGCGCGGGCCGCGCGCCCTCGCGCCACCCGCGCGTGGGCTCCACGACATGAAGAAGCCCGGCCTCTCGAGGCCGGGCTTCTCGTTCGGGCGGCCGCGTGCTCGTGCGGCGCGGCTCGCCGTCACTCGACGGTCGGCTGGGGCGCGGGCGTCCGCGCCCACCGGACGACGTGGCCGCGCAGCCCCTCGTAGAGCGAGGTGAGGCCGACGTAGGCGAAGCCGAACTGGAACAGGAACAGGAACGGCAGCGACCAGTAGACCTCGCGCTCGACGAGGTACAGCACGCCGTACGTCATGTAGGCCGCGAGCCCGATCTCCACGATGGGCTGGAACGTCACCGCCGCCTTGTAGCGCTTCTTCACCACCGACTCGCCCGGCGCCTTCACGCCGTGCTTCGGCGTGCGGGTGAAGCCGGTCTCGTACCCCATGAGCGCCTCGAACACCGCGCGCGCCTGGTTCACGGAGAGGCCAATGCCGAGCGCCATGACGAACGGGATGTACTTGATGCTCTGCCAGACGGTGCGCCGCTGCTCGAGCTGGGCCGCCACGTAGAAGACCGCCACGCTGAAGGACGCGGCCGCGAAGAACGGGATGTCGAGGAGGATGACCTCGAGCACGCCGTGCGACACCCGCACCACCACGGTGATGGGGAGCAGGATCGCGAGCGGGATCATCAGCAGGTAGGCGAGGTTCGCGGTCAGGTGGAAGACCGACTCGCGCCGGACCTCCGCCGGCTGGTCCGAGCGCCACACCGTGCGGAGGAGCTTGAGCGCCGTCTGGATGGAGCCCTTCGCCCAGCGGTGCTGCTGGGCCTTGAAGGCGTTCATGTCGACCGGCAGCTCGGCGGGCGTGACGAGCTGCGGGAGGTACACGAAGCGCCAGCCGGCGAGCTGCGACCGGAACGAGAGGTCCATGTCCTCGGTGAGCGTGTCGTGCTGCCAGCCGCCGCCGTCCTCGATCGCCTGGCGCCGCCAGATGCCCGCGGTGCCGTTGAAGTTGAAGAACCGGCCCGAGCGGCTCCGCGCGCAGTGCTCCACGATGAAGTGGCCGTCGAGCATGACGGCCTGCGCCTCGGTCAGCGCCGAGTAGCCGCGGTTCAGATGACCCCAGCGCGTCTGGACGAGGCCGACGCCCGGATCGGTGAAGTAGTGGACGGTCCGCTCGAGGAAGTCCGGATCCGGGATGAAGTCCGCGTCGAAGATGGCGACGAGCTCGCCCCGCGCGAGCGTGAGGCCGTGCTCGAGCGCGCCCGCCTTGTAGCCGCGGCGGTCGACGCGGTGGACGTAGTGGATGTCCAGGCCGGCCTTGCGGTGACGGTCGACGCAGGCGCGGGCGATGCCCTGCGTCTCGTCGGTCGAGTCGTCGAGGACCTGGATCTCGAGGAGGTCGCAGGGATAGGCGATGCGCGCGACGGCGTCGATCAGCCGCTCGGTCACGTACATCTCGTTGAAGATCGGCAGCTGGATCGTGACCCGCGGCAGCGCCTCGAAGCGCCCCTTCGGCACGGCCAGCCGGTACTTGTGCCGGTAGTACAGGTACGCCATCGCGTACCGGTGTACTCCGTAGAGCGAGAGGACGCAGAGCAGCAGCGCGTAAGCGACGACGACTGACAGCTCGAGAGTGCTCATGCGTGTATGGGCTTCCTCGGCCCCGAGCCCCCGCTCCGGCCTCGGCAGATTGGCCGCGGAGTGTATCTTCCCCGTCCGGGAAGTCAACGCGCGGACGGGCTCGTTCCGACTGGTGAAATCCGGACGGGCGTGTCACTCCCGCTTCGAGGCGACGCCGCGCGGGGCCTCGAGCGAGGACTTGAAGATCCCGACGGCCCGCAGGTAGTCGAGCGCGGTCCGGAGCTGGTAGTCGTCGGCGACGGGCGCCTGCGGCTGGAGCTGCGCCGCGACGGGCGTCGCCTCGTTCTTGAGGTGGCGCCGCAGGTCGCGCTCGCCCGGGCCCTCCGCGGGGACGGCGGGCGCGGCGTCCGCCACCACCACGTCGGGGGCGATGCCGAGCTCCTGGATGGAGCGGTGCTTCGGCGTGTAGTAGCGCGCGACGGTGAGCTTCACGCCCGAGCCGTCCTCGAGCTCGATCAGCGTCTGCACGGAGCCCTTGCCGAAGGTGGGCGTCCCCATGATGACGGCGCGCCCGTGATCCTGGAGCGCCCCCGCCACGATCTCGCTCGCGCTCGCGGTCCCCTTGTTGACGAGCACGATGAGCGGGTACCCCGGCTCGGTGTCCTTCTCGCGCGCCCGCTCCACCTCGACGTTCCGGCGCCCGCGCCCCTCGGTGGAGACGATCACGCCCGAAGGGAGGAAGACGTCCGCCACCCGGACGGCCTGGTCGAGCAGGCCGCCGGGGTTGTTGCGCAGATCGAGGACCAGCCCGCCCAGCTCGCCGCCGAACGCGCGCCGCGCGTCCTCGAGCGCCTTCTCGAGCCCGCGGTCGGTCCGCTCCTGGAACGCCTTGAGGCGCACGTAGGCGGTGCGCCGCGCCGGGTCGACCAGCCGGAGCTCCACGCTCTGCGTCCGCACGCGGTCGCGCACGAGCGTGAGCTTCTGCGGCTCGGCGAAGCCGTCGCGCATGAGCTCGAGCACCGCCTTCGAGCCGGCCGGCCCCTTCATGCGGCGGCTCGCCTCCGCGAGGGACAGCTCCTTCGTCGCGGTCCCGTCGATGGAGAGGATGCGGTCGCCGGAGCGGATCCCGGCCCGCTCCCCGGGCGAGTCCGCCATCGGGGACACCACGGTGAGCTCGCCCTTCTCGATGGTCACCTCGATGCCGAGCCCGTCGAACTCGCCGGTGGTGTCGTCGCGCAGGGCGCGGAACGCCTCCGGCCGCATGAACGCGGAGTGCGGGTCGAGCCGGCCCATCAGGCCGTCGATCGCGCCGTACACGAGCTCCTGCTCGTCGACCTCCTCGACGTAGGAGTTCTCGACGTGGGCGAGCACGTCCGAGAACACGTCGAGGGGCCGGTAGGCCTGCGCGCCGCCGCGGCGCGCCGCCTGCGCGGCGTGGTCGACCGCGAGCCCCGCGGAGAAGGCGGCGGCGAGCGCCGGGACGAGGAGGAGGCGCGGCGGGAGCTTCATCGGGAAATCATACCAGCGGCGCCCTCACGGCGAGAGCCAGGGCCGGGGGTCGACGGGCCGCCCCTTCTCGCGCAGCTCGAAGTAGAGGTACGCCCCCTTGAGCGAGCCCGAGTCGCCCACCGTCCCGAGCACGTGGCCGGCGTCCACCTCCTCCCCCATGGCGGTCTGCATGGCGCCGAGGTGGGCGAAGAGCGTGTGGTAACCCTCGCCGTGGTCGACGATGACGAGGTTGCCGTACCCCTTGAACCAGCCGGCGTGGACCACCCGGCCCGGCGCGACCGCCCGCACGGACGCGCCCGCCGGGGCAGCGAGGTCGACGCCGTTCTGGACCGTGACGGTGTTGAACTTGGGGTTCACCACCCGGCCGAAGCCGACCGTGACGGGCCCCGGCGCGGGCCGCAGGAGCCGCCCCTTCCGCGCGGTGAACCCACCGGGGCCGCCCTGCCGCGTGCGGGGCGGCGGCAGCGTCGCGACGAAGTCCGCGAGCCGGACCGCCTGCGCGGCGGTCTCGGCCGCCGCCCGCTCGTGGAAGCCCCGCGCGGTGCGCAGCGCGGCTAGCAGGGTCTCCCGCTCCTCGCGCCGCGCCTCCGCCTGGGCCCGCCGCTCCTCCGCCTCCTCCGCGAGCCCGGCGAGCCGGACCGCCTCGAGGGCCCGCTCCGCCCGCGCGCGCTCGCGCGCCAGCCGCGCCGTGCGCGCCTCGCCGAGCAGCGCCACGTCGCGCGAGAGGATCCGCTCGAGCAGGAGGCGCCGCTTCACGAGCTCCGCCAGCGACGGGCTCTCGAGCAGCACGCGCAGGCCCCCGGCCGGTCCGAGGCGCGTCCGCGCGAGGAGCCTCGGCCGGAGCGCCTCGAGCCGCCCCTGGAGCGCCGCGGTCGCGGCCCGCTCGTCCTCCTCGGCCGAGACGAGCGCCGCCGCCGACGCCGCGCGCTCCGCCTCGGTCCGCCGCCACTCCGCGCGCGCCTCGCCGAGCGCGGCCTCGGCGTCGTGCAGCGTGTCGAGGACCGAGCGCTCCTGCCGCGCGAGCAGCCGAGCGGCCGACTCCTCCGCCCGGCGGCGCGCCTCGAGCGCGCCGAGCTGAGCGCGCGGATCCCCGGCGGCGAGGGCCAGGGCGGCGGCGAGGCTCGCGGCGGCGAGGTTCACGGGCGGTCCGGGCCGCGCTAGGCGCCCCGGCGCAGCGTCCGGGCGACCGACAGGGCGCTGCCGAGGAGGCCCACCGCGCCGCCGCCGAGCGCGAGGGCGGCGAGCAGGGCCGGCGGGAGGGTGTCCGCGAGCGTGAGGCCCGCGGCGAACGGGAGGGACGCCGAGAGCCGCGCGACGAGCGCGCCGTGCAGGCCGACCAGGGCGAGCGCGGCGAGGGCTCCGCCCGCGAGCCCCTGGAGCGTCCCCTCGATCAGGAACGGCGCGGCGACGAAGCCGTCGGTCGCGCCGACGAGCTTCATGATCTCGATCTCCTCGCGGCGGGCGAAGACGGCGAGCCGGAGCGTGTTCGAGACGAGCACCGCGGTGGCGAGGGCGAGCACGCCGAAGAGCGCGATGGCGGCGAGCTTCGCCCGGCGCACCAGCCCCTCGAGCGCCTCGAGCCAGGCGGTCCCGTAGTCCACCTCCGCCGCGCCGGGGACCTCGCGCAGCCGCGCCGCGAGCGCGCGCGCCCCGTCGAGCGTGATGCCGGGGGTCGCGACCTCCACGCTGTCGGGCACGACGCCCGGGCCGATGCCGTCGAGGATGCCGGCCTCGTCCCCGAGCGCCTGCGCGAGGCGCGTGAGCGCCACCGCGGAGGGGACCGCCTCGACGGACCGGCCGGCGGCGATCCCGGTGGCGGCCGCGCGGGCGGCCTCGAGGTCCGCGCCCGGCGCGAGGTAGATCGAGATCCGGACCTCGCCCGCCCAGGCCGCGAGGAGCCGCTCGGCGCCGCCGAGCGCTCCGGCGAGGAGCCCGGTCGCGAAGACCGCCACGAACACGGTCGCGGCGCCGACGAGCGCGACGTAGGGGCCGCGCGCCATCGCGGCGACCGCCCGGCGGGTGAAGTAGATCGGCCGGAACCTCATCGCGTCCCCGTCAGCCCTGCCCGGCCCGCCGGACCGAGTCGCCGTCGGAGACGAGCCGGCCGCCGTGGAGCACCACCACCCGCCGCTTGTAGCGCTCGAGCAGCGAGCGGTCGTGCGTCGCGACGAGCACCGTCGTGCCGCGCGCGTTGGCCCCGTGCAAGAGCTCCATCACCTCGAGCGTGCGGTCGGGATCGAGGTTGCCCGTCGGCTCGTCCGCGAGGAGGAGCGCCGGGTCGGGCGCGAGCGCGCGCACCACGGCGACCCGCTGCTGCTCGCCGCCCGAGAGCGAGGGCGGAAACTTGTCGGCGCGGTGCTCGAGGCCGACCGAGCGCAGGAGGCCGCGGACCCGCTTCTTGATCTCCCGGTCGGCGAGGCCCCGCACCTCGAGGGGCAGCGCCACGTTCTCCGCCACGGTGCGGCGGGCGAGCAGCTTGAAGTCCTGGAACACGACCCCGATGTTGCGGCGGACGTACGGGACGGCCGCGGGCCTGATCTTCGCGACGTTCTTCCCGAAGAGGAGGAGCTGGCCGGAGGAGGCGGGCTCGTCGCAGAAGATGAGCTTCAGGAGGGTGGACTTTCCGGCGCCGGAGGCGCCGGTGAGGAAGACGAACTCCCCGCGCTCCACGTGGAGCGAGACGTCCTGGAGCGCGGGCCCGTCGCCCGGGTACTCCTTCGTCACGTGGAAGAGCTGGATCACTTCCGCTCGCCGAGGTCCTCGGCGAGGTACGACAGGATGACCTCGTCGAGGCTCTTCTCGCTGATGAGATCCTCGCCGAACAGCGTCTCGGCCCCGTCGTTCCGGATGGCGGGGGCGGGCTGCTGGCGGGCGGCGAGCACCTCGGGCGGCAACGACCTCGGGCGCGGCGCGGCGGGGGCGCCCGGCGGCGGACGCGTCACGCCGGGCTGGAGCTGCACCGCGCGCCCGTCGGCGTGGATCTGGCCGGGCTGGTAGGCCTGAGCCTGCTGCGCGTAGGCGGTGTCGATGTCGTCGTACACGCCGTTGATGAGGTTGCGCAGCATCTCCTTGTGCTGCTCCTCCATCAGCTCGCGCACCACCTGGGCGAGGTTCTCGGCGCCGACGATGTCCGCGTAGGAGGTCTTCTTCGACGCGAGGATGTTCCCGCCGACGAAGAGGTGCGTGATGATGTGGGGGTTCTCCAGGCCCGAGTCCTCGGTCTGGATGTGGTACATCTTCCCCTTGTGCTTGATGTTGTGGTTGAACCCCACCGCGGGGGAAACGCGGGCTGAAGAAGCCATCTCGCGGCAGTCTACCCCCCCGGCCCGGCTCCGGGAAAGTACGCGGCGGCGAACGTCTCCGCAGCCGGCCTCGCGGTCCGGGCGCGGCGGCGCGACGATCCCGGCGCTCGATCCTCGCCCCACCTCGCTGCTCGGGGCCCCCCGCAAACGCGGCCTGGCCGGGTGCCGCGCGCGACCTACACGTCGACGTGCTCCGCCTGGTCGACCGGGCGGCCGAGGAAGCGCCCGGCCACGGCGAGGAACTTGGCCGGGGTGTCGGTGACGAAGAAGCGGTGGGCCCCCGTTCGGCCGTCCACCGCCGGCAGCCGAGCCCGGACCTCGGCGGCGATCGCCTCGGCGCTGTCCACCAGCGCGACCCCGGGCAGCTCCGCCGCGACGGCGCCCTTGAGCAGCGGGTAGTGCGTGCACCCGAGCACGAGCGTGTCCACGCCCGCCGCCACGACCGGCGCGAGGTAGCGCCGCACGATGCCACGCACGATCTCGTCCGCGGGATCGGTCCAGCCCTCCTCCGCGAGCGGCACGAACAGGGGGCACGGCTGCGCCGTCACGCGGGCGTCGGGGCGGAGCGCCCGGATGGCCGCCTGGTACGCGCCGCTCGAGATCGTGCCCTGGGTGCCGATGACGCCGATCCGCCCGGTGCGCGTCCGCTCCACCGCCACGCGCGCGCCGGGCTCGACGACGCCGAGGACCGGCACGTCGAGCGCCTCGCGCAGGGCCGGGAGCGCGACCGCCGACGCGGTGTTGCAGGCGACCACCAGGAGGTCGATGGCGTGGCCGGCGAGGAACCGCGCGCTCCGGAGCGAGTAGGCCGTCACGGTCTCGGCCGACTTCGTGCCGTACGGCAGCCGCGCAGTGTCGCCGAGGTAGAGGGTGTCGGCCGAGGGGAGCGCGGCGAGGATCTCCCGCTGCACGGTGAGGCCGCCGACGCCGGAGTCGAAGATGCCGATGCGGGACACGGCGCGGAGTGTACCCGCGCCCGCGAAAAAGCGAAGCGCGGGTCCCGCGCTGCGGGGCCCGCGCTCCGTGGCTGCGAGGAGGGGCGCAGCCGTCAGTTGCAGAGGGGGACGGGCTGCGTGAGCAGGTCGACGAGGACGCCGTCCACGCCCGTCTGCGCGCCGAAGTGGTCGAAGTCGACGCCGCACGAGTCGAAGACCACCTGGCCCGAGGACGGACCGGACGTGGCGATGCCCTGCAGCCGCGCGGTGTAGTTGTCGAGGTCGAGCGGCGTCACGTAGACGATGGCCGGGAGGCCACCCGAGCATCCCACCACACCGTCGTCCACGAGCGTGCCGTACGAGTCGTAGAGCGCGAAGGCGATGTTGGGGTTCCCGGCGGCGCCGCAGTCGGCGTAGTAGGTCGGCCCTGCGCCGTACGCGAGATCCCCATAGAGCTCGAAGGGCGCGAAGGTCGCCTCGACGCTTGCGAAGGCGTCCACCACGCCGTTCGCGACGACACCCACCGACACGGTGGAGTCGTAGACCACGAAGTCGCCCCGGTAGCCGCGCAGGCGGACGTTCTGGGTGCCCGTCGGCAGGCCGGCGATGGTGAGGCCCTGGACGGACACGCCGTCCGCCGGGTTCCACTCCTGGCAGTTGACGTCGATGGTCCCCGCGGCCGAGTCGACGCGCACGGCCTCGACGGCGGACTGCGGGCACGCGCCGGTGGCCGTGCCGGTCCACGGGTCGCCGTCGTAGAGGACCGCGCCGGTCGGCTGCGCCGGCGCGTTGCGGATGAACTCCCAGTACAGGTTCACGCTGCCGGTACGGACGAAGCCGTCGTCGTCCGCGTCGATGATGCATCCGGTTCCGAGGACGGCGGCGAGCGCGAGGGCGAGGGTTCTCATGGGCTTCTCCTTACGGGCGGGCACGTGACCCCGGCGGGCCGGGCGCTCCCAGATGGAGCAACGCCCATGCCACGGGATGCAGACGCGGTTATGCGGTGTTGGATTCATGAGCGGCCTGCCGGTGGGTGGCCAGCCGGCACGATCGTGGCCCGGCCTCACACCTCGGGGTGGGAGGTTGCGCGGCGATGTCGGCTCGCCCCCCCGAGGCAGAAACGGCTCGCTCGGGCGTTACCTTCGACGGGGTCTCGCCCGTGGTAGACAAGCCTCCACCCTTCGGAACGTGCCCACGATGACACTCTCATCCCTGCCTCTCCAGCATCTCCCCCTGGCCGTGGCCGGCGAGGGGCTCGACTACCTCGACATCGCCAAGAACTCGGGGCCGGTCGGCATCGGCGTCCTGCTCCTCCTGCTCGGCGCCTCGGCGGTCTCCTGGGCGATCATCGTGAAGAAGTGGCTCCAGATCCGGCGGGCGCAGGACGAGTCGGTCAAGTTCCTCGAGACGTTCTGGCAGTCGAAGCGGCTCGACGCGATCTACCAGGCGGCCGGCGCCCTCACCGCTTCCCCCATCAGCCAGGTCTTCCGCGCGGGCTACGTCGAGCTGTCCAAGGTGACGGCCCAGAAGAAGGAGGGGCAGGAGGGGGGCATGAGCGAAGAGCTCGGCGGGATCGAGAACGTCGAGCGCGCCCTGAAGCGCGCCGCCGCCTCGGAGGTCACCCACCTCGAGGCGCAGGTGCCCTTCCTCGGGACGACCGCCAGCGCCGCCCCCTTCGTCGGCCTCTTCGGCACGGTGTGGGGGATCATGCGGGCGTTCCACGACATCTACCGGATGGGCAACGCCAACCTGGCGACCGTCGCGAAGCCGATCTCCGAGGCCCTGATCGCCACCGCGGTCGGCCTCTTCGCGGCCATCCCGGCGGTCATCGCCTACAATTACTTCGTCTCGAAGATCCGGGTCCTCGACAGCGAGATGACCAACTTCTCGAGCGACTTCCTGAACATCGTCCGGCGGCACTTCTTCACGCGGAGCTGATCCTTGGCCGGCTCGACGGGCGGCTCCGGCCGCCAGACCCTCACCGAGATCAACGTCACGCCGCTCGTCGACGTGATGCTCGTGCTCCTCATCATCTTCATGGTGACGGCGCCCCTCATCCAGCAGGGCGTCGAGGTGAAGCTGCCGGAGGCCCGCGCCAAGGCCGTGGAGGCCGACGAGCAGAAGCTCGTCCTCTCGATCAAGTCGGACAAGAGCCTCTACCTCGGCTCGTCGAAGGACGCGGCGCGCATCCCCTTCGACGTGCTCGAGGAGCGGCTGCGCACCAACACGCGCGCCATGAAGGACAAGGAGCTGTTCCTCATGGCCGACCGCGGCCTGCCCTACGGCTTCGTCGTCGACGTGATGGCGACCGTGCAGCGGGCCGGCATCACCAACGTCGGCATGATCACCAACCCGGCGGCGAACCAGGTGCGCGAGGTCCGCGCGGAGGGCGCCCGCTAGATGGCCGGCCCGGTCACCGCCCTCTCCCGGCGCGACCGGATGTGGCCGGCGGTGGCGGCCTCGGCCCTGCTGCACGCGGGGCTCGTGGTCTGGGCGGTGGTGCGCACGCCGCCGCCGCCGATCGACCTCGAGCAGAAGGCGATCGTCGCGAAGCTCGTCCGGCTCGGGGAGAAGCGGCCCGAGGAGTGGCTCCCGCGCAAGCCGCCGGAGCCCGCCCCGCAGGCGGTCGCGCCGCCCGCGCCGGCCCCCGCCACGCCGGCCGCGCCCGCGACGCCGGCGGCGGCCCCCACCGCCCCCGGGCCGGCCGTCCCGAAGCCGGCCGCGCCGGCCACCGCGAAGCCGGGGCCCGCGCCGCGCCCGGGCGCCACGCTCGCGTCGGTCCTCTCCAAGGTCCGCAAGGAGAACCCGGACCCCGTCTACGGCGATCCCACCGGCGACCCCGGCGGCGACGCCGAGCGCGCCGAGGAGGGGGACCGCTACCTCGCCCTCGTCGACCGCGAGCTCCGCACCAACTACGACGTGCCCGCGACGCTCACCGATCGCGAGCGGATGCAGCTCCAGGCGGTGGTGGTCCTGTTCGTGGAGCCCGACGGCCAGGTCTCGCGCTGGCGGTTCGAGTCGCGCTCCGGCAACGCCGCCTTCGACGACGCGCTGGAGCGGACGCTCCGCAAGCTCCGGCTGCCACCCCCTCCGGACGCCCAGCGCGAGTTCTACCGGCGCACGGGCGTCGCCGTGAACTTCAAGCTCTCCTGAGGCCATGACCTTGCGCACGACCGCCGTCCTCGCCGCCGCGCTCGCCCTCGCCCTCGCCCTCCCCGCCGCCGCCCAGGAGCGCCCGACGCTGGTCATCGGCTCGCCCAACTTCCAGCCGCTCCCGATCGCCATCGCCGCGTTCCAGGGCGACGACCCCCGCCTCGCGGCGGAGGTGACCGAGGTGGTGCGGGCCGACCTCACGCTCTCGGGCCTGTTCGAGGTGCTCGACCCGCGCGGCTTCCTCGCCGATCCGGCCGAGGGGCTCGCCGCGCCGTCGATCCGCTTCGCGCGCTGGGGCGACGTCGGCGCGGAGGGGCTCGCCAAGGCCCGGCTGCGCCGCGACGGCGAGCAGCTCGCGGCGGACCTCCACCTCTACGAGGTCCGCGCCGGGCGCGAGGCGCTCGCGCGCACCCACCACGCGCCGACCTCCGACCCGCGCCTGCTCGGCCACCGGCTCGCCGACGAGATCGTGAAGCACTACACGCGCGAGCCGGGCGCGTTCGCGACGCGGATCGCGGCGATCCGCAAGTCGCGCGGGCTCTGGGAGCTCGTGCTCCAGGACGTCGACGGCAAGAACCCGCGCGTCCTCCTCTCCGAGCGGACCATCCTGCTCGCGCCGGCCTGGAAGCCGGACGGGCGGGAGATCCTGGTCACGAGCTACCGCTCCGGCCGCCCGGAGCTCTGGAGCTTCCGGCTCGGGGACCGGAGCTTCCGCCGGCTCGCGCCCATCGCCAACGCCATCGGCGGGGTCTGGTCGCCGGACGGGACGCGGATCGCCTTCACCGCCTCCGACGCCGGGAACGCCGACGTCTGGCTCATGAACGCCGACGGCACGAGCCCGCGGCGGCTCACGCGGGAGCCCGCCCTCGACCTCTCGCCGGCCTGGTCGCCCGACGGCAAGCGCCTCGCCTTCGTCTCCGATCGCGCCGGCACCCCGCAGCTCTACCTCATGAACGCGGACGGCTCGGGCGTGCGCCGGCTCACCTTCCAGGGCAACTACAACCAGACGCCGGCCTGGAGCCCGCGCGGCGACCTCATCGCCTTCACCGCGCGCGACGAGCGGAAGGTCTTCGACGTCTTCGTCATCGCCGCCGAGACGGGCCGCATCACGCGCATCACGCAGGATCAGGGCCGGACCAACGAGGAGCCGACCTGGGCGCCCAACGGGCGGCTCCTCGCGTTCAAGACCGACCGGAACGGGACGGGCCAGCTCGTCATCTCCGACCCGCGCGGCGACCGCCAGACCGTGGTCGCGAACAGGGCCGGGGACCTCGGCGGGCCGGTGTGGGGGCCGTTCTCGCAGTAAGCTCTCCCGCATGGACGAGCGGGTCGCCGCGATCGACGTCGGGACCAACACCGTGCTCCTGCTGGTGGCGGAGCGGCGCGGGGGGCGGCTCGAGCCGCTCGCCGAGCGGGCGGAGATCACGCGGCTCGGCCGCGGGGTGGACGCGACCGGCCGGCTCGACCCGGCCGCGATCCGCGAGACGGCGGAGGTGCTGGCGCGCTTCGCGGGCGAGGCGCGGGCGCTCGGGGTGGCGGAGATCGCCTGCGTGGCGACGAGCGCCGCCCGCGACGCGGCGAACGGGGCGGAGTTCTTCGCCGCTGCGCGCGCCGCGGCGGGGCTCGTGCCGGAGGTCATCTCGGGCGACGAGGAGGCCCGGCTCGTGTGGGCGAGCGCCTGGCGCGACTTCGGCGGCGCGGGGCCGCTGGCGGTGCTCGACGTGGGCGGCGGCTCGACCGAGTTCACCGCGGGCGACGGGCCGGCGCCGCGCGCGCGCACGAGCCTGCAGGTGGGCGCGGTGCGGCTCACGGAGCGGCACGTCCGCACCGACCCGCCCGGCCCGGACGACCTCGCGGCGCTCCGCGCGGCGGCGCGCGCGGCGCTCGCGCCGATCGGGCCCCTCGCGGCCGGGCTGCGCGGCGCGCGGCTCGTGGGCGTGGCGGGCACGGTGACGACGCTCGCCGCGGTCGAGCAGGCCCTGCCGGTCTACGACGCGGCCCGCGTGCACGGCAGCGCCCTCACGCTCGGGCAGATCGACGCCCTCGCCGCGCGCCTCTCGGCGCTGCCGGTCGCCGCGCGGGCCGCGCTGCCCGGCATGGAGCCGAAGCGGGCCGACGTCATCGTGGCCGGGGCGGTGGTGGTCGCCGAGGCGATGCGCGCGGCCGGCTTCGACCGGCTCACCGTCTCGGACCGCGGGGTGCGCTGGGGGCTCGTCTACGACCGCCTTGCGCGCTAGCGCCGGCCGCGCCTACGCGACCTTCGCCTTCGGCCGCGCGGCGGCCGTCTACGACCTGCTCACCGATCACGAGGTCTGGCGGCGCGACTGCCGCGAGCTCGCGGCGCTCGTGCCCGGCCCGCTGGTGCTCGACCTCGGCGTCGGGCCCGGCGCGGGCGTGCTGGAGATGGCGCAGTCCTCGCCCGCCAAGCGCCACCTCGGCCTCGACGTCTCGGACGCGATGCTCCGGCGCGCCGCGGCGCGCGCCCGCGCGGCCGGGGTCGCGCTGCCGCTGCTGCGGGCCGACGCGCTCATGCTCCCCGTGCGCGACCGCGCCCTCGACGGCGTGACCGGGCACAGCTTCCTCTACCTCCTGTCGGATCCGGCCGCCGCGCTCGCCGAGCTCCATCGCGCGGTGCGGCCGGGCGGCCGGGTCGCGTTCCTCGAGCCGGGCGCGGGCATCGCGCGGGTGGGCGAGGCGCTTCGCGACGGCCCGCGCCACGCGCTCGCGATGGTGATGTGGCGCGGCATGTCCCGCCTGCACCGCCGGTTCGACGCGCCGGCGCTCGCCGGCCTGCTCACGTCCGCCGGGTTCGCCGGCGCGCGCGCCTGGCCGGTGATGTCCGGCTTCGGCGTGATGGCCACGGCCGAGCGTCCCTGGTAAGGAGGGCGCCGTGCGCGCGCCCTGGGCCATCGTCTGCGACTTCGACGGGACGGCGCTCACGGAGGACCTGGGCGACCGCGTCGCCTGGCGCTTCGCCGGGGAGGCGCACTACCGAGCCGAGGAGGACGCCTACCGGGCGGGCGCGTTCCCCTTCGGCGTCCTCCTCTCGCGGATCTTCGCGCCGATCACCGCTCCGCCGGAGGAGATCGCCGACTTCGCGCGCGAGACGGCGGTGCTCCGGCCCGGCTTCGAGCGGTTCGTGGAGGCCTGCCGCGCCGCGGGGCGGCCGTTCCTCGTGGTCTCCGCGGGACTCGACGCGTACATCCTGCCCGTGCTCGAGCGGCTGCCGGCGCCGCTGCGCGCGCACGTCGAGGTCCGGGCGAACCGCGCGAGCCACTCGCCCGAGGGGCTCGTGGTGGGCTTCCACGGGCAGGACTGCGGGTTCTGCGGCTTCTGCAAGGGAGACGTGGTGCGCGAGCTCCAGGCGGCGGGCCACAAGGTGGCGCTCTGCGGCGACGGCACCGGGGACCGCCACGCCGCGGACGCGGCGGACCGGGTCTTCGCGCGCAAGGGATCGTCGCTCGTGCGCTACTGCGAGGAGCGGCGGATCGATCACGACGTGTTCGAGACGTTCGACGAGGTGATGGAGCGCTTCCCGCGCTGACGATTGGGACGCAAGGGGGTGGGGCCCCG
>Ga0184637_10000083_pt1 | contig 60773 bp, 48 predicted proteins | sample PLM3_127_b2_FD_133143 | JGI IMG/M metagenome (GOLD analysis project Ga0184637, IMG submission 133143) | Groundwater sediment microbial communities from an aquifer in East River, Colorado, USA - PLM3_127_b2 | ecosystem: Environmental > Terrestrial > Soil > Riparian zone | place: USA: East River...
ACCTCGACCGCGACCCCGACCCCGACCCCGACCCCGACCCCGACCCCGACCTCGACCGGGCCCCCCTCCAGGTCGCCCCGCCCGCTCTCTTCGTTTGCGCGCAGTGCGTCGCCTCGGGCTACGATCCGCACATGACCGGTCCCGACTCACCCGTCGACGGCGGTCCCGAGCAAGGGCGCGCGATGCGCCGGCCGAGCCGCCTTCCCGTGATCCTCCTGGCGCTCGCGGTCCTCGCGGGCGGCGGATGGCTCGTCACATCGTACCTTCGCGGTCGCAGCGCGCCGCCAGCGGTCTCCGCGCCCGGCGGTGCGCCGGGGGGCGTTCCGGCGCCGCCGCCGATCGATCCGAGCACCGTGCCACCCGCCTCGCCGGAGCAGGTGCGCGCCGCGCTCGAGCCGGTCTCCGCCGATCCGCTCCTCCGGCGCTGCCTCGAGGAGGGCGACGTCGTGCGCCGCTGGGCGTTCACGACGGACAACATCGCGCTCGGCACCTCGCCGCGAAAGGCGCTCGCGTGCCTCGCGCCGGAGCGGCCGTTCGCGGTCGTGAAGCGGGGCGGGAAGTTCTTCGTCTCCGACGAGGCGTACGCGCGCTACGACGCGCTCGCCGCCGCCATCTCGGGGATCGACGCGGCCGCGCTCGCGAACGCCTATCGCTCGCTGCACGGTCCGCTCGAGGCCGCCTACCGACTCCTCGGATACCCCACCGGCTCGCTCGACCGCGCGATGGAGACGGCGCTCGCGCGCGTCGCGCGGTTCGAGCCGCCCGAGGGGGACGTGGAGGTGATCGAGGGAGAGGGCGCGGTCTGGGAGCTCGCCGATCCGAAGCTCGAGGGGCTCGGGGCCGTCGAGAAGCACCTCCTGCGCATGGGGCCCAAGAACGCCCGGGCCGTCGCGGGCCGCGCCAGGGCCGTCCGCGAGGCGCTGGGCCTCCCGCCTGCGGGCGGGTGATCCCGCGGGCGAGCGCTCGCCGCGGGCGCTCGGGTCCGGTTCGCGTTAAACTGAGGGGATGTCGACGCGCTTCGCGGTCCGGTCCCACGTCGTCACCATCGAGAAGCTCGAGCCGCAGCGCTGGCGCGTCAGCATCGACGAGCGGGCCTTCGCGAGCTTCTGTTCCCAGAGCCGCGCGCGGGCGGCCGGGCGGGCGGAGGCTCGCCGGCTCGACGAGGTGGAACGGCGGCCCTCGCTGGGCCGTTAGACCGGGTCGCCCCGGGAATTCCGGGCGTCTTTCCGCCCTTTGGAGTATCACTCCATCCCCGGGGCGGCCGCTTCCTCCACCTCGAAGGAGCGGTCATGTCTTCTCTGCAGAGCGGTTCCCTGGTGCGCCACGCGTCGCTCGGCGTGGGCAAGGTCGTCGCCGTGGAGCCCGGCGCCGCCCACATCTTCTTCCCCTCTAGCGGCGGCCGCTTCGCGGCCAAGCTCCGGCTGCCCAACGCGGCCGCTCTGCTCACCACCGAGGGGATCACGGCTGACGCGTGGCTGGCCGGCCTCTCGTCCTTCACGCTCGACGCAGAGAGCGGGCGCTACGCGCTCACCGCGACCTGGCTCACGCCGACGGAGGCGATCGAGCGCTACGCGGCGTCCGCCAAGGGGGCAGACCCCAAGCCGGGCGGCGAGCGTGCCGTCCGCTGGCGCGCCGCGCACGACGCCTGGGTGAAGGAGCTGGGCGGCGGGACCGCGGAGCGGCTCGCCGGCGAGGCCGACGCGCCGGAGCTCGTGCGGCGCGCCCTCAAGATCGCCGCCACGCTGCCGCCGGGCGTGCTCGAGGAAGGCGCCCTCGCGGCCGCGCTCTCGGTCCCGGCCTCGACGCTCGTCTTCTTCAGCGCCCTGCTCGAGCTCGTCGCCCTGCCCGTGCCCGGCAAGGCCCGCTTCGAGAAGCTCTTCGCGGCCGCCGCCGTGCTGCCCGCGCCGCCCGCCTCGCGCTGGGCCGTCGCGACCCTCTTCCCCTTCCTCGCGCGGCCCGACCGGCACCTCGTGCTCGTGCAGAAGCCCGCGAGCGACGCCGCGGCGCGGCTCGGCCGCGATCTCGGCTGCACGCCCACGCCGGGCTGGGAGCCGTACGGGGCCCTGCGGTCCCTCGCGACGGAGCTGCTCGAGCCGCTGAAGGCCATCGGCGGCCAGGACTTCGTGGACGTGGAGTGCTTCCTGTACGCGACCGCGACCAAGCGTGCGCCGCCCAAGGCGCGGAGGAAATCGTGAACGACACCTTCAAGGAGCTCAAGGAGCGGATGCGAAAGCTCGACGAGTTCCTGACGCTCCGCGGGCAGGGCAACACCGAGCTCGCCCAGGCGGTGAGCCAGCTGCACCGCGCCGCGCGCAAGGGCGACCGCTCGCGCGAGCCGACGCCCGAGCTGCGCGGCCTGCTCGACAAGGCGGAGAGCATCGCCCGGCGGATCACCGGCTAGGCGCCGGCCGGCCGCCGCCGGGCGCGGGTGGCCGCGCCCACCCGGCGGGAGCGGCGCGACCCGAGGGACGCCGCGACCCGGCCGGAGTTGCCGCGGATCCGGCGCCTCCGCGCGCGTCGCCGCTGGCACGACCTTCGCTCCGTCGGGGCGCATGACCTCCGTCGCAGCGAGGCACACAGCGGCGCCGACGTTCGACGCCGCCGAGCTGACCCGTATCCTGCAGGCCGAGCTCGCCTCGCCCTCCTGCCGCCCGCCGCTGCTGCCGGCCGTGGCGATGGAGGTGATGGAGCTCGCGCAGACACCGGAGTGGTTCACGGAGCGGCTCAACCGCCACGCCACGGCCACCGCCCACGTGGCGCGCCTCCTCTGCAAGCGGAGGGGGCTGCCCGGCGAGCACGCCTTCATGTGCGGCCTCCTGCACGACATCGGCTTCTCGGCCGCGCTCCTCATCGTCGCCGAGCGCGAGGGCTCGCGCAGCGTGCCGTTCCCGGCGCTCGCGCCGGTGCTCGACGCCGTGCACACCGACGCCTCCGGGCTCCTCGCCTGGCTCTGGAAGCTGCCCACGCCGCTCGCCGACGTGCTCGGGAGCCACCACGACGGGGTGGTGGACGGGCAGGCCCGCCCGCTCAACGCCGCGCTGATCCTCGCCGAGCAGCTCTGCTGGGAGGCCGGCGCGGGCGTCCTCGCGCCGCCGCGGGACGCGGACTCCGACGCCCTCGAGAGCCCCGACCAGCCGCTCGACGGGATCGACGCCAACTGGGCGACCTCCGTCGAGAAGGCCGAGGAGATCGTCGGCCTCGAGGCGCGGGCCGTGCGCGCCGACGCGTTCGCGCTCGTCGAGGAGCTCGGCCTCGGCGAGCGGATCGCCTGATCCGCCCGCCGGGCCGGGCCGCGATCACTGCGCCGTGGCGCAGACCGCCGCCGTGGGCACGCCCTCCTCGCCCGCGTCCACCGCGCCGTCACCGTCACAATAGGTGAACGCCGTCACGCGGTAGCAGTACTGCACGCCGCGCGAGAGGTTCGAGTCCCGGTACGACAGGGTCGACGCGGAGACGCTCGCGCGGAGCTGCAGCTTCCCGGCCTGGTCGTAGTAGACGCGGTACGCGGTGGTGGGGGCGGGCGACGCCGCGCTCCAGGCCAGGCTGACGCTGCGGCGGCCCGCGGTGGCCGTGAGGCCACCCGGCGTGCCCGGCGTCGCGCACGTCGGCGCCGGCGGCGTGCCCCAGGCGGCCGAGGCGACCACCTCCGGCCGCGCCATCCCCGTCGCGAGCCATGCATCGAGCAGGTTCCGACCCTCGGCGGAGAGGAAGACGTTTCCGCGGGCGTTCGCGAGCGCGAGGAACTGCACGTACTCCCAGCTCGTCGACTGGTAGAGCAGGTCGATCCTCGCGTACGTCGCGCCCGCGGGCGGCGAGAGCGCCACCTCGTCCCAGTACTGGTAGGTCCCCCCCGGCCCGGGCGCGCCGTACTGCTCGGCGGGGACGGGGAGGGCGTTACGCCGGCGCGCCTCGTCGTAGCTCGTGCCGTAGGTCGGGATGCGATTGTCCTTCGCGACGCGGTCGTTCAGCACGAAGTGGAAGCTCTCGCGCCAGGTACCCGTCGGCTGGCCGGCGACCTCGCCGAGCGTGGCCGTCACGTCGCCCGTGAGGCGGTCGTAGGCGACCGGCACCGCGGGCGAGTAGCCGAGCGCGACGAGCTGCGCCGCCCACGCCTGCGTGAGCGCGTAGTGGGCCTCGTAGACCTTCGTGTTCGGATCGTCGAGGTCGAGGAGCGTCTTCACCGTGAGGGGGACGCCCTGCAGCGTCACCGGGAGCGGGCCGTAGCGGCCATCCTCGCGGACGAGCGCGTCGGCGCCGTCGTACCACTTCACGTTCAGCCACATGCGCCGCCCCTCGGGGTAGCCGGAGATGAGCTTGTGGCCGGTGAGGTTCGTCACCTTGAGCGTGTTCCCGGAGAGGGTGAGCGAGGCGGCCAGCTGGAGCTGCTGCCGGGCCCGCGACTGGCCCGCCTGGATGGCCGCGATCTCGAGCGTGCTCAGCCCGCCCCCGAACCGCAGCGTGCCGGCGGCGTTCTGGTAGAGGATCGCGTCCGGCATCCAGGTGTTCCCGCCCGTCATGTCGTGGAGGGGCAGGTCGGTCCGCACCGGCGCGCCGGCCTTGTTGCAGCCCGGACCCGTCACCGCCCGCATGTGGCACGTCTGGCAGGTGAACGTGCGGGCCGTGCCGTCCGCGTAGTCACCGCCGGCGGCGTCGAAGGCGGCCTTGATCGCCCCGGCCTTCAGGTCCGCGGGCAGCGAGGCGTACTGAGCGACCGGCGTCTGCGAGAGCAGGCCGGCGCGGTGCTCGCTGTAGGTCCGCTCGACGACGCCGTACTGGTACGGGAAGTTGTTGAAGGCCGCCTTCGTGGCCACCGGCGCGCCCAGGATGCCGCTGAAGACCACGGGGTCGATCGCGAGCTCCTGCGCCCCGTTGCCCGGCGCGAGGTCGCCGACGACCGGGTTCGAGACGTCGTGGCAGGTGCCGCAGAAGTCCTTCGAGCGGTGGAACCGCGACTGCAGGAACTGGTGGCGCGCGGCGGGATCGGAGTACGGGCCGAGCTTCTCCGCGCCGCCCCAGAGCACGTACATCCCGCTCCCGAAGTAGCCCGTCGCCGGCGTCCGCTCGTCGTTCGCGAGGAAGGGCGCGACCTGCACGCCGAGGTGCTCGCTGCGGTCGGGGTTGGTCATCTTGTGGCAGAGGTCGCAGGCGACGCCGCTCGCGTCCCCGGCCTGCAGCCCCGAGCCGTCGGTCGGCGTCGAGCGGCCGCCCATCCAGCCCTCCGGCGAGTGGCAGCGCAGGCAGAGGTTGCCCGCGCCGTCGAAGTCCTGCTCGGCGATGGCGAGGGTCGCCCAGAAGATCGGGTCCCGCCCGGCCTGGGCCATCATCGAGCCGCGCCAGTTGAAGGCGGGCTCGACCGCGGAGTTGTAGCCGCCGTGGCAGTTGTCGCACTTGTCGGGCGACTCGAGGTTGCCGACCTGTTGAGGCTGAGTCCCGGGTTGCTGGACCTCGTTCGGGACGACGGTGGCGGCATGGGCGGCGGCGGCGAAGAGCGCCGCGCCAGCGACCAGCGCGGCGAGCGTGAGGCGAGACGGCATGGAGTTCCCCCTGACGAGTCGAAAAGGACGTCGGATCGCGGGGTTCACTGCCTGCAAACGCGTCACCGCGCCGCGTCGGCGCCAAGCCCGCGACCGACGGTGGGTACGTCCCGGGCGGAGTGCGTGAGATGACGCACATCGGGGGCGGATGAGTGCGTTGGCGCACCCGTCCACCCCCGAAAGCCCTGCCCGGAACGGCTCAGCGCGCCCGCGGCCTCGAACCGAGCCGCACGATGGATTCGCTCGCGCGCGCCGCCGGACGGCAGCCCTGCGAGCACCCCGGGCAGCCGCCTCCGGTCCGCCTCAGCGAGCGGAAGAGGAGCGCCAGGGCGGCGGCGACGATGACCGCGGACGCGACCAGGTCTCCGGCGCTCACGGTCAGCTCCCCAGCCCGAGCAGGCGGCCGCCCTGGAACACGGCGAACGCCATGCCCCAGGCGAGCACCGTCTGGTAGAGGAAGGCGACCCCGAACCACCGCCAGCCGCCGAGCTCCTGCCGCATCGCGATGGCGACCACCACGCACGGCATGTAGAGCAGGACGAAGAGCATGAAGGCGATCGCCGTGAGCGGCGTGAACTGCGCCTGCAGGGCCGCGGCGAGTCCCGCGGGGCCCTCCTCCTCGGCCTCGAACGACATGCCCGAGACCCCGAACGTCGAGACGACGTTCGCGCCCGCCTGGCGGAAGGCGCCGCCCAGGGAGAACGCGATCTCCTGCAGGTCCTCGCCGAGCGTCGGGGCGGCCTCCGCCTCCTCCGCGGCCCCGGGCGCGTAGATCTCCGCCATCGTCCCGACCACGATCTCCTTGGCGATGACGCCGGTGAGGAGCGCGGAGGCCGCCTCCCAGGTGCCGAACCCGAGCGGCGCGAGCGCGGGCGCGACCACCTGCCCGGCGCGGCCGAGATACGAGTCCTTCCGGTGCTCGACGCCCCAGGGCAGGTTGAGCAGGAACCAGACGAGGACCGAGACCGCGAGGATGTACGTGCCCGCCTTGTAGAGGAAGTGCTTCCCCTTCTCCCAGGTGTGCAGGCACAGGCTCCGGAGGGACGGCATCCGGTAGGGCGGCAGCTCCATGATGAAGGCAGGGGCCTCGCCGCGGAACAGCGTCCTCTTGAAGAGGACGCCGACGGCGAGCGCGAGGACGATGCCGGTCACGTACAGCGACCAGATCACCGTGCCCGCCTTGCCCGGGAAGAACGCGGCCACGAAGAGCACGTAGACGGGCAGGCGCGCGCCGCAGGACATGAGCGGCAAGAGCAGCGCCGTGAGCACGCGGTCGCGGTGGCTCTCGAGCGTGCGGGTCGCGTAGATGCCGGGCACGTTGCAGCCGAAGCCGAGCACCATGGGGATGAAGGACTTGCCGTGCAAGCCGATCGCGTGCATCGCCCGGTCCATCACGAACGCCGCGCGGGCCATGTAGCCGGAGCCCTCGAGGAACGTGATGAAGAACATCATCGCGAAGATGACCGGCACGAACACGAGCACGAAGCCGACGCCGGAAACGATCCCGTCGTTCACGAGCGAGACGGTCCAGTCCGGCGCGCCGGCGAGGCCGAGCAGCGCCGCCGCCCAGCGCTTCGCCGGGCCGTTCGTCACCCCGTCGATCCAGTCGCCGAACGGCGAGGACAGATCGAAGGTCAGCTTGAACACCAGCCACATCGCGGCGAGGAAGATCGGGATGCCGAGGAAGCGGTTCAGCACCACCTTGTCGATCCGGTCGGTGAGCTCGGTCTTCTGGAGCTTCGGCTTGCGCAGCACCTCGCGGGTGAGCCCGGCGGCGAGGCCGTAGCGCGCCTCGGTGACGAGCGCCTCCGTGTCCTCGCCGTGCGCGGTGAGGAGGTGGCGGAGCGGGCCGGCCCTGAGGGCGCCGTGGTCGAGCCCGGTCTCCTCGAGCACGCGCAGGTCGCCCTCGATGGCCTTGAGCGCGAGCCAGCGGAGCGGCGCGTCGGCGGAGAGCGCGGCGCGCCCCTCGAGCTGCGACGCGATCTCGAGCGCCGCGCGGTCGAGGTCCTCGCCGTACCCGAGCGGCGCCGGGCCGTTCGCGGCGTCGCCGGCCGCGACGACCGCGGCGAGGAGCGCCTCGAGCCCCTGGCGCTTCGTGGCGGACGTGGGCACCACCGTGATGCCGAGCCGCCGCTCGATGAGCGCCGCGTCGATCCGGTAGCCCTTCGCGACGGCCTCGTCGTGGATGTTGAGCGCCATCACCACCGGGATGCCGAGCTCGAGGAGCTGGACCGTGAGGTACAGGTTTCGCTCGAGGTTGGTCGCGTCCACGACGTTCACGATCACGTCGGGCCGCTCGCGGACGAGGTGATCGCGGGCGACCACCTCCTCCTGCGAGTACGGCGACAGCGAGTACGTGCCCGGCAGGTCCACCAGCCGGAGCCGGCGCCCGGCGTGCTCGAGCGCCGCCTCCTTCTTCTCCACCGTCACGCCCGCCCAGTTGCCGACCTGCAGCCGCGTGCCGGCGATCGCGTTGATGAGGGTGGACTTGCCGGAGTTGGGGTTCCCGGCGACCGCCACCGCGAGGGTGCGGGCGGGGTTCGCGGCCGCCGCCGCCTTCGTCGCTGCGGTCACGGCGTCACCTCCACGGCGATCCCCTCTGCCTCCTTCTTGCGGAGCGAGAGGTGGTAGCTGCGGATGCGCACCTCGATGGGATCGCCGAGCGGTGCGACCTTCTCGACCACCACCTCCTCGCCGGGCAGCACCCCCATGTCCATGAGCCGCCGGCGCAGGGCGCCCACCGCGCCGATCGCCGTGATGCGAGCCTTCGTGCCGCGAGCGAGCCTCGACAGATCCATCGTCATCTCCTCACCGTGATCTTCATCGCGAGGCCGCGCGCCACCGCGATGCGCGTCTCGTCCACCTTGACCAGCACCGGCCCGCCGGCGTTGGCGAGCACCCGGATCCACTTGCCCACCCGCAGCCCCATGTCCTCTGCGCGGGTGCCCGCGGCGGCCGCGCCGCCGAGGCCCACGATCTCCGCGGCCTCGCCGTCGCCGAGCAGCCCGAGCGGCATCATCGCGGCCTCCATCACAGCGACCGGGTGAGCTGCACGCTGAACACCGGGAAGGACGCCGACGGAGAGACCTGGAAGAGCGCGCCCGCCATGAGCGCCGTCGCCTCGCCGAGCTGGAGCTTCACCGTCGGCCCGGCGTTCAGCGCCACCTCGCCCGCGGAGACGTCGGCCGTCACCTCGGCGAGCGCGCGCCAGCGGCCGCCGAGCGCGACCGCCGCCGAAAGGCCGCCGTGCACGTGGGGCGTCCAGCCGGAGACGCCGGTCACGAGGCTCGCCGCCGCGCGCAGGCCGACCCGGCCGACGCCGCGGATCGCGCCGAGGCCGAGCCCCACCTCCGAGTCGCCGACGGCGTGCGTCGAGCCGTAGAGGTCGAGCGAGGCGGCGAGGCCGGTGCGGTTCGCCCCCGGCTCGCGCAGGAGGACCTTCAGCGCCGCGCCCGGCGCGTCGAGCCGGACGTCGCCGGCGGTGTCGAGGCCGACGTCCACGGTGAAGCCGACCCGCTCGCCGAGCGGCGCGGCGAGCTGCAGCCGCGGCGCGGTGAGGAGCTCCGTCTCGCCCGTGACCGGGTCCTCGCCCTGCTCCACGGCGAAGGAGAGGTTCAGGTCGTGGCTGCCGGGCGGGAGCGGATCGCAGAGGAAGAGCGCCTCCGCGATGACGTCGGTCCCCTCGTCGCCGGCCTCGGGCTCCTGCGCGCGCGAGAGGGCGGGCGCGAGGACGAGGGCCGCGGCGGCCGCCAGGGCGGCGGCGGGGGTGAACGTGGGGTGGCCGTCGCGGGCGGCTCTGGGGTTCCTCTGGGTCATCCGGTCTCTCCTCTGGCGAGCGGGCTCCCGCCGCGTCTAGATCCTGAAAACCATTCTCAACTTCGGAACGGACGATACGCGGTCTCATCACGGGGCCTCCTTGATCGCGATCAACGGTGCGCGTTTTTGTCCGAAACCCAGGGAACTCGTGAGGTTTCTGGTGTACCGACCCGCGGGGGAGCGGTGCGGGGGGAGCGTCGAAGAAACACGATGGGGGTGTCGGACTCCTGGGGTAGAAGGCTCTCCGCCTCGAAGGCCGCCCCGAGGAAACACCGCATGGCGAACGATCCGAGCGCTCCGCGCGACGCGCGCCCGTACGAGGACGAGATCATCATCTCGTGGCCCGAGCTGCACCGCGACACCCGCTACCTCTCGCGCGTGCTCGCCGAGAAGGGCGACTGGAAGGGCATCATCGCCATCACCCGCGGCGGCCTCGTGCCGGCCGCGCTGATCGCGCGCGAGCTCGACATCCGGCTCATCGACACGGTGTGCGTCGTCTCCTACGGCGCGGGGGAGGGCGGCGGCGCCGAGCAGTCGCAGGGCGAGCTCCGCTGGCTCAAGTCGGTCGAGGGGGACGGCGACGGCTGGCTCCTCATCGACGACCTCGTCGACACCGGCCGCACCGCGCTGGCGGTCCGCGAGAAGCTGCCGAAGGCCCACTTCGCGACGCTCTACGCGAAGCCGCTCGGCCGCCCCGTGGTGGATACGTTCGTGAAGGAGTTCAAGCAGGAGAAGTGGATCTACTTCCCGTGGGACATCGACTACCGCTTCGTCTCGCCGATCCGGACGCGGCGAGAGGGCCCGTAGGCGCCCCGCGGTGATCCCGCCCCGGCTCGAGCTCCGCGCCATCACGAAGCGCTTCGCGCAGGTGGTGGCGAACGACGACGTGTCGCTGGTGGTGAACCCGGGCGAGATCCACGCGGTGCTCGGCGAGAACGGGGCCGGCAAGTCCACGCTCATGAAGGTGATCTACGGCGCCGTCCAGGCGGACGCCGGGGAGATCCTGTGGGACGGCCGGCCGGTCTCGGTGCGGAGCCCCCACGACGCGCGGGCGCTCGGCATCGCCATGGTGTTCCAGCACTTCTCGCTGTTCGACACGCTGACCGTGGCGGAGAACGTCTGGCTCGGGCTCCCGCCCAGCGTGAAGCTGCAGGAGGTCTCGGACGGCATCCGGCGCAAGGCCGCCGAGTACGGGCTCGACCTCCACCCCGAGAAGCCGGTCCACGTCCTCTCGGTGGGCGAGCGGCAGCGCGTCGAGATCGTGCGGGCGCTGCTCGCCGAGCCGAGGCTGCTCATCCTCGACGAGCCGACGAGCGTCCTCACCCCGCAGGCCGTCGAGAAGCTCTTCGAGACCCTGCGCAAGCTCGCCGCGACCGGCTGCGCGATCCTCTACATCAGCCACAAGCTCGACGAGATCCGGGCCCTCTGCCACCGCTGCACCGTGCTCCGCGCGGGCAAGGTGACCGGCACCGCCGACCCGTCGCAGGAGACCACCGCCACGCTCTCGCGCCTCATGATCGGCGCCGAGCCGCCGCGGCTCGAGCGGCGCGCGGCGAAGGTCGGCGGCCTCGCGCTCCGGGTCGACGGCCTCACCCTCCCGCGCATCGACAAGTTCGGCGTGGCGCTCGAGGCGGTCGGGCTCGACGTGCACGAGGGGGAGATCGTCGGGATCGCCGGGGTGTCCGGCAACGGCCAGCAGGAGCTGCTCGCGGCGCTCTCGGGCGAGGACCCGCGCGCCGACGCCGGCGCGGTGCAGCTCTTCGGACGCGGGATCGGCCGGGCGGGCGCGCGCCAGCGGCGCAAGCTCGGCCTCCACTTCGTGCCCGAGGAGCGCCTGGGCCGGGGCGCCGTGCCGACGCTGTCGCTCGCCTCGAACCTGCTCCTCACCCGCAACGAGGCGCTCCGCTGGCTCGGCTTCATCGACCGCCGGGCGCTGCGGGACCAGACCTCCGGCATCATGCGCCGCTACTGGGTGAAGGCGTCCGGCCCGCAGGCGGTCGCGCGCAGCCTCTCGGGCGGCAACCTCCAGAAGTACATCGTCGGGCGCGAGCTCGACGCGGTGCCGAAGATGCTCGTGGTGGCGCAGCCGACCTGGGGCGTGGACGTCGGCGCCGCCGCGCAGATCCGCGCCGAGCTGGTGGCGCTGCGGGACGCGGGCTGCGCGGTGCTTGTCGTGTCCGAGGAGCTCGAGGAGCTCTTCGCGATCACCGACCGGCTCCACGTGATCGCGAAGGGGCGGCTCTCGCCCTCGATCCCGACCGCGGACGCCACCGTGGAGCGGATCGGCGAGTGGATGAGCGGCCTGTGGCCGGGCGGGCCGTCCATGCCGACCGGCCCCGACGCGCGCGCCCGCGCGGGCGAGGTGGCCCCGCCCGCCTCCGGGAGCGCGCCGTGATCCGGCTCGAGGCCCGCCCCGTCCCGTCGCTCGCGATGAGCGTCCTCTCGCCCGTCATCGCGCTCGCGGTCACGGTCGGCGTGGGGTTCGCCCTGTTCCTCGCCCTCGGCAAGGACCCGGGGCGCGTGCTGCAGGTCTTCCTGCTCGAGCCCTTCCACGGGGTGCGCGCGCTCACCGAGCTCGGCCTCAAGTCCACGCCGCTCGTGCTCTGCGCGCTCGGCCTCGCGCTCTGCTTCCGCTCGAACGTCTGGAACATCGGCGCCGAGGGGCAGTTCCTGATGGGCGGGATCGCCGGCGGCGGCGTCGCCCTCTGGATCACGCAGGAGGGGCTCGGCGTGTCGCGCTGGGCCTTCCTGCCGGTGCTGGTCCTCGCCGGCGCGCTCGGCGGCGGCGCCTGGGCGGCCGTCGTGGCATGGCTCAAGGACCGGTTCAACGCGAACGAGATCCTCGTCTCGCTCATGCTGGTCTACGTCGCGAACCTCTTCCTGTCCTGGCTCGTGTTCGGCCCGTGGAAGGACCCCCAGGGCTTCAACTTCCCCCAGACGATGAGCTTCGCCGCCGCGACCGAGGTGCCGCGCGTCGTGCGCGGCATGCGGCTCCACTGGGGCTTCGCCTTCGCGCTCGGCGCGGCCGTCGTCATGTGGGTCTACATGTTCCGCACCTACCACGGGCTGCAGCTCCAGGTCGGAGGCCCGTCGCCGGCGGCGGCCCGCTACGCCGGCTTCTCCTCGCGCGCGGCGGTCTGGACGACGCTCCTCGTCTCGGGCGCGCTCGCCGGCGTGGCGGGTGCGTTCGAGGTCGCCGGGCCGATGGGGCAGCTCACGCCACACGTCTCGAGCGGCTACGGCTTCACCGCGATCATCGTGGCGTTCGTGGGCCGGCTCCACCCGCTCGGCTGCATCCTCGGGAGCCTGCTCCTCTCCGTCTTCCTGATCGGTGGCGAGCTCGCGCAGTCCCGCGTCGGGCTGCCGTCGGCGCTCACCGGCGTGTTCCAGGGCGTGCTGCTGCTCTCGCTCCTCGCCTGCGACACGCTCGTGCACAACCGGCTGCGGGTGGGGAGGCTCCGGTGAACGGCCTCGAGCTGCTCGTCGCGGCGATGCTCTCCGCGGGCACGCCCCTCGCCATCGCCGGGCTGGGGCTCCTCGTGAACGAGCGGGCCGGGGTGCTGAACCTCGGCGCCGAGGGCACGATGCTCGTCGCGGCGGTCACCGGCTTCGCGACCGCCTACCACACCGGCAGCGTCTCGCTCGCGCTCGCCGCGGGCGCGGCGGCGGGCGCGCTGCTCGGCCTGGTGCTCGGCTGGCTGGTCATCTGGCTCAACACGAACCAGTACGCGACCGGCCTCGCCGTGAGCCTCTTCGGCTCCGGCTTCTCGGCCTTCGTGGGGCTCGGCTACGTCGGCAAGCAGCTCGTCGAGACGCCCGCGCCGGTGGTGCCGTTCCTCTCGGACATCCCGGTGGTCGGGCGGGCCCTGTTCCAGCAGCACCCGGTGGTCTACCTCGCCATCGCGGTGGCGGGCGGGATGACCTGGTTCTTCTACCGGACGCGCGCCGGCCTCGTGCTCCGCTCGGTGGGCGAGTCGCCCGTGTCGGCGCACGCGCTCGGCTACCCGGTGCGCCGCATCCGGCTCGCGGCGGTCGTCGCCGGCGCCGCGCTCTGCGGCCTGTCGGGGGCGTACCTCTCGGTCGTATACACGCCGCTCTGGGTCGAGGGCATGGCCGGCGGCCGCGGCTGGATCGCCCTCGCGCTCACGGTCTTCGCCACCTGGCGGCCGCTGCGCATCCTCGCCGGCGCGTACCTGTTCGGCGGCGTCACGATGCTGCAGCTCCACCTCCAGGCCCAGGGCGTCCAGATCCCGGCCCAGTTCATGTCGATGCTGCCCTACGTCTCGACGGTCGTCGTGCTCGTCCTCATCTCCCGGAATCCGCTCTGGATCCGGCTCAACATGCCCGCCTCGCTCGGGAAGGCGTTCTACCCGGGCGCGTGATCCGTCTCACCGCGAGTCTCACCCACACCAAGGAGAAGAACCGATCATGAAGCCCTCGCTCCTGAAGCACGTCGCGCTCGGCGCGGTCCTGGCCGCGGCCGGCCTGGCCGGCTGCAGCAAGAAGGAGGAGCCGGCCCCGGCGCCCGCGCCGGTGGCCGCCCCCGCCCCCGCGAAGCCCGAGCCGCTCAAGGCCGGGTTCGTCTACGTCGGCCCGGTCGGCGACGCCGGCTGGACCTACGCCCACGACCTCGGCCGCCTCGCGGCGATCGAGAAGGTCGGCGCGGACAAGGTCGTCACGACCTTCGTCGAGAAGGTGCCCGAGGGTCCCGACGCCGAGCGCGTCATCCGCGACCTCGTCGCCCAGGGCAACAAGATCGTCTTCGCGACGTCCTTCGGCTTCATGGACGCGATGGTGAAGGTCGCGAAGGACCACCCGGACGTCTACTTCGAGCACGCGACCGGCTACAAGACGACGGACAACCTCCGCGTCTACGAGGCCCGCTTCTACGAGGGCGCCTACCTCGCCGGCGTGCTCGCCGGCGCGATGACCAAGACCAACACGCTCGGGTTCGTCGGCTCGTTCCCGATCCCCGAGGTGCTCCGGAACATCAACGCGTACACGCTCGGCGCGCAGAGCGTGAACCCCAAGGTGAAGACCAAGGTGGTCTGGGTGAACGCCTGGTTCGATCCGCCCAAGGAGACCGAGGCGGCCCAGTCGCTCATGAACGGCGGCGCCGACGTGCTCCTGCAGAACACCGACTCGACCGCGGTGCTGCAGGCCGCCGAGCGCGCGGGCAAGCTCGCCTTCGGCTGGGACAGCGACATGAGCGCGTTCGCGCCCAAGGCGCACCTCGCCTCCGTCGTCCTCAAGTGGGAGGGCTACTACGAGAAGGCCTTCAAGGACGTGATGGAGAAGACCTGGAAGCCCGAGGTGACGAAGTGGGGCGTGAAGGAGGGGACGGTCGACTTCGTGAAGGTCGGCGCGTTCGTCCCCGAGGCCGCGCGCCAGAAGGTCGAGGCGGCGAAGCAGGGGCTCAAGGACGGCACCGTCGCGGTCTTCGTCGGGCCGGTGGTGGACAACACCGGCAAGGAGAAGCTCGCCAAGGGCGCAGTCGCCGACGACGCCTGGAAGGGCGCCATCGACTTCTACGTGAAGGGCGTCGAGGGGAAGGTTCCGGCCGGGAAGTGATCCTGGGGCGCGGGCGCGCTCCGGCCTCCGGCGCTTCCGCCGGATCGGCCGGGGCCGCCGCTCGCGCGCTCGAAGCACGGAGGGCTGCCCGCGGGCAGCCCTCCGTCGTTTCGTGCGGCGGCCGAGCCCTGCGGGCGGGTCGCTAGCCGGCCGCGACCGAGAGGCCGCTCTTCGGCGCCTCCGGCGAGCCGGGCTGGGCGGTGGGGGTGACGGGGCGCGGCTCGATGCGCTCGCCCTTGGCGAGCATCTTGAGCGAGAGCGCGAGGAGGGCGGAGATGATCTCGCCCGAGCCGCCGACGTCGAGCTTCCGGTAGATGCGCTTGCGGCGCGCCCGGATCGTCTCGGGCGACACGTTGGCCGCCGCAGCGGAGTCCTTGCAGGCGAACCCCTGGGCGAGGCGGAGCACCTCGGCCCGCTCGGCGGGCGTGAGGGTGGTCCCCTCCATGAACTTGGAGGCGAACGGCGTGAGGATCTCGACGTCGATATGAGGCATCTGTGTGTCCTTTTGCTCGGGAGGAGGGCCGCGCGGGTGGGGTTCGGCGAGCCGGAGGACGCCCGGTTGTCCGCCCACCCACGGCTCGCACGGTAAACACGGTCCCAGCGGGTGGTCAGGCCCCGCCCGGGGCGTGCGGGCGAATGAGGGGACCTACAGGAGGCTTCGGCGCGTCGAACCTCGGGGCGAACCCACACGGCGAGTCCGCGCCCGGGGGGCGCAGCCGTCATCCCGTCTTCGACCTCAGGAACCGCGCGAAGGCGACGTCGGTCTCCTTCACGTGGTCCTTCAGCCAGGAGGAGATCCAGGTTCCGACGCGCATCGCCTCGAGGCCGGGCCCGCGCCGCTTCTCGTGCTCGTCGGAGAGGGCGAGGATGTCCTTCACGAAGCGATCGTGCTGGGCCTTGTGCTCGGGGTAGCCCGGGTAGCTCGCCTCGCGCATCCAGGCCTCCTCCGCGCCGAAATGCGTGATGCAGTACATGCGGAGGTAGGAGAGCAGGATGCCGATCTCCTGCCGGTCGGTGCTCTTCAGCGCGCTGACGAAGCGGTCCGCGCGGCGGAAGAGCTCCTGGTGCTGCGCGTCGATCTCGTCGATGCCGATCGCGAGCGCGGGCGTCCACGTGAACATGGCGTCCTCCCCCGGTCGCGTGGGCGGCCGGCTCTCCCGCGATGGTCGGCCGAACGCGCCGCCCTGGCAAGGGGGGCGGGCGGCGCGGGCCTGGCGTGGCGGACCGCGGCGGTCGTGCTTTGCGTCCGTGCCCGCCGCGTCCTCGCGCGCGCCGGCGCACGGACCGGCGCCGGCCGCGCGGGCCCGCTCAGCCGATCTTCTGGTACTTCGACGCGGGGGCGTTGCAGATCGGGCAGCGCTCGGGCGGCACGCCGAACTCGACGTCGCCGCAGACCGGGCACAGGTAGACGTCCATCTGCGAGAGGTCCGCGCCCGAGCGGAGCGCCGCGAGCGCCTGGCCGAAGAGCCCGGCGTGGACCTTCTCGGCCTTCTCGGCGAGCTCGAGCATCACCTTCGCCTTGTGCCCCTCCGCCTTCGCCTGGGCGACCATGGGCGGGTACATCTGGGTGAACTCGTAGGTCTCGCCCGCCACCGCCGCCTCGAGGTTCTCGAGGGTCGACTTGATGCCGCTCGCGTTGCCGAGGTGCGCGAGGGCGTGGATCGTCTCCGCCTCGGCGGCGGCCCGGAAGACCTTCGCGATCTGCGGCAGCCCCTCCTTCTCCGCCTGGCGCGCGAACGCCAGGTACTTGCGGTTGGCCTCGCTCTCGCCGGAGAAGGCGGCGTGGAGGTTCTCGGTGGTGGTGGGCATGTGGATCTCCGTGAGGTCGAGCGGATGGACGTTCGGCGCAGGGTACGCCGGCGGCGAGGCGGGATCCCTGAGATGGATCAGGTGCGGCCCCCATGCCCGCGCGGAGGCGGGGGCTCGTCGGGCCGGACCCGCAGCGGGGCTTTGCACGCGCAGTGCGGTCTGGTCTGCTCCTCACCTGACGTGAACGATCCACGCCCGGGCGGTTCGCGCCCGGCCTCGCGAGGTGAGCCATGCCGTTCGGGGAAGAGGGGCTGGCGGCTCGACCGGTTCGACGAGCGGGAGCAGTGCACGCTCGTGAACTGGGGCTATGCGATCTCCGACGCGGCGCTCCGGTCCTTCGTGGTCGGGCCGACGACGCCCGCCCCCGAGGCGACGTGGCCGTTCCCGGAGTACCCGCTCGACGCGGGCCCCACGCGCGGGATCCGCGTCGACGAGGACCTGGATCTCGATCCGGTCGCCTGACGGGCGCCGGACCCGACGGCCCGTGACGCGGTCCGGGTCCGATCGCTCGCGGGGGGGCGAGCGGGGCGCCCGGGCCGCGTCACCTCGCCGGCCGGCGCGCCACCACGTACGCGAGCCAGCCCGCGTGATTCGCCGCGCGCCGCCGCGGCACGTAGCGGGTCGCCTGGCCCTTCGCGACGTCCCAGAGGACCTCGATCTCCTCGTAGCCCGCCTCGGCGAGCAGCTCGCGCAGCTCGGGGAGGGACCAGAGCCGCCAGTCGTAGGTGAACGCGCGGCGGAGCCGCCGGCGCCCGGGGAGGTCGAAGTGGATCGCGCAGCGGAGGTGGTTGGAGATGGGATCGAACGACTCCTGCTCCCACCGGTAGGTGACGCCGCCCCGGATCCGCCGCTTCTCGACGAGGTGCTTCTGCGCCTCCCACCCGCCGAAGGCGTCGAGCACGATGACGCCGCCCGGCGCGAGCCCCTCGCGCGCGGCCGCCAGGTAGCCGCCGAGGTCGGTGCGCGTCTTGAAGACCGAGTAGCTGAAGTTGAGCGCCACCACCGCGTCGAAGCCGCCGCCGTTCCGGTCGCGCACGTCGCGGGTCACGAGCGCGAGGCGGGCCGCCGCGTCGCCGAGCCCCGGCACGCGGTGGGCGACCGCCCAGGCGTGGACGGACCGCTCGCGGTCCACCGCCATCGCCTCGCGCTCGGCGCCGCGCCGTACCCACTCGGCGGCGAGGAGCGCCGTGCCGCTGAAGTCCTCGCGCAGCCGGCGCGCCGGCCGGCCGTGTCGGCGCAGCATCCGCTCGACGAGGTCGAGCTCGTACGGCGCGTTCTGGACCGCCCGCTCGTAGAGCACGTGGCGGTCGAGCGGCGGCGCGCGCCGGCGGCGCGCGCGAGGTGAGGCGGTTCGTTCCATGGCGCGCACTCTCGTCGCGCCGCTCCGGCGCGGGCAAGCGGATTCTCTGGCGCGCGCGCCGGCGGTGCGCGGCTGGCGGAACGCGCACCTCCGCCGCCATCGTGCACGGCCGCTCCACGATCCCTGGGAAGGCCCCGGCGACCCGGCGGGCTCGGCCCGGGGTCGCTGCCGCCGCAGGCGCGGGCCGCGCGCGGGGTCGGCGGGGCACGCAGCGCGGGGCGGGGGCCTCGGGCGAGGGCTCGCGCGCCCGGGCGGCCCGCGCTTCCGCAGCGCCGCGCGACGGTGTATGGCTACGCGCCATGAAGACCGTCACCGAGCTCAGCGGCACGCTGCTCCGCATGGCCGAGAAGGCCGTTGCCGAGGCGAGGCGCTCCCTCCCGAAGGAAGAGAAGTCCGTCGAGGTCCCGGCTGCCGAGCCGCAGCCGCCGCCGGAGGCAGTCGCCTCCGAGCCAGGCGGCGCGCCGGCGGCCGAGGGCGCCGAGGCCCCCGTCGCCGAGGGCGGGGTCGCCGAGGCCGCCGTCGCCGAGGGCGCCGCGGCCACGGACGCAGGGTCCACGGCCGAGGCGAGCCCGGCGCCCGCCGCCGCCGCGCGCGCGCCGAAGACCGAGCCCGAGGAGGCGCCCGAGAGCGAGGCGGTCAAGGCTGCGCTCGACGCCGCCGTCGCGGCGGCGACCGGACTCTCCGGCAACCGGCTCTCGATGGCGCGCGACGCGCTGAAGGCCGCGGGCCGCCGCATCTCCGACGTCCGGCTGGTGCGCGTCTTCGCCCCCGACGAGGCGGTCCCCGGCGCGAAGCTCATCGGCGAGTACCAGTACCTCGTGGACCTCTCGCCCACGACGATGCGGCAGGACACCGGCGGCCAGAAGAAGGACCGCGGCGGGCGGGGTGGCGGGCGCGGCGGCGGCGGTGGGGGTGGCGGCCGCGGCGGGGGCAGCGGGAAGGGGGCCCCCGCGAGCGGCGGGTTCTCGATGGACTCGCTGCGCGAGGACCGGAAGAACGAGCGCGGCAGCCGGCCCGGCTTCGGCCGGCCCGGTGGCGGTCGCCCGGGCGGCGGCGCGAGGCCGGGCGGTGGGCGGCCGGGTGGTGCGCCCGGTGGCGGCGGCGGCGGCGGCCCGAAGAAGTAGCGCGAGCGCGGCGCGGCGGCCCGGTTGCAGGCCGCCCGCCCGGCCGGTACAGGTCCCGCATGATCGGAGTCCTGCTCCTGAACCTCGGCACCCCGGACGCGCCCACGGCGCCGGCGGTGCGCCGCTACCTGCGCGAGTTCCTCTCCGATCCGCGCGTCATCGACATCAACCCCGTCGGCCGGAAGCTCCTCCTCGAGCTCGTCATCCTCCCGTTCCGCCCGCGCAAGAGCGCCGAGGCGTACGAGAAGATCTGGACGCCGGAGGGCTCGCCGCTCCTCACCATCGGCCGCGCGCTCGAGGCGAAGGTCCGCGCGGCGCTCGGGCCCGGGCACGTCATCGAGCTGGCGATGCGCTACGGGAGCCCATCCATCCCGGACGCGCTCGAGCGGCTGCGCGCCGCCGGCGCGGGGCGGCTCGTGGTGGCGCCGCTCTACCCGCAGTACTCCTCCGCCGCGACCGGCTCGTCGCTCGAGGCGGTCTTCGGCGCGCTCGCGCGCCGCCCGGTGGTCCCGGCCGTGTCGGTGGTGCCGGCCTTCTACGAGGACGCGGGCTTCATCTCGGCCTTCGCCGAGGTGGGCGCGCCGGTGCTCGCGCGCGAGAAGCCCGACCACGTCCTCTTCAGCTTCCACGGGCTGCCCGAGCGCCAGGTGCGGGCGGGCGATCACTCGGGCCGCCACTGCCTCGCGTCGGAGGGCTGCTGCGACACGATCGGCGAGGCCAACCGCGACTGCTACCGCGCGCAGTGCTTCGCGACCGCGCGCGCTCTCGCGGCCGAGCTGCGCCTCGCCCCGGGGAGCTTCAGCGTCGCGTTCCAGTCGCGCCTCGGCCGCACCCCGTGGATCCGGCCCTACGCCGACGAGCGCATCGGCGCGCTCGCCCGCGAGGGGAAGAAGCGCCTGTGCGTCTTCTGCCCCGCCTTCGTCGCGGACTGCCTCGAGACGCTCGAGGAGATCGGGCTCCGCGGGCGCGCGCAGTTCCTCGCCGCCGGCGGCGAGTCGCTCACCCTCGTGCCGTCGCTCAACGCGAGCGACGCCTGGGTCGGCGCGCTCGTGTCGCTCGTGCGCCGCACCGCCGGGAGCCCGGAGGCGCCCGCCCGGCCCGCAGTCGCCGCGAGCCGCTGAAGGTCGTCACGCGCGCCGACGGCGGGCGCTGGCTCGCCTTCGACCGGACGCTCCTCGGCGAGGAGCTGACCCGCGTCGTGCTCCGCTCGGTCCTCGACGGGGGCGGGCCTCGGCGAGGCGCCCGGCGCCGGCGCGAAGGGGTCGGAGGCGCGCGGTGGACCGGTGACGTGGGGCTGAACCGTCCCGCCGCGTCCGCTAAGCTCCTCGGATGTCCACGCTGTCGCGCGAGGAGCTCCTCGAGCTCTCCCGGGCGAGGGAGGTGCTCGAGCACCCGAGCCTCGCCATCCGGCTCGCGGACCGGGTCGGCCGCCCGATCGAGGGGCTGGTGCAGCGGCTGCCGGAGGGAGCGCGCGACGCCCTCTCCCGCGCCACCCGCCGGGCGCTCGACCTCTCGCTCACCGCCGCGCTCTCGACGCTCGACCGGGGGGCGCGCGACCCCGAAGACTGGCTCCACCGCGCGGCCGCCCTGGCGGTGGGCGCGGCGGGCGGCGCGGTGGGGATCGCCGGCCTCGCGCTCGAGCTGCCGATCTCGCTCACCGTGATGCTCCGCTCGATCGCGGCCCACGCCCGGGCGCAGGGCGAGGACCTCGGCGAGGTGGCGGCGCGCCTCGAGTGCCTCACCGTGTTCGCCTACGGCTCGCCCGCCGCGGAGGACGACGCCGCCGACTCGGCCTACTTCGCGGTGCGCGCGGCGTTCGCGACGTCGCTCGGCAAGGCCGCCGAGTACGTCGCCCAGCGCGGCACCGCCGGCGCGCTGGCGGACCGGAGCGCGCCCGCGCTCGTGCAGCTCGTCGCCCGGATCGGCCAGCGGCTCGGCGTGGCAGTGACCGACAAGGCCGCCGCCCAGCTCGTGCCGCTGCTCGGCGCCGCGGGCGGCGCGGCCATCAACGCGCTCTTCCTGCAGCACTACCAGGACACCGCCCGCGCGCACTTCACCGTGCGCCGCCTCGAGCGCGCGCACGGGCCCGAGGCGGTGCGCCGGGCGTACGCGGAGGCACCGTGAGCGTGGGCGGGCGGACGGTCCCTCGCGCCGCGCGCGGGGCCCGGGCGCCGCGGCGCGACTTCGGCTAGTCTCCCGCCCCCCTCTCACCAGAAGAAAGCGCCATGCCCCAGTACGTGATGTCGATGCTCCGCGTGAGCAAGATCGTCCCGCCCAAGCGGCAGATCATCAAGGACATCTCCCTCTCCTTCTTCCAGGGCGCCAAGATCGGCCTGCTCGGCCTGAACGGCTCCGGCAAGTCGACCGTGCTCCGCCTCATGGCCGGCCTCGACGACGAGTTCGAGGGCGAGATCCAGCGCCAGGGCGGGATCCGCATCGGCTACCTGCCGCAGGAGCCGAAGCTCGACGGCGACAGGACCGTGCGCGAGGAGGTCGAGTCGGCGCAGGGCGAGGTGGCCGCGGCGCAGAAGCGGCTCGAGGAGGTGTACGCCGCCTACAGCGAGCCGGACGCCGACATGGAGAAGCTCGCCGAGGAGCAGGGGCGCCTCGAGGCGATCATCGCGAACGCCGGCGCCGACACCGGCAACGCGCTCGAGATCGCCGCCGACGCGCTGCGGCTCCCGCCCTGGGACGCCCAGGTGAAGCACCTCTCCGGCGGCGAGAAGCGCCGGGTGGCGCTCTGCAAGCTGCTCCTCTCGAAGCCGGACATGCTGCTCCTCGACGAGCCGACGAACCACCTCGACGCCGAGTCGGTCGAGTGGCTCGAGCAGTTCCTCACCCGCTTCCCCGGCACCGTGGTCGCGATCACCCACGACCGCTACTTCCTCGACAACGCCGCGGAGTGGATCCTCGAGCTCGACCGCGGCCGCGGCATCCCGTGGAAGGGGAACTACTCCTCCTGGCTCGACCAGAAGGAGCAGCGGCTCGAGGTGGAGGCGAAGCAGGAGAGCGCGCGCATCAAGGCGATGAAGCAGGAGCTCGAGTGGGTGCGCCAGAACCCGAAGGCGCGCCAGGCGAAGAGCAAGGCGCGCCTCTCGCGGTTCGAGGAGCTCTCGTCCGTCGAGTACCAGAAGCGGAACGAGACCCAGGAGATCTTCATCCCGGTCGCCGAGCGGCTGGGCGACAAGGTGATCGAGTTCAAGGGCGTGTCGAAGGGGTTCGGCGACAAGCTCCTCATGGACGACGTCTCGTTCATCATCCCGCCCGGCGGGATCGTCGGCATCATCGGCCCGAACGGCGCCGGCAAGTCGACGCTCTTCAAGATGATCACCGGGGCGGAGCAGCCGGACCGCGGCGCCGTCGAGCTCGGCCAGTCGGTGAAGCTCGCCTTCGTGGACCAGAGCCGCGAGAACCTGTCGTCCACCAAGACCGTGTTCGACGAGCTCGCCGGCGGGCGGGATCAGGTCACCGTGGGCCGGTACGAGATGCCGAGCCGCGCGTACATCGGCCGCTTCAACTTCAAGGGGGCCGACCAGCAGAAGGTGGTCGGCACGCTCTCCGGCGGCGAGCGGGGGCGGCTCCACCTCGCGAAGACGCTGATGCAGGGCGCGAACGTGCTGCTCCTCGACGAGCCGTCGAACGACCTCGACGTCGAGACGCTGCGCGCCCTCGAGGACGCGCTCCTCGAGTACGCCGGCAGCGTGCTCGTCATCTCGCACGACCGCTGGTTCCTCGACCGGATCGCGACCCACATCCTCGCCGCCGAGGGCGACTCGCGCTGGTCGTTCTTCACCGGGAACTACCAGGAGTACGAGGCGGACAAGCGGCGGCGGCTCGGCGAGGAGGGCGCGCGGCCGAGGCGCATCCGGTACAAGCCGATCGCCAGGTAGGTCGCCTCGCGAGCCGCGCGCGGGGCGCCCGCGGCTTACATCCCGAGGTAGGCCTGCCGGACCTGCGCGTTCGCGAGCAGCTCCTTCCCGCTGCCGGCGAGGGCGAGCCGCCCCGACTCGAGCACGTGCCCGCGGTGGGCGATGGCGAGCGCGTGCGCCGTGTTCTGCTCCACCAGCAGCACGGTGGTGCCGGTGCGGTTGATCTCCTCGATCACCCGGAACATCTCCTCGACCATGATCGGCGCGAGCCCGAGCGAGGGCTCGTCGAGCATCAGGATGCGCGGCCCCGCCATGAGGCCGCGCCCGATGGCGACCATCTGCTGCTCGCCGCCGGAGAGCGTCCCGGCGAGCTGCGTCCGCCGCTCCCGGAGCTGCGGGAAGATCGCGAAGACGCGCTCGAGCCGCTCCCGCTGCCGGGGGCGGGCGGCCCTGGCGTAGCCGCCGAGGAGCAGGTTGTCCTCCACCGTCATCGCCGGGAAGAGCTTGCGCCCCTCCGGCACCTGGACCACGCCGCGCGCGACGATCTCCATCGTCGAGAGCCGGTCGAGCCGGTCTCCGTCGAGCAAGATCGCGCCGGCCCGCGGCCGGAGCAGGCCCGAGATGGTCTTGAGGGTGGTGCTCTTCCCCGCGCCGTTCGCCCCGACCAGCGCCACGATCTCGCCCTCGATCACCTCGAACGAGAGCCCCCAGAGCGCCTGGACGTTGCCGTACGCGACCTCGAGCCCCTCGACGCGCAGCATGGCTAGCTCGCCTGCCTCCCTGCCGTTCCGAAGTACGCCGCGATGACGCCCGCGTCCTGCACCACCTTCGCGGGCGGACCCTCCGCGATCTTCTCTCCGTGGTGGAGCACCACCACGCGGTCCGAGATGCGCATGATCGCCTTCATCACGTGCTCCACCAGGATCACGGTGATCCCCGCGGCGCGCAGGCTCGAGACGATCCCCGAGGCGACGTCCACCTCGCTCGCGTTGAGCCCGCCCATCGGCTCGTCGAGCAGCACGAGGCGCGGGCCGGTGGCGAGCGCGCGGGCCACCTCGAGCCGCTTCTGCTCGATGAGCGTGAGCTGCGACGCGAGGGTCCGCTCCTTCCCGAGGAGGCCCATGCGCCCGAGCGCCTCCCGGGCGCGGTCCTCGGCGTCGCGGCGGCGCGGGTGGCGCGGGAAGGCCGCCACGGTGACGTTCTCGAGGACGGAGAGGCCGGGGAAGGGCTTCACCACCTGGAAGGTGCGCGTGATGCCGCGCGCGACCACCGCGTGGGGGCGGAGGCCGACGACGCTCCGGCCCTCGAACAGGATCTCCCCCGCGGTGGGCCGGACGAACCCGGTGACGAGGTTGAAGACGGTGGTCTTGCCGGCGCCGTTCGGGCCGATGAGGCCGAGGATCTCGCCCTGCTCGACGGCGAGGTCGAGCCCGGCGACCGCCTTGAGGCCGCCGAAGGTGCGGCCGAGGCCGCGCGCCTCAAGCAGCGCCATCGAGCCCCCCCGGCGCGGCCGCGCCCGCGGCCGCGCGGCGCTGCAGGAGCCGCCGCGCCCGCCCCCAGATGCCCTCCGGCATGAAGCGGATGACGAGCATCATGAAGAGGCCGTAGAAGATGAGGTGCCCGACCTCGAAGCGGGCACGCACCGTCTCCCCGATGGCGATGAGGAAGACGGCGCCGATGAGCGGGCCGCCCACCGTGCCGAGGCCGCCCACCATCGCGATGAAGACCATCTCCATCGACAGCGTGATGGCGAGCACCGCGTCGGGATCGACGTAGCGGAAGTAGAAGGCGTAGAACCCGCCGCCGCAGCCGGCGAGGAAGGCCGAGAGGGCGAGGGTGAGCACCTTCGCCCGCACCGTGTCGACCCCGACCGCCTCGGCCGCGTCCTCGTCCTCGCGGATCGCGGCGAGGTAGGCGCCGAGTCGGGAGCGGCGCAGCCACGCGGTGCTCGCGAGCCCCGCGACGGCGAGCACCGCGATGGTGAGGTAGAACGGCTCCTTCGCCTCCCAGTTCACGGCGCGCCCGAGGATCCGGACCGGGGGGAGATCGGTGATGAGGAAGCCCACCGGCCCGTTCGTCACCGACTCCCAGTTGAGCGCCACGAGCCGCACGAGCTCGGCGACCGCCAGGGTCGAGAGCGAGAAGTAGGGGCCGCGCAGCCGGAAGGTGAGGAGGCCGATCGGCAGCGAGACGACCGCGGCGGCGGCGCCGGAGACCGGGATGCCCCACCACGGCGCGATGCCCGCCTTCAGGTACAGCATGATCGTGACGTAGGCGCCGATCCCGAAGAGCGAGGCGTGGCCGAAGGAGACCTGCCCCGCGAACCCCCCGAGCACGTTCCAGGCTGCGCCGAGGAGCGTCCACATCGCGACGAGGATGCAGAGGTGGAGGAAGAAGGGGTTCCGCACCACGAGCGGGACCGCGACCGCCGCGGCGCCGAGCCCGAGCCAGGGGAGCGCGCGCCTCATGCCTTCCCCACGCCGAAGAGGCCCGACGGACGGTAGAGCAGCACGAGCAGGAACAGCAGGAAGCCGATCCCGTCCTTCCAGGCCATCGAGACGTAGACCGCGCCGAACGACTCGACCAGGCCGAGCAGGATCCCGCCCGCGATCGCGCCCGGCACCGAGCCGAGCCCGCCGAGCACCACGATGACGAAGCACTTCACGACGAGGATCTCGCCGACCGTGGGGTACAGGTAGAGCGACGGCGCGAGCAGCACGCCGGCGACCCCCGCGAGCGCGGTGCCGAGCCCGAAGGTGAAGGTCGCGACCCGCTCCACGTCGATGCCCATCAGCACCGCCGCCTCGGCGTTCTGGCTGGTGGCGCGGACCGCCCGGCCGAGGTCGGTCCGCCCGAGGAAGAGCCAGAGCGCCCCGGTCACGAGGACGGCGATCCCGAACGCGATGGCGAGCGGGATCGGCACGGCGATCCCGAAGGGGCGGAGCGGCAGGGCGGCGTAGGGGAGGTTGATGGTCCGGTAGTCGCCGGTCCACACGAACAGCGCGAGGTTCGCGACGAGCAGCGAGAGCCCCGCGGTGTAGAGCAGCGTGTTGAGCTCGCCGCCAGGGATGATCCGCCGGAGCAGCAGGCGGTGGATCAGCGCCCCGGCGGCGAACATCACCGGCGCCCAGACGACCACCGAGACGAACGGGTCGAGGCCGAGCAGCTCGAGCCCGAAGTAGGCGCCGAACATCCCGAGCATCACCATCTCGCCGTGGGCGAGGTTGATGATGCGCATGACGCCGAACACCACCGTGAGCCCCACGCCGATCATGGCGTAGAGCGCGCCGGTGAGGACGCCGCTCACGAGGCTCTGGACCGCCGTCTCCACCGGCCGCCGCCCGCGGCCGCTACATCACGTCCGGGAAGACGTACGCCGTCTCGGCGTTGTTCTTGGGCCAGACGTTGAGGAGCTTCCCGTCCTTCCACTGGGCGAGCACGGAGTGCTGCGGCGAGTGGACGTTCTGGTTCGTGTACGCGTCGCCGAGCGGCCCCTTGTAGCTCCCGAACTTCACCTTCCCGAAGACGGTCGTCATGTCCGTCGCGAGGAGCGCCTGGCGCACGGCGTCGCGGTCCTGCTCGAGGTTGCCCGTGAGCTTCGCGCGCTTGAGGGCGTCCGCGATGATGTAGATGGCGGAGTAGCCCTCCACCTCGTGCTCCTTCGGCAGGAAGCCGTACTTCTTCTGGAACTTCTCGTAGAACGCCTTCACGACCGGGTCGTTCGGGTTCCCCGACCAGGCGGCGGAGGAGAAGACGTTCTGGGCGAGCGGGCCGAGCTGCTTCGGGAAGTCGGCCACCCCGAAGCCGCCGCCGAACCCCACGAACGCGCGCGGGCGGATGCCGATCTCCTTCGCGTGCCGGGTGAGCAGGATGGCGTCGGTGGTGGAGACCGCCACCATGAGGAAGTAGTCGGGGCTCGCCGCCTTCACCTTCGTCATGAGCGGCTTGAAGTCGAGCGTGTTCACCGGGTACGCCTCGTCCGCGACGATCGGCACGCCCTTCGAGCGGAGGAACGTCATCGCCGAGTTGGCGATGGTCTTCCCGAAGACGGTGTTGTCGTAGATGACGGCGGCGGACTTCGGCATCGCGCCCTCGACCTCGGTGATGAACCGGTTGAAGGCCTGCGGGTAGATCGAGCCGGTCGGGTTGTTCCGGAAGACCCACTCGAACCCCTTCGAGGTGATGAGGTCCGCCGACGGGTGGTCGACGAGGTAGGGCGTCTTGAGCCGCTGGCACACCGAGGCGATCTCGACCGCCTGCCCCGAGGCGCGGCCGCCGGTCATCACGAGCACCTGCCCCTGGGTGATGAGCTTCTCCGCCACCGTGGCGGCGAGGGCGTTCTTCGCCTGGTGGTCCTCGAGGATCACCTCGAGCTTGCGACCGTTCACGCCGCCGGCCGCGTTGATCTCCTCCACGGCCAGCGAATAGGCCTTCTTGAACTTGTCGCCGAACGGCGCGTCCGCGCCCGTCATGGGCTGCGGCGCGCCGATGCGGATGGTCTGGGCGGCGGCGGGCATCGAGGTCGCGGCGACGAGGGCCGCGAGCAGGGCGAGCTTGCGCATGGTTCCTCCGTACAGCGCGTGCTGCGGCGGGCGGCGTGCTCCCACGCCTACCCGTGCGTCGGCATCACGAACGACGACCGCGCCTCCTCTTCCCCCGCGGGCCAGCGGGTCGTGACCACCTTCCGGCGCGTGTAGAAGGTGACGCCCTCGGGGCCGTGGACGTGCAGGTCGCCGAACAGCGACTGCTTCCAGCCCCCGAACGAGAAGAACGCGATCGGCACCGGGATCGGGACGTTCACGCCCACCATGCCCACCTGGATCTCCCGCGCGAAGCGCTGGGCGGCGAAGCCGGAGCGCGTGAAGATCGCCGTCCCGTTGCCGTAGGGGTTCCGGTTCACGAGGTCGATCGCCTCGTCGAGCGTCGCGACGCGCAGCACGACCAGGACCGGGCCGAAGATCTCCTCGCGGTAGATCGACATCTCCGTCGTGACCCGGTCGAAGAGGCTCGGGCCGACGAAGAAGCCCTTCCCGCCTTCCTGCACCTCGTGGCGGCGCCCGTCCACGACGAGCGTCGCGCCCTCGGCCACCCCCGCCGCGAGGAAGCCCAGGATCCGCTCGCGGTGCGCGGCGGTCACGACCGGCCCCATCTCGACGCCCCTTCGCGTCCCCGGCCCGACCGGCAGCCTCCGCGCCCGCTCCGCGATGGCGGCGACCAGCGGGTCCGCCGCGGCGCCCACCGCCACCACCGCGGAGATCGCCATGCACCGCTCGCCCGCCGAGCCGTAGCCCGCGCCGAGCAGGGCGTCGGCGGCGAAGGCGAGGTCCGCGTCGGGCAGGACCACTGCGTGGTTCTTCGCGCCGCCGAGCGCCTGCACCCGCTTGCCGTTCCGCGTGCCGGTCTCGTACACGTGGCGGGCGACGGGCGTCGAGCCCACGAAGGAGATGGCCGCGACGTCCGGGTGGGCGAGCAGCGCGTCCACCGCCTCGCGATCGCCCGGCACGACGTTCAGCACGCCGTCCGGGAGCCCCGCCTCCTGGAGCAGCTCGGCCATCCGCAGGCTCGTCGAGGGCACCTTCTCGGACGGCTTCAGGACGAAGGTGTTCCCGCAGGCGATCGCGACCGGGAACATCCAGAGCGGCACCATCGCCGGGAAGTTGAACGGCGTGACGCCCGCGCAGACGCCGAGCGGCTGGAGCACCGAGTGCGTGTCCACGCCCTTGCCCACGTCCTCGGCCCGCTCGCCCTTCAGCAGGTGCGGGATGCCGGTGACGAACTCGACCACCTCGATCCCGCGCTGCACCGACCCGGCGGCGTCGGGCAGGGTCTTGCCGTGCTCCTCGGAGACGAGCTTCGCGAGCCCGTCCCGGTTCGCCTCGAGGAGCTCGCGGAAGCGCGCGAGGATCCGCGCCCGGCGGAGCGGGGGGGTGTCGCGCCAGGCGGGGAACGCCTCCTTCGCGGCGGCGACCGCCGCCGCCACCTCGGCCGCGCTCGCGAACGGCGCCCGCCGGATCACCTCTCCGCGGGCGGGATCGAACACCTCGCCGCTCCTGCCGCTCGTGCTCGGCCGGTGCCTTCCGCCGATCCAGAGCTCCAGCATGGGGACGGGCATGCTCACCTCCGTGGGGTGGCTTCCTCGAAGACGTCGAGCGCGTAGTCGTGGGCCGCGAGCGCGCGCTCGCTCGTCGCGCCGCTGCGGACGCGGGCGACGAGCTCCGCCCGCTCGAGGTCGAAGATCGCCTCCAGGATCGGGCCCCGCTCCGCCGGGCTCGCCTGCCCCACCACGAAGAGCACGCGGGCGCTGTGCTGGACCCAGCGCGGAGAGAGGAGCTGGCGCCGGAGCAGCTCCATGATGACCGGCGCCTTCGTCCGGTCGAAGCGCCCGGCCGCGCCGCCCCGGTCCTGCTCGGCGAAGAACGCGGCGGTCCACTCGTCGTGATACGCGAACACCTTCTCGAACAGCTCGGGCCCGAAGCGCGTGCCTGCCTTCACCGGCTCGGCCTTCGCGCCGAGCACGACGCCGTCCGCGGTGAGGGCCTGGCGCAGCAGGTGGCCGTCCTTCGTGATGGGAGCGCGGTGGTGGAAGAGCGTCCAGAGCCAGGAGACGTAGATGCGGTAGGTGGCGAGGTCGTTCATGAACCGCAGCTTCAGCTCGTAGTCGTCGATCGCCGCCGCGAAGTTGCCGTTCAGGATCTGGAAGCCGTAGTTGGCCGCCATGTAGAACGAGTGCTGCACGTGCTCGATCGTCACGTCGCCCTCGGGCGGCCGGTAGAGCGCCTCCCAGAGCTCGGGCGTGAGCAGCTCCTCCGGCGTCTCGAGGGAAGTCCGCTCGAGCACGAGCGGCGTGATCCGGCCCGCCGCGTCGAGCAGCCCGCGCGACCGGAGCAGGGCCCGCTCGGGGTCGGTGAGCCCGCTCGCCACCGTCGGCACCGGCTTGCCCGCGATCTCCACGGTCTCGACCGGCGCGTCCACGCGCTCCTGCAGCTCGGTGACGAGCGCGCGGAGCGGCCCGTTGCCCGCGGCGACGTACTCCCGCTCCGGGCTCGCGACCCAGCTCTGCCGGAACAGGTCGTAGAGGCGGCCCTTCACGCGCGCCTCGAGCACGTCCTCGAGGCGCGGGCGCGCGCCCGCGGGGAGCGGCGCGTCGGGCACCAGGACGAGCCCGAGCAGCCGCTCGCGCAGCTTGTCGAGCACGATGGCGCGCAGCGCGAGCGTGTTGTAGCGGGAGCGCCCGTACGGATCGCCCTCCTGGTAGATCATCACCGCCGCCATGCCGCCGATGGGCGCCGCGGTCTCGGCCGCGCCGTCCTTCATGCCGGCCATCAGCATGAGCAGCGCGTCCCAGCGCTGGTACGCGATCATGTTCGGCGTCGCCATCCCGATCGTCTGCGGGTCCGGGAAGACGCCGCGCGGATCGTCCTTCCACATCTCGATGAGCGAGCCGAGGTAGTCCCACCGGCCGACGTTCGCGCCCAGCAGCCGCCGCCGCAGGGTCCAGAGGATGGCGGGCAGCTGCCGGCCCGCGTTCCCCTCCTCGTAGAGCATCTTGGCCTTGAAGGTGCCGGCCGGCACCCCCACGAGCCCCTCGAGCCGGGAGAGGAGCCGCTCGACGAGGAGCGCCTCGCGCGGCGTCTGGATCTTCGGGAGGTAGAAGTAGACGCCGCTGCCGGCGCGGGCGAGCGCGTCGAAGTTGGTCAGCGCCCAGAGGGTGGTGATCACGACGAGCCCCGGGGCCGGCTTCCCGTCGACCGTGACGTGGTCGTACTGGAGGTGCAGGCTCGGCGGACGCGCGAGCCGGGTCGGCCACTGCGCCTGCGGCGTGGTGATCCGGTACGAGCGCGTCTTGCCCTTCTTCACCACCTCGTACGGGCGGTCGTTCCAGCGCCCCTCGTGGATCTCCCGGGCGTTCTGGAGCGCGGCGAAGACGCCGACCGGCTCGTGCGCGGGCGTGCCGTCGGGCCGGAAGTGCGTCGGCGATGCGTCCTCGAAGTCCGGCATGTTCATCGGCGCGGCGGAGTTGAGGGCGTTGAACGCCATGTCGAGCGGGTGCCACGGCCCGGTGAGCTCGAGGCCCGGGTTGCGCGACGGGTGGACGTGCTCGGGGATCGGCACCTCGTCGTTGAGCCGCCAGCGCCAGGGGCTCTCGCGCCCCTGGAAGTTGTCCACCAGCCCCTGGACGATCTGGCGGAAGGTCCAGCGCGTCCCGCTCACCGGATCCTCGAACGTCTCGTCTCCCGCGGGCCACGCGTACTTCTCGGCCACCGGCCGCGGGTCGGCGAGCAGCGCGCGCCGCGAGGTGAGCGCCTCGACGATCGCGGGCGTGAGCTCGCGCGTGAGCGTCGCGATGATCTCCTCGACGTCCAGCTCGCGGCCGTTCGCGGCCTTCCGGCCGAAGAGCGTGGGGAACTGCTTCAGGACGTCGGGGCGGACTTCTGCACGGGCCATGGTCTTCCCTTCGCTGTCACACCGAGAACCGGAAGTTCAGGAGGTCCCCGTCCTGGACGACGTACTCCTTCCCCTCGACCCGGAGCTTCCCTTCCTGCCGCGCCCGCGACTCGCTCCCGAGCGCCATGAAGTCCGCGTAGTGCATCACCTCGGCGCGGATGAAGCCGCGCTCGAGGTCGGAGTGGATCCGCCCGGCCGCGCGCGGCGCGCGGTCGCCGCGCCGGATCGTCCAGGCGCGGACCTCGTCCTCGCCCACCGTGAAGTACGAGACGAGCTCGAGGAGATGGTACGCGGCGCGGATGAAGCGCGCCCGCGCCGGCTCGGTGAGCCCGAGCGAGGCCAGGAACTCGGGCTGCTCGGCGGGGGCGAGCTGGGCGATCTCCGCCTCGACCGCCGCGCAGAGCGAGAGGACCTCCGCGCCGAGCGCCCGCGCCGCGGCCTCCACCTCCGCCGGCGCCGCCGCCGCCGCGCGGTCCTCCGGGACGTTCAGGACGACGAGGAGCGGCCGCCGCGAGAGGAAGGCGAAGTGGGCGAGCTCCTTCTCCTCGGCGCCGCTCCAGCGCATGAGCCGGAGCGGCCGGGCCGCGTCGAGCTCGGCGAGGAGCCGCTCGAGCTCGTGGTACTCGCCCGAGCCCTTCTGCTGGTCCTTGCGCAGCCGCTCCAGCCGCCGCTCGACGAGGGCGAGGTCGTGCAGCACGAGCTCCGCGTCGAAGTCGCGCAGCTCTCGGACGGGATCGGCGGGCGTCCCGTCGTCGGCGGGGAAGTCGCGCACGACCAGGCAGAAGGCGTCCACCTCCGCGAGCGCGCGCAGCGCGCCGGCGTCGAGGCCCGAGCCCTTCCCCGCCGGTCCCGGCACGTCCACGAACCGCATCTCGGCGTGGGTGGTCTTCCGCGGGTGGAAGATCGCCGCGAGCGCCTCCACCCGCGGGTCCGGCACCTTGATCGCGCCGAGGTTCACCTGGGCGCGCCCCGCGGCGCCGCCCCGGTGGAGGCCGGTGAGCGCGTCGAACAGCGTGGTCTTCCCCGAACGAGCGAAGCCGACGAGGCCTGCCTGCATGACGGGGGCCCTCCGCGGTGCGCTGGCGTCCCGGTCGTCGGGGTCACCGTCAGCGAAGCATCCTCCTTCGACGATGATCTGCACTCGGCCCGCCGGGGCAGGGCCCCGGACGGGCTGGCGCCCGTGGAGGCGAGGGCCCGCCTCCGGCCTGGCCCAGGGCCAGCCCGACGACGAGCGGGCGGCAGGGCCCGCGGACCCGCGCACGCCCCCCGTGGCGGCTGCGCCGGGGACCCCTGCGTGGCAGCGAGGTGGAGGCGCGACGGAGCCGCCGGAGGTGCTCGCATGGACTGGATCCTCGGACTCGCCCTCCGCCCGAACGGCGAGGGGGCCATCCAGCTCGCGTGCTGGCTCGCGGGGCTCGGGCGCGGCCACGCCTTCTTCCCGCTCCACGTGCTCGAGGACGAACACCTTCGCATGGTGCTCCGGCACCATCACCTCGACGAGGTCACCGAGGGTGCACGCCGGGCGGCACGCGCCGCGCTCGAGCCGCTCGCCGCGCGCGGAGCGCAGGCCGAGCCGCACCTCGCCCAGGCGCCGGACGCCGCCGGTGCGCTCGCGGAGGCGTGCCGGACGCGCGCGGCGGACGGCATCGTCATCGGGCGGGCGGGGCGGCGCGAGGGCGGGGGGCTCGTGCGGCTCGGCCGGGTGGCGCGCGGCCTGCTGCGATCGCTCCCCGCGCCCGTCATCGTGGCTCCCCCGGACCTCTCGCTCGCGGACGTCGGGGACGGGCCGGTGGTGGCGCTCGTGAAGCTCGCGCCGGGGTCGCCCGTGCTCGATGCGGCGCGCGCGCTCGCGACGGCGACGGGCCGAGCGCTCCTCGCCGTCCACGTCGTGGCGGACGAGGAGGAGGGGCCGTACCTGCCGCTCGCGACGCGCGAGCACGCCGCGCGCGAGGAGCTCGCCGACGCCGAGGCCCGCCTCGCGACCTGGGCGGCGGAGCACGGGCTGGCCGCCGGCCAGGCCGTGGCGGTGCCGGGCAGAACGGTGGAGCGCGCGATCGGCGTCGCGGTCGAGCGGCGCGCCCCGCTGCTCGTGGTCGGCGGGCGCCGGACCTCGCCGGCCGGCGCGCTCCTCGGCGCGGGCCTCGGGCGCGAGCTGGCGGCGATCTCGCCGCTGCCCGTCGCGGTGATTCCGCTCGGCCCCTAGCACGCGTCCCGCGTGCCGTTCGCGGCGGTGGAGCGGTCCTGGCCGGTGGGGCTCGATCGCGCCGCGCGGGTGTGACGGGAGCGGCGGCGACCGGCTCGCGCGCGGGCCGGCCGGCCGGCTCACCGCCCGCCCGCCCCCGCGTGCCCCGGCTCGCCCGCCACGACCGGGAGGTTCGCCGCGCTGGGCGCCTCGCCGCGCCGGTCCCGCGCGACCAGCAGGTAGATGGCCGGCACGAAGAAGATCGTGAAGGCCGTCCCGATCGCCATGCCGGTGACGAGCACCAGGCCGATGCTGTTGCGGGCCTCCGCGCCCGGCCCGGTGACGAGCGTGAGCGGGAAGTGGCCGCAGATGGTCGCGACGCTCGTCATGAGGATCGGGCGGAGTCGCGTCACGGCCGCCTCCTTCACCGCCGCGAGCTTGGTGTGGCCCGCCTCCTGGAGCTTGTTCGCGAACTCGACGATCAGGATCCCGTTCTTCGAGACGAGCCCGACGAGCGTCACGAGCCCCACCTGCGAGTAGACGTTGAGCGTGGTGGTCCACCCGTCCGTGAAGAACGGGATGTTCGGGTTCGGCATCTTGAGGAACGTCATGACGAGCGCGCCGAACATGGCGAGAGGGACGGAGCCCGCGAGGATCACGAGCGGGTCGCGGAAGCTGTTGAACTGCGCCGCGAGCACCAGGAAGATCAGCACCACCGCGAGCAGGAAGGCGGGCAGGAAGCGGTCGCCCTCGGTGCGGAGCTGGCGCGACTCGCCGGTGTAGTCGAGCACGTACCCCTGGGGCAGGATCTTCGCCGCCTCGTCCTCGAGGAACGCGAGCGCCTGGTCGAGCGGCCGGACCGCCACCCCGGAGAGCTTCACCGCGTTGAGCTGCTGGAAGCGGTTGAGCGAGCGCGGCACCACCTGGTCGCGCAGCGTCGCGACGGAGGAGAGCGCGATGAGCCCGCCGTCCGGGCCGGTGACGTACAGGTCCTTCAGCTGGTCCGGGTTGAGCCGCTCGGTCCGCAGGAGCTGCGGGATGACCTTGTAGCTGCGGCCGCCGACGCTGAAGCGGTTCACGAAGTCGCCGCCCACCGCCGCGGCGACGTCCTGCCCGACGGTCTGGAGGTCGACCCCGAGCTCCGCCACCTTGTCGCGGTCGATCTCCAGCTCGGTCGCGGGCTGGTCGATCTTCACGTCGATGAGCGGCGGGAAGGCGAACATCCCGCTCTCGATCGCCTTCGCCTGGAGCTGCTCGGCGAAGCGCAGGATGTCGGCGGCCTCGCCGGTGGAGGCGAGCACCACCTCGACCGGGAAGGTCCCGCCGCCGGGCAGCGCGGGCGGCAGGATCGGGAACGTCTGGATGCCCGGGATGGCCGCGAGCTTGGCCTGGACCTCGGGGAGGATCTCGGCCGCGGTCCGCTCGCGGTCCTCCCACGGGTCGAGCCCGACGCCCCAGAACCCGCCGCCGGGCTCGGTCACCTGGAACGTGAAGTTCGACTCCGGGATCGACATGACCGCCTCGTGCACCGTGCGCGTGTACGGCAGCACCTGGTCGAGCGTGGAGTTGGCGGGCGTGTTCACGATCCCGAAGATGACGCCCTGGTCCTCGGTGGGGGCGAGCTCCCGCGGCGCCTGGGTGAACATGGCGAGGGCGAGCACGCTCACCACCGCCCAGGCGACGTAGATGGCGCGGCGCCCCTCGAGCGCGTGGTCGAGCTGGCGCGCGTAGAGCGCCTTGAGCCGATCGAACCCGCGGTTGATCCGGCCGGCGAGGCCGCGCTCCTCCTGCCCCGCCTTGAGCAGCGACGCCGACATGACCGGCGAGAGCGTGAGCGCGACGACGCCGGAGATGGTCACCGCGCCGGCGAGGGTGAGCGCGAACTCCCGGAAGAGCGAGCCCGTGAGCCCGCCCTGGAACGCGATCGGCGCGTAGACCGCCGCGAGCGTGATCGTCATGGCGACGATCGGCCCCACCAGCTCGTGCGCGCCGCGCAGCGCCGCGTCCACGGGCGCGAGGCCCTCGCGCAGGTGGCGCTCGACGTTCTCCACCACGACGATGGCGTCGTCCACCACGAGCCCCACCGAGAGCACGATGGCGAGCAGGGTGAGCAGGTTCACGGTGAACCCGAACACCTGCATGAGGAAGATCGCGCCGATGAGCGAGACCGGGATGGCGACCACCGGCACCAGCACCGAGCGGAACGAGCCGAGGAACAGGAAGATCACCACCACCACGATGAGGAGCGTCTCCCCGAGGGTCTGCTCCACCTCTCCGATCGCGTCGCGGATGTAGGCGGTGCCGTCGTAGGCGACGAGCGCCTTGATCTGCTCGGGCACGTCCGCGCGGATCGAGACCATCTCCTTCTGCACCCGCTCGATCACGTCGAGCGAGTTGGCCGTCGGCAGGGACCAGACGCCGATGAAGACGGCGGTCTGGCCGGTGAAGTTGACGGCCGTGTCGTAGTCCTCCGCGCCGAGCACCACGTCGGCGACGTCGCCGAGCCGCACCACCGCGCCCCCCTGCTCGCGCACCACGAGCTGCTCGAACTCCTTCGGGGAGCGGAGGTCGGTGTTGGCGGTGAGGTTCACCTGCACGAGCGCGCCGCGGGTCTGGCCGATCGCCGCGAGGTAGTTGTTGGCCGCGAGCGCCCGCCGGACCTGGACCGGGCTCACGTTGAGCGCCGCCATGCGGTCGGGCTTGAGCCAGATGCGCATGGCGAACGTCCGGGCCCCGAGGATGTCGGCGCGCTGCACGCCCTCGATGGCCGACAGCCGGGGCTGGACCACCCGCACGAGGTAGTCGGTGATCTCGTTCTGCTTCAGGAAATCGGAGGAGAAGGAGAGGTAGGCGGCGGCGAACTGCGTGTCGGCCGACTCCACGTTGAGGATGGGGACCTCTGCCTCGGGCGGGAGATCGCCGCGCACCTGGTCCACCTTGGACCCGATCTCGGCGAGCGCCCGGGTCGCGTCGTGGTTCAGCTTGAGGCGCGCCGTGATGATCGAGACGTTCTGGCGGCTGACCGACTCGATGTAGTCCACCCCGTCGGCCGCCGCGATCACGCGCTCGAGCGGCGTCGTGACGAACCCGCGCACGAGGTCGGCGCTCGCGCCGACGTAGGCGGTCGTGACCACCACCGAGGCGTTCTCGCTGCGCGGGTACTGGCGGACGTTCAGGGACCGGATCGCCTGCAGCCCGGCGATCAGGATGAGGACGTTCACCACGATCGCGATGACCGGGCGGCGGATGAAGAGATCGGTGAACCGCATCGGTACGCTCCCGCGGGTCGTCCGCGCCGGTCACTCGTCGGTGGGCTTCGGCGCGATCTCGGCGCCGTCCGCCTTCGAGTCGTTCACCGCGACCGCCATGCCGTTGCGCAGCTTGAAGGCGCCGCGCGAGACGACGGTCTCCCCCTTGGCGAGCCCCGAGACGACCGCCACGAAGTCGCCCCGCCGCTCGCCGAGCCGCACGAACTTCTGGCGGGCGACCGGGCCCGCCTGGCCGGTCTTCTCGTCCTTCTTCTCCTCGATCGAGAAGACCGAGTCCCCGTACGGCGCGTAGATCACCGCCGTCGCCGGGATCACGAGGCGCGGGTTCGCCTGGGTCGCGAAGACCTCGACGTTCGCGAACATGCCGGGGCGGAGTCGCCCGTCCTCGTTCGGGAAGGTCGCGCGCACCCGCACGTTGCGCGTGGCGGGATCCACCTCGGGGTTCACGGTGGTGATCCGGCCGTCCCAGTGGGCGCCCGGGAACGCGTCGGTGGAGAGCCGCACGCGCTGCGAGGCCGTGAGCTCCGAGAGCGCCTGCTGCGGCACCCAGAAGTCGGCGTGGATGGGGCTTACCGACTGGAGCGAGGCGATGGGCGTCCCGGGGGCGACGATCTGGCCGAGCTCCACCTGGCGCAGGGAGATCCGGCCGTCGAACGGCGCGCGGATGGTCTTCTTCGCGAGGGCGGCCTCGAGGTTCGCCACCGCGGCGCGCGCCTGCTTCGCCCGCGCCTCGGCGGTGTCGAGGTCCGACTGCGCGCTCGACTCGTTGCGGCGGAGCATCCGGGCGCGCTCGAGGTTGAGATCGGCGAGCGCCGCCTCCGCGGCCGCCGAGTCGAGCTGGGCCCGCTCGGTCGACGCGTCGAGCCGCACCAGCACCTGGCCCTTCTTCACGCTCGAGCCGGGCTCGAAGGTGATCTCCCGCACGGCCCCGGGCACCTCGGCGGCGAGCGTGACGCCGCGGTCCGCCACGAGCGAGCCGACGGCCGGGCGGGTCGCAACCCACTCGACCTGCTCGACCCGCGCCGCGGAGACCGCCTCGGGGGGCGGAAGCATCGACCCCCCCGCCCGGACCATCGTGACGATCTGGCTCGCCTTCACCCCGACCAAGGCGACGACGAGGACGACGAGCCCCAGGATGACGGCGACCCACAGCTTCTTCTTGGACGTCATGCGGAGACTCTCGCGCTTTCGGACCGCGGAGACCTAACGCTCGCCGAGGCGGACGGCAGGCAAAGTTGTGACCCCGCCCGGGGGAAAACGTCCGCTCACGGCCGGCGGCGCACGCAACGTGAAGCGGGGAGGACGGGCCCGGCTCCGGGCGGAGGCTCGCCCGCCCCGGCCGTGCGCGCGGGACCGCCCGCTCGACCTCCCGGGCGAGGCCTGATCGCCACGCGCCCCGGGCGGCGACCTAGACCGGCGCGCCCGACGGGAGCGCCACGAAGACCCCGAGCACGCCGATGACGTTCCCCGCCTGGTCGCGCAGCGGCACCCGGCTCGCGAGGCAGTCGACGTCCCGGCCGGCGGCGTCGCGCAGCGCCTCGCGCTCGTCGAGCAGCGGCGCGCCCGTCTCGAGCACGCCGCGGTCGCGGGCGGCGGTGCGCGCGCGCTGGGGCTCGCTCCAGCCGAGCTGCGCGTCGGTCTTCCCCGCGATCGCGTCGGTCGAGGCGAGGCCGAACCGCTCGGCGAACCGCTCGTTGCACCCGAGGTAAACGAGCCGCCGGTCCTTCCAGTAGATGGCGTGCGGGACGTTCCCGAGGACGCTCTGGAGCAGCTCGCGCTGCTCGCGCACGCCCCGGAAGCTCGCCTCGACGCGCTCCGCCATGTGGTCGAACTCGGTGGCGAGCTGGCCGATCTCGTCGCGCGAGCGCAGGCCGATGCGGCGCGAGAGGTGCTTGTCGTCCTCGGCGATGTCGCGGGAGAGCGAGACGAGCGCGGCGAGCGGCCGCGTGAGCGTCGCCGCGAGGAAGCTCACCCCGGCCACCGCGAGCAGCACGGCGACGAGCGAGGCGAGCACGATGCTCCGCACGAGGCGGCTCACCTGGGCCTCCGCCCCCGCGGTCTGCCCGGCGATGGCGACCTCGATGTCGTCCACGTAGCGGCCGGTCCCGATGATCCAGTCGAGCGGCCGGTAGTACCGCACGAAGGAGATCTTCGGCGCCGGCGGGCCGGCGGTCCCCGCCTCCGTGGGCTTCGGCCAGGCGTACTCGGCGAACCCCTCGCCGTGCTCCTTCGCGATGTCCCGGAGGGCGGCGAACAGGTTCTGCTCGCGGCCGTTCACGGAGAGCTGGAACTCCGGCGTGTCGACGGTCTGGCCGTCGAGCTCCGGGCGGATCGGGTGCATGACCATGCGCGGCGCCGGGGAGTCCCCCGTGCTGATCCAGAAGTACTGCGGGCCGTAGCGGATCTTGCGGATGCCGGAGGTGATCTCGGCGAGCTTCTCGCGCACCGCCTCGTCCACGTAGATGCCCGTGCCGACCACCCAGCCCCACTCGGCGAGGCGCCGGACGTAGGAGAACTTGGGCATGTGCGGGACGAGCGCGTTCCCGTCCGGCTCGGGCCAGCTGTAGCGGATGAACCCGTCCCCGCGCGCCGCGGTCAGCTCGACCGCGAGCTGGAACAGGTTCCGCTTCGCGTCGCCCGCGCAGTCGAACTCGGGCGCGTCGAGCACCTTCCCCTCGAGCGCGGGCACGGTGGGGTGCATCAGCATGCGCGGGTACGGCCGGCCGACGGTGTTGATCCAGAGGTAGCCCTTGCCCCCGTCGAAGCGCATCGCGCGCAGCGTCGCGAGCGCGTCGGCCTGCGCGCGCGCGAGCGAGACCTCGCCGCGCCGGGCGCGCCCGACGTGCTCCGCGAGCGCCGCGCCCGCCACGTCGAGGACCGCCCGGAGCCGCTGGCCGTACCGCTGCTCGAGGTGGCGCTCGTCGGCGGCCTCGCGGTACTGCGCGTCGATGAGCGCGTAGACGGTGGTCACCTTGTCCTCGAGGTCGCGCCGCACCTCGGCGGTCTTCTCGGCGCGGATGCGCGCCGCGTCGGCCGCGGCCTGGGAGCGGATGCTGCCGACGGCGTGGCCGGCGATGACGCCCGAGGTGACGAGCACCGCGACGGAGACGGCCAGCTGCAGCTTGAGCTTCAGGGTCAAGGGGCGCCCCCCGGGCGTGCCGCGCGGCGATTGTGGCCGACGCCCGCGGGCGGATCAACGAGGGGGTTGTCGCCCCGCGCCGCGGGCTGGGATAATCACCGACCGCTCCAATCGTCTTGGCACTCCGCACGAAGGCCCGGGGGCTGGCACACACCGCCGATGCTCGATCGCCTCCTCCACTTCGTGACGGGAAGCCCGGCCTTCCAGTTCCTGCGATCCGTCGCGCCGTTCGACGTCCTGCCCGACGCGGAGCTGGAGCGGCTCTGCGACGCGCTCAGCATCGAGTACCACCCGCGCGGCAGCACCCTCCTCGTCCAGGCGCAGTCCGGGGTGCGGGACCTCACCGTCGTCGTGAAGGGGGCGCTCGAGCTCCACGACGACGCGGCCGCGCCGGCCGTCCCCCCGCGCGCGGTGGGGCTCGGGCAGACCAGCGGCGGCCCCTGCCTGCTCACGAACGGCGGGGTCTCGCTGTTCACCGTCCGCGCGGCCGAGGACACCTTCCTCTACGCCGTGCCCGGGCCGCTCTTCCTCGAGGCGTGCGGGCGGCACCCGGAGCTCCACGACTTCTTCGCGGAGAGCCTCGGCCCGCGCGCGCTCGAGCGCGCCGGCGCGAGCCTGCGCCAGAAGTGGCTGCTCGCCTCCCCCGACCCGGACTCGGTCGGCTTCAGCCGCACCGCCGGCGAGGTCTGCGATCGCGAGGTGGCCTGGTGCGCGCACGAGGAGCCGCTCCGCGAGGTCGCGCAGCGCATGAGCGTCCGCCGGCGGCCGACGCTGCTCGTGCGCGACGCGGCGGGGGCGCTCGTGGGGATCGTCACCGAGCGCGACCTCGTCGCGCGGGGGCTCGCCAGCGGCCTCGACGCGGCGACGCCGGTGGCGGAGGTGATGAGCCCCGCCGGCGCGCCGCTGCCCGCCGCGGCGCCGCTCTCCGAGGCGATGGAGGTGATGGTCCGCAGCGGGCGGCGCGCGCTCCCGATCGCCGGCGAGGCCGGCGAGATCGTCGGGCTGCTCGGGGACGACGACCTGCTCGTCGCCCACGGCGGCTCGCCCCTCGAGTACCTGCGGGACGTCGCCGAGACCCGGCTCCGCAAGGACCTCGCCGAGAAGCGGGCGCGGCTGCCGCGGCTCGTGCGCGCGCTCCTGCTCGAGGGGGCCCGGATCGACAGCCTCACCTGGCTCATCAGCGCCGTCTCGGACGCCACGCTGCGGCGCGTGCTCGACACGGCGCTCGCCGAGCTCGGGCCGCCGCCCGTGCCGTTCGTGTTCCTCACGCTCGGGAGCGAGGGGCGGCGCGAGCAGACGCTCGTGACCGACCAGGACAACGCGATCGTCTACGCCGACGTCCCCGGCCGCGAGGAGCCGGCGGCCGAGTACTTCGCCCGGCTCGGCGAGCGCGTCTGCACCTGGCTCAACGAGGTCGGCGTCGAGTACTGCGACGGCGACGTGATGGCGAGCAACCCGCAGTGGTGCCAGCCGCTCTCGGTCTGGAAGGAGTACTTCCGGAAGTGGGTGGGCACGCCCGAGCCGGAGGCGGTCCTCAACTCGAGCATCTTCTTCGACTTCCGGGAGGTGCACGGGGAGCTCGCGCTCGCCGCCGAGCTGCGCGACCACGTCGGCCGGCTCCTCAGGTCCCGGCCCGGCATGTTCTTCCACCTGCTCGCGCAGGCGGTGGTGGACCGCGAGCTCCCGCTCGGGCTGCTCGGGCGGCTCTCGGTCGAGACGCGCGGGAGCCGCGAGGACGTCTTCGACATCAAGCAGCCCATCGCCGCCATCTGCGAGCTGACCCGGCTCCAGGGGCTCTGGCACGGCGTCGCCGCCACGAGCACGCTCGAGCGGCTGCAGCGGCTCTCGCAGCAGGGCGAGGTGGACGCGCGCTCCTGCCTCGACCTGAAGCACGCCTACGCGTTCCTGATGCAGCTCCGGCTGGCGCGCCAGGTGGCGGCGCTCGGCGACAGCGGCGCGCCCGCCGACAACCTCGTCGGCGCCGGCGAGATCTCCACCCTCGAGCGGAAGTTCCTCGAGGAGGCCTTCGGGGTCATCGCGAAGGTGCAGGCGAGCGCGCGCCGGAAGTTCCTGCGCAGCGCGTGAGGAGGGGCGCGTGGGCGAGCACTCCACCCTGGCGACGCTGCTCCGGTTCGTCCGGCGGAAGGCCACCGGCGCGGCGGCCGAGGTCCGCTACGCGCGCCGCCGGGCGGTCGGCGCGCTGGACTGGACGCAGCCGATCCGGACGATGACGTTCACCGTGCTCGACTGCGAGATGACCGGGCTCGACCCGGGTCGCGACGAGATCCTCTCGATCGGCGCGGTCCGGGTCCGCGGCGGCCGGGTGGAGCTCCGCGAGCGCTTCTACCAGGTGTTCAAGCCCACCGAGGCGGTCTCCTCGAAGGAGGTCATCCTCATCCACGGGCTCGGCCCCGACGAGTTGAGCCGCGGCGTGCCGCTCTCCGACGCGCTCGACCGGCTGCTCGCGTTCGTCGGCGACAGCGTCGTCATCGGCCACTTCACCGCGCTCGACCTGCGCTTCCTGAACGCCGCGCTCGCGGCGCGCAAGCACCGCGCGCTCGAGAACCCGGCGCTCGACACGCGGCTCCTGTACGGCTGGTGGCGACGGCGGGCGGCCCCGTCCGGCGCCGGCTTCGAGGACGCGAGCCTCGAGGAGCTCGCCGTGGAGCTCGGGCTCCCGCGCTACCCCGCGCACCACGCGTTCTACGACGCGCTCACCACCGGGCTCCTGTTCCTGAAGCTCCTGAGCGCGTTCGAGGCGTCCGGCGCCGTGCAGTTCCGGGCGCTCTACCGCGAGGCGGGGGTCTACTGACCGCGCCTTGAGGCACCAGGTGAGGTGCTGCAGGAACCTCCACCCGTCCGCGGCCCAGCCCGCGGCGGCCTCGATCGCCCGGGTCGCGTCGAACCGCAGCCCGTCGGCGCGGTAGTCGCGGAGGTACAGCTCGGCGTTCTCGACGAAGAACGCCTTCACCGCCTCCTTCCAGAACGCGGGCGCCTGTCCCCACGGCGTGCGGTGATCCTGCAGGTAGAGCCCCACGTCGTCCCGGACGTCCCAGCCCCAGAGCGAGTTGTCCGCGTCGGCGACGTGGTTGAACACCACGTCGAAGAGCACGGCGAGCCCGCGCCGGTGGGCCTCGTCCACGAGCCGGCGCAGCTCCGCGGGGCTGCCGTACGCCGACTCGGGCGCGAAGAAGAAGGCGGGGTTGTAGCCCCAGGAGCGGTCGAGGTTCCCCCGCGAGCCGCATCGAACGTGGCGCCTGCGCACATGGGCTGGTCCTCCAGGACGACGACGTTCCCACGTTCACCGTCGGCGGAGCGACGCGCCGGACGAGGTCCCGCCATCGCGTCATCCGGTCCGGCGAAATCCGGAGCTCATCGAGAGAGACAGCCCAGCGCTCCCTGTCCCAGCCCAATCGCACCTCGGACCACGCGCAGCGCATGGTCGAGCTCGGGAAACGCCAGTGCCGCGCCCTGGAACGGCCGAGACACTCGGGACTGGGGGCGTGTCGGTGGCCGCCGGTGGAGCGTCGACGGAGGCGCGCGCGGCCGGGCGTCTTGACGCCGTCGCGGCAACCTGACGATCATGCCGGCGCCGCGCGTGCGCTCGCCAGCAACGCGGTGGCGCGCCGGCTCACGTCGCGCGTGTGGCCGCTCCGGACCCACCCACCCGCACAACCCCACGCGCCGATGACGATGCGACTCGTGCCCTTGCTCTGGGCGCTGCTGCTCCTGCTCCCGGCTCCGCGCTCCAGCGCCGACCCGGGAGACGAGCTCACCGTGCTCAGCTACCACGAGATCGCCGAACGCGGCGACGCGCTGGTGCCTCGCTACGCCGTCACGCCCACCCAGTTCGTCCGGCAGATGGACTGGCTGCGCAACCACGGTCACCATTTCGTCGCGGTCGACGACGTGCTGGCCGCCCGCGCGGGGCGAAGGCCGCTCCCGACCAAGGCGGTGCTCGTCACCTTCGACGACGGCTACCGGTCGGTCTACGACCACGGCTGGCCCGTCTTGAAGGCCTTCCGCATCCCAGCCGTGATCAACGTGGTGGGCGCCTGGCTGGACGGAAAGGGGACGGCGAACGTCGACGGAAAGGAGCTGCCGCGCGGCGAGCTGCTGTCGTGGAAGCAGCTCCTCGAGATGACCGAGAGCGGGCTCGTGGAGGTCGGCAGCCACAGCTTCGACCTGCACCGCGGGATCCCCGGGAACCCTCAGGGCAACCAGCAGCCGGCCGGCACGACGCGGCAGTACCGCCCGGACGCGGCGCGCTACGAGGACGAGGCCGCCTTTCGCGGGCGCATCGAGGCCGACCTCGAGCGCAACAGCGCGCTCATCCGCCGTCACGTCGGCAAGTCGCCGCGCGTGGTGGCGTGGCCCTACGGCAGGTACAACGAGGTCACGCGCGACGTCGCCACGCGGCTCGGCATGCCGGTCGGGCTCACCCTCGACGACGGCGCCAACACGCGGGACACGCCGCTCTGGGGGCTGCGCCGGATCCTCGTCGAGAGCGGGATGGCGCTGTGGGATCTCGAGCGCGAGATCACCATCCGCAACGAGGCCCTCACGGACAACGACCGACCGCAGAAGATCATGCACGTGGATCTGGACTACGTGTACGACGCGGACGCCGCGCAGCAGGAGCGGAACCTCGGCCATCTGCTCGACCGCATCACCGCGATGGGCGTGAACGCGGTGTACCTCCAGGCCTTCTCCGATCCAGACGGGAACGGCTCGGCGAGCGCCGTGTACTTCCCGAGCCGCCGGGTCCCGATGCGCGCCGACCTGTTCAACCGCGTGGCCTGGCAGATCCGGACGCGCACGCCGGTGAAGCGGCTCTACGCGTGGATGCCGGTGCTCGCCTGGGAGCTGCCGGCGAGCGAGCCGGCGGCGCGCGACGCGGTGGTGACCCTGTCCGGCGAACGGACCGACCGCGTCGACATGGGCTACCGCCGGCTGTCGCCATTCTCGCCGCGTGCGCGCCAGGTCATCCGCGAGATCTACGAGGACCTCGCGCGCTCGGGCCCGTTCGACGGGCTGCTGTTCCACGACGACCTCACGCTCTCCGACTACGAGGACGCCGGTCCGTCGGCGCTCGCCACGTACCGCGCGTGGGGACTTCCCGGTTCCGTGGAGGAGATCCGCAAGAGCGACGACCTGCTCGGCCGCTGGACGATCTTCAAGATCAACGCGCTCGACGACCTCGCCCTGGAGCTCGCCGCCGTCGTCCGCGAGCAGCAGCCCGCGCTGAAGATCGCGAGGAACCTCTACGCGCGGGTGGTGCTGAACCCCAAGGCCGAGGTCTGGTACTCGCAGTCGCTCGACAACTCGATCGCGCGCTACGACTTCACCGCCATCATGGCCATGCCGTACATGGAGAGGGCGGCCGATCCGGCCGCCTTCTTCCACGAGCTCGTGGCGGCGGTCGAGCGCCGCGACGCCATGAAGAAGGTGGTGTTCGAGCTGCAGTCCGTGGACTGGCGGCGTGACAACCTCCCGATCGACAGTCGAGAGCTCGCCGACACCGTCCGCAGCCTCTACGGCATGGGCGTGTCGCACGTGGCCTACTATCCCGACGCGCTCTTCGGCAACCATCCGGACCCGGGCGTCCTGAGGCCCGCGCTGGACACCAAGCCGAACGCTCCCGGGATGCGCTGAGGCCGCCTCGTGACCGCTCCAGCCGAGATGCCGTGGCACGGCCTGCTGGCGTTCGTCTTCTACTACCCGCTGTTCATGTCGTTCCTGTGGATGACGGGAGCGGCGCTCTTCTACTGGCGCTTCGAGCGGGGCGGGCCGGCCCGGGACCGTCCGCGCGTGCTGCCGGACTCGCCGCCGGTGAGCATCCTCATCCCCTGCTACAACGAGGGTGAGAACGCGCAGGAGACCGTGACCCACGCGCTCGCCCTCGACTACCCGGACTTCGAGGTCATCGCGATCAACGACGGCAGCACGGATCACACCGGCGAGGTCCTCGAGCGGATGGCAGCGCGGCACCCGCGCCTGCGCGTGGTCCACCTGGCGCAGAACCAGGGGAAGGCCGTGGCCCTGCAGGCGGGCAGCCTGCTCGCGAGGCACGAGCTCCTGATCTGCATCGACGGCGACGCGCTGCTGGACCGATACGCCGCGCACTGGCTGGTGCGCCACTTCGTGGAGACCCCGGACGTCGCGGCGGTGACCGGGAACCCCCGGATCCGGAACCGGTCGACGCTGCTCGGGCGCGTGCAGGTCGGGGAGTTCTCGTCGATCGTCGGGACCATCAAGCGGGCGCAGCGGGTGTTCGGCCGGATCTTCACGGTGAGCGGCGTGATCACCGCGTTCCGCAAGTCGGCGCTCCACCAGGTCGGCTACTGGAGCGCCGACATGCTGACCGAGGACATCGACATCACCTGGAAGCTGCTGCGCGCGGGCTGGGACGTGCGCTTCGAGCCCAACGCGCTGACCTGGATCCTGATGCCGGAGACGCTCCGCGGGCTCTGGAAGCAGCGCCTGCGCTGGGCCATGGGCGGCGCCCAGGTGCTCCTGAAGAACCTCGGCGCGCTGCTCGTGGCGCGGCAGAGCTTCCTGTGGCCGCTGCTGCTCGAGGTGTGTCTCAGTGTGGTCTGGTCGTACTCGATGGTGCTGCTCACGGCGACGTGGCTCGTCGGGCTCCTGCTGCCGGCGGGCTCGGTGCCGGTGGTGGGCTCCCCGCTGAGCCCGCAGGGGAGCGGGGTGGTCCTGGGCGCCACCTGCCTGCTGCAGTTCGCGTTCAGCAACTGGCTGGACAGCCGCCACGATCGCGGGCTGGCGCGAAACCTGTTCTGGATGATCTGGTATCCCATCGTGTTCTGGGTCATCAACTGCGCGGTGACCGTCGTCGCGTACCCGAAGGTGCTCCTGCGCCACCGCGGCGTGCGCGCCCGCTGGGTCAGTCCGGATCGCGGCATCCGTCCGTGAATACGCGGCCGACGCGCGGAGTCCGCCTTCGCGACGGCGCGAAGGGACACCCCACATTGACGCCGGCGGCAGCCGTGCTACACGGCACGGCGAGAACCATGAGTGGATCCCTCATCATCAACGCACGTCATCGCCTCGCCTGGTATCAGCGCCTGTTCTCCGACGCCTCCACCGCGCTGATGTGGGGCGGCTGGCTGTGGCTCTGGTCCCCGGTCCTGAGGTCCTTCGCCTGGCTGGCCGACCTCGGCGTCCGCTCCCCCACGCTGATGAAGCTGCTGGCGAGCGGTTCGGCCGACGATCTCGGCCGGTCGGTCGTGGTGCTGGCCGGCACCTCCGGTACGCTGCTGGTGTGGAGCTGGCTGCCTGCACGCAAGGTGAACGCGGCAGCGCCCCTGTCGCTGCGCGACTCCGCCCGGCACTTCGAGCTGCCCGAGCACGAGCTCCAGGCCGGCCGCCGCGCGTCCGTGTGCGTCGTGCACCACGACGAGAGCGGCCGCATCGTCCAGCTGGAATGCCTCCAGCCCGCCGGGCGCGCCGAGGCGATCGCGGCGTAGACGCGCCGCTCGTCCGGGTCAGGAGCGCTCCGCGAGCGGGCGGAGGTCGAGCGCGGGGCAGCCGACGGCGGCGCCGCGGCGGCGCGCCTCGGCGGTGAGCAGTCGGCGCCTACTTCACCCCGACGCCCTTGAAGAACGTGTAGCAGAACACGCCGTCCGGCTCGGCCGCGCGCCGCAGGCCCGCCATGCCGCTCGCCCACGTCGCCGCGTCCACGAGCCCGGCGGCCAGGGCATGCTCGCCGACGCCCTCGACCATCGCGGTGAACGTGTTGCGCGTGAAGCCCTCGACCCACGCCGGGCGGCTCGAGTCGACGTAGACCATCCGCGGCGACACCTTCACGTCCCGCATCCCCGCCTGCGCGAGGAGCGGGAAGAGCTGCCGGCCGATGAGCGCGTTCCCGCCGGCGCGGGCCTGGAGCGTGACGAGGCAGTCGATCGCCCTGTGCGCGTCCGCGTCATCGGGGTGGAAGAACGTCGAGCCGTGGTCGCCCTCGATGACCGTGAGCGTCCCGCCCGGCTTGAGGCGCGAGCGGAGGCGCGCGAGCGCCTCGCCAGGTCGGGGCAGGTGCTCGAGCACGAAGCAGACGAAGACGTGGTCGAAGCTCTCCTCCGGGAACGGCAGCTCGAAGATGTCCGCCTGCTGGAACGCGACGTTCTCGACCGACTCGGCCCGCGCTCGGGCCCGCGCGACCTCGAGCGACTGCGGCGAGACGTCGATGCTCGTGAACCGCGCTCCCGGGCTGTTGCGAGCGAGCGCGACGGTCTGGGCGCCGACGCCGCAGCCCGCCTCGAGCACGCGCGCGTCCGGCGGGTAGCGCGTGTCGTGGTGCAGCAGCTCCGTGAGCGTCGCCGCCTGGTCGACGAGGCGGGCATGCTCGCGCGCGGAGTAGCCGTGGACGTAGGCGTCGGAGCGGCCGTGGGAGGACATTCGCGAATTGTAGTCGGAACGACGAGCCGGGGTCGTCCCCGCGCGCGTCACCCGCCGCGCGCCAGGGCGCTCTTCAATCCTCGGTGACCGTCACGATCACCACCGCCAGCGCCGAGCGGCCCGCGAGATCGGTCGCCTCCACGCTCGCGGCGTACGAGCCGGGCTCGGCGTACACGTGACAGCTGACCGGCTCCGCGGATCGCGCGCTGCCGTCGCCGAAGTCCCATGTGAGCGTGAGCGGGCGCCCGTCCGCGCCGTGGCTCGCGGTCGCGTCGTAGCAGACGCGGAGCGGCGTCGGCCCCACCTCGCGATCGGCGCGTCCCACCGCGACCGGCCCCGGTCCGTCGACCGCCGGCGGTGACCCGCCGCAAGCGCAGGCGAGCAAGAGGCCGACCGACGTCGCAAGGGTCGCCGCCCGCGTGAGGGCGCGCGAGGGTCTCGACGCGCTGGCCGGCATCGTGGCCTCCACCCGCGAACCCGCCCCGCTCCCCTCCTTCTTTGGTCGGCGGCCCGGGTCGGGCCCGCCGGGCGGCGCGCGTCACCTGAGCTGGAGCACCGAGAGGATGTTGCCAGCGGGATCCTTGAACCAGGCGATGAACGGTCCCTCGCCGCGTGCGATGCCCTTCGCGTCCTGCTGGAACCCCTCGTACCGCTCGAAGCGAACGCCCCGCGCCGAGAGCGCATCGACGGCCGCGTCGATGTCGTCGACCGGGAAGTTCAGGATCGTGTAGGTCGCCGGCTGGTGGTCGCGCTTCGGATACACGAGCGTCGGCCGATCGCCGGCGATGTGCAGCGTCAGCATGCCGTGATCCACCGACGTCTTCAGCCCGAGCGTGTCGGCGTAGAACGCGCGAGCCTTCTCCACGTCGGGCACCGAGAAGCCACTGAACGCCTTCGTGTCCTTGAACATGAGCGCTGTCCCCTCTGCCCCGATGGACGGGCGAGAAGCCCGGAAGTCATCGGCCGCGGGAGGTTTCATCGGTGTCGCCCGCCCGGGCAACCGGCGTTTGCGCTCGCCCGGCTGCGCCCGCCCACCTGGACGGGCAGTCGCCGTGCGGGTGCTCCATCGGTCCCGAGAGAGACCTCGGCCTTCCGTGTGGGCAGCCGGCAAGCACGCACCTGCTCGGTTGGACCGCCAACGACCGCTCCGGTCGGGCAAACCGCCACGCGAGTAGCGGCCGTGGAGCGCCCGCAGGCCTGCTTGCCGTCAGTGCCGCTTCAGGTACGTGCCCACGAGCTCCCCGTGCGCGAGGACGTGCCCCTCCATCGCCCTCTCGAGCGCCGCCTTGGTGGGCGTGCCGAGATCGCCGAGCAGCCGGTCGAGCGCGTACAGCTTGAAGTAGTAGTGGTGGCGGCCGATGGGCGGGCACGGACCGCCGTAGCCCGTCTGGTGCCAGTCGTTCACGCCCACGCGCGTGCCCGCCGGCAGCGCCTTCACCCCCGCCGCGAGCCCCGGCTCGCCCGGCGGGATGTCGTGGAGCACCCAGTGAACCCAGGTCACCTTGGGCTCCCTCGGGTCGGGCGCGTCGGGGTCGTCCACGATCAGGGCGAGGCTCTTTGCGCCGGCGGGAACGCCGGACCACTCGAGCGCGGGCGAGCTGTCCTCCCCGTCGCACGTGTGGACCGCCGGGATCTCCGAGCCCGGGGAGAAAGCGGGTGACCTGACCGTGAGCGACATGGCTCCTCCTCCGCCCGCGCCGTCGCGGACCTGAGCCCAATGTAGCGACCGCGCCCGCCGGGGCATCCTCCGGGCGCGCGCTAGGCCACCCAGCGGATCTCGCCGTCCGCGGTGAAGAGCAGCCCGGCCTGCACCGATCCCGGCGCGGCGAGGCCGAGGTCGGCGAGGAGGCGCGCGTACGCGCCGACCTGCGCGACGTAGGCGGCGTGCGTCACGCGGACGTCGGCCCCGGCGGGCGGCGGCGCGTCCGTCTTGAAGTCGATGACGGCGAGCCGCCGCTCGCCCGGACCGCCGCGCAGCCCGACGAGGTCCAGGTAGCCCTGCACCAGCTTCGCGCCGCCGCCGGCGGCGATCGCGACCGGGTACTCGAGGCGCAGGTCCGGGCCGGGCGCACGGCGCAGGCCGGCGCGCTCGAGCGCCTCGAGCGCGCGGGCGACGTCGTCGGCCGCCTCGGCGCGGCGCTCGGCGAGGCCGGTGCCGGAGGCGGCCCGGGCGACGGCCGCCTCGGGCGAGAGCGCCGCCTCGGCGAGCGAGAGGCCGATGGCCCGGTGGACGGTGTCGCCGAACACGCGGCCGAAGCGGCTCGGCCGCGGCGTCCGGGCGCCGGCGTCCTCCTCCGCCTCGGCGCGGGCGTGCGCCTCGGCCGTCACCGAGCTCGGCGCGCAGCGCGGGCGCCCCACCTCGTCGAGCGCGGCGCGCCAGCGGGCCAGGGCGCGCTCCGCGAGCCCGCTCGCGTCGCCGGGCTCGGGGCGCGCGGGCGGCGCGACCCCGCGCGCCCAGGCGGGCTCCGCGTCGAGCGCGTACGGCTCGAGCGGCTCGACGAGGCGCGAGGGGGCGTCTGCGGCGAGCTGGCCGGTGACGTAGCCGGCGCCCTTCGCCGAGCGGGCGACGGGCAGGACGAGCAGGTCGCGCGCGCGGGTCGCGGCGACGTAGACGAGCCGCGCCCGCTCCGCGTCGCGGTAGACCTGCTCGCGCGCGGCGAAGCCGCCGCCCTCCGGCTCCGACCAGACGAGCTTGTCGAGCTGGAGGGCCCAGCTCCGCCCGTCCCGGTCCACCGCGAACGGCGAGGCGTCCTCCCGCGCGGTGAGCTTCGCGCAGGCGTCCCAGAGCGCCACCACCGGGAACTCGAGCCCCTTCGCCTGGTGGATGGAGAGGAGCTGCACGGCCTCGGCGCCCACCGGCCGCGGCGGATCGAGCTCGATCGGCGCCACCACCCACGCGCGCATCCGCTGGGTGGCACCGTCGAAGTCGAGCCCCTCGCCGGCGGCGAGCGCGTCGAGCCGCAGGCAGAGCTCGTACAGCGCGCCGAGCCGCTGCGCGCCGTTCGGGCCGAGGGCGACGGCGCGCGCGAAGGCGGTCTGCTCGAGGAGATCGCGGGCGGTGTCGCCGGGCGCGCGCTCGAGGCGGCGGAAGCGGAGCCCGTCCACGAGCGCGCGCGCGGCGCGGGCGCGCAGCACGCCCGGGTGCGGGGAGCCGGGCTCCGCGGCGCGCTCGCGGGCGAGGTCGTCGAGGTCGAGCGCGAAGAACGGCGCGCGGAAGAGGGCCGCCTCGGCGACCCCGTCGTCCGGGTCGGCGAGGTAGCGGAGCGCGAGCAGGAGCTGGCGGTGGAGCGCGTCCTCGAGGAAGAGCCGCGAGCCGCGCACCGCGTAGGGGATGGCGAGCCGGTCGAGCTCGGGGAAGAGGAGCGGGAGCTGGGTGGTCGCCGCGGCGAGGATGGCGACGTCCCCGAAGCGCATCGGCCGCAGCTCGCCCGAGACCGGGTCCACGATCCGCCGCGCGCCGCCGTCCACCGCCGCGCGCAGGAACGTCGCGAGCGCGCGCGCCTCGGCGGCCCGGAACAGGCCCACCTTGTCGTCGGGCGCGACGATCGGGATCGCGACCACGCGCGCGTCCTCCGCGCCGTCCCGGCCAGCGAGGAGGGGGACGTTCACGACGGTGCCCGCGGCCGGGTCGAAGCGCGGCTTGCCCGGCTCGGCCGCGCCGAGGATCCGGTCGAACCGGTCGTTGAGCCAGCGGATGAGCCCCGGCGCGCAGCGGAAGTTCGCCTGGAGCGAGGCCCCGACGGCCGTCCCGCGCTCCACGATGGCCCGCACCTCCGCGTAGACCCCGATGTCGGCACGGCGGAACCGGTAGATCGACTGCTTCGGGTCGCCGACGACCGTGAGCTTCCCGGGCGCGAGCTCGACGTCGCGCCACGACGAGGCGCGCGCGCCCTGCTCGCAGAGGAAGAGGACGATCTCGGCCTGGAGCGGGTCGGTGTCCTGGAACTCGTCCACCAGGATCTGGTCGAAGAGCGCCTGGAGGTCGGCCCGGACGTCCTTGCGATCGCGCAGCAGGTTCCGCAGCCCGAGCAGGAGGTCCACCTGGTCCACCGCCTGGTGGCGGCGCTTCACGCGGCCGTACGCCTCGACCACCACCGGCGCGCAGCGCACCAGGCGGCGGGCCATCCAGGCGCGGAACGGCCCGGCGAGCTCGTCCCGGAGGCAGCCCGCCCGCGCGGCGCGCTGGCGGTCGTCGCCGTCCCACGCCTTCCACGCGTCGTAGCCGGCGGGGTCGCCGGCGAACTCCACCTTCTGCCTCATCCGGGCGGGCTCGGCCTCCTCGAGCCGGACGAGCTCCGCGAGGATCCGGGCCGGCTCGCGCGCGTCCGCGAGCCGCCCGAGCCGATCCGCGAGCCAGCGCACGTGGCGGGAGCCCGCGGCGTCGCCCGCGGAGCCCTCGGCGAGCCGCCGGAGCTCGGCCACGAGCGCGCGGAACCGGCCGAGGTCCGGCGGCGTCACCTCGGCCACCTCGGGCGCCACGTCGCGCGTCTCGACGAGCCGCTGGAAGAGCCGGTCGAGGCCGACGCGCTCGCCGTGGGCGTGCTCGAGCGACTCGGCCCGCAGCCCGACCTCGAGCGCGTCCACGATGGCCGCCTCCGCCTCGAGCGCGCGCTCGCGCGGGACGAGCCCGAGGAGCTCGTCCGCGAGCGTCCCGAGCTCGACCGCCTGCATGAGGAAGTCGAACGTCTCCGCGTGCAGCTCGCCCGGATCCTCGGCGATCTCGTACGACGGGCTGAGCCGCGCCTCGACGGGGCGGAGCCGGAGCAGCCGGTCTGCGAACGCGTGGATGGTGCCGACGTGGGCGGTGTCGAGCGCGGAGAGCGCGCGGGCGAGGAGGTCCCTGCGCGCGGGCGAGACGGGAGGCCCGGCGAGGGCGCGGAGGAGCGCCTCGCGGATGCGGAGCTTGAGCTCGCCGGCGGCCCTGCGGGTGAAGGTGATGGCCGCGATCCGCTCGAGCGGCACGGGCGCGCCGCCCCGCTCGGGCGCGACGAGCTCCAGGATGCGCGCGACGAGGAGCGTGGTCTTGCCGGTGCCCGCGCCGGCGTCCACGAGCACGTTGCCGCGCCGCTCGCGGATGGCGAGCTGGCGCGCCTCCTCGTCGGGGGCCGGGCGGCGCCGGGTCATGGTTCCTCCCCCTGCTTCAGCGCGAGGAACGCCCGCAGGGTGCCGTCGGCCTCCGCCTCGAGCCCGAGCGCCGCGCGCGCGGGCTCCTCGCTCCCGCAGAGCGGCGCGAAGGGGCAGTAGCCGCAGTCGCCCTCGTCCGGCGTGCCGGGGAACGCGTGGTCCGCGAGCAGGCCGCGCGCGAGCCCGAGCCAGCGCTCCGTCGCGTCCTCCAGGAGGCCCACGTCGGCCCGGAAGGCGCGCTCGCGAACCTCCCCCTTGCCGCTCGCGTAGGCATAGGCGCCCACCGCTTGGCCCGGCACGCCCCACGCCTCGGCGAGCGCGCGGGCGACCTTCACGTACAGGCCGAGCTGCACGTCGCGCCCCGCGACGGGACCGGCCTCGTCCCCGCTGCGGAGGTGCGCCCGGCCGCTCTTCACGTCGCGCACGATCGTGCGGTCCGCCGTGGCGTCGAGCCGGTCCACGAAGCCGCGCACGTGCAGCGCGCCGCCCGGGACCGGGAGCGCCAGCGGGGCGTCGCGCGTGCCGAAGCCGCGCTCGACGTCCACGAACCGGCGGCCCTCCTCCGCGGCCCAGTCGTACTCGACGAACGCCCGCACCGCCTGGTGCAGCCGGGCGCGCTCCTTCTCCTGGATGCGCGCGCCGAGGAGCGGCGCGGCGAGCAGGGACTCCGCGAAGACCGCGTCGGCGACCTCGAGGCCGAGCGCGATCCAGTGGGCGAGCGCCTTCCTGCGCCCGACGATCTCCGCGCCGTGGGCCCGGTAGAGCTGCTCGAGCACGCGGTGCAGGAGCGAGCCGAAGGCGGCCGCGCCGAGCTCGCGCAGCGGCGGCGCCGCGGCGGGCGCGTCCCAGCGGAGCAGGCGCGCCATGAGGAAGCGGCGCGGGCAGGCGAGCAGGTCGCCGAGCGCGGAGGCGGAGATCGGGCGCGCAGGGTCGAGCCCCGGGACCGTCGGGAACGGGTCGCCCGGCGCGAGCAGCCCGTCCGCCGCGCCGAGCCGGCCCGGCGGGCGGAGGGTGGCGAGCCGGACGAGGTCGAGGGCCGCCTCCCCGCGCCACGCCGGCGGGAGGTCCGGCGCCCCGTGTGCGGCGCGCGCGAGCCAGTCCGGCTCGCTCACCGGGTGGTCGCGCCGGAACGCGAGCGCCGCCTCGCGCGCCGGCTCGAAGGCGTCGCGCCGGAGCGCCTGCGCGTCGGGGACCGGCGCAGCCTCCTCGCCGGTCCGCCGGTCGGGCCGCCCGAGCGCGGCCGCGACCTCGATGAGCAGCGCGGCCGGCTCGCGCTCGGTGCGGGCGAGGTCCACGCGCGGCGCCGAGAGCGCGAGGGCCCGGCGCGCGCCCCGGATGACCGCGTGGAGCGCCTGGAGCTGGGCGCAGACCCGGTCCTCGGGGGAGGGGAGGAGACCCGCGCCACCGGCCTCGAGGGCCTCGCGCAGGAAGCCGGGCAGGACCGGATCCTCGCGCGGCGCGGACGGGATGCTCCCCTCCGCGAGGCCGACGATCCGGACCGCGTCGAACGGCAGCCCGGCCGCGCTCGCCACCGTGCCCACGTAGACGGCCGGCTCGCCGAACCGGCCGCGGCCGAGCCGCAGCGAGCCGAGCGCGGCGCGGACGCTGTCGAGGGCGTCGTCGCCGCGGAGCGAGCCGCCCGCCGGCGAGCCGCGGGCGGGCGCGAGCGCCTCGCCGAGCGGGCCGAGGAGGCGGGGGGCGCCGCCCGGGAGCAGGACCGCGTCGCGGAGGAAGGTCTCGAGCGCCGCCCAGAGCAGCTCGAGGGCGCGTCCCTCGTGCACCGCGCGCGCGACCTCGACGAGCGCGTCGAGCGAGCCTCGCACGGCGCGGAGATCCCGCAGCGTCCGCTCGAGGCGAAAGATCTCGCGCTCGTCGGAGCCTCCGCCCGCGCGGGCGGTCGCGATCGCGCGCTCGAGCTCCCCCACGCGCTCCGCCGCGCGCCGCGACCACGCGAGCGCGCCCTCGGGGCGCGCGGGGCTGCCGCCGGGTGTCCCGAGCGAGAAGGCGAGATCGAGCGCGTCGCCGTGGGAGAGGTGCGTGCGCGCGAAGCCGCCGCCCTCCGCCGGCTCCGCCTCGATGCGCAGGAACGGGAGGACCGCCGCGAGCGCCTCCGCGGGGAGCCGCCGGCGGAGCGCGCGGAGGACCGCGAGCACGCGTGCGCCCGCGCTCGTCGCGCTGGCCGGGACCGCGCCGGCGACGTGGACGGCGACGCCGAGCCGCGCGACGCGGTCGGCGACGAGCTGCGCGAGCGGGTCCTGGACGGGGACGAGCACCGCGACGCGCGCGAGCGGAAGCCGATCCTCGAGCACCTTGCGCGCGACCCACGCCGCGGTGGCGTCGAGCTCCGACTCGACGCCGGCGTGCTCCTCGAGCTCGACCGTGCCGTCGGGGCCGCGGCCGGGCCCCATGCTCGCAGCGCCGGCGCCGGGAGCGGGATCGAAGAGGAGCGCCTGCAGCCGCTCGAGCTCCGTGGCGGGGGCGCCGCCGCGCGCCGCCTCGCGCCGCGCCCGCAGCGCCGCCCCGGCGTCCTCCCCGTACAGCAGCCGGAGGCGCTCCAGCCACCGCGCCGGCGCGGGCCGGGCGTCGCGGAGGGCGAGGGTGCTCGCCGGCACGGCCCGGAGGAACCGCGCGAGCGCCCCGCCCTCGTGCCCGTCCACGGGCGCGAGCACCGGCCCGGGGAACGGCCAGACCCGCGGGTCGCGCGCGAGGACCGCCGCCGCCTCGGCGTAGATCCGCGCCGCGGTGAAGGAGCGGCCGGCCTCCTCGTCGGCGCGCGCCCAGAGGGCGGCGAGGTCGCGGAGCTGGGCGTGGCTGCGGGGCAGGTCCCCGGGCCGGAGCCCCGCCCCCTCGAGCGTATGGATCGCGCTCGCGAAGGCCTCCGCCCAGCCCGGGCGTGTCGTCAGCAGGTCGGCGGCGAAGTGCTCGAGCGCGATCCCGGATCGGAAGAGCGCCGCGAGCCGCGCCGGGCGCAGGCCCGCTTCTCCCTCGGTGAACGCGACGCCCGCGGCCTGGAGGACCTCCTCCGCCGCGGAGAGGGGCCCGACGAAGCGGGTGCCCGCGAGGGCGCCCACGCTCCCGGCCGAGAGCAGGGCGCGCAGCGCATGCGCCTGCCGCTCGGACCGGACGAGCACGGTGCGCGCGGGGAGGAGGCCGCCGGCCGGCAGCTCCCGGACGGCGCGGGCCAGCTCCTCGAGGTCGTTGAACGCGCGCACGGGCATCGCAGGGTGGGGACGCCGCGAGCCCGCCGCGTCCACCCCGGCACTCTACAGGGAGCAGGGACACGACGGCCTCGAAGCGGCTACCGCTTCGGGGCACGGCGGCTCGTCCGCCCGGTCCGCGCGGCGTGCCGCGCCGGGGGGCTGCGCCTGGAGGTGCGCTTCGCCCCTCGCGGCTTCCTCCGCGAGGGTGCGCCCGGCTCGGGCGGGAGGCTGGCCCGGCCCCCGGCCTCGAGCTCGATCCCGAAGATCCCGGCGAGCTCCTCCGGCCGGAGCGCCGCGGGGCCCTGCCTGGCGCCCCCGCCGGCGACGGCCGCGGCGGCGTGACCCGCGGCGGCGACCAGCTCCTCCGCGTCCACGCCGCGGAGGACGAAGAGGAGCTCCGGGGCGTGGTCGAGCCGCGCCCCGATCCCGTACAGGACGGCTGCGAGGTGCTTGCAGAGCCAGGCGCCGTCGGGGCACGAGCAGTCGAGGTCGAGCTCCTCCGTCGCGGGGAAGATCCCGGCCTCGCGGTCGCACAGCACCTGCATCACCGGCCCCGAGAGCTCGCCGGCGAGGAGGTCCACGAGGTTCGCGATCTTCCCGGTGCAGGCTCGCCGCACCGCCTCCCAGCGGGCGGGCGGGAGCGGCGCGAGGCGGACGCGCGCCTCGTAGAGCTCCGTGCCCGAGACCCGCGCGCGGACCTCGCCCGCCGTGATCTTCAGGTCCACGACGGCGCCGCAGCGGACGTAGCTCCGCCCGCGCGGGAGGCGCGTCGCGAGGTCCGCGTGCGACTCGATGTGGTCGCACCAGGCCTTGCCCCAGAACGTGTTCGCGAGGTGCCGGCCCTCGATGCGCACCGGGCTCGGCGCGAGCCCCGCCCGCTCGAGCTCGCGGACCTGCCGCTCGACGCGCCGCCGCCGCTCGGCCGCGGAGACGTACTCGGGGTAATCGCCGCCTTCGTACGCCACGCCGCCTCCGTCAGGCCTCGAGCCGCGCGCTCTTCAGGTCGAGCGCGACGAGCCGCAGGAGCTCCCGGTCGTCGAGCTCGGTGAGCCGGAGCTCCTCGCCGCCCTCGAGGAGCTCGCGCGAGAGCGCCCGCTTGTCCTCGAGCATCGCGTCGATCCGCTCCTCGATGGTGCCGCGGCAGACGAGCTTGTGCACGAGCACGCCCCTCCGCTGACCGATCCGGTAGGCACGGTCGGTCGCCTGGTTCTCGACCGCGGGGTTCCACCAACGGTCGAAGTGCACGACGTGCGACGCGGCGGTGAGGTTGAGGCCGGTGCCGCCCGCCTTGAGCGAGAGGACCAGGAACGGCACGGTCTCGTCCTCCTGGAACCGCTTCACGATCGCCGCGCGCTCCTTCACCCGCGTCTCGCCGTGCAGGACGAGCCCCGGCCGGCCGAAGAGCTGCCCGAGGTGGCGCGCGAGCGGCTCCGTCAGCTCGCGGAACTGGGTGAAGACGAGCGCCTTCTCCTGGCGCGAGCCGATCACCTCCGCGATCTCGGCGAGCCGCGCGTACTTCCCGCTCGCGCCCGGCGCGTAGCCGCCGTCGCCGAGCCACTGGGACGGATGGTTGCAGATCTGCTTGAGCCGCAGGAGGTAGGAGAGGACGAGGCCGCGCCGCCGCATCGCGTCCCCGTCCTTCGCCCTCGCGAGCTCCCGGCGCAGCGACTCGACCGACTCGGCGTAGAGCGCGACCTGCGCCCGGGAGAGCGCGCACCAGGCCTTCACCTCGGCCTTGTCCGGCAGGTCGGCGATGACCGCGCGGTCCGTCTTGAGCCGGCGGAGGAGGTAGGGCCGGACGAGCGCGCGCAGCGCCGCGTAGGGCGAGGGCGCGGCGGCGCCGTCGGCGAGCGGCGCCGCCGCGGGGCGTGCGGCGGCCGCCTTCGCGCGGCGCATGAACGCGCCGAAGGCGCGGGCCGAGCCGAGCAGCCCCGGGTTCACGAAGTCGAAGATCGACCAGAGGTCCGCCGCGCGGTTCTCGACCGGCGTGCCGGTGAGCGCGAGCCGCACGCGCGCGCGGAGCGCCTTCACCGCGCGCGTCTGGCGTGCGGCGGGGTTCTTCACCGCCTGGGCCTCGTCGAGGACCACCACGCCGAAGCGCGTCTCCGCGAGCCAGGCCAGGCGGTGGACCGAGCCGTAGGAGACGACGACGAGGTCGTGCAGGGCGGCGGCCTGCGGGCCCAGCGCGGCGAGCTCGTCGCGGGCGAGCGCCGACGGGTGCGCCACGAGCACGCGCAGCGAGGGCGCGAAACGCTCGGCCTCGGCCTTCCAGTTGGCGAGGAGCGAGGCGGGCGCGACGAGCAGGTGCGGCCCCGGCACGCCGCCGCCGCGCTTCAGGAGGAGGAGCAGGGCGAGCACCTGGACGGTCTTGCCGAGCCCCATGTCGTCGGCGAGGCAGCCGCCGAGCCCGAGCCGCGCGAGCGCGAGGAGCCAGCGGACCCCCTCGCGCTGGTACGGGCGGAGCTCGGTGTGGAGCGCCGGGCCGGGGTCCGCGGCCCGCTCGCCCGCCGCGCCGCGCAGCGCCGCGAGCGTCTCCTCGAGCCACGCGCCCGCTCGGACGCCCACCCACTCCGGGTCGAGCGCCGGCTCCGCGCCGCCGCGCTCGAGCTCGAGGCCCGTGCCGGCGAGGAGCCGCATCGCCTCCATGAACGACACGCCCTCGGCCGCCCCCTGGCGCGCGACGAGCCAGCGCCGGAGCAGCTCGTCGAGGTTCTCGCGATCCACCTCGACCCAGCGCCCCTTGAAGAGGACGAGCGGCTCCCGCGCGTCGAGCAGCGCGCGCAGCTCGGCCTCCGTGATCGGCTCGTCTCCGAGCGTGAGCCGCGCGTCGAAGTCGAGCACGGCGTCGAGGCCGAGCCCGGCGGGCTTCTCGTCGCCGACCGTGACGGTGATGCGCGGCCGCGGCGGCCGGCGGCCGCTCCACCACGACGGGATGCGGACGACGACGCCGCCCTCCTCGAGCGCGGGGACCTCCTTCAGGAAGCGGTGGGCCTCGGCGGGCGTCCAGGCCTCGGCCTGGAAGAGCCGGCCCGAATCGGCGAGGTCCTTCACGAGCGCGCTCCGCTCGGAGGCGCGGTGGACGGGGCGGAGGAGGGCGAGGAGCCGCTGGCGGTCCGACGCGGTGGAGGCGGCGTGGACCGCGTCGCCGAGCGGGCGGTGGAGCGCCTTGCCGCTCGGCGCGAGGCCGGTGGTGTACGTGGCGAGGAAGGCGAAGGGGCGCTCGGGATCGCGCGGGTTCTCGGCGAGGTGGAGGTGGACGCGGCCGACGACGCTCCAGCCCGGGTCGCGCGCCGCGAGCCAGCGCTCGACGGTCCCGTCGAAGGCGGAGATCTCGGCGCGCCAGGCGCGGGTGAGCTCGCTCCACAGCGCACGCAGCACGTCCGGCGTGAGGTACTCGCCGCCGGGCACGGGCGGCGCGGAGGCAGCGACGCGCTCGAGCTCGCCGGGGTGGGGCGTCGGCTCGGCCTGCTCGCGCTGGCCCTCGAGGTCCGCCAGGGCGCAGAGCGCGGTCACGAAGGCGCGGCCGAGATCGCGCCAGAAGGCGAGCGTGGGGGGGAGCGACGTCCGCACCTCGGCGGCGCCGAGGTGCAGGAGGCCCTCCCCCTGGCCGCGGGCGAAGGCCTTCTCGATCCGGCGCGCGGCCGGGGCGGGGAGCGCGTCCGTCGGCTCTCCGGGAGCGACCACGAGGTGGCCGGCGGGCGTGAGGGCGAGCGTGAAGGGGTCCAAGAGGTTCGATCGATTGTAGCCCGGGGAGGCCGTGCAGGCCGAGGCTCGGCGTGCACTCGAGGCGAACGGGGGCTGGTCGCAGTCGAGGTCGGGGTCGGGGTCGGGGTCGCCGAGGTTCGCTGCGGGAACTGCGATGGTGAGGGGACCTTGAACCGGCAGGTCTCCGCGCGCAGGGGCGGGGTTCGGCAAAGAA
>Ga0184637_10000084_pt1 | contig 60674 bp, 49 predicted proteins | sample PLM3_127_b2_FD_133143 | JGI IMG/M metagenome (GOLD analysis project Ga0184637, IMG submission 133143) | Groundwater sediment microbial communities from an aquifer in East River, Colorado, USA - PLM3_127_b2 | ecosystem: Environmental > Terrestrial > Soil > Riparian zone | place: USA: East River...
CGATGCGCGCGTCGCGTGGATCCAGCTCCGGCACAGGGAGCGTAGATCACATCCTTCACCGAGTGTCGATCCCCCTCGCCCAAGCGATCGATCTCATGGGACTTCTGGGCGTGAACGGTTACCTTCCAGGAAGTCATCTGGGCTCCTACTCGGCGCCGACGGCTCGAGCGCGCGGCGGCGACGCCCACACGGTTAGCCGTGCCGGCCACCGATCGCACGACACCCGAGGGTGCACCGGTCCCGGTTCGGTGGCGAGCGCGCCGCGGGGGGACGAGCCCAGGTCGGGACGCGCGCGCCACCGGCGGTCACGCGGAGCCGGGCTCGAGTCCTCTACCGGCGAACCCTCACGCGAGGTCTGCCATGCGCAACCGAAAGTTCGTCGTCGTCTCCTTCCTGCTCCCCGGGATCCTGGTCGCGATCGCCGGCTGCGAGCCCGCCGCGCCCGCCCCCGTCACCACGACCGCCGCAGCGAGCGCGTCGGCCGTGGATCCGGGGAACGCGAGCGGGAACAAGCTCGTGACGGTCACGTCCCAGAACCTCTACCTCGGCGCGGACCTCATGCCCGTCATCCTCGCCCCGACGGCGGCCGAGTTCGTCGCGGCGACGACGCAGGTGTGGGCGACGGTGCAGGCGAACGATCGCGGGGACTCCGCCGAGGACGTCCTCGCGCGGCTCGACGGGATCGCCGACGAGATCGCCTCGGCAACGCCCGACCTCGTCGGCCTGCAGGAGGCCTACACCTGGGAGGTCGCCGCGCCCGGCACGAGCGACTTCGTCACGGTCTACGACTACCTCGCGACCCTTCGCGCCAAGCTCGCCGAGCGCGGCCTCGACTACGCGCCCGTCGCCGAGCTCCCGCTCTTCCGGTTCGCGGCGCCGATCGCGACCGGGCACATGATCCGGATGACCGACCACCAGGTCATCCTCGCCCGCTCCGGCGTCCACGTGTCGAATCCGCAGGCCGACGTCTTCGGTCCGGAGGATTGCGCGAGCGACCCGGCCTGCTTCCTGCTCCTGAAGGTGACGGTCCTCGGGCAGACCGTCGCCATCCCGCGCGGCTGGGCCAGCGTGGACGTGAAGCTCGAGGGAGAGACCTTCCGGTTCGTGAGCGCGCACCTCGACGGCTACCACCCCGGGGTCCGCACGCTCCAGGCGATGGAGCTCGCGGGCACGCTCGCGGAGGTGCCGGGGCGCGTCGTCCTCGTCGGCGACCTCAACTTCCATCCGGACGCCGAGCCTCATGCGCTCTTCCTCTCGGGTGGATTCGTCGACGTCTGGACGGCCCTCCACGAGGAGCCGGTCGCTCCCGGGGACGAGGGGTTCACGGGCGGTCTCCCCGACCTCCTGTGGACGGACGGGATGGTGAACGAGCGGCTCGACTACGTGCTCGTCCGCGGCGCCATCCGTCCGGTCGCCGCGAGCGTCCTCGGCGACCGCGAGGCGGACCGCGTCCCGGCGGGCGACGTGCGGCTCTGGCCGAGCGATCACGCCGCGATCGCCGCCACCCTCCGGCTCGTCGATCCGCAGTTCGTGCCGGCCCCCGCGCCCTAGCCGATCACCGGGCGTCGCGGTCCGCGTCGTGGAGGCCCGGTCCCCAGCGTGGGGGCCGGGCCTTTCCGCGTGCGCCGCCCGTCCCGGACGGCGCTCGAGCCCGGTTCGCGCCCCCTCCGTTCCGCCGCACAGGCTCCCGGCTCGCGCCGCCGGGAGCCTCCCAGCCGATCTCCGCCCAGGCGCACCACGTGTGACCGTGAGATGCGCGCGCAGCAATCGCAGAGCGCGAGCGAGCCGGGTGGGAGCCTTCGCTACAAACGCTCCCTTGTTCGCTACACGCCCTGTCCTGTACGTTCGGTACAAGCCGTAGTCAAACACCCTGATTGTCAGCCGTTTCTCGCCTGGCGGACGAGCCGGTTCGTCCGCGAGTGCGCTACCCGTTTGCGCGCCGCTCGACATGCGCCGCGCATGAAGCGAGGCAGAAGGATGAACCGAAGGATCACCTGCGGCGCCGCGACGCCGCGCTCCAGATCGAGGCACGGGCATGCCCTGCGGCTCGGGACCGACCCGTTGACACGCATACCGCGTCCGACGCAGCGGCGCGGATTTCTGTTCACGGTCGTGCTGTGCTCGGCGGCACAGCTCGCGGCCTGCGGCGGCGAGACCTCGACGGCGACACCGCAGGACCGAAGCACCCGCGTCGAGCTCGAAGGTCAAGTCGAGGCGCTGGTCGAGGACTATCCGGGGTACGCCCGCACCCGTCAGTTCCTGACGACCGACGATGGCCGTGTAGAGCTCCAGTTCCAGGGGACGGCACCGGAGCTGCGGACCGGCACGAGGATCCGCGTCCAGGGGATCCAGAACGGCGACGTTCTGGCGCTCGACGGAAGCGCCGGAAGCATCACCGCCGTGGCGCCCACGGCATCGAGAAGCACGGCGCTGGCGAGCACGGCGTCGGCGCTCACGGCGTTGGCGAACACCTTCGGCGAGCAGCGCACCCTGGTGATCCTGGTCAACTTCCAGGACAAGCCGACCGAGCAGCCCTGGACGGTGGACCAGGTGCGCGGCTCCGTGTTCGGCACGGTGAGCAACTTCTACCTGGAGAGCTCGTACCAGCAGACCTGGCTCTCCGGTGACGTCGTCGGCTGGTACACCATCCCCGTCAACAGCACGGCCTGCGATCAGCTCGGGATCGCGAGCCACGCCAAGCAGGCCGCGACGACGGCGGGCGCCAATCTTTCCGCGTATACCCGATACGTCTATCTCTTCCCCACCTCGAGCTGCCAGTGGTCGGGCACGGCGACGGTGGGCGGTAGTCCCTCCCAGGCGTGGATCAATGGGCACCTCGAGCTGGGCGTCGTCGGCCACGAGATGGGCCACAACTTCGGCCTGGAACATTCCCACTCGCTCGTGTGCAGCGGCGCCACCATCGGCGCAGGGTGCAGCACGCTCGAGTATGGTGACGGGATCGACATCATGGGATGGTCTCCCTCGGCTCACTTCAACGCCTTCCAGAAGGAGCGACTGGGGTGGTTGAACAGCGGGGTCTCGCCGCCGATCACCACGGTCCTGGCGAGCGGGGATTATTCGATTGATCCTTATGCGCTGCCCGGGACGAGCCCCAAGGCCCTGAAGATCCTGAAGAGCACCGACCCCACGACCGGCGCCAGGACCTGGTACTACGTCGAATACCGCCAGGCGGTCGGATTCGACGGCGTGCTTGCCAGCGGCGGCAGCCTCATGAACGCCAGCAACATCCTGAACGGCGTCGTGATCCACACGGGGGCCGAGGACAACGGCGGCTACGACAACCACCTCCTCGACATGACACCGGAGACCTACGCTCTGTACACACGGGACCCTGCCCTGGACGTCGGGAAGAGCTTCTCCGATCCCGACGCCGGAGTGACGATAACCGCGCTGTGGGCGAACGGTGCCAATGCTGGCGTCCGCGTGAGCTTGAGCCAATCGAGCTGCGTGCGCGCCAACCCGACGGTGGCGGTCTCGCCATCGAGTCAGTCGGCTCCGGCGGGTGCTTCCGTGACCTACAGCATCGCCGTGGCCAACAACGACGGCGCCGGTTGCGCGGCCTCCAGCTTCGACCTGCAGGCCGCCGTGCCGAGCGGCTGGACGGCGAGCATCGCCTCCCCCACGCTGACCGTCGTTCCCGGCGCGAGCGCCTCCACCACGCTCATGGTCGCCTCCCCGGTCACGGCGAGCGCCCGCTCCTACACCGTCGGGGTCTCGGCCGCCAACGGAGCCAACGCGGCCTATGCCGCCACGGGGACGGCAACCTATTCGATTGCATCGGCGCTCGCCACCACCGTCTCGACCGACAAGTCGAGTTACGCCAAGGGTGCCCAGGTGGCGATCTCCGACGTGGTGACCTCCGGCGGCAAGGCCGTCCCCAATGCCGCCGTGAACTTCACCGTCACCAAGCCGAACGGCGTGGTCGTCACCCAGTCCGGCATCACGAACACGAACGGCCTGGCCGTCTATAACCTGCGCCTCAACAAGCAGAAGGATCCCGCAGGCACGTACCAGGTTCGCGTGATCGCCACGAGCAACGGCGCCTCCGCGAGCGCCGCCACGAGCTTCACGGTGCAGTAGGGCTCGATGCCAGGAAGGCCGGGCCAGGCGGGCAATCCGCCTTGGCCCGGCCTTCGTCATGCCCTATCGAGCTCTGGCAGCCGGCAGGCCGGGTACCCGAGAGCCCGATCTCTCAGGGCAGTGTGGGGCTGTTCGTGAACGAACAGATCGGCTCGCAGAGCGTGGCGGCAGACGGGAAATAGACCGAGTCGCCTGAATAGAGAACCTTGTAGGAGACGAATTCCCCTGCCGCCGCGGAGGTGGTGTACGTCGAGGACACCGCCGTTGCCGTGCCGTCGTTTGGATTCGCGTCGGGCACCAGCGGGACGGTCTCGGTGGAGGCTGGCGGATCGCCCGAGCAGTTGGCGTTCGCGAAACGCTGGAACGTCACGTCACCCGTGGGATCCGGCGTGCCCGGGGCGCTCCCCGTGATGGTGGCCACGTCGACGACCGTGGTTCCGGTGCTGATCTTCGTGTTCAGGACGGAATCGCCGTTGATGTTGTCTCTCCTGATGTCGGTGTTCACGGCGGAGTTCGTCCTGTTCACCGTGAGCGGCTCACAGGCACTCGTGGCCCCATCGGGATAGTTCGTATCGCCATCGTAGACGGCCTGGTACGAGAGGGAGCCGGAGGTGGTCGTCGTGAAGCTGCTCGATTCCGCCGCTGCCGTTCCGGCGGTGGTCGGCGTCGGCAGGAGCGTCTCGGTCAGCGACACGGTCTCCGTGCCGACTGCGGGGGCCCCGCAGCTCGCATTGTTGAACCGACTGAACGTGACGGTGCCCGTGGGCGTGTCGAAGCCGGGCGTCCCTGTCACGATGGCCTTGTCGTGCACCGTGGTGCCAACGGCGACCGACGTGTTCTGGATATCGGCGGCGGTGTGGGTGGCGCCCACGCTCGCGCCGCTGTGGATCTCGGTGGCCGCGCCAGCCGTACACTGCTGGAACGACGCCAGCGCGAAGTCCTTCAGTTCGGCGGTGAACGAGCCGGAGGAGCGGGTCTTCACCTGCACGGTCGCGAAGCAGGGGGTGGTGCCCAGCAGCTCAGTGACGTCGATGCCGAACTCGGTGAAGGCCTTCGCTTCCAGGGTGGTGATGACCGACCCGTGGTTGTCGAAGTTGTCCCATGGGCCGCCGTCGATGCTGCCTCCGTTGGCGAAGGCGCAGGCCGTGTGGGTGGCATCGCAACCCTCGGTGCCAATGGTCTCGATCAGATCGTAATTGTTCTGGGCTCCCTCGAGCCGCTTCCGGAGCTCCAGTCCGGCAAAGCTCCCGCCAATCGAGAAGTCCATGTTGACGAGGAGGTCGCCGTCCTCGTTCGAGCCGGTGAATTCGCAGCCACCCTTGACCGTGCAGGGCGGATCCTGAGCCAGGCCCACTCGATTCTGGAAGAACTCGATGTCGATGTGGCTGTCACCGCTGGGGTCCTCTCGCTCGACGCCGGCATAGACGATCAGGTGGCCGCCGATGGTCGTCGCGTAGACATAGGCGTTGCTGATGTCGTCCTTGGCCGGCACGCTGGCGCTTTGCCAGTTCCAGCTCGCGATCGTCCCGCTGTTCTTGTCGGAGCCGCCCTTGGGATAGGCGGTCCTGTCGGTCGCGCCGCCGGACGACACGTCATCTTTCACGAACGAGGCGGCGGTGCCTCCGAAGAGGTTCACGACGCCGCCGCTTGCGTCGAAGATGTCCGCCCAGTCGGGCCCGGTGGCTCCCAGCCCATCCCCGAGGATGTTCGTCAACCCACCCTCGTCGGTGCCAACACCGGGTCCGAGCTCGAAGGTGGTCTGGTCGCTCGGGTCAACGGCAAATGCCGGCATCGCCTCGAACATCAACCCCGCTGCTGCCACTATGAAGGCCTTCCGCAGCGGGTGATCATCGCCTGCTATGCTCATGACATCCCCCGCGGGCGTGGTCTGCTCGACCATCGCCCTGCTCCATCAGTGAATCTCGCCCGGGACCTCCGTGCGTGTCGAGGGCGTGCTCCTGCCTTTCTTCCCTCCCGGCGGATCGCTCCCGTGGACCGTCCCGGAGCGGTGTCCTCCTCGAATGAACGTGTCACGCAATGTGACGCGAGACTTCGCCGGCGGCCCGCGGGCCCGCCAGCACCTTCATCGGGCGAGATGGTCGCCTGCGGCGGAGGTACTCACCGTCTCGGCGAAGCGCCCGCACGCGCGCCCAAGTCACTTGGGTTACCCTGCTCAGCGGGATGACTGCTCTCTCGTCTTCCGGGGATCGCTCGCCCGATGGGCGGCTCTTGCGGTTGCTTGGCGTCGCGCCGGCGACCTCTGCTGCTGCAACTCGGAGGACGGGCAGACCGGCCCGCGGCTCGGCGCCCTTCCGGCAACCTCGGCCATCGACCAACGGAGCGTGCTGCGCGCGCCTCGTGCGCCACCACCGGGGTCTCGGGGGTTCACGCAGGACTCGGGCGCCTGGTCGGGATGAGACACACCCCCTCGGATCAGAGCGCTTCCCGGATTTTCGCCGCGACGTAGCGGCCGTAGCTCGGAGACACCTTCGCCACGAACTCGGGCGTGAGGTCCGGATCGTACGACGTGAAGACGAAGCCTCCGACGAGCGGGATGATGCCGACCTCCAGCCAGCCGATCTCCGTCCACGTGCGATCGAGCTCGGCCTGCCGGAAGTCGTACCGCGCCGGGACCGCGATCGCCGTGACGCCGCCGCCGGCCAGGCGGGTGACGCTCACCTGCGTGTCGATCTCGGCCCGGTAGCCATAGCCGAAGAGCGCCGGCGCGAAGATGAGGAAGCCCGGCCAGCTCACGAGGAAGTTCGTCCCCCGGCCGGAGTAGCGCGAGGTCACCGCGATGTCGATGACGAGATCGACGTCCTCGCCGGAGGACGGCGCATAGGGGAAGACGATCGGCTCGTAATCCCCGGAGCGGCGCATCGCGTCCACCACCGCCTCGACGTACCTGCGCGTCCCGGGGTCGACGAGGGTCGCGGAGGTGACGCCCGCCCGGTACCGCTCCGCCGAGCGAGGAGCGGGCGGCGGGTCGTACTCGCCGAGGTTCGTGATGCGCATCGCGTGGCTACAGCCCGCGCCGGAGGCGCAGGCGAAGAGGGTCAGCAACATCGGGACGGTCCTCATGGTCTTCTCCGTTTCCTCGCGCTCGTGGCGCGAACTGGCGGCTTGCGCGCCGCTGCACGGAGGGTGAGCCCCCTCGCGGCCGCGCTGTGACAGGGTCGCGCAGGGGCGCCGCCGGCGCCGGGCGCCCCGACGCCTCACAGCAGGCCGCGCGCGCGCGCGAGCCCCGCGAGCTTCCGCTTCAGCCGCTCGAAGCGCTTGCGCAGCGCCGCCGCGGAGACCTCCTCGCCCTGCGCGGCGAGCAGGGCCGCCACCTCGTCCCACTCCAGCTCGCGCCCGACGCGGAGGTCGAGCAGGTTCTGCTCCTCGGGCAGGAGCTCGTCCCTCAGCAGCGAGAGGCGATCGCGGCGCCCGCCCATCCCCGAGGCGGACGCCGGGGCGGCGAGCCCGGAGGCGAGGTGGGTGGGCAGCGGCCGCCTGCGGCGGCGGTACCCGTCTCGCACGAGCCTCGCGGCTGCGTGCCACGCGACGCAGTACACCCACGCCCGGAGCGAGCACTGCCACTGGAATCCCGGCAGTCCGCGCCAGACGTCCTCCTGCAGCCTCGAGAACGCGTCCGGCCCGTCGCCGGGGCCGAGGACGCCGAGGAGCTGGCGGAGCACCCCCGGGCCGAGCGCCTCGATCACGGCGGTCGCCGCTCCGTCGAGATCGCCCGCCCCCAGCAGCTCGCGGACGCGGACCTCGAGCTCGAGCGGCTCCCGGTCTCGCAGGTTCATGCTTCCCCCGCCCTTCCCTTCGCGAAGGCCGCGCGGGTGACCCGCCGGCACGGCGTCCGCGCTCCGCCGAGCCCTCGCTCGACCGTCCGGAGCCGCTCGAGCAGCTCGCCTGCGGAGCCGGGGCGGCGCGCGGGATCGGACTCGACGAGCGCGGCCACGAGCTCCCCCAGGGCGGGCGGGAGACGCGGCGCCGATGGCCCCGGACGCTCCGTGCCGTCGGCGCGGAGGTAGGCGCCGCCCGTCCCCATCTCGTGGATGAGCAGCCCGAGCGCGAAGAGATCGCTCCGCGCGTCCTCCGGACCGCCCGCCCGCTGCTCCGGCGACATGTAGCCGGCCGTGCCGCTGCCCGGCGGCCCCTCCGCCGCGGGCACGCGCGCGAGGCCGAAGTCGATGACCTTGGCGCCGTCCGCCGGCGTGAGGAAGACGTTGGAGGGCTTGAGGTCGCGGTGCAGCACGCCCTGCGCGTGCGCGCAGGCGAGCGCCCCGGCGATCGCCCCGGTCACCCGGAGCACGCCGGCGAGCGGGAGCGGCCCGCGATCCAGCCGCTGCCGGAGCGTCTCGCCGCGCAGGTACTCGAACACGACGTACGGGCCCCGGTCGCACCGCCCCGCCTCGAGCACCGTCACGATGTTGGGGTGCCGGAGCCGCGCAACGTCGATCTCGCGCGCCAGGCTCTCGGCCGCCGCCGGGGTGGGCGCGCCCGGGCGCATCGTCTTCAGGGCCACACAGCGGCGCAGCTCGCGATCGCGCGCCTTGAACACGATCCCGAAGCCGCCGCGCCCGGCCTCGCGGAGCAGCTCGAAGCGACCGATCACGCCGCCCGGGCAGAGGGGCTCGAGCCGCGGGTCGTCGCGCTCGGGAACGCGCGCGAGGGCGTCGACGAGGCGGGACAGGGCCCCGGGCCCGGGGCCAGGCGGGCGGGGCGACCTCGCGTCGCCCCGCGAGCCGCCGGGTCGCGGCGGCGCGGGGAAGCTGGCGAGCGGGAGACATTGCCTCACGGTCCGGGCCCGGTAGCAGGTCTCGTGCCTCGCACCGGGCTGCTCGGAACGTGAAAGGACGGGGCATCGGCCCGACCGGTCCGCGGGCGGCAGTCTGGTGTGGCACCACACGGGTCGGTGTGGCAGGCGGGCCGGATGTCCTCGCGTTCGGCGTGTATCCTTGCGCCACGCGTCTTGCACATGGAGCTGCCGAGGATGAGGCTGCTCTTCTCGCCACTCGTCGCGATGTGCGCGGCCGCTCCGTGGACGGGGCCGGCGTCCGCCCAGGGCGAACCAGCGCCCGAACCGTGGAACCCGGTCGTGGTGACACCCACCGGTCAGGCGTCGCGCGTCTCGGAGTCGCCGTCCACGACCTTCGTCATCACGGGCGAGGAGATCCGCCGGAGCGGCGCGTCGTCGTTGCCGGAGATCCTGCGCCGCGTGCCCGGCCTCGACGTGCGCATCCTGACGGCGACCGACGGCCAGCTCGGCCTGCGGGGGTTCGCGTTCGAGATCGCCGAGCGGGTCCTCGTGCTGGTGGACGGGCGAACGGCGTACGTCGACTTCTTCGGCGGCACGGCCTACGAGATGCTCCCCGTCTCGCTCGTCGACATCGACCGCATCGAGGTCGTGCTGGGCCCGGGCGCCTCCGTCTACGGCAACAAGGCGATGCTCGGGACCATCAACATCCTCACGCGGCAGGCGGCGGACTATCCGTTCGCGGAGGCGCGGGTGGACGCGGGCCCGCCCGGCGACGGCCGTCTGGCCGCTCGCCACGGCGCCATCGCGGGGCCCTGGCGGCTGCGTGCGACGGCGCTCGCGCGCCGCGTGACGCGCTTCGACCCGGACCACGCGGGGGCGGTCGCGGGCGGGGGCACGCTCTCGGCGACCTACAGCCCGACCAGCCGCGCCGAGGCGTCGATCGAGGTCGGCTCGATGAGCGGCGAGACGTACATCGTCCCGACCGCCTCGCGCATCGACGCCTTCGACGCGACCCTCGCGTACGTCCGCGCGCAGGGGCGGCTCGGCCTCGGCGGGGTCGGCTCCCCGCTCGGCGACCTGAAGCTCGACCTCGTGTGGAACGGCGGACGCATCCGCGCGCCAACCTTCCCCGGATCCCCCGGCAGCGAGCCCCTCCGCGTCGCGTATCACACCCCGTACGTCCAGCTCATCCACGACCTCCGGCTCCACCTGCGCGGTGTGCCCATGCAGACGCGCTGGGGCGGCGAGGTGCGGCTCAACACGATCGACTCGACGATCACCGCGCGCGAGCGGGCGCTCTGGAACGTCGCGGCCTTCGCGAGCAACGAGATCATGCTCGGCGACTTCCCCCGCTACCCCTGGCGACTGACCACCGGCCTGCGCCTCGACCAGTCGACGCTCACGCGGATGACGATCTCGCCGCGCCTCTCCGTCGTGTGGTCGCCGGCGCCCGGGCACCAGCTCCGGGCGGCCATCAACGCCGGGTACAACAACCCGAACCTCCTCTACCAGTTCGCCCGGTTCGACCTCGCGTCGGCCAGCGGCATCGCGCAGGTGCGGGGAGATCCCGACCTCTCGGCCGAGCACGCCTGGTACGGCGAGCTCGGCTGGGCCGGCGCGCTCACCCCGTGGCTGCGCGCGTCCGCGACGTCCTTCGTGTACCGCCTGACCGACTGGATCACCCTGCACCCGCCCTCGTCCGGCGCCGACCCCGTCCCCTACGGGAACAACGACTCGCTCGTCGCCCACGGCGGCGAGCTCGGGCTCGAGGTGGGGCTCCGGCGGGACGTGTCGGCGTACGCGAGCTACGCCTTCGTGCGCGCCGAGGCGAGGGGCTACAACCCCTACTGCGACGTCGATCCCCACGGCTCGCCCCGGCACAAGGCGGGCGCGGGCCTACGGGTCGACCTGCAGGGCGGGGCGTACGTCGCCGCGGACGCGCAGTACTTCGGGTCGTCCGTCGTCGCGCGGCTCCCGGACGCGGACGAGCCGCCCCTGCCGCCGCCCTGCATCTTCAAGCGGACGGAGCTCGCCGACTTCGTGATGGCGAACGTGCGGCTCGGTTACGCCTTCCGCGAGGGCTTCGACCTGTCGCTCGCGGCGTCGAACGCGCTCGACGACCGGACGCGCCAGTTCCCCGGCGGGGAAGCGCCGGCCCGTCGCGTCTCGGGAACGGTCGCCTATTACCATTGAGGCTCCGATGCGTTCACGCCATCGGCCCGCGCTGGCCTCGACGATCGCGGCCCTGCTCTGCGCGGCGCCGGCAACGGCCGCCGTGGAGCCCGGGGTGTGCATCGCGGTCTCGGGAGCGGAGCATCGCGCCGTGGCGGACGCCGCGCAGCGCGCCCTCGGGCTGCCCGCCCGTCGCGTGGACGTGAGCCGGGGGGAGGCGGTCGCCACCCTCGGCACGCCCCCGCGAGAGCGGCCCGGCTCGAGCGAGGGCAACCTCGTGTCGGCCGGCCCGCCCCGCGCGCGCAGGCCGAACGCGGAGCTCGCCACGTCCTGCGGGCGGCTCATCATCGCGGTCGGGCCCGAGGCGCTGGGCGCCGCGGAGGCGAGCGCACCGGGCTCGCACATCGTGCCCGTCATGGCGGAGAGCGGACCGGGCGGCGCGGGGCCCGGGGTCCTGCCGGGCGTGGATCCGCGCCGCGTCCTCGAGACGTTGAAGCAGATCGCGCCGAGGGTGCGCAGGATCGGCGCGGTGTTCGACCCGGCGCGCACCGGCGAGCTGATGGACGAGGCGCGCGCGGCCGCCCGGGCGCAGGGCGTCGAGCTCGTGGCGCTGCCGGTCCGGTCGGTGGGCGAGGCGGTGCGCGCCTTCCATCGCTTCGAGGGCGAGCTGCGCGTGGACGCGCTCTGGATCCTCCCCGACGGCACGGCGACGGTGCAGGAGACGGTCTACTACGCGCTGGAGCTCGCGCACTGGCGCCGCATGATCGTGATCGGGATCTCCCCCTGGTACGTGGCGAGCGGGGCGCTCTTCGCGCTCTCGCCCCGACCCGAGAGCTACGGCGCGGCGGCCGGGGAGCTCGGGCGGCAGGTCCTGCGGGGGACCCCGCCGGCCGGCCCCGTGCACGCGCGCGAGTACGCGCTCTACGTCAACACGCGCGCCGCCACGCGGCTGCAGCTCGAGATCCCGCGTTCGCTCCTCGAGCGCGCCGAGCAGGTGCTGCCGTGATCCCGCCGCGCAGCCTGGGCTTCCGGCTCGCCGCCTGGATGTTCGCCGCCACGGCGGGGATCGCGATCCTCCTGACGCTCTACTACCAGGGACGGACGCACGCGCTCCTGAACCACGAGTCGGACGAGCGGCTCGCGACGCTGGTCCGGCACGTCGCGGCCGCGTCGGTGCTGGGGACCCTCGCGCACAGCGAGGAGCTGCTCGGAGGGCCGCTCGACGGGGCCATGTCGCAGCCCGACGTCGTGGCGGTCGGGATCTACGACACCGGAGGAGGCCTCATCGCCGCGCGCGGCAGGAAGGGGCTCTCGCCACCCCCGTGGCGGCAGGAGTTCACCGCGTGCCAGCCCTGCGCTCTCGACGGCAGCCGCCTGCGCTGGGTCGCGCCCGTCACCCGCGCGTCCTCCGCGCGAGCGGCCGAGGAGGCCGGCTTCTACGAGGGCCCGCCGCCCTCCGCGAGCGGTGGAGACGCGCGGGCGGGCTGGCTGCTCCTCGACGTGACCACCGCGGCGCGCGCGGCGGCGGAGCGCCGGATCACGACGAGCGGGCTCCTCATCGCCGGGGGCGCGCTCGTGCTCGCCCTGGTGATCACGCTCCTCATCGCGCAGGGCCTGACCTCGCAGCTGCGGGCCCTGGCCCAGGCGACGCGCGAGATCGGCAAGGGCCGCTGGGAGGTGCCGCTCCCGCGCGCGGCCTCCACCGAGATCGCGCAGCTCGCCGACGACTTCCGGGCGATGACCGGCGCCCTCGCCGGCCTCGACCGCGAGAACCGGCGCTACCGCGGGCACCTCGAGGAGATGGTGGCGAGCCGCACGCGCGAGCTCGAGGACGCCTACCTGCGCATGAAGGTCATGGCCGAGGCCAAGGACCAGTTCGTCGCGACCGTGTCACACGACTTCCGCTCGCCGCTCGCGATCATCCTCACCGCGATCCAGACGATGCTCGCCGACCGCGACATGCGCGAGGACGTGCGGCGCCAGTTCCTGGGGCGCGCCGAGCGTCAGTGCAAGCGGCTCGGCGCGCTCGTGAGCGACCTGCTGGACCTGGCGCGCATCGAGAACCGCGAGACGGCCTTCGAGCGCGTGCCCCTCTCCGAGGTGGTCGAGGAGAGCATCGAGGGCGCGCGCACCGCCTTCGAGGAGCGGCGCGTCTCGCTCGTCTACGAGCCCCCCGACGAGCCGGTCGTCGCCGAGGTGGACCGCGGGCACGTGGGTCGGGCGCTGCACAACCTCGTCGACAACGCGCTCAAGTTCACGCCGCCGGCGGGACGGGTCACGGTGAGCCTGCGCCGGGCGGAGGGCGAGGCGCGGATCTCGGTGCGCGACACCGGCCCGGGGATCCCGGACGAGGAGCGGGAGCACGTCTTCGAGCGCTTCTTCCAGGGACGCCAGGGTCAGGCGCTCGGCAGCGGCTCGGGGCTGGGGCTGGCCATCGTCGCCGGCGTGGCCCGCCGGCACGGAGGGAGCGTGGCCGTGACGAGCGTCCGGGGCGAGGGCTCGACCTTCGAGCTGCGCCTGCCGCTCTCCAGGCAGTGAGGGGCACATGCCGAACATCCTGGTGGTCGACGACGAAGAGGACATGCTCGAGACGATCGCCTACAACCTCGAGCGCGCGGGGCATCGGGTGGCGCGGGCGTCGAGCGGGGCCGCGGCCCTGGAGCGCCTGAGCGAGCAGACGCCGGATCTGATCATCTCCGACGTCATGATGCCGGGCATGGACGGCCTCGCGTTCTGCGCCGCGGTTCGCTCCCGCGGCGCGACGGCGCTCACGCCCTTCCTGTTCGTGACCGGCAAGGGGCAGCCGGGCGACAAGTACGCGGGCCTGCGCGCCGGCGCGGACGACTACGTCACCAAGCCGTTCGATCTCGCGGACCTGCTCGCGCGGGTGGATGGCCGCCTCGAGCACCGAGCCCGGATCGCGGCGATCGAGGGACGCCTGGCCGAGGCGCGCGCCCGGTGGTCGGAGAGCGACGAGCCCCGGGAGCTGAGCCAGGCGCGCGACGAGCAGTCGCGGCTGGCCGACGAGGTCCACGACGCCGGCTACGTCGACTTCGATCCGCCTCGCCCGGACGTGGCCGCCCTCCGCGCGAAGGTCGCCCGGCTCGAGCGGCGGTTCCCGGCGCTCCCGGCCCTGCGCCGCCGCGCCCTGGTGGGCGAGGCGCCGGCGTTCCTGCGCCTCTTCGAGGAGATCCTGATCGCGTCGGCGAGCCCCGATCCCACGCTGATCCTGGGTGAGACCGGCACCGGCAAGACCGCGGTGGCCGAGGCGATCTGGGCGCTCGGGCCGCGGAGCGGACGCGCCTTCCGGACCCTGAACTGCTCCGAGCTGGCCACGGGAGATCCGGCGATCGCGACCGGCAAGCTCTTCGGCCACGGCCGCGGCAGCGGGCTCGCCAACGTGCCGAAGGAGGGGCAGCCCGGGATCCTCGAGGAGACCGACGGCGGGGTGCTGTTCCTGGACGAGGTGGGCGACCTGCCGCGCCAGGCGCAGGCGCTCCTGCTGCTGCCCCTCGAGCACCGCGGCTTCCACCCGGCGGTGGGGCGCGGCCCGGCGCGCACCGTGGACCTGAAGTTCGTGTGCGCGACCAACCGCGATCTCGCCGAGGAGGTGCAGGACGGGCGCTTTCCGCGGGACCTGTACGAGCGGCTCGCAGGCCACGTCATCCACGTGCCCTCGCTGCGCGCGCGGCCGGGGGACGTCTCGCTCCTCGCGGCGCACTTCCTCCGCGAGGCGACCGCGGAGAGCGGCGCAGCGGAGGTCACGGTCTCGCCTTCGGCCGGCGAGGCGCTGGAGCGGCACGGGTGGCCCGGCAACGCGCGCGAGCTGCGCAGGACCCTCCGGCAGGCGGTGCAGCGGGCGGCCCTGGACGGGCGGCGCACGATCGAGGTCGCCGATCTCCCCCCGGAGCTCACGGCGAAGGCGACTCGCGCCACCGCCGCGCCGACCTCCACCGGCCCCGCCCCCTCCCGCGCGGACGCCCTGCGCCGGATCGGCTTCAACGACCGCGAGGTCGAGGAGCTCCACGCGCTGTTCGCGACCGGCTTCCGCGTCGGCGAGGCCGAGGCCCTGCTCGGCTACAGCAGCAGGTCCCGGTCGTTCTCTCATCGCCTCCGGGGACTGTCCCTGAAGGCGCTCGGCTTCGCCGGATTCCGCCCGGAGAGCGCGGCCGAGCTCCTGGTGGGCGCCGACTCCGCGCTCGCGTCCGTCGTCGAGCGGCGGCTCCGCGCGGTGCTCGAGTCGATCTCCGATCGCCCGCACGACCCGCCCGACAGGCTCCTCATCGGACTCCCCACCGAGTACCGCCGCCACGCCCTCGACGCCATCGCCCACGTGCGCAAGCGGCCCTGACGGCCGCGCCGATCCGTCACGCGGGCGGTCGTCGAGCGCGGCCCGCGCGACGGCGGGGCCTCGCTAGAACCGGCCCCCGAGCCGCGCCGCGATCGCCCGGACCTTCGTGGTCGAGTCGGCCACGGTGGTCCGCGCCGAGACCTCGCCGGAGGCCCACCCGAACGCCGCGCGCAGGCCCGCCTCGACCACCCCGAGGTCGCGGTCGGGCGCGTCGGTCCGGTAGGTGAAGAAGCGCGCCTCGGCGCCGCGGAGATCCTGCGCGAGCCGGAACGGCACGTCGCGGGCGTCGTCGGCGAACTCGTGGATGGAGGTGCCGCGCACGAAGGGCTCGATCGTGCCGCCGCCCGCCTCGAACGGCCGCCCGACGACGAGGCCGAGCGACGTCTGGAGCGACTCGACGCGCTGCTCGCCGATGGCGAGCTCGAGCCCGGTGGGCGTCGCGCCGGCCTCCCAGACGGGCGCGGCGAAGGTGACGCCCTGCGTGCCGCCCTGGCCGTCGGGCGCGGAGATCGTGCAGGTGCCGTCGACGGGCTCGCTCTCCGTCGGGCAGAACGACTCGGAGATCGCGGAGACGCCGCGCTCCTCGTAGCGGCCCACGGACACCTTCGCTAAGCGACCGCCCAGCTCCGGCGTGATCGAGAACCCGGCGACGAACGCCGGCCAGCCCGCGCGGACCTCCGCGGACCACTCGTCGGCCGAGGCGCGCCCGGAGATCGTCCCCGCGTAACGCGCGCGGGTGAGGACCCGGATCGGATTGCCGTCCGGATCGAGCCCTTGTTCGAGGTAGAGGCTGTCGGCGCTGGGCGCCTCGATGGCGCACGCGTCCCGGTCGTACCCGTACCTCCGCCGCGCATACTCGACCGCCGCGGACGCGTACGGGCCCCGGTCCGCCCGCAGGCCCGTGAAGGCGGTGACCTTCCAGGCGCGGTCGTCGCGCTGCCCGCCCGGCAGGAGCCCGCCGCAGGCGCCCCGGACCTCCGCGTCGGTGTCGAGCTGCGCGAGGAGGCCCGCCGGGGCCGAGCCCCCGCCGCCGACGACGCCGCCCCGATCGAACCGCCCGCTCGCGTCCGCGTACGACACGGCGAGGCCGACCACGCTGCGGTCGCCCGGCTTGTAGTCCACGCCCACGAAGAGCTCGGTCGTGTCGAGCCGGTACCCGCTCTCGAGCGCCGTCTGATCCCGGTCGCGCCGCTCGAGCTCGATCCCCGTGAAGAAGCCGAGCGCGCGGTCGTCCTCCGTGCCGCCCGTCACCCGGAGCGCGAGCGGTCCGGTGGGACCACCGCCCAGGGCGACCATCGTCCCGGCCTCGGCCCGGAGGCCGCGGCGGCCCGGCAGGCGGCGCTCGAGCCGGCGCCGCGCGAAGCCGTACTGCGCGACCGTGCGGGTCGGCCGGGCGCCCCCGATCGCGCTGCCCAGCCCGGCCGCGGACGCCACCTGGCTGTTCAGGCAGATGCCGGCGAGCTGATCGCCGAAGCGGCCCTCGTCGCGGAGCGTCAGCGCCTCGTAGCTCACCGCCTCGAAGAAGTCCGTCGTGTCGAGGCCGGGGAACATCTGGAGGCAGCCCTGGGCGACGCCGATGCCGAGCGCGTCGGCGGTGGCCGCCCCCGGCGACACGGCCGGGCCGGCGGCGAGCGCGCGCGCGGGCGCGCCGAGCGCCGCGGCCCCGGTGAGCCACCCCGCGGCGAGCCACGCCCCGGCACGCCGAGGGACGAGCTCCCACGCCCGGTTCCCGTATCTTCCCGTCCGTCTCGCCTGGTCCAGGGTCATGGGCACTCCCGCCCCGCCACGCGCAGCGCGGACGCGTGGCGCGCACTCCGCCGTTCGGGCCCTTCTTCGAGCCGTTCCTCGAGCTGGCGCTCGTCGAGCCGGAGCAGCTCGCGATCCGGGTAGCGCTCCCGCAGCCGGCGCGTCAGCGCGAGGGCCCGCGCGAGCGCCGCCCGGCCCTCGCCCGCATGGCCCGCCTCGAGGAGCGCCTCGCCCAGGTCGGCGTGGAAGATCGCGAGGTCCCGCGCCCAGAACGGAGGCGTGAGGGGGTCCTCGAGGCGCGGCTCGATCGCGTCGATCGCCGCGCGGAAGGCGGGCTGCCACTCCGACGGCGCGGCGCCGCGCGCCACCGCGTTCCGCGCGAGGGTCCAGTGGCTCACCGCTCGATCCCGGAGCGCGACGCGCCGCTCGGCCGCGGCGCCGCCCCGCGTCGTCAGCTCCTCGCGGATCGCGAGCGCCTGCCGGTAGAGGCCGGTCGCGGCGCACGGCCCGCGCGCCGCCGACTCGACGTCGCCTCGCCGCTCCAGCGCCACCGCCAGGTCCCGGCGCCAACCCAGGTTCGACGGGTCGCGCTCGGAGAGCGTCCGGCGGAGGGTCAGGACCTGCTCCTGGCGCGCGGTCGCCTCGGCGACGAGGCGCGCGCGCTCCGGCGGCGGAGCGCCCTCCGCCGTGGCGAGGAGGGCGTCCACCACGCGCTCCAGCGTGGCCGTCAGGTTCGCGGCCCAGTCCGCGCGGGCGGGGTCGCGCGCGTGCAGCCGCTCGTGGATGGCGAGCGCGTCGTCGTAGTGGCGCCTCGCCTCGTCCGCGCGCCCGCTCTCGGCGAGGACCATGTCGCCGAGCCGGCCGACCGCGTTCGCGTGCGCGTCCTCGAGCCGCCCGGCGGCGTCGTCCGGCCGGCCGCCCGCCCCGGCCTCGCGGGCGAGGCCGGTGAAGGCGATCGTCGCCTCGCGCTGCGCCGCCACGGCGGCGTCGACGTCCTCGAGCTCGAGCAGCATCTCCGCCCGGGCCGTGAGGAGCTGCGCCCGCTGGTAGGCCGCGTCGCGGCGGTCATCCGGTGTGGCCGACGTCGCGGGGGCGGCCTCGAGGACCGCCCGGGCCGCCTCGTACCACTCGAGCGCCGGCGCGACGTCGCCCGCCCAGTACGCCACGTCGCCGAGCTGGCTCAGCGCCTCGGCCCGGAGCGGCGCCCACGACCCGGGATCTCGCGCCCGCCCCTGCGCGCGCTCCGCCTCGGCGGCGGCGGTCGTGAGGGCCGCGTTCGCCTCGGCGCGTCGCTCCTGCGCCGCGAGCGACCGGGCCAGCACCTCGAGCGCCTCCACGCGCTGGGCGGTCACGTCGTCGGGATCCACGGGACGTGAGAAGGCCCCCGCGACGCGTTCCAGGAGCGTCGCGACCGACAGCCGATCGAGGTCGGCGAGCGCCCGCCGCGCGCGCGCCTCCTGGGCGCCCGCGTCCCCGATCACGCCCGCGATCCCGCCGAGGCGGGTCTGGAGGCGCGCCCGCTCGAGCCTGAAGCTCGGCGTGTCGTGCGCCCGCCGGAGCAGCTCGTCGAAGTCGCCGTCCGCACCGGCGAGCATCTGCGCGAGGACGGCCCCGGGGACGCCGTACGCGTCGCGGAACCGCGCCGCAGCGTCCGCCTGCCGGGCGGCGACCGCGACGGCGTCCTCGAGGCGCGCGCGCGCCTCGAGCATGTTCCGCCAGGCGAGCCAGCCGCCGACCGCCGCGGCGATCGCGAGCCCCGCCATCCCGGCGGCGATCTGCCGGGCCCGCCGGCGCTCGCGCCGCTCCGCCTCGGCCTGCCGCTGGGCGAGCTCGGTGACGGAGAGCCCGGCGAGCGCCGCGACGACCTTCAGCGCGGCGCCCTCGAGCCCATCCCCTCGCTCGCGCACGTCGGCCGCGAGCGGCTCCGGGAGGACGCCCCACGAGACGCGCGCCTGCGGGTCCACGCTCGCGAACAGCGCCCGCGGGAAGGCGCCGTCCGGCGCGGTGACCGCGTCGAACGCCCGGGGCTCGCCGTCCGCGATCACGGTCGCGATCCGCGAGGCACGTCCGAGCCGCTTGAACTCGAGGATCTCGCGCTCGACCCACTCCGAGCGAGCTGCCGCGGGGCTGCACAGGACGACGAGCGCGTCCGAGGCCGCGAGCGCCTCGGAGAGGCCGGCCCCGAGGTCCGGCGCCGCCCGCGCGTCGGAGCGATCGCGGAAGATGGGCGTGAGCCGCTTCGGGAGCGGGCCGTAGGGGCTCTCCCTCCCGCGGAGGGGGGCCGGGATCTTGAACCGCTCGAGCGCTCGCTGGAGCCGCTCGGCGACTGCACGATCCGCGCTCGAGTAGCTGATGAACGCCCGGTACCGGGTCGCCGCGCGCACCATGACCAACACCTCTGCGGAGGTCGGGCCCGCCCCCCGACCCTTCGCGCTCCACGCAAGGCTGACCGCGCGGAACGTGAATTGTGCCGGGACATTTGGGGGCCGACGCGCCGCACACCTCGGGGTCACTCCACACGGAGCTGACGCCCGCGCACGTCGGGGCCGCGTCGCCCGCCTGCACGGCGGCCGGCCGTCCGACGAACGCGTCGCACGCGTCGGGGTCAATCCGCTGGCCCCTTTTGCGCGGCTCCGCCGACCCGCTCAATGTTGGATGGGGCCGACCGAGGAGTCCGGCCGGTCGCCGTCCGCTGCCCTCGGCTCCAGGAAGGAACGAATCATGCGGTTCATGTTCTGGAACCTCGTGTTCGCCACGTGGCTGCTCGTCACCGCGTTCGCGCTGCCGCACACCCCCTTCTCGCAGGCGACGACCTGGGTCGCCGCCGTGGTGGTCGCCGTCGCCGCGCTGGTCGCGACGGCGAAGCCCGCGGCGCGGTTCGTCATCTCCGCGCTCGCGCTGGCCCTCGCGGCCGTCGCGCTGCTCGCGCCCGGGATCTCGCTCGCCGCGATGCTGAACAACCTGATCGTCGCAGCGCTCCTGTTCGCGCTCGCGCTGGTGAGGCCGACCCCGGTCGGCGAGGGGGCCGACAAGGCGCACGCCTGAGGACGCGCGACCCGCTCACCCCTCCGCGACCGCGCTCCGCGCCACGGCGTCGTGGCCGACCCAAACGACGGGCGCCGCGGGCTCCCACGCGGCGTCGAGCATGATCCGGCCGACGCTCCGCTGGACGGTGCGCGAGAGCTCGGCGCAGACGGGGCTCCTCGGGTCGGCGCTCATCGCGAGGCACGCGTCAGAGGCCGCGAGCATGGCCTCGAGCTGCTCGCGGGTGGTGTGCTGCGGCCAGCGCGCCTCGTCGCGGAACGAAGCCATGAGGGGTGACGCGAGGTAGGCGTCGGCGCGCGCGAGCAGCTGCTCCGGCGTCGCGCCCTCGCGGAGGAGCGCGCGGCAGCGCTCCCAGACGCCTTCTACCAAGGGTGAACCGGGCCCGGCCTCGCGCAGCGAGAGGAGCAGGGGGTAGAGCGAGACCTCGACCCCGAGGAAGAGCGCGCTCGAGTCCGTCCAGACCTCCGGGGCGTTGAAGACCGTGCCGCGGACGCCCGCGGCCCACGCCGCGTCGGCGTGCCGCTCCAGCGCGCGCTTCGCGAAGCCCTGCAGGTAGGGCACGTAGCTCTGCCAGGCGAGCCGCCCCCCGATGAGGACCTCGCACCCGTGGTAGCCGTAGGCGACGTAGCGGACCCGCCGGCCGCCCGCGCGGAGCGGTGCGGTGGCGTCGACGAGGTGGCGGAACGTGTTCGCGGTGACCTCCTCGAAGCTCGCCGCCCAGAGCCGCCCGAGGTCCGAGTCCCACAGCTCCGCCGACGGCAGGTACCGCTCCCCCGTTCCGCGGAAGGCGCGGGTCATGAGCGGCCTGTAGACGCGGGCGCGCGGAAAGCCGCCCGCCATCGTGTGCACGAACAGGATCCCCGCCCCCGGGGGCACGAGCGCGCCGAGCGCCTCGGCGAACGCCGCTGCGCCCTTCGCGAACCTGCGCGTGCCGGCCTCGCGCGAGCGCGCCACCGCGTCCCAGTCGAGCGCGACGGCGCGCCAGGCGTCGGGCTTCGCGCCCTCGAGCTGCTCGACCGGCGTGGGGCCGCCGGGCCCCGCCGGCTCGAGGTCGAACCCGGCCTCGAGCGGGACGTTCACGATGCGTCCGCCGAGGCTCGCCTCGGCCTTCGCCAGCTCGTCCGCCGAGAGGGGGCGCAGCGGGCCCGTGCCGTCGCGGCGCCCGACGGTCGCGCCGACGACGGTCATCCCCGCGCGCCGGGCGGCGTCCACGATCCCGTTCGCGTAGCCGCGCCCGAACAGCTCGCCGAAGACGACGAGCACGTCGCCCTCGCCCCACCCGCCGCTCGGGGGAAGGTCGCGCAGCGGGCGGATCGACATGGGTCAGCCTCCAGGGAAAGGCTCGAGCCCATGGCGTCGAGCGCGGTGGTCGGGAGCCAGTATGCCGCCGAGGCGCCCCGCGCACGACCCGATCTCTCGAGGCACTCGCCTCGAGGCCGGCCCGGCCCGGATCGACTCAGCTCGCGTTGGCGCCGCGCTGCCGGCGGCGCCGGTCCCCTGCTCAGCACGCACCCGATGCAACTCACCGCGGCGCAGGGCTGTCCGCCGCCTGGGTCCCCCGCACCGCCCATGCACGGGCGGTGAGGGGGACCGACCCGTCGGCCGCCCTCGGCAGCGACGCGCGGAGCGCCTCGCGGAGCGCCGCGCGCCGTCCCTCGGGCAGCGACATCGCGTACGCCGGCGCGGGTCCCTGCCCGCCGAGGAACGGCGACCAGTAGTCGTCGAAGTCGCGGAAGCGCGTCTGAACGTCGATGGCGCGGGTCGCGACGCCGGAGAGGCCCGCCGCCGTGAAGAGCGCCTCGAGCGGCGCGGGGCACAGGCGGGGAAGCGGACCGCCTCGTCGAGGGCGCCCGCCGCGGGGTCGAGCGCCTTCGCCGCGTCCCAGAAGCGGCGCATCAGCTCCATCCCGCCGGCGTAGTCCCACACGTAGAGGGCGATCGCGCTCCCCGGCCTGCCCGCACGCGCGAGCTCGGCCACCATCCTCGCCGGCTCCGGCACGAAGTTGAGGACGAGCCCGGAGACGACCGCGTCGAAGCTCCCGCCCGCGACCGGCAGCGCCTGCGCATCCCCCACCTCGAAGGCGAGCCGCGCGCCGGTCAGGCGGGCGCGCGCGTGCGCGACGAAGCCCCTCGAGCGATCGACGCCGAGCACGGCGCGCGGCGCCGCGTCCGCCACGATCGCCTCGACGAGCGTCCCCGTCCCGCAGCCGACGTCGAGCCAGCGAGAGCTCGACGGCACGTCGAGCCAGCGCAGGAGCTCGGCCGCGACGAGGCGGCTCCACCGCCCGACGTAGGACTCGTACGCGGCCCCGACCGCCCACACGTCGCGCGCCGGGGCCCCCTCAGCCCTGCTCGGCTGGTCACGCGCCACGGCGCACTCCCCGCAAGCGGGCCGGGTTCTAGCGAGCTTCCTCCGGAGTTGCCGAGCCCAGGGGGGAGGCGTCGCGCGCGAGCGATCACCCCGCCGCTCATGCCCGGCAGGCCGATGTCGCAGATGATCACGTCCGGCGCGACGGTGCGCGCCCGCGCGATCGTCGGCGCAGAGGAAGGCCACCTCGACGGCGTGGCCGCCGAGCTCGAGCAGGTCCTTGAGCCTCCGCGTGAGGTGGGCGGCCTGCCGATCGATGACCAGCGAGAGCGCTCGTCGATGCCCGCTCATCTTGCCACCCGTCGTGCGCGCGGCGGCGCGCAGAGGCGCTCGGCTACCTGGTTCGGCGACCCTCGCGGGGCTTCGACGATTGAGCAGCGGAGCGCCTCGTAATCCGTCAAGCTCCTGCGCTGCCGCGTGCCGGCGACCCGGGGCGCAGCGAGACGAGACGAGATGCCGACCGCCTTCGTGACGATTCTCCTCGCCATCTCGGCCGCCCAGGTTCCGGCGACGCCGCCGCCCGTCGCGGCGCCGGCCCGCTGGCCCGAGGAGACGATGGAGTTCACCATCGGCTACCTCGGGCTCACCGCCGGACGCGCGCGCATCGTCGTGGGCCGGCGCGAGGGATCCCTGCTGCCCGTGTTCCTCGAGGCGCGCACGAGCGGCGCCGGCGCGATCGTCGACTTCCGCCAGCAGCTCGCGACCTACCTCGACGTGGCCACGGGGCTCCCGCGCCGCGCGACGATGCTCTCGATCGAGCCCCGCTACCGCCGCACGGTCACGACCCAGTTCGATCGGGACGCCGGCAGGGCCACGGTGCGGACGCGCGGCCGGAGCGAGCGCAAGCAGGAGGTCGCGTTCCCCCGGGGCGCGCTCGACTTCGTGGCGCTGGTGTTCCAGCTGCGCGCGCGGCCGCTCCCTCCCGGAGCGAGCTACGCGTTCGACGTGCTCTCCGGGGCGCGCCTCGCGAAGGTGGTGGCGGTGGTGCAGGGCCGCGAGCGGCTCGCCACCGCGGTGGGCGTGCTCCCCGCCGTGAAGGTGCGGGTCCCGACCGACTTCTCCGGGCGCTTCAGCGAGAAGAGCCCCACGTACGTCTGGTTCAGCGACGACGCGCGGAGGCTCATCCTCCGCATCCAGACGGAGTTCGCGATCGGAGAGGCCGTGGCGGAGCTGGTGTCGTACGACCGTGCTCGCGAGCCCGGGTGAACGGCGCGAGCGGTCCAGGCCCCGGAGACGGTGGGTCGACGACGCGCTCGCGATCCTCGGGCTCAACGCCGAGCAGTTCCCACGATCGTTCGCCGTGTTCGACCGCCTGGGGGACGCGCACGCCGCCGCGGGGCACGCGGCCGAGGCCGAGCGCTGCTACCGGGAGGCCCTGACGCGCTTCCCCGGCGACGGGGGCTACGTCCGCGAGAAGCTCGAGCGCCTCCGCCCGCACGCCTCGGCGCCGCGATAGCGCGCACCCCCACCTGCCCGCCCGCCCCTACCGATCGTCCACCGCCCGGTATCCGATGCGCACCGCGCCCCAGCGCTCGCCGAGGACGACGAGCGGGACGGAGAGATCGGCCATCGCCTCGCCGGTGTCCCGCAGGTAGCGCTGGACGAGGAAGGGCGTCTCGTTCCTCGCCGCCGCGAGCCCGGTCCGGTCGTCGAAGATCCGCTTCGTCCGGTTGTTCACGAGATCGCTCGCGAGGTTCCCGGTGAGCGGCTGGGAGTAGCGCTGGTTGTGGGTCGGGAGGTAGCCGTGCCGGTCCACGGTCACGGCGTAGACGATCGCCGCCGACCGGGCGAGGACGCCCTCCTGGATCGGCAGGACGTCGCGGTCGGCGAGCCGATCCCAGTCCGTGCTGAACTTGGGCGGGTCGGTCTTCGGCATCGGGTAGTAGAGGAAGCTGAAGAGCTTCTCCCGGGTCACCTCCCCGCTCGCCACCCACTTCTCGAGGGCCGCCGCGCAGCGCCGGGAGAAGTCGGACGCGAGGGCCAGCATCTCCCGCTCCTGGGTGGTGAGGGCCTCGGCCGGGAGGGGGCCGGCCTTGGTCTGCTGGGCGAGGGTGCGCGCGGGGACGAGCGACGCGCAGGTCAGGGAGACGATCGCGAGGGTCCTGCGGAGCGTGGGGGTCATGTGCGGTGTCCTCCGTCGCGGCTAGTGGCCCAGGCGGCTCATCGCCGCCTTCATGCTCACCCGGAGCCGGTCGAGCGTCTTCGTGAGCTGGCCGATCTCGTCGATCGCGCCGGACTTGATGGGCGTGTCGAGCGACTCGCCGAGGCTGATCTGCTCGGCGCGCGCGCTGAGGTCGAGCACCGGGCGCATCGCGCGCCCGACCACCACGAACATGGTGCCGATCGTCACCAGCCCGAACACGGCGAAGTAGCCGGCGAGGGTGGCGAGCAGCGCCCGCTCGCGCGCGTCGATGCGCTCCATCGACACGCCGACGCGGAAGCCGCCCCAGTGCTTCCCCTTCACGTGGACCGGCGAGGACACGTCCCACATCCGCTCGCCGGTGTCCCGCTCGTAGACCTGGAGCAGGCTGGGCTCGAGGCTCTTCGCCGCGGTGATCCCCACGGGATCGTCGAACATCCGCTTGGTCCGGTTGCCGGCCAGGTCCTTGGAAGGATCCCCGCTGAGCGGCTTCTGGAAGCGCGTGTTGTGCGTCGGCAGGTAGCCGTTCACGTCCACGCCGACGGCGAAGACGAAGTCCTCGTAGTCGAGGAACTTGTCCTGGAAGACGACGACCGCCCGGTCGAGCAGCACGTCGTAGGCGGTGTGGAACTTGGGCCGCTCGCCGAAGTCGAACCCCTTGATCGGGGCGTACTCCCGGTCGAACACCTGGCTCACCGTCACGACGCCGCCGTCGATGAGGCCGTCGAGGACGTCCCCGTACTGGCGGGCGCCGATCGCGGCCGCGATGCGCGCCTTCTCGAGCGTCAGGTCCTCCATCTGCTTCGTCTCGCGCCGGGTGAGGAGGATCGCGACGACCACCGTCAGCGCCACCACCACCGCCGCCAGCTTGAGCGCGACCTGCGCGCTGAGGCTCCTGCGGACTGCCGTTGTCATCGACATCGATCACCCTCCGGAAACGAGCAGCGTTGTCCCGACCCTCGAGCTGCGCGAGCGGCTAGCCCTTCGCGAGCGCCTCCCTGAAGCGCGCGCGATCGGCCGGGTCCTCGACCTGGGCGCCGAGATCGTCGAGGAGCTGCCGCGCGTGCGAGACCGAGAACGGCGCCTCGGGCGAGACGCGCCGGACGGCCTCCTCGACGAAGACCGAGGCGATCGGCCCGACGTGCCGCGCCAGCTCCTTCGTGCAGCGGACGAGGAAGGCGGAGGAGGCGGGATCCGCCACCGCGATCCGCGAGAGCCCCACGCTCGAGACCTTGGACCAGCTCACGCCGGAGTTGGCGACGACCGGCCGCGAGTCGCCGGGGTGCACCGAGGAGCCCGCCGCGCGCGCCGGGACCACGCCCGAGGAAGAGGAGGACCCGGCGCGCGAGGAGGCGCCCCCCTCGATCGCCTTCCGGAGCTTGTTCGCGGCGACCCGGATCGCGACGGTGGCGAAGGACGGGTTGAGGGTCGCGTCCGCGATCACCGCGAGGTAGTGGGGGCCTGCGGGCCCCGCGCCGAGGCTGCGCACGAGGAGCGTGCCGTCCGTGAACTGCGCGGTCATCGTCTCCCAGTCCTCCTGCTGCAGCTGGACCGTCTCGATCGCCTTGACGAGCGACCCGCTCACCTGCTCGCAGAGGGCCCGGTCGTAGACCGCGTGGCCGCGGTGGCCCGTGAGCTGGCCCGTCCCGTCGAACACCATCGTCGCGCCGACGCCCGCGAGGTCCAGGACGCCCTGCAGGATCGTTTCCATGTTCAGCGCTCCCTCTGGCTGGCGGTTTCGAGGTCCCTCTCGACGGCGGCGAGCGCCCCCGGCGGCTCGACGCTCGCGGCGACGACGGCGCCGTCCTGGACGAGGACGACCCAGGCGCGCGAGGGGCCGGCGAGGGTGACCCGCCGGACCGCGCCGAGCCCCAGCTGCTCGCCGGCCTGCATCAGGGTGGTCGAGAGGAAGCCGGTGACGGCGGCCACCGTCTCGCCGTCCGGGTTCCGGACGGCGTCGACGAAGGCGCCGCCGAGGTCGCCGAGCACGGCGCTCGACACGCCCGGGAGGCTCGCGATCCGCGCAAGGTCCGTCATCTGTGTGCTCCTCATCGCTGTCCCCCCGCCGCACGCGGCCAGGGCGGCAAGCCCGCGCCGCGCCGGCACGCGTCGATGACGTCGATCACCTCGGGAGGAGGCCAGCGGCCGGGCCGCGCGGGGAGCGCTCCGGGCGCAGGCGCCTCCGACCAGCGCTCCCGGTCGGCCGCGGCCCAGGCGTGCCAGGACGTCAGCGTCCGGCGGCCCTCGGCGGCCGCGAGCACCAGCATGTTCTCGGCGATGCAGTCCACCCGCTCGAGGTCCCCCTCGGACCTGAGCGCGAGGAGGAGGAGCGCGTCGGGCGAGACGATGACCGGAGGTGAATGCGGGGCGAGGGTCGCGTCGAGCCAGCCGCGCACGTGGGGGCCGATCTGGGCGCGCTCGAGCCTCGGCACCGCGAGCTCCGGGACGGGCTCGCCGCGGAAGTCCACGCCGGCCCTCGCGAGCAGCTCCACGAGCCGTGGCTCGCCGGCGAGCACCACCTTGAAGCACCGGCTCCAGCGCGCCGCGCCGACGAGCCCGGCGAGACACCCCGTGGCCGGGTGGCCTGCGGTGACGCCGTCGAGCACGAGGAGCGGCGGCCGGCCCCGCTCCCGCCGCTCGTCGCCGAGCCGCTCGACGAGCGCGTCGAGGCTCCCCTCCTCGGAGGGCTCCTCCACCGCGCCCGCGGCGCGGCAGAGCCGCTGCACGAGGGTCCGCCCGCCCGGGTCGCGCACCACGTCGGCCGCGAGCACGAGCCGCGACGGTCCGAGCGACCCGGCGATCGCGCGCGCGAGCGCGCCGCGGCCGCTTCCCTCCGAGCCGGTGACGGCGAGCACCGGCGTCACCTCGTCCTCGAGGTGCTCGACGAGCCGCGTGCGGAGCGCGGTGAGCGACGCCGTCGGGCACGGGAGCGCCGCCGGGTCCACCGTGGAGAACGGGCGCCGCGCGAAGCCGAGCACCTCGGCGAGCGCTCCGTCCGCGGCCGGCAGCGAGGAGCGGCGGTCCTCCCGCGGCGCGGCGCGCACCGGTGCGATCGGCGCCGGCGTGGAGCGGGGCGCGGTCGCGGCGAGGACCTCCTGCATCACCCGCCGCGCCTCCCAGAGCAGCTCCTGCGCGGAGGCGTGGCGGTCCCCGGGCGCCTTGGCGAGCGCGCGCACGACGAGCGCCGCGCAGGCCGGCGGGAGGTCGGGCTTGATCGCACGCGGATCGGGGACCGGGGCGCGCAGGTGCGCCTGCTCCACCGCGCCGACGTCGGGGCCCGGGTACGGCGGGCGGCCCGTGAGCAGCTGGAAGTAGGTCGCGCCGAGCGCGTAGACGTCCGAGGCGACGCTCGCCATCTCCCCGCGCCAGATCTCCGGGGCGGTGTAGTACGGCGTGCCGACCCGCACGTGCGCGCTCGCCGTCCGGGGCTCGGCCGCGCCGAGCGCCATCCCGAAGTCGCCGAGCTTCGTGACGCCGCCGGCGCCGACGAGCAGGTTCGCGGGCTTCACGTCGCGGTGGACCACGCCCGCGCGGTGGGCCGCGTGGAGCGCCGCGGCGACCTGGAGGAGGACGTCGGTCGCCCGCTCCGGCGAGAAGGGCCCCTCGCGCGCGACCATCGCCTCGGCCGAGGCGCCGGCCACGAACTCCATCGCGAGGTAGCAGAAGTCGCCCTGGCGGGCGACGCCGTAGATCTGGACCACGCGCGGGTGGTTGATGCGCGCGACGAGCCGCGCCTCCGCGAGGAACCACTGCACCGGGTCCTGGCCGCGCGCCTCCGCGACGCTCCACGAGAGCACCTTCACGGCGGTCGGACGCAGGAGCGCCTCGTCCTTCGCGAGGTAGACGACGCCCATCCGACCGCGCCCCACCACCCGCTCGAGCCGGTAGTTGCCGAGCTTCGAGCCCGCGAGCCGGCCGAGATCGGTCGGCTCCGGGACGCGAGGCGTGGCCGCCGGACGTTCCATCGAGGTCAGGGCGACACCTCGGACGCGGCGCCGCCGCGGGACTCCTCGTCGAGCTGCCGGAACACCTCGAGGAGGACGGCCTGGGGATCGAGCGACACCGAGCCCTCGGCCCGGGATCCCTGGCCCTCCGCGTCCCGGCTGAACGCGAACTCGCCGTCCGTCCACTGCACCAGCTGGCGGATGGTCAGCTCGATCTGGAGCCGCTGCGCGTCGTGGACGGCGGCGACGTCGACCAGCCCCTCGCGGACGAGCGCCTCGGCCAGCGCGTGATCGGGCTGCTCGGCGCGCTCCGGCGTCGCCACCGCCGCGAGCGCGAGGGGGGACACCTTTCGCAGCCGCACCAGGGCCTCGCCGAGGTCGGGTGTCCCGGGCGATGCCGCGCCGGTGACGAACCCGTCGCGGAAGCGGAGCGCCGCCATCCCCGCCGCGGAGCTGCAGACGAGCAGGCCGGTGCGGCGAGCGCTGCGGAGGAACTCGAGCAGGTCGGGCACCGCGAAGTCGCCGAGCAGGCCCGAGAACACGGCGCTCGGGCCCCCGTTGCCGCCGAGGAGCACGGAGCTGGACAGGCGAGGCAGGGCCGGGGCGCTCGCCGCCGGGTCCTGCGCGGCCGCCCCGCCGCCGCTCACCGCGGCGCGCAGCGTGGTCTCGGGCTCCTTCCCCTCGGGGAGCGCGTTGGCGATGCAGCCGAGGCCGAGCATCACGGACGCGCGGTCGGTGGCCCCGAGCGGCTGGGCGAGGAGGCCGCGGAAGAGGGTTCGCGCGTCGGCGTACTTGCCGACCTTGAGCAGCATCCGCGCGAGGGCGTCGCGCGCCTGGATGAACCGGGGGGAGGCCCCGGCGATCCGCTCGAGCGTCCGCAGGGCCTCGGGGGTGGGCGGCCCGTCGTTGAGCCGCAGGAACTCGCCCGCGTCTCCCGCCGACACCGCCCCGGTCCGGATGGCCTGGACGAGCGCCCGCACGCGGTCCGCGGCGGGCGTCTGGACCGGCCGGAGGATCTCCTCGGCCCTCGCGAGATCGGCCGCGACGAGCGCGCGGCGGGCGAGGAAGACGGGCGGCTCGTCGGACTCGGGATCGACGGCCCACGCCTGCTGCGCGGCGGCGGTGGCCTCGTCCTCCCGGCGCGCCGAGCCGAGGATCCGCGCCTCCGTCAGCCACGTCTCGGCGATCCCCCAGCGGTCCTGCACGCGCTCGAAGCGGCTGCGCGCCTCGCGGAGCCAGGCGAGCGCCTTGCTCGGGTCCGCGTCGTGGGAGAGCACCTCGGCGGCGGCGAGCTGGCTCACGGCGCGGGACTCGATGTCGAGCTGGCGGGCGATGGCCAGCGCCTCCTTCACGTGCGCGCCCGCGGCGGCGAAGCCGCCGCTCTTCAGCGCGGCCCGCGCGCACCAGTGAAGGGCGAGCCAGCGGACCGAGAGGTTCTGCTGGGTCGCGGCGGCGAGCGGGAGGAGCGTGCGGCTCCCGCCGACGCCGTCCCCCGCCATCACGCTCCCGATGCCCTCGAGGAGGAGCTGCATCGCCCGCTGGAGCTCGGCGCGCGCGAGCGGCTCGGCGCCGGGGCGGCCGTCGGTGCGGGGAGCGGCCGCCGCGATCTCGCGCTGGCGTGCGGCGGCCTCGGTGAGCTGCCCGCGGACGAGCGCGCGGCGCAGGCCCGCCCAGGGGTCCTCGTGGGGTCGGGCGCGCGGCGCGGAGGCGGGCGGCGGCGCGGAGGCGGGCAACGGCGCGGAGGCCGCAGGCGCGGAGGGACGGGGCGCCGCGCTCGCCGGTGCGGCGACCGCAGCGTGCGCAGCTCGCGGGGACGTCGGCCGCGGCGGAGCTCCGGCGGGTGCCGCGCGCGGCGCCGCCGGCGAGCCGTGCGCGGAGGGCGCGCACGCCAGCAGCGCCTTCACCACCTTGCCCGTCCCGCGGGCCGGGTCGACCGTCGCCACGACGAGGGCGTCGGGCCGGACCGCGGTCACCGTCGTGCGGCGTGGCGCCTTCACCTCGAGCAGCGCGAGGCGCGTGAAGCCGGCGCTGGCCCCCGCCGCCCCCAGCTGGCTCACGACGGCCGCGGCGCGCGCGGCGTCGCGCGATGCCTGCGGCTCGGGCGGCGTGGCCTCGATGATCCGGCCCTCCCGGTCGGAGGCGAGCGCGTCCTCGATTTCGGGCAGCCCGTCGACGAGGGAACGAAGGCTCACGTGGGGTCTCCGCTGCAATCCTTGCGGCCCGATGGAGAGATGACCCGCTCCTGCGCCCCGCGACCATCGGCCGCAGGCTTGTTCACGAATCGTGATTTACGGATCGTGACTACACGAAAAGCGTAGAGATCTCGGAGTGAAGGTGTCAACGGATCGTCTGCCCACCTGGTTGCCGTGTCTGCGGCCGTGTGGGCGCACAGGGGCAGCCCTCGGCCGCGGCCCGCAAAGCGTGCTCCGTCCTTTGCGCGGGATGGTGGAGTCGTGGAGTCGCCATCCCGGCTCGAGCCGCTCGTCTCCGCAGGTCCGCAGCGATTGGGGCTTGGGCTCGGAGCGTTACGCCGCGGGACGGCGGCTCGTTCCCCGCGGCGAGTCCGCGCCGCGGCCGGCCTCGGTTGACTGACCGTCAATGTGCTGCGCCGCGGCGATGGATCGGGTCGGGGACCGCGCGCCGCTCACGTGTCCCCCGGAGGAGCGCGCCGGCCGCCGCGCGTCGGGTGACCGTGGGACAGGTGGAAACGGTCGGCCGGGAAGGTCCGAGGTGGCCTTCGGGTCAGCAGGCGGTCCCCGGGCGCTCATCCGCCGAGGTTCCGGGTCGCGTCACCCCGCGCGGGGAACTCTCCCGCCCCGAGCGGCGTTTCCGTGGCGCGGCGCCGACGATGCGGGTAGGTACCCGCGATGGAACCCGTCGCTTGCCTCTGCGCGAACGTCCGCCGGGCCGCCCTCGCGCTCACCTCGCGCTACGACGAGGCGCTCGCGCCGCACGGCCTCAAGGTCACCCAGTTCTCGCTCCTGCACGCCGTGAAGCGTCACGGCACGCCGAACCTCACCGCGCTCTCGGAGGCGACGGGGCTCGATCGCAGCACGCTCGGCCGGAACCTCCGGGTGCTCGAGGTCCTCGGCTTCGTCTCGCTGGCCGCGGGGGAGGACCAGCGCGATCGCGTGGTCGCGCTGACGGCCGGCGGCCGGGAGCGGCTCCGCGCCGGCACGAAGGCCTGGGGCGCCGTGCAGGACACGCTGTCCCGCGCGCTCGGCCCGGACGCCGAGCAGCTCGTCGCCCTGACGAGGCGCGTGACGGACCTCGCGAGGGGCCCGGAGGCGGCGCCGTGAGCCCGCGCGTCGGCCGCGACTGGCGCACACCCGCCGTGATGCTGGCCGCGGGCGCGGTCACGCTCGCGGTGTCGCTCGGCATCCGGCACGCGTTCGGCCTCTTCCTCGCGCCGATGTCGCGCGACCACGGCTGGACGCGCGAGGTCTTCTCGCTCGCGATCGCGCTGCAGAACCTGGTGTGGGGCGCGGCCCAGCCGTTCGCCGGCCGGCTGGCGGATCGCTTCGGCGCCGGGAAGGCGATCCTGACCGGCAGCGCGCTCTACGTCGCCGGCCTGCTGCTCATGGCGATGTCGCGGAGCGGCTCCGCCCTCGCGCTCTCGGCGGGGCTCCTCGTCGGGCTCGGGCTGTCGGGCACGACCTTCCCCGTCGTCTTCGGCGCGATCGCCCGGTCGACGCCGCCGGAGAAGCGCAGCCTCGCCATGGGCGTCGCCATGTCGGTGGGCTCGCTCGGCCAGTTCGCGATGCTGCCGGGCGCGCTCTCGGCCATCGAGACGTTCGGGTGGGCGACCACGCTCGTCGCCCTCGCGGCGCTCGGCGCCACGATGGCCCCGCTCTCCGGCGCGCTGTTCGAGCGAGCGAGGCCCGGCGCCGCGAGCACGGCGCGCATGACCCTGCGCGAGGTGCTCGCGGAGGCGCTCGCCCACCGCGGCTTCTGGCTCCTGTCGTTCGGGTTCTTCGTGTGCGGCTTCCACGTGGTCTTCATCGCCACGCACCTGCCCGCGTACCTCGTGGACTGGGGGCTGAGCGCGCGGACGGGCGCCACCGTGCTCGCGCTGGTGGGCCTGTTCAACATCGCCGGGTCCTACCTCGCCGGGCTCCTCGGCGGGCGCATGAGCAAGCCCGGGCTGCTGGTCGGCATCTACGTGCTGCGGGCCGTGGTGATCGCGCTCTTCTTTCTCCTGCCGGTGACGGAGACCTCGGCCTACGTCTTCGGCGCGGCCATGGGCGTCCTGTGGCTCTCCACCGTGCCGCTCACGAACGGGACCGTCGCGACGCTGTTCGGCGTGACCCACATGGCGATGCTCGGCGGCATGGTGTTCTTCTTCCACCAGCTCGGCGCGTTCCTCGGCGGCTGGCTCGGGGGACGCCTGTACGTCGCGACCGGCAGCTACGACCTCGTCTGGTGGATCTCGATCGCGCTCGCGCTCGTCGCGGCGCTGCTCAACGTCCCGGTCCGCGAGGTGCCCGTCGCACGGCTGCAGGCCGTCCCGGAGGTCGCGGGGTGATCCGCGTGGTCCTCAAGGCCTGCCTCGTCGCGCTCGTCTCGCTGATCGCGCTCTGGGCGTTCGTGTCGTACCTGCAGCCCGGCTTCACGGGCGAGCGGGTGAGCGAGCTCTTCCGGTGCAACTGACGCTCTGCCGCAGCGCGGGATGCCTTGGCGGCGCCGCTCCGGCGTCCCTATACCCGCGCCCGTGACGTGGGAGCGCCCAGCGCCCGCGACCGTGTGGCAAGCGATCGAGGCCTACCTCGCCGTGGCGTACGACGGCACCCTGCCCGCGCCCGTCGCCGACCGCATGGCGACCCTGCGAGCCACGGCCGACGACGCGTTCTACGGCTGCGAGGCCTTCGAGCGCGCCGACGATCGCTACGCGCTCCGCCTCGGGAACCGCCTCTATCCGCACATGAAGCTCGCGGTGGTGGCCGCGCCCGGCGGGCGGGCGCTCTTCTGCGCCGACACGCACGACCGCCACGTCCTCGCCCTCGTCGGAGCTCCGGACGCGCGCCTCGCCGAGCTGATGGCCCGCAACGCGGCCATCGCCCGCGCCATCGAGGACGCCTGGTCGGCACGCGGGCTCCCCACCTGGCGCGCGCACCTGCGCGAGCAGATGGCGGCCTGGCGCGCCGGGCGCACGTGACGCCCAGCGGGATCTCTTCGCCGCGCAGCGGCTCCTCGTTCAGTCTCGGCTCGCGCGGCTCACGAACCTGGTCGACCTCCACCGCGCGCTCGGCGGGGGCTGGCGCCGAGCGAACGGCGCCCGCGGCGGCGCAGCTCCCCGCGCCGGCTCCGGCGCAGAGGTCCTGACCCCCGGGGACGATCTCCCCCGCACGCGGCACTGCCGGCCTCGCATCGCTCGTGGCCTGACGCCTTGGGATGACCCGCGCGCGCCTCGGTCCACGTGCCAGGGCCGCGAAATTGCGAGATGCGGCGGCACCCGCGTACGATGCCCCGCGGGAGGAGCAGGGATGGCCAGGAACGAGAAGCAGAAACAGTCGTTGTATTTTCCCGAAGACATGCTGCGCGAGATCATGAAGGAGTCGGTCCGGATCGACCGCTCCCTCTCGTGGACCGTGCAGCAGGCGTGGCGGCTCGCGCGGGAGCAGGTGCGGAGCTTCCCGTCGCTCCATTCCCGCGGCGAGGCCGACCCCGCGCGCGACGCCGACGAGAGCGTGGAGCGCGAGCACCGCCCGTCGCCCCAGGTCCTGGCGTTCCTCAAGGGAAAGTTCGAGAACGAGCTGACGAGCTGACGAGGGCTCGCTCCCGGCCCGCGCTCGCCGGAGCGTGACGTGAGCCGCGCGCGCCGAGCCTCGGCGCGCGCCCGGCCGGTCACGGCATCACCTTCCGTCCTCCTCCTCGTCGCCGCCCACGAGGTCCCGGTGCGCGCGGTACCAGTCGCTCTGGAACCGCTCCTCGGGATCGTACCGCCGCTTCGCGGCGAGGATCTCGGGGAACCGCGGATGGCACGCGAGGAGCTGCTCGCGGGTCGCCCAGCGGTGGTACGTGAGGTAGTAGCTCCCGCCCCGCGCCCGGGCGACGTCGATGAGCGCGCGGAACGCGCGCCGCGCGTGCGCGAGGCCCGGGGGCGAGTGCGCCACGTGCAGGTTGAGCACGACGCACGCCCAGGGCTCGCGCGCCCAGGCGAGGACGGTCTCGCCGTCGCGCTCGACGAGGCGGATGGTGCCGTAGATCACGTCGGCGTTCGCCTCGCGCAGCGCCGTGGCGGCGTCCTCGAGGAAGCTCCCGAGCGCGCGCCGCGGCACGTAGAGCTCGGTGATCATCTCGGTCCCCGGCGTGCTCCCCCCGAGCCGACGGGTGAGCTCGTCGTGATAGCCGTCGGGGTAGGCGGCGAGCTGGTGCGTGTCGCTCCAGTAGAGCTGCCCGGAGGTGGACAGGTAGTACGCGGCGTACCGCTCGAACGCGGCGCGCTTGTCCACGTGGGCGAGGTGGAGGAGGTCGACGAGGTCGCCCGCCGCGAGCTCGCGCGCGGCCGGCGCCGGGCCCGGGGCGCGCTCCGCGGGCCGGTAGCACGAGAACACGCCCCGCCGCAGGAACGTCGGCGCGGCGGCGTCGACGTCGAACTGGAAGTCGCCGAACAGGTAGCCCGCGCGGATCCGGGCCGCGAACGCCTCGGAGAGCCCGTCGGCGTCGCGCACCTCGACGACGCGCTCCAGCCTCACCCGCCGCGCGAGCCGCAGGGTGACCGCGTGGACGACGCCGAACAGCCCGTAGCCGCCGGCCACGAGCCGGAAGAGCTCCGCGTTCCGGGTCCGGCTGCAGGTCCGCACCTCCCCCTTCGCGTCCACGAGCGTGAACGACTCGAGGTCTGCGACGAGCGGCGGGCGCGTCAGGCCGCGCCCGTGCGCGTTCGCGGCGATCGAGCCCCCCACGGAGATGCGGTTCGCGCCGGTCTGCTTCTGCGCGATGCCCCAGGTGGCGGGCTCGGGCTGGTGCGCGAGGGTCCAGCGGACGAGCGCGTCCCAGTGGATCCCCGCCTCCACCTCGACGAGCCCCGCCTCGCGGTCGAACGCGAGGACGCGGCGCAGCGCCGAGGTGTCGAGGTGCACGGAGCCGCTGCCGAACTGCTGCCCGCCCATCGCGTGGCGGCCGCCGGCCACGCTGAGGGTCTCCCCCCGGTCGCGGGCCGCCCGGACGGTCTCCTGGAGCTCCGCGAGCGACCGGACCTGCACGACGCGCGACACCGCCGTCCGGTTGAGCTGCGAGTGGACGTCGTTCAGCACCACGGGCTCGCCGGGGCGTTCGTCGGGGCACACGGGACGAGAGGCCCGCGGCCGCGCGGCGTGTGACATGGGGCGACGGGTCCGTGCTTCAGGAGGGGACGGGGGAGCGCCGACCCCTCGGCCCCTCGTCCCCGCGCGGAGCCCTCGTGCGGGAGGCCTGACCGCGCGCTCGCGGCGATCTCACCTGCCCGTACCTAACCCAGAGTAATGATCCTGCCCGTACCTAACCCAGAGTAATGATCCCGGGCTCATGACGCGCCGGGGACGCAGCAAACGGAGCACGTCCTTGAAGTTGTTCGCGTTTCGAATCCATCGCATGACGCGCAGCGCGGCCTCCGCCTGCGGCCGCCCCGGGCCGGCCACACACGCAACTCCCTCGTGCGTCCGCGTCGAATTACTCTGGGTACCAGGCCGAACGATCGACGCGCGCGAGACGACAGGTCCTCGGCAGGAACGCGGCCCATCGACCTCCGTCCTGGTGCGCCTGGGCCACGTCATGGCAGCGGAGCGCCCGGGCGCGGCGCCCGCGAGCCGGCGCTCGCGCCCTGGGGTGCTCCTCGCGTGTCGGCTCCCCCCGCCCCCGCGTGGCTGGTCGAGCGTGCGGCGCGAGCCCACCTTTGCCTGGGAGGGAGTGACATGCGGACCAGGCTCCTGTGGCTCTCGATCATCCTCGCGGCGGCGTGCGCGGCGAGGTCCGGGCGGATCGACCGGACCGCGACCGCCGATCCGGCGCGGTCGCCCGTGCCGACGACTCAGCCCTTCGAGGTGAAGGGGATGGTGCACGCCGTGACCGGCAGCGGCCTCCTCGGCATGGAGGCGGACACCGTCACCATCAACCGCGAGGGCGCGCCCGCGGCGCGGCTCCACGTCGCGGACAAGACGCGCATCACCCTCGACGATCGCCCCGCGAAGCTCTCGGACCTCCGCGAGGGCGACGAGGTGCGCGCCGTCTTCGACTTCGACGAGGACAGGCCCGTCGCGATCGAGATCGTCGCCGAGCCGCGGCGCAGATAGCGCGCATCGGAAAGGGCGGCGGCGTGCTCGTCGCGCTGATGCCCACGCGCGTCCGATCACCGAACCGGTGGAGCGCCTGGGCGAGCACGTGAGCGCGATACCGTCTTCGGCCGTCGGCGTTCCGCGGCCGCGCCCTCGCCCTTCGCCGCGCGTCGGGCGGCTGGCCTCGCCGGCTCCGCGCCGGCGCCGAGCGATGCCACGAGCCGCCTGGGCGCCACCGCCCGGTAGCTCTCGTCGATCCACGAGCGGAGCATCTCGAGCGGCGGCCGCACCCGCGCCGCGAAGGTCGCGGTGACCCAGCCGCTCCGGCCGAGCCCGTAGTGGGTCGGCTCGCAGAAGGCGAACTGCAGGGCGCCCTCGGCGCTGCCCGGCAGCTTCACCGAGAGGCTCAGCCCGGGCTCGTCCTTGCTCATGAACACGAAGGCCTTGCCGCGCACCTTGAGGGCCCGGTGGCCCCACGGGAAGTCCTCGTGGGTCTCCGGATACGCGAGCGCGGCGGCGCGGAGCGTCGCCTCATGGGGATTGCGGGCTCGGGCGGGCATGGCCGGATCCTGGCGCGCGCCGGCGTCCCGCGCCAGCGCGGCGGCGGCCTCGACTGTGCGGCCCGGCGCCCGCCAGCGCCAGCGAGGGGTACCGCCGGGCCTCGTCGAACCGCGGCACGCCCTCCGGGCGGCGGCGCCACCCGTTCACGACGAGCGCGAGCCGGAGCGGCGCGGGTGGCGAGAGCCTCCGGTGTGGGATCTCCCCGTTCGCGTCGAGGACCCCGTGCGTCGCGTCGCCGGCGAACGAGACCAGCCGGTTCGGCCAGGGCCGGACCAGGTCGAGCGCGCCGAGGTCGTCGGGCGCGCGCGCGGGGTTCCCGTCGCGGGCGGGCGCGTCGGTCACCGCAAGGAGCCCTCCGCGGCACCGGTTGAGGAACAGCACCGAGCCGAACGCCGGGTGGGCGGTCGCGCCGGTCCGCTGGAACAAGCGCTCGTCCCGGTCCTGGTGGAAGTCCACCTGGACGTCGGTCGGACGCATGCGCGAGAGCCACCACTCGACGCCGGTGATCCCGACGCGCGGCAGGCGCGGCCCGAGCGCGAGGATCCCCAGCTCGGGCAGCGCCGCGGGCGCGCCGTGGTCGAACCAGAACGTCGTCCGGTAGGTCTGCGCGAGCCCCTCCTCGCCCAGGCCGCGCACCGCCCGGGCGAGTCGCGCGAAGAGCGCGGGCGGCAGGGCCCGCTCCTGGATCCGGACGAGCGCCGCCGTCAACGCTGCGTGCCCTGCCCGGCCCCCTGCTGCATCGACTTGGCGAACTGCTCGCCCGCCCGGCGCATCTCCTCCTCCGTCATGTCCTTGGTGTGGGTCGCGAACGACCACTGGTAGCCGTACGGATCGGCGACCCCCGCGCAGCGGTCGCCCCAGAACATGTCGGCGGGCTGCATCGTGGCCTTCGCGCCGGCCGCGACCGCGCGCGCGAACGCCGCGTCGCAGTCGGGCACGTAGAGCCACATCGTCACGGGGACCGGCGCCGAGGCGGTGGGCGCGGCGGTGCTCATGCCCGGCATCTCGTCGTTCATGAAGAAGATCGAGTCGCCGATGCGCAGCTCGGCGTGCCAGATGCTCTTCCCGTCCGGCGCCGGCATGCGCGCCTTCTCCTGCGCCCCGAGCGCGCGCTTGTAGAACTCGATCGCCTTGGCGCAGTCGCGGACGACGAGGTTCGGGGTGAGCGTGTGCATCTCCTGCGGGATGGGGTTCACGCCTGCCATGGCGACCTCCGGGTTGGGGTTCGCGCCCGCACATGATCCGCGGCGGCTCCGGCGTCGAGGCCACGACGGGTCGCAAGCGTTCGTCCGCGCGCCCTCTCTGCCCGGCCGAGGCGGGCCCGCCCGTTCGCCACCGCGGCCGGCCCACGCGGCGTCGACCGCCCAAGAGGCCCTCCGCTCATGGGGTCCCTGCAGCGCACCCCGCCGCCCGCTCGAGCAGCAGCGCGCGCTCGCGCGCGTTCCGGGTGAGCGCCGCGGCGCGCTCGAGCTCCACGCGCGCCTCGTCGAGGCGGCCGAGCCTCGCGAGGAGGTCCCCGCGCACGCTCGGTAGGAGGTGGTACCCGCGCAGCGCCGGCTCCGCGGCGAGCCGGTCCACGAGCTCGAGCCCGGCGGCCGGGCCGAAGGCCATCGCGATCGCGACCGCGCGGTTCAGCTCGACCACCGGCGACGGCGCCAGCTCGGCGAGCGCGTCGTAGAGCGCGGCGATGCGCGTCCAGTCGGTCTGCGCCGCCGTCCGGGCCCGCGCATGGCAGGCCGCGATGGCGGCCTGCAGCGCGTACGGCCCGAGCGCGCGGCCCAGCCGCTCGGCCCGCGCGAGCGCCGCGAGGCCGCGGCCGATGAGGAGCTGATCCCACCGCGCCCGATCCTGCTCGAGCAGGAGGACGGGCTCGCCCGACGGGCCCGTCCGCGCCCGCGTGCGGGACGCCTGGAGCTCCATGAGGGCGACCAGGCCGTGGACCTCCGGCTCGCCGGGCACGAGCTCGGCGAGGACGCGGCCGAGCCGGAGCGCCTCCTCGCAGAGCGCCGGGCGCATCCAGTCGTCGCCCGCCGTCGCGGCGTAGCCCTCGTTGAAGACGAGGTAGACGACCTGGAGCACCGCCGGCAGGCGCGCCGCGAGCTCCGCCCCGCGCGGCGTCTCAAACGGCACGCGCGCCTCGGCGAGGGTGCGCTTCGCGCGGACGATGCGCTGCGCGACGGTCGGCTCGGGCACGAGGAACGCGCGCGCGATCTCCTCGGTGATGAGCCCTCCCAGGAGCCGCAGCGTGAGCGCGACGCGCGCCTCGATGGCGAGCACCGGGTGACAGGCGGTGAACACGAGCCGCAGGAGGTCGTCGCCGACGGGGTCGTCGAGCGCCGCGTCGAGATCGGCCGCGCCGCGCTCCTGCTCCGCCTCGACGGCCCACCCGAGCTCGGCGTGCTTCTCCTCGGCACGCTTGCTCCGGCGGAGCGCGTCGAGCGCCCGGCGCTTGGCGGTCGCCATCAGCCAGGCGCCCGGGCGATCCGGGACGCCCGCGGCCGGCCACTGCTCGAGCGCGGCGACGAGGGCGTCCTGCGCCAGCTCCTCGGCGAGCCCCACGTCGCGCACCATCCGCGCGAGCCCGGCGACGAGCCGGGCCGACTCGATCCGCCAGACCGCGTGGATGGCGCGGTGGGTCTCGGAGCGCCCCGCGCCCCGCGGCGGATCGAGCTCGGTTCCCCGCTCCATCGCCGGCGCGCGCTCCGGCTAGTGCCGCGCCGCGATCTCCGCGCGGAGCCGCTCCTCCTGCGCGCGGAGCTCGGGCGTGAACTCGGCGCCGAAGTCCTCCGCCTCGAACACCGGCCGGATCTCGACGTCCGCCTCGCCCTCCATCGGGTTGGGGCAGCGCTTCAGCCACTCGATCGCCTCGTCCATCGAGCGCACCTGCCAGATCCAGAAGCCGGCGATGAGCTCCTTCGTCTCGGCGAACGGGCCGTCGAGCACGGTCCGGTTCTTCCCCGAGAAGCGGACCCGCACGCCCTTCGAGCTCGGGTGGAGCCCCTCGCCCGCGAGCATCACGCCGGCCTTCACCAGCTCCTCGTTGAACTTCCCCATGTCCTCGAGGAGCTTCTGGTCCGGGAGCTTTCCGGCCTCGGAGTTCTTGTCCGCCTTGATCAGCACCATGACGCGCATCGTCGTGTCTCCTTTCGGGTTCGAGGCCCGGGCCGCCGCCGTCTCACGGCGCGTGGCTCCGTGCTCTAAAGACACGTCGAACGGCGGGCCGCGAGATCGACACGCGCGCCGCGATGCGCCCGTCGAGCCCCGACAGGGCACCCGGCGCCGAGACGACGGGCGACGCCACGAGCCGGCGTCCGCCGCCGCGGCCCGCTACCGCTCGTCCGGATGGAAGAGGGGCAGCGCCCCCGTCCCCTCGCCCGTCCTCGCGCCGCGGCGCAGCCGGAGGCGAGCTCCCGCCCGCGATCCCTAAGCCACCGCGCGGAGCAGCCGCGGCGCCACGCTGTGCTCGAGCGGCCGGGCGGCGAGCGCGGTCGAGCGGATCTCCTGGCCCTGGCCGGTCACCAGCGAGGCCCGCAGCTCGCCTGCGCCGCACGCGCGGCAGTGGACGACCGCGACGTGGACCCGCGCGGCGAGCTTCTCGGTCTTCCGGCGCGTCGCGAGCGGCCCGACCTCCGCGAGGAGCGCCTTGAACGCCACGGGGTCACCGCTCGCGCCCGTCGCGAAGATCCGCTCGACGGCCGCCCGCCCCTCCTCGAGCGCGGCGCTCGCCTCGGCCTCCTGCGCGGCCTTCCCGGCGAGGTCCTTCTTCTTGACCTTCTTCGGGACGATGCCCGCCGGCACGACCGCCACCACCGGGGAGCGCATGTAGCGGGCGCAGCTCGCGCAGTACGGCTTGGAGCGCAGCACGATGGGCGCGATGAGCCCGCCCCCGCAGAACCCGGCGATCTCTCCGACGCGCAGGAGGTAGCCCCACCCGCCCAGCGCCGAGCCGGTGCGACCGTGCTCGGTCCACGCGAACGAGCGGGTGACCGAGTCGTAGTACTCGAGGAACGTGGCCTCGCTGCCGTCGCCGTGGAACGCGCCGTCCGGGAAGAGGACGCGGAACTCCACGACCTGCGCGGCCCAGTAGCCGGCGAAGAGGATCAGTCCGACCGCGATGAGGAGCCGCCCCGTGATCTTCGCGCCCGACCACCACGACGCGGCGCCGAAGCCGCTCGAGGCGCCGAGGCCGACCAAGATCGCGCCGACGGGCAGGATGTAGTCGGCGTACAGGCCCATCACGTTCTCGTCGAAGAAGGCCGAGGCGGCCCAGACCGCGGCGAGCGCGAGCCCGGTGGTGAGGGCGCCCGCGGTGAGCACGGCGGGCGCCGGGCTCGACGCGGCGACGTGCATGCGGGGGGGCGGGCTCGACGGCGCGGGTGCGAGCTCGCGGGCGGATGCGATCATGAGGCCTCCAGGGACGCGCAGTGTAGCGAGCCCCGGCACGCCGCCGCGATGTCGGCCGGGCGGGGGCGCGCGCGGCGCGCGGAGCGGGTCCACCCACAGCGTTCGCCGCATGGGCTACCCCCCACGGCTCCGCCGACGCCGTGGCCTCGCGCGCCGCCCGTCGAGGCGACCTCGCCGTGCAACCCTGCGTGCGGCCAGGTGATCCCCCGCCGTTGACCCGTCGCGCTCCGCGCGCCGGACGCGGTACGCTCGCCGTGGCATGTCACCGCACGTCCCCGGACTGTCGCCCCGCGTCGCCGGCTACCTCGCGAAGGTGCCCGACGGCGTGGACGCCCACCCCGGCTGCCTCGCGCGCGCCGCGATGCTGCGCCGGTCGCTCGCGGAGCGGCCGCTCACGGGGATCCACGTGGACTCCCTGCCGGCGCCGGTGCGCCACCTCGTGGTCTGCCCGCCGCTCGACGGCGAGTGGATCTCCGACGTCCACCTGGTCTGCATCCTCTTCACCATCGCCGACGCGCACGGCATGACCGACGGCCACTACCTCGACTGGATACGCGAGCTGAACACGCACATGTTCCAGACGCTGTTCCGGGGCGCCGTCGACGCCCAGTCACCCGAGGCCATGCTCGCCAAGGTGCCCGAGCGCTGGAGCATCTTCCACCGCGGGAGCACGCTCGAGGCGGAGGAGGCCGGCCCCGGGCGCGCCGTGGTCCGCCTCTCGTTCCCGCCGCACCTCTTCCACGGGCTCGCGCTCCGGCAGTTCGCGCCGGTGTGGGAGGCGGCGCTGCGCCTCGCCGATCCGTCGTGCACGGTCGAGCTCGACTCGAGCGACGCGACCAGCGGCAGGTTCGTCGCGCGCTGGGGCCCGGGGACGTAGCGACCCCGATCCCCCGCCTCGCTTCGTGGACCCCCGGCGTCGGCTGCGACGGCGACGATCGCCGCGCGGTTCCCGCGGCTCGTGTAGCCTCTCGGGCCATGCCTTCCAGCCCCGGCCCGACCTCCACGCCCGCGACCGGCAAGGACCTCGCCTCGAGCTTCGCGATCGGCGCCCTGGCGGGCGCGTTCGGCGGCCTCGTCGGGCTCGGCGGCGGCGTGGTGATGATCCCGCTGCTCGTGCGGTTCGCCGGCGTGCGGCAGCAGCAGGCCCACGGCACGAGCCTCGTCGCCCTCGTCTTCACCGGCCTCGGCGGCGCGATGACCTACGCGGGCGCGGGCGCGGTGGACCTCGCCGCCGCGGCGAGCCTCGCCATCCCGGCCATGCTGACGGCGCGCCTCGGCGCCCGCTACGCGCACGCCCTCGCGGAGTGGAAGCTCAAGCGCGCGTTCGGCGCGTTCCTCATCTTCGTCACCGCCCTCCTCGTCTCGAAGCCGTACCTCGCGGGGACGGGCGTCGCCCAGGGCGGCCTCTCGATGGTGGCCGAGCTCGCCGCGACCGGCGCCGCCACCGGGTTCCTCTCCGGGATGATGGGCGTGGGCGGCGGGAGCGTGATGGTCCCGTCGATGGTCCTCCTCACCGGCTTCCCGCAGGTGCTCGCGCAGGGGAGCTCGCTCCTCGCGATGGTGCCCGCCGGCATCGCGGGCGCGCACCAGCACTGGCAGCTCGGCAACGTCGTGCGGCGCCTCGTGCCCGGGCTCGTGCCGGGCATCCTGCTCGGCTCGTGGCTCGGGAGCAGCCTCGCGCTCCGGCTGGCCGACGGCTCGCTGCGGCTCGCCTTCGGCGCGGTGGTGGTCTACACGGGCACGCGCTACCTGCTCGCGGCCCGGCCCGCCGCGGCGCCCGCACCGGCGGGCGCCGCCGGCTGAGCGGACGCGCCCCGTGCCGGCTGCGGCGGCCGCCTCCCGCGGCGCGCGCGCAGCCGCGCGAGCAGCCCCCGCGCCCGCGCGCTCCCCGCCTCCGCCGCGCGCCGGGCCCAGGACACCGCCGCCGGCGCGCTCCGCGCGACGCCCTCCCCGTCGCGCCGCGCGAGCGCGAGCCGGTACATGGCGGCGGGATCCCCGCGCCGCGCCGCCGCGAGCAGGAAGGGCGCGCCGCGGGCGCGGTCGCGGGGCGCGCCCATGCGGCCCCACCAGTACGCGAGCCCGACGCCCCGCGCTGCGCCCGCGTCGCCGCGCGCCGCCGCCCGGCGCAGCCAGCGGAGCGCCGCAGCCGGGTCGCGCGCCACACCCGACCCGCGCTCGAGGCAGCCGGCGAGCTCGACCATGGCGCCGACGTGACCGGCGGCCGCCGCGCGCCGGAGGAGCCGCACCGCCGCCGGCCGGTCCACGCGCGTCCCCTCGCCGTGGAGGAGCGCCGCGGCGAGCGCGGTCATCGCCGCGCTCGAGCCGCGCCGGGCGGCCTCGGCGAGCCAGCGGGCCGCGGCGGCGAGGTCCCGCTCCCCGCCCCGCCCGTCGCGCAGCATCTCGCCGAGCGCCGCCTGCGCCTCCGGGAGCCCCGCCTCGGCCGCCACGGCGTAGGCGCGCCGGGCCGCGGCGTGATTGCGGGGCGGCTCCTGGTCCAGCGAGCGCGCGAGCGCGAGCGCGGCGCGTGCGTCCCCCGCCCGGAGCCGCGTCCGGAGCAGGGCCCGTCGCGCGAGGAGCTGGCCGCGGGTGGGCACGGGCGGATCGTGCCACGCGCTGGCGGGCGCCGCGAGGTCCCGGCGCGCCGAGCGCGCTCTCCGTCCCGCGCCCTCGCTCCGGCGCGGGCGCGCGGACGGCGCTGCGCACCGGGGGCGCCGCCCGGCGAATGGGCCTAGCGCCGCGCCACCGACTGGACGGCGCAGTGGAGCCCCTCCACCACCTCCGCCATCCGCCCGTAGTCGAGGGTCTCGGGCCGATCGCCGGCGGTGTGATACCGCTCGTTCCGGTAGAAGGCGGTGTCGGTCACCATCACCGCCGGGAAGTCGAGCTCCCAGAAGCTGCGGTGGTCCGACAGCGACACGCCCGGCAGGCTGCGCGACGCCACCAGCGTCTCCACCGGGACCGTGGACGCGGCGGCGATCGACCCGGCGATCTCCGAGACCATGCCGCCCTGCCCGCTCCGCCCCACGACCGAGATGAAGTTGCCGGTGACCGGGTACTCGAGCTCCTTCAGCGCCGTCGGGAACCGCTGGCTGCCCGGGGCGTCCGAGTAGTAGCCGATCATCTCGACGGCGATCATGAGCCGCACCTTCGCGTCCGCGTCGGCGAGGCTCCGCGCGTGGACCGCGCTGCCCATCGCGTCCGTGGCGAACGCCGGCGGCTCCTCGAGCGTGTAGGCGGCCAGCTCCACCTTGAGCGGCGGCGGCGCGGCCGCGAGCAGGCGCGCGAGCTCGAGCAGCCCCGCCACGCCGCTCGCGTTGTCGTCGGCGCCGGGCGTCCCGGCGGCCGCGTCGTAGTGGGCCCCGATGACGATCCGCTCGGGCGTCTCCGGCCCCACCTCGGCGAGCACGTTCCGCTGCGCCCGGCCGAGGGCCTGGAAGCGCTGGTCGCGCGGCGCGAGCCCGGCGGCGCGGAGCTGGTCCGCCACGTAAGTTGCCGCGGCGTCGAGGTTCGCGGGGTGGTCCACGTCGCGCGGCGCGAGCGTCACCGCGAGCGCCTCGACGTGGCGACGGAGCGCCGCCGGGTCGGCGCGGGCGGCGCGGCAGGCGGCCTCGGCCGCCGGCCGCGGCGGCCGGGGGCCCCTCGCGCAGCCGGCGAGCGCGAGCGCGAGCGCGGCGAGAGCGATCGACGGAGCGTGGCGCATGACCCGACTTCAGCAGACCCCGCGCGGGCGGGCAACCGTCGCGTGCGGGCCGCTGGCGGGCCGGGCGGGCTCGCGCTACGAGTCTCCCGGATGGCTCCACCCGCCGACCCTGCCCGCCGGCGTGCGGCGCCCCCGCGCGCCGTCGCCCTCCTAACCCCCGCCCAGGCCCGGGCCTTCCTCGTCGGCCACCACGCCCTGGCGGCGCCGGTCTTCCCGCCCGGGGCCGAGGGCGTGCGCGCGCTCGTCGCGCGGCTCCGCGCCATCCAGCTCGACCCGCTCGATCCGCTCGGCACCAACGCCGACCTCGTCGCGCTCGCGCGCGTGGACGGCATCGCGAAGGGGGACGTCTACCGGCACCTCCTCCCCGGCCACGCCTTCGAGCACTTCGCGAAGGAGCGCTGCCTGCTCCCCGCCTCCGCCTTCCCCTGGTACCGCGACGAGCTGGCGGTGGAGCCGGCCTGGTGGTCCCACGGCGAGCGGCTCCGGCGGCTGCCGGAGGGCGTCGTGGAGAAGGTGCTCGAGGAGATCCGCGCGCGCGGGCCGCTCGCCGCGGACGCGCTCGCCGACCACGGCGCGGTCGAGCCGCTCGACTGGAGCGGCTGGAGGGGCACGGCCCGCGCCGCGAAGATGGCGCTCGAGGTGCTCCAGACCCGCTGCCAGGTGGTCGTCGCCGGCCGCGGGCCGGGCGGGAAGCGCTACGACGTCCCCGAGCGCGCCCTGGCGGAGGTCGCGCGGGCGCGTGTTCACCCACCGCGAAGGAGCGCGGAGGCGCGCATCGAGGCCTTCCGCCGCTGGGCGACGCTCGAGCGCGTCGAGGCCGCGGGGTTCCTCTCGCTCGCCGGCGGGGCGACCTGGTCCACGCTCGAGCCGGCGCGGCGCGCCGGCCTGCCCGCGGCGCTCCTCGCGGCGGGCGAGGTCGAGGAGGTCCAGGTCGCCGGCTCGCCGCGCACCTACCTCGCGCCGCTCGGGTTCCTGACGCGCCGTCACCCGACGCCCGACGGGCGCGTGCGGCTCCTCGGTCCGCTCGACCCGCTGCTGTGGGATCGCGCCCTCGTCCGCGCCGCGTTCGGCTTCGACTACGTGTGGGAGGTCTACCGTCCCGCGCACCTGCGGGCGTTCGGCTGGTACGTCTGCCCGCTCCTGCGAGGCGACCGGCTCGTCGGCCGCCTCGACGGCGCGGTGCGGGACGGCGCGCTTCGCGTCCGCGCGGTCTGGGCCGAGCCCGGCGCCGACCTCGACCGGCCCGCCCTCGTCGCGTGCCTCGAGCGGCACGCCGCCGCCTGCGGGGTGGCGAGGATCGTGCTCCCGCGGATGATCCGCGTGAACCGGGGAACCGGGGCCGCCTGACAGCGCCGCCCGCGCGCGACCCGGTCCCCGGCGCGAAACCCTCCCGGTGACAGCCCTCGGGAGCAGCCCCGGCGGGCGCCCGCCTGCCCGGCGCGTCGGGGCCTGCCCCACCGTGGCGGAATTCCGCACGGACGCGGACTGTAACTTCCTGGTCGGATCAGACGACACGAGGAGCGTGACCCCATGGCGATGATGACGCGCGAGAACCTGACGACGACCGCCCCGGACGAGGGCGAGATGCGGCTCGGCCCGAGCGTCGTGCTCGAGGGCAAGCTCCGGTTCACGGGCACCGTCCGCATCGACGCGACGTTCAAGGGCTCCATCGTCACCGACGACGTGGTCATCGTGGGCGAGCGCGCCCGCATCGAGGCTTCCATCACCTGCGGCACGGCGATCGTGAACGGCGCCGTGACCGGGAACATCGACGCCACGACCGCGGTCGAGGTGAACGCGACGGGCCGGGTGCGCGGCGACGTGGAGACGCCGTCGCTCGCCGTCGAGCGCGGCGCGCTCGTCGAGGGCGGCCTCACGATCAGCGGCGGCACGCGCGGCGCCGGAGCCCGGGCCTCGACCTCGGCCGGCGCCTCGGTCCCCGCGCCGTAGCCGCTGCCTTCCGGTGGCCCGGCGGCGGCTCCCGACCGCATCACGGAGTGGTCTCGACGCGGTCCGGCAGATTGCCGGCGCCGCATCTTGCGTTATGATGTCGGGACTCGAGCGTCGGCGCGGGTGCACACCGCCCCCGCCCACCTCCACCATCCGCCCCTAGATTTCCGAAGCAGGGTCGCGCTCGCCGCGGCCGGGCGAACAGCGACGGAGCACACGTTGATCGGATCGCATCGCGAGAACCGCCAGAACGGGCGCGGCAACAAGCGCCGCCGCCCGCGGGGGCCCGGCGGACACGGACCCCGCGTCGAGCGCATCCCGCTCACCGAGGAGGGCGTGCCGGCCGCCACCCCCGACGCACCCCCGCTCTCACCGGTGGTGTTCGTGAGCCCCGAGAGCCGCAAGCAGTACCCGTGGATCCCGCCGCGCGTGATCGCGGGCAGCGTGTGGCGCGGCCCAGGCCACGTCCGCGTCCGGGTGGACGAGCGCGGCGACGCGGCCCCCTGGAAGACGACGGCCGGCCGGGTGTGAGCGGCGGGGCGGCTCGCCAAGGGCGGCCGTCGGCGCTCTTGAAGGGCTGAAGCCGAGCTTGCGGGTCGGTGGGCTGCGGTCAGCTCGCTTGCCGACCGTTCTTGCTCTCCGTCTTCCGGACCCACCAGAAGCCCACCCGGTCGCTCCACAGGCCGGGACCGGTGATCAGGATCGCGAGCACCGCCACCGGGATCAGGGGAAGCAGCAGCTGCCAGTCGATACCCACGCGAGCGCTCCCTTCGTGCCCCGTCCAACCCATCAGTAAGAGCGGCCGAGGTGTTCTGCCACGGGCTGCGCGGGCTGCGCTCGCGCCACGGGTGAGCGCGCCTCGGGCGTGGGCCCGGGCGGGGGCGTCCCGTCTGCAGGGCTGCGTCCCGCGCGCGCTACGGGCCGCACACCGCGGCGTCGAGGTCGCAGCGATCTCCGCTCTCGTCGCAGGCGCCGCAGGCCGAGCCGCGGGGGCAGGGATCGCCCTCCCCCGCGCACCATCCGGCCCCGTCACAGCGCTCCTCGCCGGTGCAGTGGGCGCCGTCGGACGCGCAGGCCGTGCCCATCGGGGCGAAGCAGCGCCGGGCCGCCTCGTCGCAGCCGGCGCAGGCCGTCGTCGCCCCGCCGTGGTCGAGGCCGAACCGGAGCGCGTCCACCCGCCCCCCGGCGCGCCCGCCGTTCGCGAGCGCGGGCACGAGCACCGGGGCGCCGAGGTGCGCCGCGCGCGGCGGGAGCGCGGTCAGCGTGGCGGTGTCGAGCGCCGGCGCCGTCGCGACCACCGCGATCGGCGTGCACGCCGCGTCGAGCCGCGTCAGGCTCGCCTCCACCCGGAGCGAACCCGCGCCCGACGGCGTGAAGACGCCGCGGAGCAGGTACCAGCTCGCGGGGGTGAGGGGCGGGAGCGCCGCGAGCCGCGCTGCGACCTGCGCGGCGCCGCTCGAGTACGAGAGGAAGATCCCCGCCCCGCCGGCGTCCTCGGTGTCTGCGGTGAGGCCGAAGAAGTCGTGCAGGCTGGCGGAGCCGCCGATGGACCAGCCGACGCGATCGCCGGAGAGGCGCCCGGCGCCGTCGGTCTCGAAGGCCGCCTCCGCCGACACGGCGACGAGCGCCGCCTCGAGCGCGAACGGGCGCGCCGTCCAGGTGGCGAGCAGGGCGGCCGTGGCGTCGAGTGCGGCGGGATCGGTGCTGCCGAGCGAGGCGGCGCTGCCGCAGCCTCCGGCCACGCCCGCGAACCCGCCGTCGGCGATCGTCCACTCCGGATCGAGCCCGAGGGACGTTCCGGCCGGGAGCGCCTCGAACCCCTCCTCGGCGACCACCTCCGCCGCGCACGGGCTCGGGCCACCCGTGCAGGCTCCCGCGCCGTCGCAGGCGTCACCGCTGGTGCAGAAGAGGCCGTCCTGGCACGCGGTGCCGGCCGAGGCGTAGCGGCACGTGACCGGGTCGCAGCAGGGATCGGCGCCGCCGCCCGCGTCGCACTGCTCGCCCGCCGCCGCCTGGACGATCCCGTCGCCGCAGCGCACGCACGCGCGGGCCGCCTCGCTGCAGACCTCCGGCGGCGCGCACGGATCGCCCGCCGGCTGGCAGCTCCCGCCCAGGCAGGCCTCGGGCCCGGAGCAGAACTGCCCGTCGTCCGCGCAGGCGAGGCCGTCCGGGAGCGGGGTCAGGGCGCAGCCGCCGGCGCCGTCGCAGGCCGCGGTGGAGCAGCCGTCCGGCGGCGTGCAGCCGCCCTGGGGATCGGGGACGCCCGCCGCGGCCCAGCGGCAGCTGACGGGATCGCAGCACCCGCCGCCGCCCGGATCGGCGGGGTCGCAGCTCTCGCCGCCGGCGAGGTCCACCACGCCGTCGCCGCACACCACGCAGCGGTTCACGATCTCGTTGCAGGCGGCGGGCGCATCGCACGGGTCGCCGGCCGAGGTGCACCGCCCTGAGAGGCAGGCCTCGGGGCCGCTGCAGTAGAGGCCGTCGTTGGTGCAGGCGGTCCCGTCCGCGAGCGCGCTGCCCGCGCACCCGCCCGCGCCATCGCAGGCCGCGACGTGGCAGTCGTCTGCCGCGGTGCAGCGCTCCTGGGGATCGGCCGCGCCCGCCGGCGCGAACGTGCAGGACCCCGGATCGCAGCAGGCGCTCGACGCCGGCGCGCCCGGGTCGCAGGTCTCGCCGGCGGCCGCGTCCACCACCCCGTCGCCACACCGAACGCAGCGGTCGAGCGCCTCGCTGCAGGCCGCGGCCGCGGCGCAGGGTGGTCCCGCGGAGGCGCAGCTGCCCGCCGCGCAGCGCTCCTCCCCGTCGCAGAAGAGCCCGTCCGACGTGCAGAGGGTGCCATCCGGCTTCGGCCCGCGCAGGCAGGCGCCGGCCGCGCCGCAGGCGGCCGCCTGGCAAGGCTCGGGCGGCACGCACCGGCCCTGCGGATCGGCGGCGCCCGCGGCGACGAAGGTGCAGGTGACGGGGTCGCAGCAGGCGTCCGACGCCGGCGCGCCCGGATCGCAGACCTCGCCGGCGGCGGCGTCCACGACGCCGTCGCCGCAGGGGCGATCGGGCGCGAGCTGCAGGAAGGCGCCGGCGAGCGTGGCGGTGCGCCCCTCGGGATCGGTGATCGTGAGCGCGTGAAGGCCGGCGGGGAGCTCCGCCGGGACCTCGGCGTCGAGCCGGGTCGCGTCCACGTAGACCACCGCGCGGAGCTCGAGCCCGCCGAGGCTCGCGCCGAAGCGCGGGTCGCCGGACACCTCGCCCCCGCCGAAGTCCGCGGAGAGCTTCGGCCGGAAGCCCGAGCCCCGGATGGCGACCGCGGTCGACACGCCCGCGAGCCCCACGCCCGGCTCGACGGCGGTGACCGCGAGCGGCTCGACGGTCGCGGAGGAGCAGCCGCCCGCGAGGAGCGCGAGGGCGAGCAGGCCCGCCGCGCGCCGCGTGACGTTCCGTGAAACGCTCACCGGAGCCCCCAGGACCAGCCGAGCAGCGCCGAGACGCCGGCGAGCGGCACCTCGGCGTGGCGGCTCTGCCACGCGCCGCCGGTGAGGTGCACCTCGAGCGCGAGCTCGCCGCGCGCGAGCGCCAGCCCGAGCGCGCCGTACACGGAGGCCGCCGCCGAGAGCCCCACGTCCGCGCTCGGCCCCACGGTCGCGCGGCCGAGCTGCCCGCCCGCGAGGGCGCCGGCCTCGAGCCGGACGCGGCCGGCGCGCTCCCGGCAGGCGATCCCGGCCTGGAGCGCGAGCCCCGTGAAGCGCGCCCCGGCGCTCACCTCGTAGACCGGCGCCGGCGCGACGGCGAGCGCGAAGCCGTCGAGCTGGAGCCGGAGCCCCACGCGCCCGCCCAGGAAGCGGGGCCAAGCGCTCGCGTGCGCGGCGACGGCCGGCGAGCCCGCCCCCTCGAGCGGGCTGCGCCAGCCGCCCGCGACCCCCGCCGTGAGGGCGGGGGCGAGCGGGGGGCGCCCGCGCGGGACGGCCGCGGTTGCGGGCCGGCTCGCCGCCGGCGCGGCGGCGGGCGCCGGGCCGCCGACTCCGGTCTCCTCGAGGAGCGGGGGCGCGAGCTCGGCGCCGGCGAGACGCGCGACGACCTCGAGCGTGGCGGAGGCCAGGGCGGGCGGGGGCGCCTCGGCAGGCGGGACGGGTGCGCTCTCGGGCGGCGCGCGCCGGGCGGGCCTGCCCCCGTCGCGGCCCGGATCGGCCGCCTCGTCGGGGGCCGCGACGGCCTCGGCCTGGCCGACCACCCGCCCCGTCGCCACGAGGCGCGGTGCGCTCCACCCGGAGAGCGAGCCGTCGCGGCGGACGGCGCGCACGCGGTAGCGGAGCACCGGCGAGGCGGAGGCGGACCACGGGAAGCGGGTCGAGCGCGTCACGCCGCGGGACACCACGCTCTGGAACCCGGCGTCCACCGCGACCTGCAGCTCGTAGCTCACCGCGCCCGGCGTCGCGGGCCAGGTGAGCTCGCGCGACCGGGGGCGTTCCTTCGCCTCCGCGCTGGCGCTTCCGGCGAGGACGAGGAGCAGCGCGGCGAGCGCCGGGCGGCGGACGGAGGGCACCCGCGCCGGCGGTGCAGCGGCCGTGCCCCGGGTTCTCCTGGAGTTCCGCATGGCTCCGCCCCCGCTCGCAGACGCGTGGGGCCCCCGGGCCGGCGCGACCCGGTGTGCCGGCACCCGCCCCCGCGCCGCGCGGCGCTATCTTGCAGCCCGTGCGACGAACCGGCTCGCCTGCGAGCGGGCCGACGTGGTGACCGGCGTCGCGGGGCTCGCCGGCGCCGCGGCGCTCGATCCGGCCACCTGCCGTCCCTCGCGCGCGGTGAGCGCGCTGCACGTCCACGGCACGGCCGACGAGGTGATCGGGTACGGCGGCGGCACGCTCCCTGGCGGCGACCACCCCGGCGCGGAGGCGTCGGTCGCGCAGTGGGCCGCGCACGGCGGCTGCGGCGCGACGCTGGCGGAGGGGGCCCCTCGACCTCGAGGGCACGATCGCCGGGACCGAGACGACGCCGCGCTCGGCCGAGGGCTGCCCCGCCGGCGTCGGCGTCGAGCTCTGGACGATCGCCGGGGGGAGCCACGTGCCGGCCTTCGCCGCGCCCGGGCTCGGGCCGCGCCTGTTCGACTGGCTCGTCGCGCACCCTCGCCCCTGAGCCCCGGGCGCGGGCCCGGTCGCCCGGAGGTCCCGCCCGCGAGGCGTGGATGGCCGGCGCCCGCCTGCGGAAACGCCTCGGACGCGGACCGCATCGTGGACGCCGCCGGTCCTCGGTTTCCGCGCCGGGGGGGTTGTGGCTTGCGGTCGCACCGTGTCAGCATCGGCGAGCCTCATCCACGGTATTCGCGCGCCGCGGGGCCTCTCGAGCCCGCGTCCGCAACGAGCTCGCACCCAGGCCAGTCCGCGAGGACGGCCGAGGGTACCCGCTTCTCGATTCGCCGAGCAGCGCCCACGGTCAGTCTCCGCCGCGACGATCAAGGGCCCGCACCGAACGTCCCCCGCGCCCGCGCGAGAGCGCCGCCGCGCCGTACGCCCCGGAGGAGCCCCATGAGCAGTGAGATCTACGAGCGCATGCGCTCGAACCCGAAGTTCCTGGAGCTGGTCCGCCGCCGCGGCCGCTTCGCCTGGACGCTGGCCGCCATCGTCCTCGTCATCTTCTACGGCTTCGTCATGGTGGTGGCCTTCCGCCCGGCGCTGCTCGGGATGCCCGTCCGCGAGGGCTCGCAGCTGACGGTGGGCTACACGTTCGGCCTCTTCATGTTCGTCTTCTTCTGGCTGCTCACCGCGCTCTACGTGCGGCGCGCCAACGGCGAGTTCGACGCGCTCACCGCCGACATCGTGAAGGACGCGTCGCGCGCGGAGGTCGCGAAGAAGGTGGCCGGGGCGCTCATCCTGCTCGCCGTGCCCGCCCTCGCGGCGGCGGGCGGCCCGGCGATGGAGGGCGTGGCGGCGAAGCAGCCGCTCAACGTCCACGCCATCGGCATGTTTCTCGTCTTCGTGGCGATGACGATGGGGATCACCTACTGGGCGGCGAACCGCACCCGCTCCACCTCCGACTTCTACACGGCGGGCGGCGGCATCACCGGCTTCCAGAACGGGCTCGCCATCGCCGGCGACTACATGTCCGCCGCGACGCTGCTCGGCCTCACCGCGATGACGTACACGCAGGGGTTCGACGGCTACATGTACATGATCGCCTTCTTCGTCGGCTGGCCGATCATCCTGTTCCTCATGGCCGAGCGGCTGCGGAACCTGGGCCGCTTCACGTTCGCCGACATCACCTCGTACCGGCTCGACCAGGGCAAGGTCCGCACGATGGCGGCGATCTCCTCGCTCACCGTCGTCTGCTTCTACCTGATCGCCCAGATGGTCGGCGCCGGGCAGCTCATCAAGCTGCTCTTCGGCCTCGACTACGCCGTCGCGGTGCTCGCGGTCGGCTCGCTCATGATGGTCTACGTGATCTTCGGCGGGATGATCGCGACGACCTGGGTGCAGATCATCAAGGCCGGCATGCTGCTCGTCGGCGGCACGCTGGTCTGCGTGCTCGCCCTGAGCCAGTTCGGCTTCTCCTACTCGACGCTCCTCGAGCGCGCGACGAGCGTCCACAAGCTCGGCCCGAAGCTCATGGCGCCGGGCTCGCTGCTCGCCGACCCCGTGAACGCCATCTCGCTCGGCATGGGGCTCATGTTCGGGACGGCGGGCCTGCCGCACATCCTCATGCGCTTCTTCACGGTCTCGGACGCCAAGGAGGCGCGCAAGTCGGTGCTCTACGCCTCCGGGTTCGTCGGCTACTTCTTCAACGTGATCTTCCTCATGGGGCTCGCGGCCATCCTCATCGTCGGCCAGGACCCGGCCTTCTTCGAGGGGGGCGCGGTCGGCGGGAAGATCGTCGGCGGCGGCAACATGGTGGCGATGCACCTCGCCAAGGCGGTGGGCGGGAACTTCCTGCTCGGCTTCCTCGCCGCGGTGGCGTTCGCGACCATCCTCGCGGTGGTCTCCGGCCTCGCGCTCGCCGGCGCCTCCGCCATCAGCCACGACCTCTACGCGCGGGTCATCAAGAAGGGCAAGGCGACGGAGGAGTCGGAGATCAAGGTCTCCAAGATCGCCACCATCGGGCTCGGCATCGTCGCCATCGCGCTCGGCATCCTGTTCGAGAAGCAGAACGTGGCCTTCATGGTCGGGCTCGCCTTCGGCATCGCGGCGGCGGCCAACTTCCCGGTGCTCATCCTCTCCATGTACTGGAAGGGGCTCACCACCCGCGGCGCGCTCGTCGGCGGCTACGGCGGGCTCTTCTCCGCGGTGCTCTTCGTGCTGTTCTCGAAGTCGGTCTGGGTGAACGTGCTCGGGAACCCGGCGGCGATCTTCCCATACGACCAGCCGGCGCTGTTCGCGATGCCCATCGCCTTCGGCGCGACCATCCTCGTCTCGAAGCTCGACGCCTCGGCGCGCGCGCGCGCGGAGAGCGACGCCTTCGAGGACCAGTACGTCCGCGCGCAGACCGGCTTCGGCGCGTCCGGCGCGGCGAAGCACTAGCGCCACCTGCGGCCCGGCCCTGCCGCGCTCGAGCGAGCGCGGCAGGGCCTCTTCTTTTCGCGCGGCCGGTGACCGCGACCGCCCGCGCGTGCTCCCGGCGCGCGCCGGCGGTGTGCTGAAGGGCTACGTGCGCGCGAACGCGTGGATCGCGCCGCGCGCCGCCCGGTCCTGCGGCAGGAGCGCCGCGTAGAGCACCTCGTGCACCGGCACCTTCACGCCGGCCTCGCGCGCGAGGCGGACGACCGCCCCGGTCTGGTCCTCGAGCTCCGACGGCCGGCCGGCCCCCAGGTCGCGCTGCATCGAGGCGGTCGCCTCGGGCGTCAGCCCGTCGAGGAAGGCGAGCGTGCGCGCCGGCGCGTCGGCCGGGATGGCGACGCCGTGCGCGCGCCCCACGGCGGCGAGCTCCTCCTGCGCCGCCTGGAGGAGCGCGCGCGCCTCCGGGACGGACCGGACGACGCCCACCGGGGCACGCGCGAGCGCGGCGACCGCGCCCCAGGGCTCGATCATCAGGAACTTCTCCCAGCTCGCCCGCTCGATGTCGGGCGAGAGGGCCACCTCGCAGCCGGCCTTCTCGAGCGCCGCGGCGAGCGCCTCGAGCCGCGGCGACCGCTCCGCGCCGCGCAGGCCGCGCTCGCCCACGACGAGGCGGGGCTTGCCGCCGACGTGCTTCACGCGGCCGGGCGCCTCGAGCCAGGCGAGCACGTTCACGAGCCCGTTCGCGACCCGCCCCTCGCCGAGCACCGCGCCGAGCCGCGCCGCGGCCTCGACGCCGTTCTCGAGCGGCACCACCACCGTGTTCGAGTCGATGAGCGGCGCGAGCTTCGGCGCGACCTCCGCCACCTGCCAGGCCTTCACCGCAACGATGACCGCGTCGGAGGGGCCGAGCACGTGCGGCTCGTCCGCGCACGCCGCCACCCGCTGCGTGAAGGTCCCGAGGGGCGAGTCCACCCGCAGCCCCTCCGACCGGATCGCGTCGAGCGCCCGCCCCCGCGCCAGCACCGCCACGCTCTCGCCGGCGCGCGCGAGCAGCCCCGCGAGCAGCCCGCCCACACCGCCCGGTCCCACGATCGTGATCCGCATGGCACCCCGTTTACCCCGCGGAGGCGCGCCGCGGAAGCTTCGTGGGACGTGCACGGCGGGGGCTTGATCGGCTACACCGCTCCCCGTGCTGCCCTGGGAGACGATCGCGGAGACGAAGGCGCCGGACGGGACCACCCTCAGGCTCGACCGCCGCGGCGGCGAGTGGGTGGTCCGCTTCGACGGCAAGGTGCTCATGAGCTCCCGGCAGCACGGGTCGGAGGAGGCCCTCGCCTCCCTCGCGCTCGCGCGCACCGCGCGCCGGCGTCGGGTGCTCATCGGGGGGATGGGGCTCGGCTTCACCGTCCGCGCCGCCCTGGACCGGCTGCCGGTCGACGCCAAGGTGGTGGTGGCGGAGCTCACGCCCGCGCTCGTGGAGTGGAACCGGGGGCCCGTCGCCCCGCTCGCCGGCCGCCCGCTCGACGACCCGCGCGTGCGGGTGCAGCACGGGGACGTGCTCGCACGCATCGCCGAGTCGCGCGGGATCTACGACGCGATCCTGCTCGACGTGGACAACGGCCCCTCGGCCGCCAACGCCGTGCACGCCGGGAACGAGAAGCTCTACGGCAAGAAGGGCATCGCCGCGTGTCGGGACGCGCTCGCGGACGGCGGGGTCCTCGCCGTCTGGGCGATGCAGGACGACCCGACCTACGTCGAGCGGCTGCGGCGCGCCGGGCTGGAGGCGGAGGCGCGGCCAGCCCCCGCCCGCGGCGCGGCGGGCGGGACGCGTCACGTGATCTTTCTCGGGCGCAAGGCGGTCGGCCCCCCGGTGCGCGGCCCGGCGCGTCCGCGCGCGCCCGGCAAGCCCGGGAAGCCCGGCAAGCCCGGGAAGCCCGGGAAGCCGGGGAAGCCGGGGAAGCCGGGGAAGCCCGGCAAGCCCGCCATGCGCGGCCCGCGCCGCCGCTGAGGGGGGCCCACCCGGGCCGTTCTGGCGCGAGCGCTCCGGGACCAAGATGCCGGCCACGGAGGCCGTCATGACCCTGAAGCTGCTCGTCGCCGACGCGTTCCCGAAGGAGCGGCTCGCCGATCTCGCCGCGCTCGGGCTCGAGGTGAGCCACCGCCCGGACGTCACGCCGAAGGAGCTGCCGGAGGCGGCCGCGGACGCGTCGATCCTGGTCGTGCGCGGGAAGCAGGTGACCGCGGAGGTGTTCGAGCGCGCGGCGGCGCTGTCGCTCGTGGTCCGCGCCGGGGCGGGCGTGAACACCATCGACGTGCCGGCCGCGTCGCGGCGCGGCGTGTACGTCGCGAACTGCCCGGGCCAGAACTCCATCGCCGTCGCCGAGCTGGCGATCGGCCTCGTGCTGGCGCTCGACCGCCGCATCCCCGACAACGTCGCGGCCCTGCGCGAGGGCCGGTGGGAGAAGAAGAAGTTCGGCGAGGCGGAGGGGCTCTTCGGACGGACGCTCGGTGTCGCGGGCGTCGGCGCCATCGGCCGCGAGGTCGTGCGGCGCGCCCAGGCCCTCGGCATGAAGGTCGTCGCCTGGTCGCGCTCGCTCGACGACGCGGGCGCGAAGGCGCTCGGCGTGGAGCGGGCACCCGACCTCGTCGCGCTCGCGCGCGCGTCCGACTACCTCTCGCTCCACCTGCCGCTCTCGAAGGAGACCCGCGGCGTGGTCTCGCGCGCGGTGCTCGAGGCGCTGCGGCCCGGGGCGGCGCTCGTCAACACGGCGCGAGCCGAGGTGGTGGACCAGGACGCGCTGCTCGAGCTCGCGACCGCGGGGCGCCTCCGGGTCGGGACGGACGTGTTCGCGGGCGAGCCGGAGAAGGGCAAGGCGGACTTCGACAGCCCGCTCGGGAAGCTTCCCAACGTGTACGGCACGCACCACATCGGCGCGTCCACCGAGCAGGCGCAGGAGGCGATCGCGCGGGAGACGGTGCGGATCATCGCCACCTTCGTGCGCGCCGGCCAGGTCCCGAGCTGCGTGAACGTGGCGCGTCACACGCCGGCGCGGGCGCGGCTCGTGGTCCGCCACCTCGACAAGGTGGGCGTGCTCGCGAACGTCCTCGGCGCCATCCGCGAGGCGGGCATCAACGTGCAGGAGGTCCGGAACACCGTCTTCGAGGAGGCGCGCGCCGCGAGCTGCGCGATCGACCTCGACGAGCGTCCGCCGGCCGAGCTGGTGGAGCGGATCCGATCGCGCCGGGACGAGGTGCTGTTCGTCGGCGCGTTCGACGTCTGAGCCCGCGGCGCCACGCGGACGGGCGCGCCGCCGGGGGCACGGACGCGGAGCGACGGCGTCGCTGGCGCCCCGGACCCCGGGCCGTTCGTCGGCGCGCGCCATCCCGGAGGTCCGCCAACGACCGGAGCCGTGTCATGACGCGCCACGGGCGCCCTCGTGACGCGTCACGCGCCGCCGGCGCCCGCGCCGCCCTCGACCCCGCTCCGACGCCCTCGCCTGCGCCCCGCGATTGGGTGCGCACGTTGGCCCAGCCGCCACCACCCTGGGTGATATCACCCACTCCGCGTAGGGGAGGCGGGGCGTAAGTGGGCGTATCCCCACCGGGGAGCGTCCCACGAACAACGGGCATCGTCGATGCACACGGCGGCCCCGATTCCTCGACCGCGCGACGTAGGGGGGCTGCCTCATCTCGAGGCGCAGGCCCGGAGGCGGTCGTGTCACCTGGAGCCGCCCATGCGCCGTCTCGCCGCCGTCGCCGTCGCCCTGCTCGCCGCCGCCTGCGGCGAGCGGCGACCGTCGTCCCCGCCCGCCGTGGTGGCCCGCCTCGACTTCGCCCTCGTGGCCTCCGCCGACCTCGTGCCGGGCGCGCCGATCGGCGCGGAGACGCGCCAGGTCGCGGTCGCCGCCGGGCGCTCGAGCTGGCTCGTGGCCTGGTCGCGCCCGGGCCTCCTCGGCGAGGACCTCGTCGGCCTGCGCGTCTCGTTCGCGGGTGAGCCGCTCGACGCCGAGCCCTTCCTCGTGTCGGCCGCGCCCGGCGACGAGCAGTCGCCGGCCGTCGCGTTCGACGGCACCCAGTGGCTCGTCGTCTGGCAGGACCACCGCGTGGGCCCGCTCATGAACATCTATGCGGCGCGGGTCGCGGAGGACGGGACGGTGCGCGAACCCGCCGGGATCCCGGTGTGCACCCAGGACGATCATCAGCGGTCCCCCTCCGTCGCGGCGGCGGGCGACGGCTTCGTCGTCGTGTGGGAGGACCGCCGCGCCATCACCGAGTGGGACGTGTACGGCGCGCGCGTGGCGGCGGACGGCACGGTCCTCGATCCGGCCGGCTTCGTCGTCTCGGCCGCGGCGGGGCACGAGCACTCGCCGTCCATCGCGGCAGGCGGTGGGGTGGCCCTCGCCGCGTGGCAGGACGGCAGCTCGCACATCCGCGCCGCTCGCATCGCGCCCACGGGCGTGGTCCTCGATGCCGCGGGGTTTCCGGTCGTGGGCGGCGCCGGGGCGCAGTCGGTCCCGGCCGTGTCGTTCGACGGCGGCGCGTTCACGGTCGCCTGGCAGGACCAGCTCCCGGGCGCGGAGCCGGACGTCCGCGCCGCGCGCGTGACGCCCGCGGGCGAGGTGCTCGACGTGGACGGGCTGCGCATCGCGGCCGGACCGCTCGGCGAGCGGTTCCCCGCGGCGGCCTTCGACGGCCGCCACACGGTCGTGGCGTGGGCCGCGGGCACGACGGGTGCGGCCGCCGTCGAAGGCACCCGCGTCGACGCGGCGGGCGCGCTCCAGGACGAGCCGCCGTTCGCCGTCGGGGACGGCGCCGCCGGCCGGTCCCTCGCGGTCGCCGCGGACGGCGCCGGGCGCGTGCTCGCCGTCTACGACGCGGTGGATGCGGCCGGGGCGCCGACGCTGCGCGGGCGAGTCCTCACCACCTGGGCCCGGCTCGACGTCGCGCGCGCCGGGCGCGGCGGCGGCGTGATCGCCTCCGCCCCCGAAGGCATCGCGTGCGGCTCGGCGTGCAGCGCGGTGTTCGATGGCGGCGCGTCGGTCACCCTCTCGGCGACGCCGGACGCCGACTCGGTCTTCGGCGGCTGGTCGGGCGCGTGCGCCGGCGCCGGCCCGTGCACCGTGACGATGGACGCCGCCCGTGCGGTCACCGCCACCTTCCTGCCACTCCTCGCGGTCGACGTCACGATCGGCGGCACCGCCCCGGGCTCGGTCACCTCCTCGCCCGAGGGGATCTCCTGCCCGGCCGGCTGCAGCACCCGCTTCCCCGAGGGGACGACCGTGCGGCTCGAGGCGAAGGGCAGCGCCGGCGTCTCCGCCTTCTCGGCCTGGTCCGAGGACTGCGCCGGCAGCGACCCGTGCACGTTCGTGGTGGACGGGCCGAAGCGCGTGACCGCCTCGTTCCTGCCGGCGCGCACGCTCACGCTCGCCTTCTCCGGCGCGGGCCGGGGCACGCTCGCCACGGCGGGCGTCAGCTGCGCGACGGGCGCGACCTGCCCGGTGGACGTGGTGACCGGCACGACCGTGACCGTCGCAGCGACGCCCGACGCGGGCTCGATCCTGAAGACCTGGACGGGCTGCCTCTCGTCGGCGGCCGCGAGCTGCACCGTCGCGATGACGACGGCGCGCACCGTCACGGGCCGGTTCGAGCCCGCCACGCTGCCGCTCACCGTGACGTCCTCCGGCCCGAACGGCGGCGCCGGCACCGTGACCGGGCC
>Ga0184637_10000086_pt1 | contig 59881 bp, 62 predicted proteins | sample PLM3_127_b2_FD_133143 | JGI IMG/M metagenome (GOLD analysis project Ga0184637, IMG submission 133143) | Groundwater sediment microbial communities from an aquifer in East River, Colorado, USA - PLM3_127_b2 | ecosystem: Environmental > Terrestrial > Soil > Riparian zone | place: USA: East River...
CGACTGGCGGCTCGCAGAACCTGCGGCGGAATCTGCGCAAGGCCGACTCCGGCGCGCTGCGGATCGACGAGGAGCAGAGCCCCGCGAACCTGGAGGCCTGGTACGCGATCCACGAGCAGCGCCATCGGGAGATCGGAGCCACCCCGCTCCCCAAGGCCCTCTTCACCGCGGCGCTCGAGCACGCGGTGCCGGCCGGCGTTGCGCGCTTCTTCTTCGTGCGCCTCACGGCCACCGGCGAGCTGGTCGGAGGCGGGCTCTACCTCCACCACGGCGCCGTGATCGATGCGCTGATGCCCTCGATCTCGAGCCAGCACGCGGCGCTCGGGACGGCCTTCCTGCTGGCACTTCATTCGATGCGCTGGGCGCGGGCGCGGGGCATCCGCCACTACAACTGGCAGCCCTCTCCTCCCGACGGCGGCGTCCTGCGTTTCAAGCAGCAGTGGGGAAGCGCCGACCTTCGCTACGCATACCTGACGCGTGTCACCGGAGACGTGTCGCCGATGCTGGCGGCCGGCGCCCTGGCCGTGAAGGCGGGTTACCCGTTCCACTACGTGCTGCCCTTCGACCGGATCGGGCCCGGCGCCGGCGCGGGGCCGAGCTCGAGGGAAGGCGCGTGGCGAGCGGCGAGCAGCGGTGATTCTCTCGATCGATCGGTGGTCGAGCACTACGAGAAGCAGCTCGCGCGCTTCGGTCCCACCGCGCAGGGCATGGACTGGAAGGACGAGGCGTCGCAGGAGCTGCGCTTCCGCGTGCTCTGCGAGGTCTGCGATCTCGGCGGCCTGAGCGTTCACGATCTGGGCTGCGGAGCCGGTCACCTGCACGACTTCCTGCGCCGGCAGGGAGTCGCGGCGGACTACACCGGGAGCGATGCCTCCCCGCGCATGCTCGAGTGCGCCCGCCGCCTGCATCCCGAGGCCCGCTTCGAGCAGCGAGACCTCCGGCAGGGCTCGCCCGCGGAGACCTGGGACGTCGTGCTCTGCTCGGGGCTCTTCAGCGTGAAGCTCGCGCACTCGGACGAAGCGTGGTGGCGCTTCGTTCGGGAGACGCTGCGCCGGATGTTCGAAATGTGCCGCGTGGCGATCGCCTTCAACCTGATGAGCGACCGTGTCGATTGGCGCGCGAGGGACCTCTTCTACGCACGCCCCGGCGCGGTGCTGGACTTCTGCCGCGCGGAGCTCTCGCCCTGGGTGATCCTGCGTCACGACTATCCCCTCCACGAGTACACGGTGTATGTCTATCGCGCGTCCCCCGTCCGTTCCGTTTGAGGCGGCATCCGGACTGAGCCTGACCCTGGTGATGCCGGGCCTCAACGAAGAGGCGAACGTGGGGCGCGCGGGGCGCCGGTCGCGCGCGGCGCTGGAACGTCACGCGGGCGAGTTCGAGATCATCGTCGTCGATGACGGCAGCAGCGACGACACCGGAGCGATCGCGGAGCGACTGGCCACCGAAGACCCGCGCGTGCGAGTGCTGCACAACGAGCGCAATCTCAACTACGGCATCTCCCTCGCGCGCGGGATCCGAGCCGCCCGCTGCGAGTGGATCCTCCACGACGGCATGGACCTGCCGCTCGCGCCCGAGGATCTCCCGCTCTTCGCCGCGCACTTTCGCGACGCCGACGTGATCGTGGTGCGGCGCACCAGCCGCGCGGCGCACAGCCCCTGGCGCAAGCTCACCTCCTGGGTGAACAACGCCCTGCTGCGGCTGCTCTTCGCACCGGGGGCTCGCGACCTCAACTTCGTGCAGTTCTACCGGCGCTCCTGGGTGCAGGGGGTCCGGATCGCGTCGACCAGTCCCGCCTTCGTGACTCCGGAGCTGATCCTGCGAGCCGAGCGGGGCGGGCGCCCCGTGCGCGAGGTGGAGGCCGAGTTCCGCAGACGGGAGGCCGGCCGGGCCCACTTCGGGCGTCCGCGTGACATCGCCTGGACGCTGCGGGACATGCTGCGGCTGCGATGGCTAACCTGGTGGCACGGATGGAGCTGAGCAAGCGCAGCGTTCCGGTGGCGAGGCCGTGCTTCGACGCGGAGGAGGAGCGCCTCCTGGTCGAGGTGCTGCGCTCGCGCTGGGTGACGCAGGGTCCCCGCGTCGAGGAGTTCGAGAGGCGCTTCGCCGAGGCGGTGGGTGCGCGCCATGCGGTCGCGGTGAGCTCCTGCACCACCGGCCTCTTCCTCGGCTTCCACGCCCTCGGCATCGGTCCGGGTGACGAGGTGGTGGTGCCCTCGCTCTCGTTCATCGCCACCGCGAATGCGATCGTGCACGCCGGGGCGACGCCGGTCTTCGCCGACGTGGAGGCCCGCACCTTCAACCTGGATCCCGAAGCCGTGGCGGCGGCCGTCGGCCCGCGCACCCGGGCGATCCTCGTCGTGCACCAGCTCGGGCTGCCCGCCGACCTGGCTCGGATCGAGGAGATCGCGCGGGAGCGCGGCATCGCCGTCGTCGAAGACTCGGCCTGCGCGGTGGGCTCGCGCCTGGCAGGCCGGCCGATCGGCTCGTCCGAGAATCTCGGCTGCTTCAGCTTCCACGCCCGCAAGGTGCTCGTCACGGGCGAGGGAGGCATGCTCGTCACCCGCGACCCCGAGCTGGCCGCCAGGCTGCGGCGGCTTCGACACCAGGGAATGTCGATCTCCGATCTCGACCGCCACCGCGCCGCGCGCCTTCTGATCGAGGAATACCCGGAGATCGGATACAACTTCCGGCTCTCGGACCTCCAGGCCGCGCTCGGTCTCGCGCAGCTCGCGAAGCTCCAGCTGTTCCTGGCCCGCCGGCGCCTGCTCGCGGCCCGCTACCACCAGGCGCTGGCCGACTTCCCCGAGCTGGACGCGCCCTTCGCGCCGGAAGGTGTGGAGCCGAATCACCAGTCGTACATCGTGCGCATCCGCGGCGTCGACGCGGGGCGTCGCAATCGCGTGATCGAGGAGCTCCAGCGCCGCGGCGTCGCGTCGAGGCGCGGCCTGATGGCGAGTCACCTGGAGCCCTGCCATCGCGCCGCGCGCCGCTCCGGTTCCCTGCCCCAGACGGAGCGCGCGGCGGCGCAGACCCTCCTGCTTCCAATCTTCCACGAGCTCACGGAGGCCGACCAGGACTTCGTGATCGCCTCGCTGCGCGAGGCGCTCGACGCGAGCCTGCGGGATCCGGCTGCATGAGATGGATCCTGTGCGGCAAGAACGACGCCGCGATCGCCGCCCTCGAGTTCCTGGTGGAGCAGGGAGACGAGGTCTTCGTGATCGGTGTGCACGGCGACGACGGCCGCGACGGCTGGCAGCGCTCGCTGCGCAAGGCGGCAAAAAGACTAGGCGTGCGCTTCGAGCAGCCCCTGCGGATCCACGCGCCCGAGCTGCTGGAGCGACTCGCCGGCTTCGGGGCGCGCGCCCTCATCTCGATCCAGTACGACCAGATCCTGCACGCCCCCCTCTTCCAGGCGCTGTCCGGTCCCTGCCTGAACCTCCACTTCTCGCTCCTGCCGCGACACCGCGGTGTCTCGCCGATCGCCTGGGCGATCCTCTCCGGCGATCGCGAGGCGGGCGTCACGCTCCACCACATGGCCCTTGCGATCGACGCCGGCGACCTGATCGCGCAGCAGCGCGTTCCCATCGACGCCCAGTCCACGGCGCGCGATCTCTACGACGAGACCTCCCGGGCTGCCGTCCAGCTTTTCTGTGCCTGCTATCCCTTCCCCGATTCCCTGCTCGCGACGCGCCTGCCGCAGGACGCCAGCGCCGCCCTCTATCACCGCGCCGGCGATTTCGATTTCTCCCAGCGCAGGGTCGACTGGAACCTGCCCGCGGCTGAGCTGCAGCGCTGGCTGCGGGCGATGATCTTCCCGCCGCATCAGCACCCGGAGACCCGCCGGGCCGGCCGCAGCCTGGAAGTGACACTCGTGGGTGCCGAGCTCGAGCCGGCCGCCGCGGCTCCGCCCGGCTCCGTGGTGGAGGTCTCGGCGCAGGGCGCGCGCATCGCGTGCGCGGACGCTGCGCTCTGGATCCGCGGCCTCGCCGATCCGGCGCGCCCGGAGCTCGACCCGCAGACGCTCGCGGCCTCGCTGCGGGTCGGCGAGCGACTCGGCTAGCGTCGCGGGCGCGGAGGCATCGGATTGAAGCTCTCGGGCAAGCGCATCCTGGTGACCGGCGCCGCCGGCTTCATCGGCAGCCATCTCGCCGATCGTCTGGCGAGCGACGCTGAGCTCCTGTTGGTCGACGACTTCTCGGTCGGGCTGCGGGAGAACCTGGCGCAGCTCGCGGGTCGCCAGAACGTTCGGATCGTCGAAGCCGACGTGCGCGATTTCGAGGCGATGCGCGGCCTCTGCCGCGGGATCGACGTGATCTTCCACATGGCGATCTCGTGCCTGCGAACCTCGCTGGCGCAGCCGGTGCTCTCCCACGAGATCAACGCGGGCGGGAGCCTCAGCGTCTGCCTCGCCGCGCGCGACTGCTCCGTCTCGCGCCTCGTCTACGTGTCGTCCTCCGAGGTCTATGGCACGGCCAAGCTGGCCCCCATGGCGGAATCCCACCCGCTCGAGCCCACGACCATCTACGGGGCGAGCAAGCTCGCCGGAGAGCTCTACGCACTGGCAGCGATGCGCACCTACGGCACGCCTGCATTGGTCGTGCGGCCCTTCAACACCTATGGGCCCCGCGAGCCCTGGCAGGGCGAGCGGGCCGAGGTGATCCCCCGCTTCATCCTCCAGCTCGAGGCCGGGCGTTCCCCCGTGGTGTATGGCGACGGGACCCAGACCCGCGACTTCACCTTTGTCGACGACACCGTGGCGGGGCTGGTGGCGGCGGCGGAGTGCGACGCATTGCTGGGAGACGTGGTGAACGTGGCCCGCGGCCGGGAGGTCTCGATCCTGCGGATCGCCGAGCTGCTGGCCGGTCTGCTCGGACGCGAGGGGGCCCCCGTCCGCTTCGAGCCGGGACGGCCGGGCGACGTGAAGCGACACTGCGCCGACGTCGAAAAGGCGCGGCGCCTGTTCGGCTGGGCGCCCAGCACGGAACTCGAAGACGGGCTCGCGAAGACCGTCGCCTGGTTCCGGGAGAATCGGATCGCGAGCCGGGTCGCGGCCTTCGCCTCGGAAACGCCGAACTGGTGACGGGCGCCGCTAGCGGGCCCGGATCACGCTGAAGCTGGCGCCGTCGCGTCCGATGCGGTGGACCACGGGCGACGCGGAAAAGCCCTGGTCCGCGCCATAACGTGTCGTTGCCACGAAGAAATCGAAGGGCGCGGGGATCTCTCCCCCGGGCTGAACCCGCGGGACCTCCTGCATCTCGACGCCGGGTGCGAGATAGTGGGCGGCGCAGTCCCGGGCGTAGCCGTCGATCGCGACCAGGATGCGGACCGGGCGCCCGCCGCGCTCGGCGGCTCTCCGGTTCACCCACTCGATCGCCTCCTTGTAGCTCGAGAGCCAGTAGTCGGTCTCGTAGCGACCGCTGGCTCCCGCGAGCCCTCCGACCGCGGCGTTGAAGTACGTCATCTGATAGGGATGCAGCCGCACCAGCGTGGGCAGCGGCAGCACGCAGGCGGCGAGCAGCAGCCCGGCGGCGGCGCGGCGCGGCCAGCCGGACGGCGCCCGGTTGATCAGAGCCGCGGCGCCGAAGCCCGCGAACAAGGCCAGCGCGGGCAGCACGAAGAGCGCGTGTCGCATGCCGTCGTAGACGTTGGGGCGCACCACCAGGGACAGCAGCAGGGGCGCGAAGAGCCAGCTTTCGACGACGGCGAGCCAGCGCGACTCGGCCGTGAGCGGCGCCCGCCGCTGGCGTCTCGCGGCTTCGGCGAGCCCGACCAGCGCCAGCGCCAGCACCAGCGGCGGCGTGGTGATGGCGAGGTACTCGACCAGGTAGTGACGGGGGAGGGTGTCGCTCATCTGCGTCTCGCCCTCGAAGAGGACGGGAAAGCGCGCGGGAAACTCGAAGGCGGTGGTCACCGCCTCCAGCGGATGGCGGAGCGGATCCTGGTGGGCCCAGGGCCAGGGGGCCAGCATGACCGCCCAGGCCAGGACCCAGGCTGCCGCCCCTCGCAGGACCAGCGCGCGGCGATCGACACCCACAAGTGCCGAGAGGCCGGCGGCGAGGGTGAACAGGCCGAGCAGCATCGGCAGTCCGCCTGGGCGTACGGCGAGCGCGGCTCCCAGCGCGAGCCCGCAGACGAACGCGCGGCGCCAGCGCTCGGGCTCGCCCGCGAACCGGAGCAGCGCGTAGACGGCCCATGCGAAGCAGACGGCGAAGGGAACGTCCTTCGAGTTGTTGAAGGCGTGGCCAAAAAAGCCCGGCAGCAGGACGAAAATGAGCGAGGCGAAGATGGCGACCCAGAGGCTGCCCAGCCGGCTCGCGATCCGGACGACGGCCAGCGCGCCGAGGAGCCCGGTGAGGCCGAGCAGCGCGTGGCGGATCTCGTACTTCGACTCGGGTTCGGCGGAGTAGGCGAGCGCCGCCAGCAGCTCGAAGGCGGGCGCGTAGTGACGCACGTCGGGTTCGGCCAGGGCGACGGGGCCGTGGAAGCCCGCGCCAAAATAGGCGAGCACGCTCTCGCCGTAGCGCGCCTGCACGGGCTCGTCCCAGGTGATACCGAAGTCCCGGTAGGTAGCCAGCACGACCGCCAGCCCCGCGACCAGCAGGGCCGCGGTCCAGAGCCGGAGTGGCGCGAGCACGGCCCCTGACACGGGATCAGTCGGCGTACTTCGGCTTGCGCCCCTCGCGCCGGGCGCGGATCGCCTCGTCGAGGTTGTTGGTGGTCAGACGCACCAGCAGCTGGTTGCGCACCTCCAGATCCATCGCGGCGTGGAGGCTCCCGGTTTCGAGATTCGACCACAGCACGCGCCTGGTCATCGCGACCCCGTGCGGGCTGTGTGCGCAGATCTGATCTGCGACCTCGAGCGCGGCGCCCGGGAGCTGCGCGTCGGGCACCACGCGCGAGACGAGTCCGATCCGCTCGGCCTCGTGCGCGTCGACCTCGCGGCCGGTCAGGATCAGCTCGAAGGCATGCGCGGCGCCGATCATGCGCGGCAGGATCCAGGAGACACCCAGCTCGGTGCCGGTGAGCCCGTTCTTGATGCCGGCGCCACAGAAGGTTGCCGACTCGGCGCCCAGGCGGATGTCGCAGGCGGCAGCCAGGCAGAGGCCGCCGCCGTAGCAGGGACCGTTGATCGCGCCGATGATCGGCTGCGGGATGTTGCGCATGGCGGGAACCAGGTCGGCGAACACCGCCATCGCGCGCGTCGCGATCCGCGACATCGGGAGCCCGGCAATGCCAGGCGGGACGCCGTGGTCCTCCAGGTCGAGGCCGGAGCAGAAGCCGCGGCCCGCGCCGGTCAGCACCACCGCCCAGGTGTCGTTGTCGGCGCCGACCTCGAGGATCGCGTCGTGGAGCGGCACCACGGTGTCGAAGGAGAGCGCGTTCAGGCGCTCGGGTCGGTTCAGCGTGATCACGCTCACATGGGAGCGAGGCTTCGAGATCTCGACGTAGGACATCCCGAAAGCATAGCCGCGCGCGCTCGCCGGGGACGACCGCGGCGGTCGGGGCGCTGTGCTAGGCGCTGGCGCGGCGGCGGTGAGCAGCGAGCACGACCAGTCCGAGCGCGACCAGCGCGCCGGTGGCGGGCTCGGGAACCACCACCACGAAGTTGCTGGTGAAGGACGCCGAGTCGCCCGGCGTGAGGATGAAGTCGAGGCGGATCCCGATGTTCCCCGCTACGGCCGGGCTGGGCAGGCTCGGGATCGGGGTGCCGAAGGCGGTGCTCGGGATGTTGCCGCTGAGGAACGCGCCACCGGCGGAGAAGGACTGGGGGTCGGCGTAGAGCGTGCGCGCCGGATCCGACACTCCGTCGATCAGCCCCTGGTAGAAGGCGCTCCCGGTCGCCGTCGAGACGGTGGCGTCATCACCGGTGTTGTCCGTCATGCCACCCTGGACCGAGCCGCCAGTCAGGGTGGAAGGGCCGATCGGGCCGGTGGGCAGCGTGAAGACCATGGTGAACTGAACCGAGCTGATCAGGTTGAGGTTCGTGACCGCGGTGACCCCCGTGATGACGGGGTCGTTGTCGAAGGTCATGTTCCAGTTGTCGAGCTTCAGGTCACCCACGGTCAGGCCGCCGACGGGAGAGGTGCAAACGAAGGTATCGCCCGGTCCGGCGGCACAGCCGAGATCGGTCTCGTCGTAGCTGCTGTCGTAGACGCCGCCGATGAAGATTCCCAGCTCGACGGGACTCACCGGGGCGGCACTCGCGCTGGCTGCGAACAGCAGGCCCGAAATGCAGCACGTCAAGGCAAGGATTCCGCGCCGCATGATCCCCTCCGCGGTTCAGGCTCGTAGCTTATCAGCAAGTCCCGTGCCGATTTCCTCAATAGTACGAAAGGCTCATCTTTCGCTTAGTTGGCCGAACTGTTTCAGGTCGACAGGGCTGACCGAAGGAACGACTCTGCCGCTATTGGGAAAACTCGTTCCACTCGGTCCCGCTTGCCGCGAAGGGCCCATTGATTCAGACGCTCGAGTGTCCGAATCGTATGGAGTGGTGATGTCGGTAGAAATCCGGCCGGCCGCCGTCGGGGGCCTGTTCTATCCCGGTTCGTCGGTCGAGCTGGCGGCAGAGGTGCGTACCCTGCTCGCGGCCGTTCCGGCGCGAGCCGAAGCGCCCGGCCTGCTGAAGGCGTTGATCGTCCCGCACGCCGGCTACCGCTACTCCGGGCCGGTCGCGGCGAGCGCCTATTCGCTGTTGCGGCGACGGCGGGACGCGATCCAGCGCGTGGTGTTGCTGGGTCCCGTGCACCGGGTTGCCATTCGGGGACTCGCCCTGCCCGCTGCGCAGGCGTTCGCAACACCGCTCGGCAGGGTGCCGGTCGACCGCGACGCCGTGAGCCGACTCCTCGCCCTGCGCCAGCTGAGTGTGAACGCCGACGCGCACGCGGAGGAACACTCTCTCGAGGTGCAGCTGCCTTTCCTCCAGCAGGTGCTCGGCGAGTTCACGCTGGTGCCGCTGGCCGTCGGCGACGCCGCGCCGGAAGCGGTCGCCGAAGCGATCGAGGTGGTCTGGGGCGGTCCGGAAACCCTGATCGTCGTGAGCTCCGATCTCTCGCACTACCTGCCCTACGAGCATGCACGCCGCATCGACGCCGAGACCTGCGCGACGATCGGGCGCCTCGCGCGAAGCGTGAACTACGAAGAGGCCTGTGGCGGCACGCCGATCAACGGGCTGATGCTGGCGGCGCGCCGCCATCAGCTCATGCCGGCGCTGCTCGACCTGCGCAATTCCGGCGACACCGCCGGCGCCCGCGATCGAGTGGTGGGCTATGCGGCGTTCGCCTTCCGCGAGGAGGCCGCGCATGTCCGCTGAGCGCGGCCTCACCCTGCTCGCGATCGCGCGCGGCGCGATCGCCGTTTCCCTGGGCGAAGCCGGGCCGGACCAGGGGCCCGCCGCCGGCTGGCTCGAGGAGCCGGGCGCGAGCTTCGTGACGCTCCGGCAAGGCAGCGAGCTGCGCGGCTGCGTCGGGAGCCTGTTCGCCGAACGCTCCCTGCGCGCGGACGTCGAGCGCAATGCCCTGGCGGCGGCCTTCCGCGACCCGCGGTTTGCGCCGCTATCGCGTCGCGATTACCCGGAGATCGAGGTCGAGGTGTCGTTGCTGTCGCCGCTGGAGCCGATCGCGTTCGAGAGCGAGTCTCATGCGCTCGAACTGCTGCGCCCCGGTGTGGACGGCGTGCTGCTCGAGTACGGCGGACAGCGCGGCACCTTCCTGCCCCAGGTCTGGGAGCAGCTGCCGGAATCGGCTGACTTTCTCGCGAACCTGAAGCGGAAGGCAGGCCTGCCGTTTGGTTTCTGGGCCTCGGAGCTGAAGCTCTCGCGCTACAGCGTCCACAAGTGGCGCGAATCCGACGCGAAGCGCGTCACACATTGAGAGAACATGAGCCCCAGCCAATATCCCGCGCGTTGGTGGCACCGTCAGGGCGACGGACGCATTCAGTGCGACCTGTGTCCACGGGACTGCACCCTGCACGACGGCCAGCGCGGTGCCTGCTTCGTGCGTCAAAATGTCGGCGGCGAGATGGTTCTCACCACCTATGGCCGCTCCTCCGGCTTCTGCATCGACCCGATCGAGAAGAAGCCGCTCAATCACTTCTACCCCGGCTCGAGCGTGCTGTCGTTCGGCACCGCCGGGTGCAACCTGGCCTGCAAATTCTGCCAGAACTGGGACATCAGCAAGTCGAGGGACATGGACCGGCTGATGGACCAGGCGGGGCCGGACGAGATTGCGCGCGCCGCCCAGGCCGCCGGCTGCAAGAGCGTCGCCTTCACCTACAACGATCCGGTGATCTTCGCCGAGTATGCTCTCGACACGGCGGATGCCTGTCACGCACTCGGCATCCAGACCGTGGCGGTCACCGCGGGCTTCATGCATGCCGCAGCCCGGCGCGAGTTCTACGCCAAGATCGACGCCGCCAATGTCGACCTCAAGGCCTTCACGGAGTCCTTCTACTTCAAGCTCGCCAGCGCGCACCTCGAGCCCGTGCTGGATACGCTCCGCTACATCCGGCACGAGACCGACACCTGGCTGGAGATCACGACCCTGCTGATCCCCGGCAAGAACGACTCGGACGAGGAGCTCTCGGCGATGACCGGGTGGATCGCTCGCGAGCTCGGCCCGGACGTGCCGCTGCACTTCAGCGCCTTCCATCCCGACTACAAGTTGACCGACGTTCCGGCCACCCCTCCGAGCACGCTGACGCGGGCCCGCGAGATCGGGCTGCGCGCAGGTCTTCGCTACGTCTACACCGGCAACGTGCACGATGCCCAGGGCGGCACCACGCACTGTCCATCCTGCCGCGCGCCGCTGATCGTGCGCGATTGGTACCGGATCGACGATCATCGCGTGACGGCGGACGGCCGCTGCCCGGACTGCGCCACGAGGGTCGCCGGGCGCTTCGACCGTTTCACGCTCGCGCAGCAGTTCGGGCGCCGCCGCGTGCCGATCGCGCTGCGAGCGCAGCCGTGAGGACGACGAGCGCGGCGAGCAGGCTCTGCCCGGCCCGGCCGAGCGCGGGCACCGTCGGGACGATCTTGAAGATCTCGCCGCCCATGTCGACGATGTAGAGCTCCCCCGACGCGTCCTCGCCGATCGCCGTGGGCACGTTGATCTGGAGGCCGCCGCCCGGGGCGAGCTGGGCCGTGTGATCGGTGAACCCCGTGAGGGTCGCGCCGTCGTAGCGGAACGACCAGATCTTCGCCGAGCAGTAGTCTGCGAAGAAGTACCTGCCCTGGAGCCCCAGGATCGCGGTCCCGCGATACACGGCCCCGCCCGAAATCGAGCCCGAGCACCCGCCTCCGGCGTGAGCGTAGTAGTGGATCGGAGCCGTCAGGCCGCCGGGATCGCAGCTGGTGGGAGGATTGAAACAGAGGTTTCCTTCCATCAGCCGCCAGCCGTAGTTCTCACCGCCGCCGCTCGCCGCCGGCTGGAAGTCCACCTCCTCGCGCGAGAACTGGCCGACGTCGCCGATGTAGAGGTCGCCCGTCAGCCGATCGAAGCTGAAGCGGAAGGGGTTGCGGAAGCCCTTGGCCCAGATTTCGTCGAGCGGATTGCCGGCGCCGACGAACGGGTTCGTGGCGGGGATGGCGTAGGGCGTGCCCCCATCCACGTCGAGGCGGAGCAGCTTGCCGTGCAGGTCGCCGTCGTTCTGGGCCTTGTTGCTCGGGTCCGCCGACTGTCCGTCGCCGAACCCGACGTAGAGGTAGCCGTCGGGGCCGAAGGCGATCGTGCCGCCCTGGTGGTCGACGATCGCCGAGATCTGGATCACCGTGAGCGCGCTGCCGGCATTGGCGACATCCGGGTCGCCCGACACCTGGTAGCGCGCAACCGTGGGCAGCAGCGCGTTGTCCACGTACTGCACGTAGAAGTATCCGTTGCTCTGATATTGGGGATGAAACGCCAGCCCCAGCAATCCGAAATTCATGTTGTTGGTGACGAGGGAGCCGATGTCGAGGAACGGGGTGGAGAGGAGGGACCCGTTCTTCAGGATCTTGATCCTCCCGGTGTTGAACTCGACGATGAAGAGCCGCGAGCCGTCGCCGGGGGGCGCAGTCACGAAGACGGGTCCCGAGAGACCCTGCGCCACGCGGACCGTCGCCAGGTTCGCGGCGGCGGGTGTGGCAGCCGCCAGGGCGGCGAGCAGCAGCCAGGGGATCGCGCGCTTCATGGCCACCAGCGTCTCGCGACGCGAGGGCGCCGTCAAGGAAATACTGTCCCCACCCCGCTCACCGTGACGGGGACGCCCGAGAGGGCGGCTGCGCCAGAAACCGGATCGATGCGCGTCTCGTCGGTCACGTCGTTGACGCTGGCGCCGGGATGCGCGGCGGCGACGCCGAGCCGGGTACCGGGGCGGCCGTGGCCCCAGCCATGGGGCAGCGAAACCACGCCGGGCATGATCTCGTCGCTGATCTCGATCGGCACCTCGATCTCGCCCGCGCGTGACTTGAGCACCACGCGCGCTCCCTCCGCGAGACCGCGGTGCGCCGCGTCCTCGGGATGGATCAACAGCACGCAACGGTGTCGCCCCGAGACGAGCCGCTCGCTGTTGTGCATCCAGGAGTTGTTGCTGCGCAGGGTGCGGCGCGAGATCAGCACCAGCCCGTCCGGCCCGGGCCGCACGGGCTCCGCCAGCCGCTTCGCGAGCCGCGGCAGGTCGCGGCGCACCAGCTCCGGGACCAGCGGGATCTTCGTGCGCCCGCGCAGGATCCCCGGCAGGCGCGGCTCGAGCGCGCCGAGGTCGATCCCGTGCGGGGCAGCCTCCAGCTGCGAGAGCCGCAGCTTGTGCGGCCCGAAACGCAGCATCAGGGCGAGCAGGCCGCTCGGTCTGATTCGGCGCGCGAGCCACGCCTTGGCGCGCGCCGCCAGGGCTCCGCGTCCGCCGCGCGCGCGCGCGAGCCGCTCGGTCAGCCCCACCAGGATCTCCCAGTCATGCAGGCTCCCCGGCGGCTTCTCCAGCACCGCCGGCGAGAAATGCGCGGTGTTGCGGATCGCGACGCCGTGGAAGATCACCGGATAGTGCTCGTGCTCGAGCCCGAAGGTCGGCGGGAGGATCAGGTCCGCGTGGCGCGTCGTCTCGTTCAGGTAGACGTCGATCGAGACCATGAACTCGAGCTTCGGGTAGGCGCGGTCGAGGCGCGCCCCGTTCGGAAGTGAGAGAACCGGGTTCCCGGCGTGCGTCAGCAGCGCGCGGATCTGGCCGGCCCCGGGCGTCTCGATCTCCTCGGCGAAGCACGCCACCGGGAGCTCCCCGTTGAACTCGGGCAGGTTCGAGACGCGGCTGCGCCAGCGGTCGAAGTGCCCGGCCTGTCCGAGCAGGGCCGCGACGCGCGGCAGATCCGCCGCCGGCGTGGTGAACATGGCGCCGCCGGGGCGGTCGAGGTTGCCGGTCGCGATGTTGAGCACGTCCACCAGCCAGTTGGTGGTGGTGCCGAACTCCTGCACGCAGGTGCCCATGCGCCCATAGCAGACGGCCGAGGGCGCCGCGGCGAAATCGCGCGCCAGGCGTGCGATCGCCTCGGCCGGGATCCCGACCTGCGGCGCCACACGCTCCGGCGTGTAGGGCGCGAGCAGCGCCGGGATCTCCTCCAGCCCCTCCACCAGGGCGAGCAGCCGGCCGGGCTTCGCGAGGCCTTCGCGGAAGAGCACGTTCAGGAGCGAGGCGACCAGCAGTGCATCCGTCCCCGGCCGGATGAAGAGGTGCGTGTCGGCCAGCTCGGCCGTCTCGGTGCGCCGCGGGTCCACCACCACGATCCGCCCGCCGCGCTCCCGGATCGCGCGCAGGCGCGTCACCACGTCGGGCGCCGTCATCACGCTCCCGTTCGACACGGCAGGATTGGCTCCCAGCGCGAGCAAGAAATCGGTCCTGTCGAGGTCGGGGATGGGCAGCACCGCCTGGTTGCCATACAGCGTCGCGGCCATCAGCGTGCGCGGCAGCGTGTCCACCGGGCTCGCCGAGTAGACGTTGCGCGTGCCGAGCTGGTCCTTCAGGAGCGAAAAAAACAGGACGGCCGAGTAGCTATGACTCGTCGGGTTGCCGCGATAGACGGCCACCGCGTCACGACCGTGGCGCTGCTGGATCTCGACGAGGCGGCCCGCCGTCAGGTCGAGCGCCTCGTCCCAGCCGATCTCCTCCCAGCGGTCCGAGCCGTCCCGGCGCCGCCGCAGCGGCCGCCGGATCCGCTCCGGATCGTTCTGCACGTCCGCCAGCGCGACGCCCTTGGGACACAGGTACCCGCGGCTGAAGGGATCTTCCGCATCTCCACGAATTTTGTGCACGCGCTTGCCGTCGTGCTCGACCGCGATTCCGCAGATCGCCTCGCAGAGCATGCAGACGGCGTAATCCGTGCGCGTGGTCATGGGATCCTCCGGCGCGGCACCTGGCAGTCTCGCTCTTCGGGAGCGAGCCCGGCAAGGGCCACTTCCGGCGCGCGGGAGGGTGCCACCTCAGAGCTTCGCGATCGCGGCCACCGCAGCGGTAGCAGCCACCTGGGTGGCGGTCCGCATGTCGCGGCCGAGCCGCGCCAGCTTTGGAAGGCGCCAGGGACGGGTCGACACGAAGCGGGCGATCGCGGGCAGGTTGGGCCCGCCGTCGGGCCGCGCCAGGCCGAACACGGCCGAGTCGATCGCGGGATCGCCGGCGCGGTCGCTGATCGCGCGAAACACCGACCAGGGACACCCGCGCCGCTCGCAAACGGCAGCCACGGCAGAAGTCTCCATGTCGATCGCGATCACACCGCGTTTTTCGAGGCGCAAGAACTCGTCTCGATCCTCGAGCAGGCCGTCCGAGGTCGCCAGCGTCCCCCGGGGCGTGGCTTCGCCGAGCCGGACGGGCTGGTGCTGCGCGCCGGTCGAGAGGCCGATCACGAGCTCCGGCACCACCAGGTCGCCGATGCCGACGCTGGCTCCGATCCCGCCCGCGATTCCGACCACCACCAGATGGTCGATCGCGCCGGAATCGAGCACGCGCTCGGCCGCGCGCGCAGCTGCCACGGTTCCCATCTGCGTGATCACCGCCACGATCTCCACCCGCCCGACGGCGCCCGAGTACAAGGCATCCGCGCCGCGCCCCACTTTACGGAGGGAGAGGGGACGCACGAGCGGGCGCAGCTCGTGCCGCATCGGCGCGAGCACCGCAATTCGAGGGACACCAGCGGAGCGGGCCATCGCGCCATTCTACCCGTGCCACAAGCCGGCGAAGCGGGCCACTTACAAACTGGAGGTCGTGCCGGGCGCCATCCGCCCGCGCCGATGCCGGTGGCTCCGAATGACTGGTATGCGCGTCCTTGCCGCGTCCGTTCTGGCTCTGTCGAGCGCGACGCCCGCCGCGGCGGGGCCCCTGGCTCCGATCCCGCTGAGCGGCCTTTCGGCCAGCATCGTGGATTTCGCACAGATTCCCGCGAGCGCGACGCTGCGGCCGCTGGCCCGCATCAATCTGCTCGGCCACGCCGGGGACGGCTCGGGGCGGCTCTTCGTGAACGACATGCGCGGGAAGCTGTGGGTGATCGAGGCAGGGGTCGTGCAGCCGCAGCCGTTCCTCGATATGGCCACGGCGCTCGGAAGCGCCTTCGACACCCTGGGCAGCCAGGTGGGCTTCTCGACCTTCGCCTTCCACCCCGACTTCGCGCTGCCGGGCAGCGCGGGCTACGGGAAGCTCTACACCTCGCACAGCGAGACGCCCGCTTCGGGCACGGCCGATTTCTCGACTTCCCTCCCCGGCGTGACTCACCATAGTGTCGTCGCGGAGTGGAGCCTCGATCCGAACGATCCGACCCGGATCGATCCTGCTTCGAAGCGCGAGTTGCTGCGCGTCGCCGCGCCGACCCGAGACCATCCGATCGGGCAGATCGGCTTCGATCCGAACGCCGCGACCGGGTCGAGCGAGCATGGGCTGCTCTACGTCGCCGTCGGCGACGGCGGGCCGTTCGGCGGGGCGGTCGATCCCGCGCGCACCGCCCAGGACCTCGGGAACCCCCACGGCTCGCTCCTGCGCATCGACCCGCTCGGCACCAGCACGCCGGAGCACCCGACCAACGGGGCCTACGGAATCCCGGAGGACAACCCCTTCGCGGGCAACACCGACGGGAGTCTCGAGGAGATCTACGCCTACGGCTTCCGCAATCCGCACCGCTTCAGCTGGGACACGGGCGGCGACCACGAGCTGCTGCTCTCGGACATCGGGCAGAACAACATCGAGGAGATCAACCTGATCGAGGCCGGCGGCAACTACGGCTGGAGCGAGCGGGAAGGCACCTTCGCGTTCGACCACGCCAACCCGGCGATCCTGCTCCCACTGCCCGCCGACGACGCCACGCTCGGCTACACGTACCCGGTCGCCCAGTACGATCACGACGAAGGCGCCGCCGTGGTGGGCGGCTTCGTCTATCGCGGCACCCTGCTTCCGGAGCTCCAGGGCAAGTACATCTTCGGCGACCTCGCGAACGGACGCGTCTTCGTGGTGGACGTGGATGCGCTCGTGCAGGGGAGCCAGGCGCAGGTCGAGGAGCTCACGTTGCTGCGCAACGGGGCACCGACCAGCCTGCTCGCGCTGCTCGGAAACGACTTCCGCGCCGACCTGCGCTTCGGGCTCGACGAGTCCGGCGAGATCTACCTGCTCACCAAGCGCGACGGGATGGTGCGCATGCTCGTCCCCGAGCCGGGCAGCGCGCCGCTCCTGCTCGTGGGCCTGGCCGCGCTGGCCACCGCCCGGCGTCGCCACGGGGTGCGGTGACGAAAACCGGCCGCGCGAGACGCTGCGCCAGAGGTTGCCCCCGCTCACGGGCTATTCAGGAGTAGAGGGCGTCCGCGCCCGGCCCGGTCCTGCGCAGGGAGAGCGGGCGCACCAGCGGGCGCAGCTCGTGTCGCATCGGCGCGAGCTCGCCGACGCGGCGGGCACCGGCGGAGCGGGTCATCGCGCCATTCTACCTTCGCCGGCCGACAGGAGGAGGTAGCGCGCGAAGAGCGTCGCGGCCTCGGCCGCCAGACGCTGGCCAAAGAGCTCCCGGCTCGCGTTGTAGCCGAGGCCCTCGGCTGCGTTGACGACGACATAGGCCGCCAGGTCGAGATCCCGGACGCGGAGCCGGTCTTGGTACGACTCGAGCAGCGATCGCACGAAGCCGACGACGTGTCCCTTCGCCTCGGCGATCCGTCGGCGCAGCGCGGCATTCGGGACGCACTCGAGAACGCGGAGGAGCTCGGGGCCGTGTGGCTCGCTCCGGATCGCGACCAAAAAAAGCTCGCCGAGCACCGACTCGAGGGATCGGCGCGGATCCGGCTGGAAGCCGGTGATGGCGGAGCGCAGGGCATCGATCCGGCTGCGGATCAGCGCGTCGAAGAGCTCGTCCTTGTCTCGGAAGTACTGATAGATCGAGCCGACGCTCACACCGGCCCTCTCGGCGATCCGGTTGGTGGTGGCGCGCGCGTAGCCGTCGCGCAGCAGAACCTGAGCCGCCGCTTCCAGCAGGGCATCAATGGTCTCGCGGGAGCGCTCCTGCTTCGCCTTGCGCCTCGCGGGCTTGGGCGCTCTTCGCCGCACCGTGGGGGACCTCCGGAAACGCGAGCAGCAAAATCATGAGCGATCCCTCATCTTAGCGGCAACCTCCGGAGGTGAGCCATGGAGCGGAAGTACGCCTATCCCAACCGGGTCCGGAATCCGCTGCGCGTCCTGCTCGCGGCCTGGCGCGTTTCCCGCGATCTCGCCAACACGGCGGAGGCCGGCATCCTCGAAATTGCCTTCGCGCGCTCCCGGCTCGCGCGGCGCTTCGCGCGTTGGGACGCCGTGGTCGCCGACATCGCCCGGCACCCCCAGGTGCGCGAGGCGATGCAGGGGCGACGGCGCCTGGGCTGGATCGACCTCGCGGAGTTGCGCCTGCTGGCGCCCGGGACGCTCGGCCGGACCTTCGCCGATCACTGCACCGCGAAGGGCTTGAACCCGAACCTGATCGAGCCGTTTCCCGGCGATGACGATGCGACCTGGTTCCTCGGCCATGTCTACGAGACGCACGACCTCTGGCACGTGCTCACGGGCTTCGGCAACGACGAGCTCGGGGAGTTCTCGATCGCCGGCGTCTACGCCGCTCAGACGGGCGCGCCGTTCGTCGCCTTCCTGCTCGCCTTCGCCTTCTTGAACACCGTCTTCGTGAAGCCGCAGGATCTCCGACTCCGGCTCGAGGCGCTGACGGCGGGCTGGAACACCGGCAAGGCGGCCCGGCCGCTGGTGGGTCTCGACTGGAAGGGTCTATGGCCGGCGCCGATCGCGGAGGTTCGCCGTCAGCTCGGCCTGCCGAGCCAGCCGCAGCCGGTCGGCGAAGGGATCCTCGCCGCCGCCTGAGTGGTCCGCCGCGCCATCCGGCCAAGCGATGCATCCAGACTTCCGTCGTCGTGATGCGAACCGTCACGTGTCTTTCCCGTGTCAGATCTGTGCCATCTCCGGCAATTCGGAGACAGCGCACGTCGATCTCCTTGAGCGGGTCGGAGCTCCGTCTCGACGCGGTGGAATGCACACACTTCCTGCGCGTGCTCGAATGCGATCACGGGAGCCGGCAACGCCGCCTTGGCTATGTTCAGCGCTCGCGAGAGCGCGTGCCTGAAACCGCAGCGAGTCGCGCAACGACACTCGCAAGAGGAAGAGGGGTACCCCATGCAGAGAGCTACGAAGGTCTTCGCCGGTATTTTGATCGCGCTCTCCTGGGCCGCCGGCCCGGCCGCGGCGCAGTCGAAGCCTAACATCGTCTTCATCATGGGCGACGACATCGGCTGGTTCAACATCGGCGCCTATCACCAGGGCATGATGGCCGGGCGGACGCCGCACCTCGACCAGCTCGCGGCCGAGGGGATGCGTTTCACCGATTACTACGCCGAGGCGAGCTGCACGGCGGGCCGGGCGAACTTCATCACCGGCGAGCTTCCGATCCGCACCGGCATGACGACCGTGGGACAGGCCGGCGCGCCGCAGGGCATGCCGGACCAGGCGCCGACCATCGCGACGGCGCTCAAGGCGGCGGGCTACGCGACCGGCCAGTTCGGCAAGAACCACCTGGGCGACCTCAACAAGTTCCTGCCCTGCCTGCACGGCTTCGACGAGTTCTTCGGATACCTCTATCACCTCGACGCGATGGAAGACCCGTCGCATCCGAACTACCCGCAGAATCTCTTGAACCAGGTCGGCCCGCGCAACATGCTGACGTGTCAGGCGACCGCCAAAGACGACGGCACCGTGCAGCCGCGCTGGGGCAAGGTCGGCAAGCAGACCATCAAGGACGAGGGGACGCTCTATCCGGAGCGCATGAAGACGGTGGACGACGAGATTCTCGCCAGGGCGCTCGCGTTCGTCGAGAAGTCGAAGCGGGAGGGCAAGTCGTTCTTCCTCTGGCTCAACCCCACGCGCATGCACGTCGTCACGCACCTTTCGGAGAAGTACGAGAAGCTGCGCACGGCCGAGAACGGCTGGTCTGAGGAAGAAGCGGGCATGGCGCAGCTCGACGACATCGTCGGCGCGGTGATGAAGAAGCTGAAGGACGAGGGCCTCGACGGCAACACCATCGTCGCGTTCAGCACGGACAACGGTACGGAGAACTTCACCTGGCCCGACGGCGGCCAGACCCCGTTCGCAGGCGGCAAGGGCACCGTGATGGAGGGCGGCTTCCGCTCGCCCGCGATCATCCGCTGGCCGGGCAAGGTGCCCGCCGGCAAGGTCGAGAACGGGATATTCTCGGGGCTCGACTGGTTCCCGACCTTCGTATCCGCGGCGGGCAATCCCAACATCGTCGAGGAGCTCAAGGATGGGAAGTCGCTAGGAGGCACGACCTACAAAGTCCACCTCGACGGCTATGACCAGACGGCCCTGCTCACTGGCAAGGGGCCGTCGAAGCGGCACGAGATCTTCTACTTCGCCGAGTCGACGCTCGGCGCCGTGCGAATCGACGATTACAAGTATCGCTTCATCGATCAGCCGCAGGGCTGGCTGGGCGGGACGGTCAAGGTCGACTGGCCGATCCTCGTCAACCTTAGGCTCGATCCCTTCGAGCGAACGGGTCTGGCCGGATCGCTGAACTTCTACAATTGGTTCGCCTATCAGTTCTGGCGCTTTGCGTTCGTGAAACAGGAAGTCGCCAAGTACGCCCAGACCTTCATCGATTACCCGCCGATGCAGAAGGGCGCGAGCTTCAACCTGGAGGAGCTGAAGGCGGAGCTCGAGAAGAAGATGGAGATGATGCAGAAACAGCGCGGCCAATGAGGGGAGACCGTCGTCGCAACGTTCCTTCCCAGGGGTAGAATCCCCGCGTGAAGCGACGGCTCCTGATCCTCGCGAATGCCAGCGAAAAGGCGGCCATCCTGGGAGATCTCGGCGCGCTGGCGGAGCGGGTCGCGAGGCAGGCCCCCGAGATCGATGTCCTCGTGGTCGGCCGGCATCGACGGGACCAGTGGAAGCTGTTGCCGCGCGCCTTCCGACCGGCGCTCACCGTCGCGTGGGGCAGACTGCGCGAGCGCCGCTTCTTCCCCGGCGAGATCCTGCATTGCTCGCGCATCCCCAAACACATCGAGCTAGCGAGGCTTCGCGCCGCCGGCGTGCCGGTCCCCGATTGGGTCGTCATCACGCCGGGCACCACGCTCGATCCCGCGGCCTGGGGGCCCTATGTCGTGGTCAAGCCGACCGGCGGCTCGAAGGGTGAAGAGGTCCGGATCCGCAGGACCGGGCGTGTCCGATACGAGCCTCCCGAGTCCTTCCCGACGGGGCATCCGATCCGGAAGGGTCCTTTGCTGGCTCAACGCTTCGTCTATACCGGACCCTGGGCTGTCTCCTATCGCGTCACCACTTTTTTCGGCCGGGCGCTCTTTTGCTGGCGGGTGGAGCAATCACACCAGAAGCGGCGGCTCGAGAGCCGGTTCGCATTCGGAGACTCCGCCGGAGCCGGTGGCATCCAGATCATCGCGCCTTCGAAGACGTCGACCTATACACTCGTCGACGACGAGGACGTGATCGGATTGGCCGAGCGTGCGCATCGCCTCGCCTTTCCGGACTACCCCTATCTGGGCATCGACGTCCTGCGCGACGCAGAAACCGGCGCCGTCTCGGTGATCGAGGCCAATTCAGGCGGGGCGGTCTGGCACCTGTCGTCGGGGCTGGGCACCAGCATCCAGCAATTGCACGGAATCGACTTCTATCGCCAGTTCGGCGCTCTCGACCGGGCGGCGGAGCGCCTGATCGAGGTCACCCGTGAGCGGGCGAGAGTGGCGCCCATCGGCCGGGCACTCCACCCCTTCCACGGTCATTGATCGGGATTGGCTGCTAGGCGCGGACCGCCTCCAGTACGCTGATCGTCGCCGTCGTCGGCACCACGCGCCGCAGGTGCAGTCCGGCGGCCGCGAAGAGATCCCGGAACTCGACGCGCGTGCGCTCCTTGCCTCGCAGCAGCGTGAACATGTTGAGATCCATCAGCTTGCCGCGATCCGGGGCGTTGCCCCGCGGAATCACGTGATCGGCCACCAGCACGCGGCCGCCGGGCGTCATCGCCTCGCGGCAGTGGCGCAGGATCTGGAGGCAGCGCTCGTCGTCCCAATCGTGCAGGATGTATTTCATCAGGTAGCCGTCCGCGCCGGCCGGCACCGAGGAGAAGAAGTCGCCTCCCACCACCTCGACGCGCTCGCGCACGCCCGGCGCGCTGAGGAAGCCGCGCTGGGCCGCGCTCGCCACCACCTGGGGCTGGTCGTACAGCACGCCGCGCAGCTTCCTGTGACGGCGCAGGATCGTCGCCAGCAGGTGGCCGTGGGCGCCGCCGACGTCGACCAGCCGCGCGAGCTGATCGAAGGGATAGGCGCGCGCGATCGCGGGGTTCGCGCTGCCGGAGATGCTCGCCATCGAGGCGGCGAAGACGCGCTCCTTTTCCGGATTGCGCTGGAGGTAGTCGAAGAACGGCATGCCGTGCACGCGCTCGAAGGCGGAGCCGCCGTCGCGCACGCCGTGGAGCAGCGCGCCCCAGGCGTTCCAGTTGTAGTCGTCGACGATCATGCGCGCGAAGTCGCGCAGCGACGCCGGGTGATCGCTGCGCAGCGTCTGCGCCAGCGGCGTCATGCGGAAGCGACCCTTCGCGTCCTCCCGGAATACGCCCACGCTGGCCAGCGCGCGCAACACGCGGTACAGCGCCCCGGGGTCGGCGCCGACACGCTTCGCCAGCGTCTCCGGCGTCAGCGGCCCCTTCGCCAGCACGTCGGCCAGGTCGAGCTGCGCGGCGACAAATACGAGCTGCGCGATCCAGTAGCCGTAGATGAGGGGCAGCACGCCGGGCGGCTGGGGCCGCGCCTTGCGCTTCGCCTTCCGCCTCGGCTTCGACTTCGGGCGCCGTCGAACGGCCATCGCGAGCATCCTCCTGGGTCGGGTACGTTATCGATCCGTGAGGCTGATACCAAGGATCGATGGCCATGACCGCGAAGGGGAGCTGAAGTGAATTTCGAGGTCCGACGCGACGATCTCCGCACGACCAGGATCGTGGACGCCAAAGCCCCCGATCTCGACGACGGGCAGGTGAGCCTCCGCGTGTCGCGTTTTGCGCTCACGGCCAACAACGTGACCTATGCCGTGTTCGGCGACGCGATGTCGTACTGGCGCTTCTTCCCGACCGAAGAAGGCTGGGGGCGCGTTCCCGTGTGGGGCTTTGCTGAAGTCGAGGCGTCGCGTTCCGCCGCGCTGAGAGAGGGGGAGCGGATCTACGGCTACCTGCCGATGGCGACGCATCTCGTGGTAACCCCCGGCCGCGCCGCTCCGGGTCATTTCGTCGACATCAGCCCCGGCCGCGCTTCGCTTCCGGGGACCTACAACCAGTACCAGCGCATCGACAACCTCTCGACCCACGACGCGGCACGGGAACGCGAGCGGGCAGTGCTCGGCCCCCTGTTCACCACGGCGTTCCTGATCGACGACTGGCTCGATGAGCAACAGACGTTCGGTGCCACGTCGATTCTGTTGGGCGGCGCCTCCAGCAAGACCGCCCTCGGTGTCGCCTTCCTGCTCGCGGCCTCCCGGCGGGCCGAGGTGATCGGCCTGACGTCGCCGGCCAACGCCGACTTCGTGCGATCCGTGGGCTACTTCGACCGGGTGTCGACCTACGACGAGATCGGCAATCTGCCCGCGCGCCCCACGGCATTCATTGACATGGCCGGCGGAGGCCGGATCCTCGCCCGGGTTCATCACCATTTCGGCGACGCGCTGGTCGCGAGCTGCCTGGTCGGCGCCACCCACTGGGAGGAGTCGGCGCCGCCGGCCCGGCTGCCCGGTCCGGCGCCCGCATTCTTCTTCGCGCCCGACCGTCTCCAGAAGCGGCGAGCCGACTGGGGCTCGGGAGGCTTCGAGAGCCGGATCGACTCGACCTGGAGGGCCTTCCTGGCCTCGGTCGACGGATGGCTCGTGTTCGACGAGCGCCGCGGTCCGGCTGCGATCGCCGACGCCTGGCTCGAGGTCGTCGACGCGCGCCTTCCACCCCGGGTCGGCCTGCTGCTCTACCCACGAGTCTGAGTTGGCGCGCCGGGAGGGACTCGAACCCCCGACCCTCAGGTTCGAAGCCTGATGCTCTATCCAGCTGAGCTACCGGCGCGCGAGGGAACCCTTACAACTTCGGTTAGTTAGCGCTTCCTCGAATCTCCCCAACCGCTCCGACTGTGACAAGCGGAGCGCATCGTGTCACACCCCCAACGAGTCGGAACCCTATCTCACCTCCCCTCCGGCCTCTACCGTCGCGGACGCATCTACTACGGGTCCTACCCGGACCCCGAGACCGGGAAGCGCTTGCGCAGGTCCCTGGGATCGGACCTCCGGGTAGCCCTCGCCCGACTGCGGAAGCTCGGGGGCCACACCGCACCCCCACGCAAGCGCAAGGGAGCCGGGACCCTCGTCTCGGAAGTCCTCGCGGCCTACTTCGAGCGAATCACCGTCTACTCCAAACACTCCGTCGTCTTGCAGACTCGTTCCTCTGTGCGACGGCTCTCGGTACATCTTGGGGATCGCGATGCGTCGAAGCTCTGCCTGAAGGACCTTGAACCCTTCATCGCCGCACGTCGAGCCGACGGGGTTCGAGACTGCACGATAAACGGTGACCTCGGGACATTGCGAACCGCGCTCAACCAGGCGCTTGAATCGAGGAAGCTCGACAAGCTTCCGTTCCGAGTTCGCCTTCTCCGCACAACCAAACGTCGCATCCCGCACCTTCTCTCCGCGGACGATGGACGGAAGCTCCTTGAGAGCGCACGAAGCCTGCGCAAGGGGGGAGAGCGAGCCTATGGGATCCTGCTCGTATCGCTCTCTACCGGGTTTCGCATCGCCGAGACGTTGCACCTGACCTGGGGAGACTTGGACTTTGCAGCGCACCGAATCAACGTGCGCTCGAAACCAGGAACCTGGACAACCAAGACCTACGCGGAGCGCTCGGTATTCGTGGCCCCTGCTGCAATGGACTATCTGCGCTCGCTCCGGGAGACCCGACGCGGCGAACCCTCGGAAGGGTGGATCTTCGCGACCAGAGCGGGAACCCCGATGAGCGTCGGAAATGCGGATCGCGTGTTGCGAACCGTCTTCAACCGTGCGGGTCTCTACCGTCGCGGAGCGGGGACCTCCCATCGAATCCGGCACACGGTCGCTTCAACGATGCTTGCCAATGGGGTCGATCTACGGACGACTCAGGATGTGCTCGGGCACGCGAGCATCACTACCACGAGCCTCTATCTGCATGTGGTGGATGAGCGGAAGCGAGAGGCAGCGAATCGAATCGGGCTGGTCTGACCCCGACCTATCGGCAGCGACGCGTTTTCTGGTAGGCGTACGGCCCCTCTTGGACCTCGACGCATTGCATCCCGCAGTTCTTGAACCCACCGGCCTTGCAGTTGTTGCCCATGCCGTAGAGCGAGCACTCTGAGTTGTACGGCGGACAGTCATCGCCCGCGCATTCCGCTCGGTTGCTGCCTCCGACCAAGACCGCCGCCGTGAGGCCGACCAACAGGAGTCCGAAAACCAGTACCTTGCGCATCACCCCTCCCATCCCGGGTGGCGGTATCGACGATCCCTCCATCCCGCTTGAGGATGAGCGGGTATGAAGGCCGCGGAACTCGTCCAGCCGCAGAATTCGTGCCGGCGAGGTGCGGCCTCCAGACACCTTCTAGTGCTTCTTGTCCTCCGGCGGATGCGGGTCGTTGCCGTAGCTGTCGCTGTCGCGAATTCGTCCATCGGGACGATGAATCACGACCTCGACACCGTCGCGCTGAGCCCGCTCCTTCGCGGCGTCGATCGCCTTACCCTGGGTGTCGTGGGTCGTACCGACGCGGCGAGAACCTTCGCGCCGCGTCGCCCAGTCTCCCTCGTGAGGCACCACGTGGATGTCACGCTTCTTCGACATGTCTGTCACTCCTCTCGTTCAGCAGTTCGGCAGATCGTCCAAGTTGTTCTTTTTCGTCTTGTCCGGGTCCGTCCGCAGGTACTTCTTCCCCTGCGAATCCTTGGCTACGTGGATGTTCACGCGCCCCGTGCCCGTGATCTGGACAAAGTAGGTGTGAAGCTTCAGGTCGATGTCGTTGATGGCATCGGCCTTGTTGCGGGGCGACCAATACTCGCCCGAATGACACAACCTCGTGATGTCCCCGTCCTTGTCCTTTCCAGAGTGAGTGACCTCGCGGTCCATTCAGTATCTCCTTGCGCATAGCGCATTCGTGTTGTACTCAACGTCCAACCCGATACCCCTCGGAGCAAAGAAAATCGGCCCCGAGGGAAGATCGGGTCCGTCCTGAAGAAAATAGCAGAGGCAGCATGAGCGCCGCCAGTCCCCCGAAGCCGGAGTTCCCGGCCCGTCTCAAGGCGGCTCGGGAGCTCAGGGACTGGAACCAGGCCGTGCTCGCGCAGAAGGCGGGGTTTCAGGCCTCCGCGATCTCTCGATTCGAGACCGGGGCGGCGAAGCCTTCCCTGGACAATCTCCGCCGATTGGCGACCGCCCTTCGAGTGTCAACCGACTACTTGTTGGGCGTGGTGAACGAGCCCACTGGAACCAGCCGAAGCGACCCGCTGTATCGGAAGTTCCAAGAACTCACAGACGACCACCGAGAATTCGCCGAGCGATTTTTGAATGACCTAGTGAAACTCGGTGAGAGGAGTAGCCGCGTGACTCCCTCTTCTCCTTCTCCCTACACGTGGGCCACGCACCGAGCTGAGAAATTGGTTCGAGATTGGGGCATGAATACTCTGCCGATCGATGTGGAGAGCATCGCCAGAAATCACGCGATCGAAGTCCAGGCGATGCCCGCCTCAATCAAGGGTGTCTCAGGAATGCTTCAGCGCGCGGGGGACAACTACGGTATCGCATACGCAACCAACATCGACAACGTGGGCTTCCAACGATTCAGCATTGCGCACGAGTTGGGCCATTACTTTTTGGATGGGCACTTCGAGAAGCTTCTCAGCAAAACCGGAACGCATGAGTCGCAGGCTGGGTTTGGCTCAGGCGACAAGTTCGAAATGGAGGCAGACCATTTCGCCGCTGGTCTGTTGATGCCCAATCCTCTCTTCAAGGATGCTCTGGTTCGTGCCGGTAGTGGATTCACGGCAGTAGAGAGATTGTCTACTCAATTTGCCACGTCGCTCGAGGCTACTGCCATTCGCTACGCCGAGAACACAGATCAGGCTGCGGCGGTAATCGTCAGCGAGGGCCAAAAAGTCCGCTACTGCTTCATGTCTAATGCTCTCAGGGAGGCACGGGATCTGACCTGGATTCGCAAAGGTGAGATTGTTCCTGAGCACACCACCACCGCAGTTTTCAATCGCGACTCAGAGAAGATTGAGCGCGCTGAGAAGGTGGAGGGAACCTGCAACTTGCACGATTGGTTCGGAGGTGGACCTGACGTCGAAATGACTGAGGACGTCGTTGGTCTCGGTCGCTATGGCAAGACCCTGACAGTGCTGGTTGCAGACGAGTGGCCGGATGATGAAAACGAGGATGACGAAGATCTCTCCGACTTCAATCCAACGTTCCACCGTTCGCGTCGTCGCTAGCGAAACGTTGACGCGGCTGATCGAATCGGGTTGGTGTGAGCCACAAATCCTACGCAGAGTCTCCGCGCGAGAGTCGGTAGGAACCCTTTCCGTCCCAGGCGACCTCGCCGGACTTCTTTCGCCGCTGAAGGACGTTCCTTACGTTTCGTTTCCACGGCAGGTGCGGCTCACTCGTACCAACTCGCGCCTTGCTCTGCACGAGTCGATAAATCTCATCTAGAGACGTCCAGCTGTCCGGCTTGAGTCCGGTCTCCAACACCTTCCAGATTTCCTTCTGCGCAACCACACTGACCTCCTCACCTGGCTCAGATGGGGAGATTATATGCAGAGGGAGCCCTACACGTCGCCTCTTTCGAGGAGGGTCGCGAGGCCCTGAAGCCCGCGTTCGCTGAGATGCTTCAGGAAGTTGTCGAGAGGGGTAAGGTCCTTCGAAATCGAGAAGTGCATGTCCAGTTCGGCTCCACGGTAGTTCATGGCGAAGCCCCGGACTCGGACCGCATACACCCGTTCAAAGAGCAGCTTGCGCAGCAAAGCATCCGCTTTGCGAGCCGAAAGAACGGACCAAGGGGCCTTGTCGATTTGCTCTCGGAAGCCAGCGACGATGCTCTTGACTTTGTGGGGTTGATGGTCGTCGACCAGGTGTCGTACCACCTCGTCTTCGACGGCTCGCTTTCCCGGCATTTCGGATTGAAGTACCAAGGAGCAGAAATGCGCCAAGGAACTGGGGAGCTGTTCTCCGACGGTCTCGCCGCGTAATCCTGGAACTCCGACAACGACGAAGAGGTAGGGCAGAGCCTCTGCTTCGTGCTTCTGAAGGCCCTGCTGAATCTTGTACGTAGCCAGGGCGAAGCAATCTTCGGGCTCGAGGCCAACCAATTCCTTCGCGTTGCGGAATTGGCTTCCGTGAAACTTGATGTTGATTCGAAAGACTTGACGATTCTGGCCGTCTAGAACTCGGTAGTCAGTATCAGTCCGTCCCTCTCGCGAGTCTTCCAGACGAAGGTCTCCAGCTCCCATCGTCTTCTTGTAAGTGTCTTCAAAGGCTCTCTCTGAAATCGTTCCCAAGAGCATCTGTCCGAGGTTCTTTCTGGCCTTTGACAGATTCGTCGGTTCTGCCGCCGCGGCGAGGGTCGTCTTCAGGACCTCCTTGATAGGGTCCCTCGACGATGAGATTGCCTTCAGCCGCTTAGCCGTTGTCTTGAGGGTCTTCGCCAGAACCCTCGGGTCCGCCCCCTTTTTCAGTTCGCGAACCGAGAGCAGTAGTCGAAGGTACTTTGGAATCTCGCGCGACTGATAGACAGCCGAGACCGTGGCAGTGACGTCTTCTAGGCCGTTGAGCATTCCGTGGCGTTTTCGGGGGGTATTCCGAATCGCAGTTTGGAATTCTCAATGTACTTCGGCTCAGTCTCGAACGCCAGCCAACGCCGCTGGAGGGCCTCCGCTACAGCGCCGGTTGTATTGCTCCCGGCGAACGGGTCAATCACCAAATCCCCAGGCTTGGTCAGGAACTTGATGTAGAACTCGGGTAGGGCCGCAGGGAATCTTGCAGGATGCGGCTTCATCCCGTGCTCTTCGCACAACCTTATGTAGAGCGAGTTGCTCTCATTGTTCCCGCGTTCGAGAACATTCGACGGTATCGAACCGCCGTGGTCGAATGAGAACTTGGCAGTAATTTTGTGACCGCTGGGCCGGTCCTTCGCGCGGTATCCGCGCTGAAGAAGTCGGCGCATGTCGGGGCTGTACTCCTCAAGAACCTGCTTATTGTCGGCCTTCGGATGGGGTGTCTTGGACATCCACCAGACATACTCGACGGAATCCTTGATGCGAATGCGGCGGACGTTCACCCATTCAGCAGGGCTGGGTAGCTTCGCCGGATTGAACCAAAAGCATTCCTGGGCCAAGTGGAAGCCCAGGTCGTCGCAGAGCATCAGCAGTAGACGGAAGTGATACAGGGAGCGAGTTGGAATGCCTGGGTTGTAGCTGCCGCCGATGTTGAGAACGAAGCTGCCGTCCTTCTTTAGGACTCGAAGTATCTGCGTTGCGAATGGCCTAAACCAATTGACGTAGTCCGACTTCTCCGCGTTCCCGTATTCCTTCTTGAAGTGGAGCGCGTAGGGGGGAGATGTAACTACGAGGTCGACGCTTTCTTTCGGAAGGGCAGCCAGGGCCTCAGAGGAATCGGCGTTGACCATCGCCCCGAAATCCGTCGTGTAGGCCGGCTCGGGCTGGAGAAGACGCCAGGGGTGTTGTGAGGGTTTGGGCCTGGCAAGCGGGAGAGGCGGAGCGGACTTCACTACAGCCAGTTGAACCGGCTTCTTCCTCGGCCTCCGGACAGACTTCCGCGCCACGCCTGCTCCCCCATCGAAGCACTCGCAGAATACCGGCTATGTTGGCTATCTACAATGGGTTTTCGCCCGAGACTGGACCGGACAGAAAGTCCAAGCGGCAAGTAGAGCTTACGCGGTCCGAGAGACGGCGTTTGGCTGAGCACCAGGAGAATTTCAGGAATCCCCGACCGGGCTGGTTGCTAGGCCACGATCCCAGCTTCAAGCCCAACCGGGTTCAGCCCCAAGCTCTCTGCGTATTCATTGAAGTAGCGCGCGAACCAGATCAGCTTCGAGCGAATGCCTCGATCCGCCTCTTTGATGAGAGCTGACTCTACGACCTTGCGCACGGTGTCCGGATCGAAGGCCAACGAAGCGGAGGCAGCGGCTGCATTCCCTTTTGGAAAGAGAACCGGCAAAAACCCCTTTATCCCTGGGCTCAGGTAGTGGAGATGCGCAATGCCATCGAAATCAATTCGTCGGAGGTCAGGAACCCCTGGAGCGGGCTGGTTTAGGAGCACCGAGGCGACGGTGCGATCTAGTACGATTCGCGGATAGCGCGCAACGCTGCGCTCGAGTTCGTACGCCTCAATCAGCGCGTCCCCAAACACGACATGCTCATCGTGATAAAGCGAACCGCAGGTGATACCGCCGCGAGTGAAGACTCCTAGCCCGAGGAGACGAAGGCAAAGAATGGAACTTGCCATCGCGATGAGTGCAGGGCTGTAGCGAGCTTCAGACGACAAAACAATGTTGTCCGAAAAGGCTGTTGCCGACAGCATGTTCTTCCACAGATCGGTCGGGCCTCCCTCGACTACTTCGGGTCGGTATGCCGCGACCTCCCTCAAGATCGCGAGTATCTCCTCAAAGAGATGACGCTCGCTGTGAACCCGCTTGACGAGGGCGGAGAAACCAAGGATGTCGATGAACGCGACATATCGTCGATTGGCGAAGTAGTTCTGGTAGGTTTCTGTGGCGACTCCCATGAAACTAATACCTAGCTGAACCGCGGTGCCGATGCCGACTGCCTGAAGTCAGAGGGAATAAGGACTTCGTCCATCCAGGCACTCACAAACGAACCAGAGCAGTACGATCGCATGACGCCAGGTTCCGGGTAATCGGTCACGTATAGACAGGCGCGATGGGCTACTGGATTCCTTCCCCGCTCATTGAGATAGCTATGGAGAATGGTTGAGGCGTGGGGCTGCTCGTGTCGCACGATCAGCGCTTTCATCATCTGAATTGCGTTATCTCGGCTGATTCGATGCGCGGGAATGTGTTCATGATGAGATCATGATACTCACCCTGCTTGAATTCTCTCAACCGAAAGCACCTCTGCTTTGGCTTCAGCTGATCGCACAGTTGATAGCCAGAGTACATCCGGCGTCTCCACACTTGATAAGACCAACACAGACTGGTGCAGGACAGGCTAGAGGCGCTAACGCGGCTCATCAGTCCCGGGTTCGAACAAGCGGACGGCCTGCGCAGCCTTCACGTTCTCTCGGACAACCGTTGCCAGCTCAAGCAGCCGAACCATCGAACCTACCCGCAGCGGCAGCTCCTTCCGATACGCTACACGCTTGCCCTCATCGAACTCACCACCATGTATGAAGCCGCCTGGTGGCGATAACTTTCTCTGTGTCGCTAGCGAAAGGCCGCCAGCGTGACTGTACTGGTCATAGAATTTGGAGATTTCATCAAAGGTTTTCCACCCTTGCGCGTTGACTCCTAGGATCTCTCGGTTCCGCTTTCGCTGGACAAGTCCCAGCGCGGTATCAACTCGAAATCTTGTAGGGTCTCGGTCGAATCGCTCGAAGACGTCGATTGCATGATGCGAACAAAGTAGAGCCATCGCGTATGCCTCACTGTAGTGGCGCATCAGGTTTCCCGCCGGAATCTGAAAGCCAGAAATAAACAGGTGGCACGACGTAAGTGAACTGTTGAAGGCAGAATGGAGAAACGCCTCGACCCAAGCAGCGCGTAGTTCCTTGGCGAGTCCTTCGCCAAACCTATGCACTCCTCCAATCGCGCGCGTCGACGTATCGAGGAACCTCTCAATTAGGTCGCCAAACTCCTCCCTGAATCGTGAGCGGACGTCGGCATTGTCGGCAAAGAGGATGCCCTCTAGGTCCCGTCGCTTGAGCTGGTAGGTCGATTCGCGCTTCACACCAATTCGTGCTCCACGAGATAGCTGCGACCCTCATCTCTGAGAGAGTATGAACTGGGTCCGATGGGGTTGTAGTGCTCCTCAAGAAGTCCGCGCTCGTGAAGACGACTGATGTAGTGCTTGGTTCGTGTCAAATTCTCTTGGATCTGCCCTGCCAGTTCATCGGCAACAAGACCCCCATCTACGGATTCGTTATCAGACAGAACCTTGAGGATTCGGTGTTCCTTCTCACCAAGTGCGCCTTCACTCGACCGCGCGGGAGCTTGGGGCTGCCTTTGGCCCTTGGGTATTGCTTTGAAACGCGCCTCAATCCCCGGCCAACACACGTCGAATGACTGGGCAAGTCTGGCCTCCGCGATTGGAGTTGAAGACACCTCATTGATGGATCGGGCGAGCTTTAGAAGATCTTCCTTACTGACGGAGGTGCACTGGAATTGCAGCAGAGGGCTTCCTTGAAGCTCCGATGTGCCTATTCCCACGAGTAGCGGCGCGAGACGACGATCCTTCAGGGCGCCAGCGATGGCCCCTGCTTCGAAATTCAGCCACGGACTTTGAAAGTTCCCCGCATCAACGCAAACGATGCCAAAGTCCGACTCCGCCAATTCACGAGCGATCTCGGCTGACCAGCGGTTTCCCTTCGCGATGTCCTCCGAAGAGACCCAAGGCTCAGCAAACGGGAGCACCGTCGGCAACCAGTCGCGCATGGCCAATGCCACCGCGTGGCTTTGCGCTCCAGACCAACCCACGAAAATCTGCATGACACGCTCCTTGGATCCACAAGCACGGACTGACGCAGGATAGCGTGCCTGGCGCTCGACGTTCCGCTGTGGCGAGCGATCGACTCTCGACCTGACCCTCCGGCTACCCGAGATTGGAAGGATCGTCCCCTCAGATTCGCCTGGACAAAGTGCCCTCGATTATCTTATTACTTGTGTAGAGACGAAGAGCGCGTTTCAGTCGCTGCGTCTCCCACCGAACCCCGCGACTCGCTCGCAGGGATCACCAGACAGAACCAAATAGTCGATACGCGTCGAGAGCTTCTCGACGATCCCCATCGGTGTGTGTTGAGGAGACGAACATGAGCCACATCAAGCATTGGTACGAAGAGCAGGATCAGTTGGACGAACCAATAGACGCTGAGTGTCTTCCGCAGCGGATTGGCACCGGCCCCGTGATCGAGCTCAACAGCGAGCGCTATCTCGACCCGACCCCGTTACCCGGGGAGGAGTTCCGACCGATCGTTGGCTATGAAGACGCGTACGAGGTCTCGAATCTCGGGCGCGTCCGATCGCTAGAACGCGAAGTGCCCGACAATACTGGAATGCGAATCGTCCGCGAGCGGATCTTGCGATCGGTAGCTGTCTTGTCCAGGAACGGTTCTCAGCGAGAACGCACCATCGCGTCGTTGATGCGAGAAGCGTTCCTCGAACAAGGAAGCCAATAGAAGGGGACGATACACCGAAACAGGTCGATTCGTCTTGACTTTGACCCGCAAGAAGTCTTATGATTCCCTATTGGAGCGCGCGTCGAACAGACGCGCTCCTACTCGTGGACTAATCCTCTGAACAAAACTCCCTCCGCTCGCGAACAACGAGCGCGAGCGGTAGGGAACAAGGGAGACCGCTCCGGCGCGAGTAACGTCGTTACTAAAAGGCTCCTGTCCTGGCGTGAGCGGACGAACCAGGACACAAGACCCCGCGCAATCGGGGTTGATTCTCCCCCTATACGCGCATTGTTTCCGGCCGGGTAGCTCCCGGCCGGAGCGCGCGGGGAGCGCACGAAGGAAATCGTATAGGAACCAAAAGGGAGAACTAGATGCCATTAGAGACCAAAATCAACATGCACAAAATCAACGACTTCATTATCGAGAGCCCCGACCTATTCACCCATGCAGAAGCGCGCGTCGCCTACTTCTGCATGAATCTTGCCTATGGAGCGAACAAGGCCACATTCTTCGCCGGAGCCACTTACATAGCCGAGCGTCTTGGATGCTCGCGCGATGCGGTCTATGCCACCTGGGAAAAGCTCCAGCGCATGGGTTGGATCGCGGACACGGGAGAAAGGAAGGGACGCGCCACTGTCTGGAGAATCGACTATCGCAAAGCGTGGAACGACTACGTAATGTCGAGCCAGTCGACACTATCGTCGATTCAATCGACAGTGAGTGTCGAACCAGTCGACACGAATGTCGACTCAACCCGCACTAATCCTCCGAAGGAAGCCTCCGAACTGAATCCACCTAAAGAATCCACAAGAAATGCGACCTCGATTTCTTCGAAACCGGGTCGTGCTGTTGTTCAGGGTGGTAGGGAGGAAGAAGGGACGGCCAACCCTTCCTCTGGTCGAGTTCAGGGGAAGATGAAGCGACGCACTGCGGCCCGCGACATTCTCGCTGACCTTGCTGACATGGATCGCCATGCCAACGGGTGGTGGTAGAGGTGCCCCCACCAGTAGCTGCGTACCAGAATCAGCTCTTCGCTCCTCCACTCGGACGAGCTGAGATCCTTCACGGAGACTGCCTCGAGCTACTGCAAGAGATCGACTCTTCCAGCATTGATGCCGTGATCACTGACCCTCCCTACGCGGAGATTGGCCGAGACTACGGGCGACTCTCCGAACCCGATTGGCACGCACTCATGCGAGACGTGGTGCGAGAGACCAGACGGGTTCTCAAGCCCCAGGGCTCCGCGGTCTTCATCCTGCAACCGAACTCCGAACACGTAGGACGCATGCGCACCTGGGTCTGGGAGTTCCTGGTTGAGCAAGCCAAGGACTGGAACCTGATCCAGGACGTGTACTGGTGGAACAACGCGGCTCTGCCCAACACCCACGTTCAAGCCCGATACGGGCTCCTGCGCCCAAGCGTCAAGATGTGCATTTGGCTCGGAGATCCCGACTGCTATCGGAACCAGGATGCAGTCCTGTGGTCGCCCTCTGAAGCTTCGATGAAGCTCGAGCAATCTGCGGACTGGACGCGACGTAGCCATCCCTCGGGACACACTACTTGCGCTGCGTCCTTTGCGCGGAGCCTCAAGGAACGCGGGAACAGAGTGACCCCGTTCAATCTACTTCCCCTCCCGAATACACGATCAACTGACTCCGCGGGAGCCTATGGGCACGGAGCCGGAACTCCTCAAGAGCTTTGCGACTGGTGGACGAGATACATCGTCCCCGACAACGGAACAGCCCTCGACCCATTTTGTGGAAGCGGATCAACTGGGCTCGCAGCCGTGAGCCGGGGCAAGAACTGGATCGGGATAGAGAAGGAAGCGAGCTACGTCGAGATAGCTCGCACTAGACTGAACGAATACACCGCTCTGCAATGAGTCACTCAAGCGGCTTCATGCCGTTTCGTACGCGTTCCGCGTCCTCTTGAGCTAGTGCGTCCTTCAGGTAGTGCAGCAGTGTACGCGCATCGTTGGAGAGTGCCGGCTTGTCGTAAAAGGTGTGAGATTTCGACTTGGAGTAGTGCCCTTCAATCAGGTTCATAAAGCGTCTGATCTTCTCCAGGATCTGATCCAGAGTCGTCGCTGCGATTCCCGGATCGGGCTCGTTCTTCAACGCAGTTGCTAGATCAGAATGAGCCAAAACCCGATTGCGAAGTCCTCTCAATGGCTGAGCAAGGGTCTCGATCTCGGAGAGAATCTTATCAAGCGATTCAGCCAACGGATCATTGCGCAACTCGCGTACTCGCTCGGACAACATTGCCAACGAAGCGTTCTCTCTGCCGCCCGTGCGAGATCTATCCGTAAGGCGGGCAATGGCGAGCACGATGGAATCGAAGAACGTCGCGCGAACTGTCACGAAGAAGAACGAACCGGTGTGCTTGAGAATTCGAGCATTCTCGGAAGACCCATCAAACAGCTGGCGGAGCATGATCCACCGCACATGAAGGCGAACCACCTCTTGCCACCTGCTCTTGAATAGCTCTCGAATCTCTTCGGGTAGTGATTCCATCGCTTCCCTTCAATTCCTCCCCGATGGCGCAAGGCAACTACGACTGGCCATACACCCTACTGCATCTCACCGTGGGAACAATCCGAGAGCAGACTGAGTGAGGGAACCACGGTGAGGGTTCGCCTGCGCAGACCTCGAGCCTCACCCGCTCTGACTGCGCGGGCCCCTCACCAAACGATCACACGAGCAGGAAGGAAGTAGATGAGCCCCATCAATGAGTACAACATCAAGAGCACCGTTAGGGATGCAGAAGCGTGGGAAGTCACGGCCCAACGGCTGTTCTCACAAGGATGCGTGGGAATCCTTGAGGGAACCAACATCATCGCCCGAGTGGTGGGCTTCGTTGAAGATCCGATCTATGGGAAGTTGATCGCAATTCAACGATTAGATGATCCAAAGATCAACGCGATAGCGGCTTGATCCGTTTCCTTGCGAGTTCCGCATCTTCATGCAGTCTCCCTATAGGGGGAAGGGGGATCAAATCTCTATGACTCTTGATGCGCCGCGACCGCGCCCCAGTCCTTCTCACACGCCCGCAGTTCCCGAGGCTTGGGGGTCAGCCCCAGTTCCCCGCAAAGGATAAACACCTATGAACGCACCTACTCCTACCGCTTTGAAGATCCTGAGGGGTAATCCTGGCCATCGTCCGCTCACTCCGGACGAACCCCAGCCGGCAAGCCCTCTCCAAGACCCACCAGACTACCTCGATTCGATCGCCCTGGACGAATGGGAGCGGGTCTACCCCGAGCTTCATCGCTTGGGTCTTTTGACCTTGGTAGACCGCACCGCTCTCGCTGCTTATTGCGTCAAGTACTCCGAATGGAGGCAAGCGCTCAAGGAGATAGAAGCTCACGGACGGACGATCACGACACCCAACGGGTTGCTTCAGACCTCACCCCATGTGACGCAAGCGCGCGATGCGCTCTCGGAAATGATGCGCATCGCCAAGGAGTTCGGATTCACTCCGGCTTCCCGCGCCCGTCTTTCCGTGCAACCCGCTCCAGTCTCGGAGGATACAGAGGATCTACTCCAGTAGATGACCTCGCCAGAAACCAAAGCCGAAGCCTTCATCCGGGAATACGTCCGACACACCAGCTCGCATCGGGGTCAACCTTTCAATCTCCTACCCTGGCAACGCGAGATACTCCGTCGGTTGTTCACCGATCTTCTCCCCGATGGACGGAGACGCATCCGGACCTTCTACCTCGGTCTAGCCAAGAAACAAGGGAAGTCGGAACTGCTTGCTGCCCTGGCTCTCTACTTCCTGCTCGTTGATCCCGAACCCGCTGCCGAAATCTACTCCGCAGCTGCCGACCGGGAGCAAGCCAAGATCATTCTTCGTGCTGCCACGAGCATGGTGGAGCAGGACGAGAGGCTCTCTTCGGTAGTGAAAACCTACCGGGACTGCCTCTCCTACACCCCGCGCAACGGGAGCGGAGAGCGAATCTATCGAGCGCTCTCTCACGAATCGGGAACCAAGCACGGGCTCCGACCCAACATCATCATCGCTGACGAGCTCCACGCTTGGCAGGGGGAGGTTGGACGGGAGTTTTTCGAGACGCTGACCACGGGTTTCGGTGCCCGTCGAGAACCCTTGACCTTGATCGCGACCAACGCTGGTTGGGATCGCACTTCGATTTGCTGGGAGTTCGAGGAACTAATCCACAAGATCGACAAACGGATTACCCAAGATCCGTCCTTCGCTTACTTCATCGCGAGAGCGCCGGAGGAACTTCCTTGGGACTCGCTCGAAGCCTTCCAGCTGGCTAACCCGAGCTTCGGAACGACTTGTGATGAGGACTTCTACCGCCGGGAAGTGATACGCGCCAAGAATTCACCCGCGTTTCAGAATACCTATCGCCGGTTCTACCTGAATCAATGGACGGATTCCGCTTCAGCTTACATCCCGGTTGCTGAGTGGGACCATTGCCGAGAGCAGTTCCACCCCGATGACTTACTCGGAAGAGACTGCTTCGGGGGATTGGATCTTGCCGACACGACTGATCTCGCTGCCTTCGTCCTCTTCTTTCCTCCCAACTCCGACGGAGAGACCGGTAAGGTTCTCCCCTTCTTTTGGATTCCGGGAGACAACCTTCATGACCGCTGCCTCAAGGATCAAGTCCCTTACGAATCCTGGGCTCGAGACGGGTTCATCAACACCACGCCAGGGAACGTGATCGATCACGACGCGATCGAAGCCAAGATCCTTCAACTCCGCGACCTCTACAACATCCGCGAGATAGCCTTCGATCGCTGGGGAGCAGTGCGAATCTCTTCCCACCTCCAAGACGCAGGTATCAAGATGGTCCAGTTCCCGGGAGACTTCGCGAGCATGTCTATTCCAACGAAGGATCTACTTCATCAAGTCCTATCCAAGCGGATCGCTCATGACGGACACCCGGTTCTGCGTTGGAACATCGCAAGTCTGATCGTCAAGATTGATGGCGGTGGGAGAGTGAGACCGGACAAGAAGAAATCGCGAGAGAAGATCGACGGAGTCGTAGCCCTAGTGATGGCACTTGGGGGCGCAGCCGCACACATGACCGAACGACGCAGCGTGTATGAAGATCGCGGAATCCTGCTGCTCTAGACGGAGGAAACTTGAAACTCTTCGGACTCGAAATCAAGCGAGCAACGCAACCAACCTCCGAGGCTACCGAGCCTCCATCTACCGAAACCCGTTCCGAGTGGGCGATAGAACCATGCAACGACCCGCTCTGGACCTTCCGAGAACCCATCTACGCTGAGAAACACGTCACCGCACAAACAGCGCAGAGCATCGCTGCGGTCTATGCCTGCGTGAAGGTGCTGAGCGAGTCCGTTGCTGGACTACCGCTCAAGCTCTATCGCACCCTACCCGACGGCTCGCGCCAGGAAGCGACAGACCATCCATTACATCCGATTCTCCGTCGCGCTCCGAACAGCGAGCAGTCCGCCTACGAGTTCTGGGAAATGATGGTCGCGACACGAGCGCTGACCGGAAATGCGTTTGCTCTCGTCCAGTACAACGGACGCGGGGAAGTAGTTGCGCTTTGGCCTGTTCGCTACGACATGGTGCGCATCGAGCGCGACCGCACGACCAAGCGCCTAATTTACAAGATCCGCGCCGGAGGGAAGGAGGAGAGCTACGACCCTGTAGAGGTGTTCCACTACCGCGGTCGCACGGTCGACGGAGTTTGGGGACTCTCCCCAATCTCTTACATGCGCCAATCTGTCGGCACTGCGCTGGCTACCGAGGAGTACGCTGGTCGCTTCTTTTCAAACGATGCAAGCCCCGGGGGTTGGCTCGAACATCCGAACCAACTCTCCGATGAAGCCGTAAAGCGCTTACGGGAATCCATCAAGGAGAAGAATCAAGGTGCCCGCAATGCTCATTCCCTGATGATTCTCGAAGAGGGTATGAAGTTCAACAAGACGCAGATAACACCCGAAGATTCCCAGTTCCTCGAGACCCGTAAGTTCCAAGTCAGAGAAGTAGCCCGCTTCTTTCGCATGCCGCCGCACATGATCCAAGACCTAGAGCAAGCGACGTTCTCGAACATTGAAGAGCAAGCCCTGTCCTTCCTCGCGGACACTCTACAACCCTGGCTCGTCAGCCTGGAGCAGACGATCCACAAGACGCTGCTATCTCCGTCGGAACAACAGATCTACTACCCCGAGTTCCTTGTTGATGCCAAGCTCCGCACCAAGACTACCGAGCGTTTCAGTGCTTACGCGATCGCCCTCAACAACGGATGGATGACCCCGAACGAAGTCCGCGAGCGCGAAAACCTCAACCGCTTCGACGGGGGGGACACCTTCCGGACGCCACTAAACATGTCTCCGGCTGGAGAAGTCGATCAGTTCTCCCGCGAGATCCTCGGAGTTCTCCGACGCAATAGTGGGCGCAGTGAGCACCGGGAACACGATTGCCACGAGCACCAGCAAGTGAGCAGCCCTGCCCCATTAGAGAAGCGAGCTCTTCCGGAGCGCGTCTCCCTCTCCCACAACCGGAAAGAAGACTTCGCCGGCGTTGCCAGAACGATCCTCGCGAGCGAGATACCCGCGGTCCGTAGGCTACTCGACCAGAATCCCGGGAACCGAGAAGCTCTTCTCTCTTCCCTGGAGAGATACTACGAAGCTCAGCAGCGTGAAGTAGAGGTGGTACTAGCCCCCGTCTACCGCTCCTATGCCGATGAGATCAGCCGGAGCGCAGCCCAGGAGGTGAACAAGACGCTTCCTGCCAACGATCGCAAGTTCCGAGACTTCATGGAGAGTGTCATCACTTTGGCTCCCAAGCGGTGGATCGCTGACTCCAGTACTCAACTGCGCGCGCTGCTCGAAGAGAACCCCAATCCCGACAGCTTCACGGCTCGAGCCTCCCAACGTCTCGACGAATGGGAGAAGGACCGAGCCGAGAAGTTTGCTTCCTACGAAGCGAATCGAGTGGGGGGAGCGATAGCCCGAGCCTCATTCATCGCGCTCGGGTTCACCAAGTTAGCCAGCAACACTCCCGAAGGGTCCTCTTGCCCGTATTGCCATGAACTAAATGGAAAAGTGGTAGGGGTCGGAGACGCCTTTCTCTCCGGGGGAGACACGATTGAGCCGGAGGGTTTGCCTCCAATGAGAGCCAACATCAACTACAAGAATCCGCCCTATCACCAGTCTTGCGATTGCTGGGTCAGCCCAGCCTAAACGAGGTATCCACATGACCAAACCACCATACCCAACAATTGAACGTAGATGCGTCGCCGCGCAGATAGCGATACGAGCCGCTAACCCAGACCCAGAAGCTCCAACTTCCGCGACGGTAGTCGGTTATGCGTCAATCTTTGACTCTCCAAGCGCCACAGCAACACCGGACTTCGTTGAAATCATCCGCCCCGGAGCCTTCACGCGGACACTCCGAGAGAACCCCGACGTTCGCGCCTTCTGGAACCACAACTTGGATTTCATCCTCGGACGCGCGAAGGCCAACACCCTTTCCCTTGAAGAGGACGCAAAGGGACTGCGCTTCGAGTTGATTCTCCCGGATTCTCCTACGGGACAAGATGCGCGCTCCGCGATCGAACGTGGGGACGTGGACGCCATGTCCTTTGGCTTCATCACTCGCAAGGACGAGATGCGGAAGGATCAAGACGGAAGGATCGTCCGGGAGATCTTTGACGTGGACTTGATCGAAATTTCTCCCGTCATTTTCCCCGCCTACGAAGAGACTTCCGCTGAGCTTCGCTCCCGGGTGGAAGCTGTCCGCGCGAGCCAGGTCGAATCCGTCGATTGGTCGCGCCCCCATCGTATCGCTCTACGCGATCTAGAACTGATCTACCGCCAGTAGAGCCCAAGCAGGTTCTCCCTGCTCTGTCTGTGTCTATCTCCGAGCGTTGGTTCGGAATAGGGCTCGTCGGAGCCTCAGCCAAATGACAGAGCGACCGGGAATCCTGAATCAACGCAAAAGGAGATAAACACATGCCAACACCATTACATGAACAGAAGGACTTGCTCCAAGAGCGAGCAAGGATCTTTGAGCGGATGAAGGAAGTCCGCCAGAACGCAGAAGCAGAGAACCGCGACCTGACCGCGGAGGAACAAAGCCACTGGGATCAGGGAATGAAGGACATGGACTCTCTGAAGCAGAGAGCCGATCGCCAAGCCGCTGAAACTGCTACCGAGAAGGAACTCAACTCCGTAGTTCGTTCCATCGCTCGACCTGAGGTGGGAGAACGCACTACCGCTTCCTTTACTTCGACTGCCGAGTACCGGGAAGCCTTCGATCACATGCTCCGCACTGGCAGCGAATCCAAGATGGTCGAGTTCCGGGCCATGAGCGTAGGCTCTCTCACCGACGGTGGGTACCTGGTGCCGGATGAATTGCTCAACCGGGTTGCCGAATACGAAGACGCCGCGCTCGGGGTCAACTTCCTTGTAACCGAGTACGCTGCTTCCCGACCCTTCCAAATTGCCCGAGAAACCAATCGACCCACCGTATCTGGTGTAGCCGAAGTGGGTTCCTACTTGGAGGTCGGAGCGACTACCAACCTGATCACGTTCTCACCGTTCAAACTCGGCCGAATCGTCAAGGTATCCGAGGAACTGGTCATGGACTCCGTCGTAAGCCTGGACACATTCCTGGCTCGCAAGCTGGGTCAAGGTGCCGGAATCGAGAAGTCCCGACTCTTCCTCTCTGGTACTGGCTCTAGCCAACCGGAGGGTATCCTGACCTCTTGTACCGAGGGTTCTACAGGTGGCGCGATTTCCGCAACCGTCCTGAACAGCCTGATGTTCTCCGTTCCTCAAGCCTTCCGCATGAACGGATCTTGGGTCGGACACAGCACCGCTCTGTCCGCTATCCGTGCTCTCTCTGTTGCGGATAACGCGAGCCCGTACTGGACTCTGTCTCTCCAGCCGGGAGAACCGGATCGGTTGATGGGAAAGCCGATCTACGAAGACGACAACATGCCCACTCACGCGAACGGGAGCAAAGTCCTCTTGTTCGGTGACTTCGCGACTTACGAAGTCGCGTCGTTCATGCCTCCGACTATTCAGCGCTTGATTGAGCTCTACGCTGGTACTGGTCAAGTAGGCTTCCGCTATACCGAACGCTTCGACGGACACCCGACGAACGTTCGAGCGATCGCCTGGCACCGCAGAACTTCGTAGTTCATCCCAACTTCGACAAGCTCATGACGGACGCTCTCTGCGCGCGAGCGTAGAGAGCGTTCACCAGAGGAGAGCCCCACAGTGCCAACAAACCGTCACGATTTCGCGATCCCAGCAGCCACTACAACCCTTGTGGTCTCTCACAATCTGAACGATCCAAGCCCATTCTGGGTTCTCTACGACTCTAACGGGGAAGCGTTCTTCCCCACGTCAACGGTCGCGAACAACGCAAATACGCTGACATTTACGCTGTCCCCGCTCGGTTCGGCAGGGGTAGGCGTCATCGTCTCGATCCGGGACATCACGAACACCACCAATGCGGATTCATTCACGTCCGTCACCCAGGTCACGCAGTTCTTCAACAACAGTCACATTCCGACGATTTCCGGCAAGGAGCTCGACATAGCCCTCACCATTGCCGGAGTCACCAGTTCCATGCAGGGCTACCTGGGTCGGCAAATCATCCAGATTCAGCACGTCGACGAACGCTACAACGGTGATGGTCAGACTTCGCTTCTGCTCAAGCACTACCCGGTCACAGTCACGGGGTCTCTCGCGCCGGTTCTGCGCCAGGACGGCTCCGCGATCGATGCGAACGAGTACGCCGTAGATCCCGAAACGGGTGTCCTCCAGCTGAAGTACTCCCGCTTCCCGCGCTCCCGCTGGAACAATCTCGGGGTGGACTACCAAAGCGGATACCCAGAAGTCCCTCAAGACCTCCAATACGCGGCCACTAAACAAGTGGCTTACGAGTGGGGATTGCGCGGAGACCGCGAAGACATTCGCCTGACCAGTTCAACCGTGATCGGTGTTTTTGCGGACGTGTATCGCACGGACAACTGGGCTCAGGGCGTCAGCGAAGTAATGGATAGGTATCGAAGGAGAGCATAGATGCCAACAGCAAACATAGAATCCTTCATCCGCGGGGTTCCTACTCGCGAACTTGTCGACTACGAAGTCACCGGCCCCGCGACCAATGCCGAGGGCAAGCTTGTCGCATCTCTGAAGGTAGACCTTCAGCGATTCAACGCCTATCTACGCGGTGCGCGGGATGCAGTCCGCTTCCTATCGGGAGCGTAGATGGCAAAGTTCCCAAGACGCGCAACCAACGCCACGATGACGCTGATAAGCAAGAGCCCAGGGTCACGAAATACGTTCGGTGAACGCCAATACTCCCAGTCCACCACTTCCGATGATGTGTTGATGCAATTCACCGATACGCTCGCTGATCCGCCAGCGGGGAACGTCCGTGTTCGTCTAATCACGGCTGTTACCGATCCCCATCGCTTGAATCCGCGTGTTGATGACGAAGCGATAGTCGATGGCGTCACCTACCGCATCTTGAGAGTGGTTCCCGTCTACAGCAAAGGGGAGAAGATCGCCGACAAGTGCGAGCTGCAAGAGAGAGGTGCCTAATGCGAATGAAGGTGTCTGGTGATAAGGAACTGCAAAGAGCGCTCGACGGGATCGTTTCTGACGTGATGAAGGGACTTCCCGAGGCTGCGCTCGATAGCGTTCAGCTGATGGTCGACTCGGCCAAGGAAAAGGCTCCTGTCCAGACCGGACACCTACGCGATTCGATCTCCGCAGACATCTCCGAACAGACTTCTACGTCCGTCACCATCGAAGTGGGGCCAACCGCGGAGTATGCAGACGACGTGGAGCTAGGGGGACTTCACCGCGCCGCCAAGCCGTTCTTGCGGCCCGCAGCGGATGAGACTGAAACCGCTGTCGTTGAAGACCTCGTAAAGAGGGTCAATCGTCTCCTGGAGCTGTAGATGCCAACACCAGAAGAATCTCTCGTCTCTCGCTTGCAGACCGATCCCACAGTCTCAGCCCTTGTGGGGGACCGGATTTACCCCGTCAATCAAGTCGATTCGGCCAACTTTCCGCTGATCGTCTACCAGCGCATTTCTACGGTCCCGTTCCCCGTTCTCGTAGGAACGACCGAAATCCAGTCCGCGCGCATTCAAATCAGTGCGTGGGCCAAGACCTATTCCGAAACCAAGACCCTGTCCACCGCGATCAAGTCCGTGTTGGACGGGAATAGCAAGACAGTCTTGTCCAACGAAGCGGACCGCTTCGATGAAGACGTGGACATCAACTACGCAGTTCTGGACTTCATCGTCTGGAACAACTAACACACAGGAGACCAACACCATGGCAGTAACCGCCGTTTCAAGTTTAGGAACCACACTCAAAAGAGAGGGGGTCACGATTGCCAACGTCAAGGGAATCTCCGGGCCATCTCTAACCCGAGATCTCGCCGACGTCACCAATCTGCTCTCGCCCAACGGATTCGAGGAAGTGATGCCGACGATTCTGCGAACGGGAGACGTAACATTCTCGCTCTCGTTTGACGCCGGCAACACACAACACACCACCCTGCGGAGCGATGTAGTCGCCGCTGTTGCCAAAAACTTCTCCATCGTATTTCCAGTGCCCGTGTCCGGAAGCCAACAGACTCACTCGTTCACCGCGTTCGTAACCAGCTACGGCAACGAGTTTGAACTGGAGTCGGAGATCACTGCTGACATCACGTTGAAGCCGACATCTACGATCACAGTCACATAATCAGAAGGGAGAGCAATCATGCCATTAGTTTCAAAAGCTGACTTTCTCGCAATAGACGATGCTGCCTATGAAGAAGTAGAAGTCGCCAACTGGGGGAATGTGCGCCTGCGTTCCATGACGGGAGCAGACCGAGACAACTATCTGCGGGCAACCGTGGAAGTTCAATCGGATGGCACCCGGAAGTTCAAGACGGAAGACGCAGAAGCCCGGCTTCTCGCCCTCTCCCTGGTGGACGAGAACGGAGTCCCCTGGTTCGACAACGTCGACGAAGGGGTGCGCTTTCTTCGACTGCGCAACTCAGGCTCGCTTCAGAAAGCGTTCAGCGTGGCCCTCCGTCTCAACAGCCTTGGGGCTGAAGCCGTAGAGGAAGCCGTCGCAAGTTTAGACGCAACCCCGAGCAAATAGCTTGGATCAGACTGAGCCTTGCTTTGGGGATCCCAACCCGAGAACTCCAACACCGAATCTCTTCAGCGGAGTTCGTGGAATACCTCGCCTACTTCCAAGTAGAGCCGTGGCCTGAAGAACGCGCAGACATCAACACAGCGATCATTGCGAGCATTCTCGCCAACACCGTTCGTGATTCCAAGACAAGACCAAAGCCCTTCACCATTCAAGACTTTATCATTCAGTATTGGAAAAACACTGCGCGCGAAGCGACGCAGCAATCCGTAGAACGAATGAAAGCGACGATGTCCGCGCTCGCCACAACGCTCGAACGGAGCCTGGACAAAGGGAAACCCTAATGGCAGGAACACTGAAAGCAATCAACGTTTTGTTCACGGTGGACGTGAAAGAACTTGAACAGAAGATCAAGATTGCCGAAGCCGCTGTCGGTGGCGCGACGAAGTCCATCGAAGGCGCAAACGCGCAGCTTGCCGCATCTCAAGAGGAAGTCGCCCAAGCCTCCGCGAAAGCGGCTCAGGCTATGGGTGACCAATCGCTCGCTACGAAGATTCTGTTAGCTCCGTTGAGAGCGTTGGAAGCGGTCTTGGGTGTGATGGGTGGAGCAGCGGGAGTTCTCCAGACGGTTCTATCGGCATCCACAAACAGCATGGCTGCTATGGCAATCGCTGTCGTGAAGTTGGTTGCGTTGATTCAATCCGCGTCGGGATGGATAGTCCAGTTTGGAGCAAGCCTGGAAGTCCTGACAGCAAAGGCAGTCAGACTGTCGTTTGACGGTCTGCAAAAACTTCATGCTGCGATGATCTCCCTTCAGGGGAGTTTTCCCATACTCGCAAAGGGAATCGACGTTGCAGGCCACTCTATCGGAGGACTGGTTCGCTGGACTGCGCTTGGGGCCGCGGGACTGGGCAAGTTCCTGAGTTCGCTCCCCGCGATTGCCCCAGCAGCGCGCATTGCAGAGACAGCGCTAACAGGTGTGACCCAGGGTTTGGGGTCGATGCTCAAATCAGCGTCCGAAGGAAGCCGAGTATTCGGGCCATTCACCAAGATCTTCTCCGCAATAGGCTCAACCGCTGTTCCGTTCCTAAACGCTCTACTCAGAATCAGCTCTGTCATTCCGTCTATAGGTTTGGGACTGACCCTCTGGATCGGGGTCCCAGTCGCGAAGTGGTTTTTCAATGCCGCGCAGAATGCTTTGCAGTTCGCCAGACAACTTGCGGAGACGGCTTCCAATCTGGCCGACGCAAGCTCTCGAATGGGAATCCACGTTGAAACGCTTCAGCAGTATCACTTCGCTGCGAAGCAATCGGGAATCGAAACATCCGCTCTGAACTCGGGATTCGAGCGCTTCCAGCGCAAGATTGCGGAAGCCCACCAAGGGACCGGCACCTTTGGCAAGGAACTCCAACGACTCGGGGTCGCCCTGGTCGACAACAAGGGCTTCGTGCGCGAGGGAACTGCGGTCTTCGAAGACTACTTATCCGTAATCGGGAAGACGCAGAACAGCCAAGAGCAGTTGCGACTCGCGTTCGTTGCCTTCGGTCGAGAGGGAGCGTCCCTCGTCAATCTGGCCAAAGAGGGAGAAGAGGGCTTCGCGAATCTGCGCAGCGAATCTGAACGCTTGGGCACCGTGCTCTCCGTTGGCCTTCTACGGAACTACAAAGCGATCAACGATCAGTTGGATGCGAACCAACAGCGTCTCGAATCCCTGCGATTGAGGAACAGCGTGTTCCTCGCGCAAATCGCGCTCAAGTGGGACAACCTCAAGACCAGCATCAAGGCCGCAACCCTGGAACTGATCGCCTTCCTGAACCCCTTGGAGACCCGGTCGGTCGCGAATCTCAGCGCGAAGCTGAAGGAAACTGAGATGGCGATCGAGCGCACCAAGAACGCGCTCAACTCCAGTATCGCCAATCTCCCGTTGGTCACCGGAGTCCTTGAAGTCTTCCTGGGTGGGTTGATTCAAGATCAAGAGCGAATCCTGGAAGCGATCAAGATCGCGAAGGGAGAACAGCTACAAGTGAAAGCCGAACGTCCCGAAGACGTGACGGCGCAAATCAACGAACAGATCGCCGCGCGGGAGCTGGAACTATCCCAGCAACAGCGACTACTCGAAGCGGCTAAGCAAGGTGAAGACGCTCGCTTGCGAATGGTCGCAGCCATTCAAGCCGAGAACGACGCGCGGGCTCTTGGAGCGCAAGCGACTTTCGATGAACAAGAGCGCATCAAGCAAACTGCCCTTGCCCTCGCGGATACCCAACAAGCACTGGAACAGGTCACCGCTGCGAATCAGAACTTTGCAGCAGGTGAAGAGATTCGACTCGCGGCCCTGGAAAAGATAGGCACTTCGGCAGCGCGAACAGACCAAGCGCTTCTGTCGAATGTTCAGTCTCTCATGTTGCTTGGAAACGCGAGCATCAAGACCCAGATGGAGTTCCACGAACTCTCGGCCCGATTGGTCGAGTCCGCTGTGGCCCTGGACAAGCTCGAGAAAGAGCTGGCCCAGGGAGCCGGAGAAGGCGAAGACGCCAAGAAGAAGTTCGGCGAACTCTCCAAGGAAGCCGACAAGCTTCGCAACGCGGTCGAGCGCTCCCGCAGTGGCCTTGAGAAGATGGAGCAAAATCTCCGCACCTCAGCTGGTCTGGCTGACATAACAGGCAATGCCTTCGTTTCGATGGGCGCGGACTTCGCATCGTCAGCGCAAGGTGTCGACACCCTAAACGAGTCCCTATCGCGCAATCGAATGCAGCTCGAAGGCGTCGGGGATGCAGCGGAGTCAGCTGGGAACTCTTTCGCCAGCGCAGCTCGAGAGACCATCAATCTCGGGGCCGTGGTCGGGGGAGATGTAAACGACCCGACCAACATTCAACGGGCTCTCAACGCACTCAACGCCAAACTGCGAGCCGTGCAATCCAGCTTTGGAGATGCCGGCCTTGGCTTCAAGGAAATCCAAAGCCGCGCACTGCTAGCACAGATCGAAGAGTTGGAAGCGAATCTTCGGCTTGCCAACGCAGAGACTACAAAGGGCATCATCCGCGCCGTGATTAGTGCCAACGAAGAGCTCAGCGGAGAGGCCCTGGACGCCAAGATTGCCGAAGCGATTGCCACTCAGAAGCGCTACGGGCTCATACCCAGCGCTGGTTCCAGCCGACCTGGGTTCCGCTCCATGAGTGTGTCGTAATGGGCAACATTTCAATCCTCTACGCCAGCGTCCTCGATGACAGCACGTTCGCTGCTACAAACGTTTCAACGGAGTCGAGCGTCATCTACCTCGCCGACGATCGTCTCTCGTATCAGTTTGCGACCTCGGGAACGGACACAGTAGTTCAAGTGGATCAGCCAGGAAGCAGTATCGACCCATGGCGCTACTTGGTTCTTGCCGAGCATTCTATGGCGGGCGGAACAGCGGTCGTCCTCACCTATCCGAACTCTCTCCGCACAACCCCCACCGTGCTTTTCTCGGGCACGCTTACCGCGGATGATCCCAACGTGACGGATCTTGGCTCGGAATCCTCCGCGCAATACATCGATGTGAAACTGACCGCGAGCGGAGTTAGCAGCACTGTGCGCCTGGGAGAACTGGGACTCATGCGGAAGTTCGAATCCCCCAGGGCTCCGGACATCAACGTGGGAACTTCCACCAATCCAAAGCGGACGTTCATCGATCTCCCCAATGGCGAGCGTTTGAGCATTCGCCACGCCGGCCCAGGGAAGATCAAGTCCTACCGCATCCGTGGGTTGACTCAAGCGCAGGCAGGGACCTGGCTCGACATTTTCGAAGCCAACGAAGGGATCAAGCTCGTCTATCTCACGGATGACGAAGGCGAGACCTACCCCTGCTACATGAAGCAGATGTTCGTGCAGGATCGAGAACTCAATCTGTTCTCTGTCGATTTAGAGTTTTCGCAAGTGAAGCTTTAGATGCCCATCGACGTTCATAGCAGCCAGGAAACCCTACTGAAGCGCGGGAGCATCGCTCCAATCGTCCTGGTGGATGTCACCTCCACTTCGGGAACGCTGCGCTTCTGCACTGAGCGCGCGATCTCGTATCTCGGCCATCTCTACCAGCCCTACGTTGCTACCGCGGGAACTCTGCGCACCGCAGCGAACTTCCCCGAGAACAACACCAGCAGCCAGAGCTTCCAGCTCCAGTTCAACAACTCCCCGATCGAGTATCAGGGACAGGTTTACGATTATCTCTCGCAGATCTTCTACCCCGTCTTCCCTTGGGAGTTGGCCGACGTGGAAGTCCGGGTTCTATTGACCTCCGGGACTTCCGATCTACCCGCTTTCTCCGAAGACGTGGCAATGCGCTGGGTAGCAAGTGGAATCGCGGGAGCCCCAACGAGCATCGACCGCGAGAAGTTCATAGTTCCCGTCTACACGCGGAACTTCAAGCTCAACGACCAGATTCCAATGCGGGCTGTGACCCGACTCGAGTTCCCCGAGGCCGATCGAGACGAACTCGATGGGAAGACCTATCTCCCGATCGTCGTGGGATCTGGGGTTCGCGTGCGAGCCCGCGCAACGGGAGCGGGAGCTACTACGACCATCACGGAGGAAGTGAGCGCGGGATCCAAGCTCAAGGTCTCTGAAGTCGATGGATTCGAAGCCGGAGACTCAATCATCATCAACGGGTTCATCAACAACCCGTTCACGATCGGTGCCGTCGATTCAGTAGGGAAACGCTTCGTTGCCGTCTCTCCCAACCTGAACACCCTCGGCACCACAATCACCGCTGGAACAGCAGTGCGTGAGGACAAGGCCGCGTATGACTACACGGTTGCCAATCACCAATGCGTTGCGATCCGGGAAGTGCGCGTCACTCCCCACGGAGGGGGAGACCCAACCGTAATCAGCGGCTCTCAGTTTCAAATGGTCAGTGTGCCCGACCCAAGGGCTATTGGAGGGATCCGCACGGATGCTCGCATCAATCAACTGATTCCGTTCGGCTCCGAGTCCGCGGGAGAAGTTACACAGCAGCCCGTGGCAACGGTGGATGACGGGTTGCACGTCCATAACACCGGAGTCTTCTCTGACAGCATTCAAGTCACCTTTGCTGGTGCCACCAGCGGCCCTCCCGCTCACGCTAATGCGAACGACGGAAATGAAGATACGGGAGTGAGCGTCAATACGGGCACCGTGGGAGAAGACATCCTCACCTTCTCCAGCTTCCCAGGAGTGAACGGGGTCTTCAGTGAGCAGCGCTACTACGCTGTCATGAACGGCCCGTTGATTACAGGAAATGTGCGAATCAGACGGAGCGGATCAACCTTTCTCACGCTTTCCGCTGCGTTCAATAAGGGAGAGTTCCGCAGCACGATCGACACGGGGGGATCTGAAACCAGTGATTTCGAGATCGTCGTTCAGACCGACCCTACTCAAGTCAATGTGTGGGAGGCTTGGAAGGAAGTAACCCATACCCCTCTGGTGTCGGAAGACACTAAAGATCTGCGTTTCACTACTCGAACAGCCGACGTGGCAATCGACGTCTCCGGCGCGAACATCGAAGTCGGAGACCTGGTCGAAGCCGTGGTTGACGGAGTGCCCGTCCCTGACAACAGCGGCCTCTTCGGGAGTCCAACAGCAAGCGGAACAGCGATCCAGCGTCCCGACGCGGTAGCTCGTTGGCTGCTTACCCGGGCTCTCGGGCAAACCGAAGCCGTCATTGATGTAGCGACTTACTCGGGATCCGGCGCAGCCTACGACGCAAACGGAATCCGATTGGCCTTTGCCGTCGATCACCCGACCAAGCTCGACGCGCTGCTCGATCAGATAGCCGACAACTCCGAGAGCATGCACTGGTGGGGCCGGGAAGGCCACGCGCTGCGGTATCTCGATACCCCGGCATCTACGCACTCATTCGTTGAAGACCAGTCCGGAGTCATCTCGATCGATTGGCAGAACACCCATCAAGCCGCCGACATACGGAACTCGCCGACGGCTTACTTCGGGCGAGACTGGGTTGAGAGTGCGGGGAACACGTCGTCCTACGCTGGCAGTGTTACCGCTGGGGATGCCGATTCCCAAGCTCGCTTCGGAGTTCTGGGCAACGAAGTGGATTCGGGGGGTCGCAGCCTATTTCTGGAAATGACCACGACTTCCGGGCAGGCCCAGAACGTCTTGAATCGCATCCTCGCGGACAAGGCCAATCCCAAGAAACAGTTCACCGACGATACGGACTGGAGCTACGTGAACATCCAGCCAGGGGACGTGATTGTGCATTCGTCTCCGACCATCTCGTCACCAGTTACAGCCCGCGTGATTGAGAACACCGTTGACCCTCGGCTGTTTTGTCGGATCGTGGCCAAGGAGATCACACAGCCCCCTGCGAGAGTCGCGGAGGCTGAGGCCGGTAGCGGGGGAGCTTTCCACGCGAAGTCGGTGCAGCTCTACGACTCCGTAGGGTCCAAGTTCGCAGACAATACGCATCGAGACGTGGGGATCGCCAATGCGTTCACCATCTTCATGCGCTTCAAGCTGACGCAGGCTCAGACCAAGAGCCTTCTTGTGATAAAGGAAGTTGGCCCCGCATCAAACAAGAGCGCGATCATCCTCCGTCAGGAGTCGTCCCCAGCCGGAAACATCGAAGCCACTGTGCTGCGCGATTCAGACGGGGGGTTTGGCATCCGACGCAACTACAACGGAGCGGCGCTCACCGACGGATCCTGGCAGGAGCTGTTCTTCACTTGGGACGGCTCCGACATCGCGCTCTACACGGGATTGACCGGAGCCTCGACGCTGCGCTCGGTGAGCTCCACCGAATCAGCGGTAGGTGGTGCGCTCGCTTCTCGTAACCGAGGAATCCTCTCCGATACGGGAGTCGTGGGCTACTACTACAATCTCGCGATTTGGAACGTGGTGCTTTCGTCCTCGTCTCGCACCGCGGTCTCCCAGAACGTCCAAGTGGATCTGACCGAGAACTTCGGCAACTACACGGACGCCAGTAGTCTCAAGTGTTACTTCCTGTTCGACGGGGACAAATCCACCTGCATCAACTTCGGAAGTGCCGGAGGCTTCGATCTCTTCGCGGATGCGGGAGAGATAGTTGGCAGCACAGACACCCCCACATAGGAGATTCGATGCCAGAAACGAATACCGTCGCTTGCATGCTTTGCGGGAGGGAAGCTCCCCCGCTCGACATGGCTCCAGTTGGAGCCCAGGTGCTCGGGCACCATCTTGATTTCGCTCTCGCGTTCAAGTGGTTTTGCCCAGAGCCGTGCTTCAAGACCTACAAGCACTCCGCACATCTCCGCGGTCGTATCCGTCAGTTTCAGGACTCCGCAGTCGAGTGGGCTCGCACATGCGTGGCGAATGTCTCGGAGGAAGCGTTGCGCGAAATGGAAGAGCTACCCGAGGGTCTGCGGGTAGATGCTTCGGAACACCAGCGAGTTCAGGAGTTGCGGGAGCATCTGAAGCTTTTCATCGAAAAGGATTCGATCAAGAAAGCCGCGTTAGAAAAGCTTCGCAATGAAGAGCCCGTAGATCCTTCCTGGGTCACGAGATTCATGGCACTGAAGAAAGAGATCAAGGAAAAAGGCCCCATCGAGTCCTTCGAGGATAACCATTTGCTCCACCGGGTTTGCCGGAACATCAACAAGAATCCGTTTTACAACCCTCGTACTCACGCGTTCAAGTCATACGATCAACTCGTAAGTGACTTGAGAACGTTGGAGACGCTAACCGAAGACGAAAGGAAACAACTTGAATAGACCACCATTAGAGAAAGACGTTGACCGATTTCTACAGAAGATCCGTCCGGGCGCTAACGGCTGCATCGAATGGGCTGCGCACAGAAACCGCGCGGGCTACGGGCAGTTCCAGCTCGGAAACAGACCCGTAGGTGCGCATCGCTTCGCTTATGAAGCGTTCGCGGGGCCGATCCCTTCCGGTCTCCAGCTCGACCACCTTTGCCGCAACCGGGCTTGCGTGAACCCCGACCACCTGGAACCCGTCACGAGCGGCGAGAACACGCGCAGGGGAGAGACTGGACGAAACAACCGAGACAAGAGCCATTGCAAGCACGGGCATGAATACACGGAAGAGAACACGCGGAACACCACGCAAAGGTCGCGCGCATGTCGGGAGTGCGACCGGCGCGCAGCTCGGGCGTATCGCGAACGCAGGAGGTTAGCCGCGTGAAAACCCAGGGAACGTCAACAGCCACGGAAGCCGTAGTCTCCCCAACAGGGACTTTCTCTGAATCTCTCACCGTCTCGGGCTTTCCCGTCTCGACCGGGACGGGATCCTCCGTTGTGAGTATCCCCGTTGGACGTGTCCCCTTTGGCGATTCGGGGTCGCTTCTCACCAGCGACAGTGGCCTTACCTTCGATGCGACGTATGGAGAACTGACCGTAGGCCCCCCGCTAACGACCGCACTTCTCGGGAGACAAACGCAAGACTCGACCATCATCATAAACGCGGAAACCGGAGCTGATACGCGGGCTCGTCAGGTGTTCGCGCAAGAGGGACGCTCGCGCTTTGAGTGGTTATACACACCTACTGGCGGAGACCCTGGGCTGCACTTCCTCGACGTGGACAAGATCGTAAATCGAATCACCGTCTCCAGCGGAACTAACTCAACGCTGCATAGGCAGCTTCATCTCGATGCAGACGGAAGAGTGCATTTCAGCAATCAGACTCTAACCACGTCGGGGGCGTTCTACCCGCAGACTCGCGGCATCGGAATCGACGGCAACGTAACTGCTACCGGAACTATTGCCGGCGATTCGGGGAGATTCGGTAGTTCTGTCATTGTCGGCCGACCAGTTACCGATTTTCTTCCGGTCAACCCCAATGATGCTGGCGTAATCATTGCGAGTCGCGGAGGAGCTTCCAGTTCAGCCTATTTTGCCTTAGCCGTAAACGGGACTACTACCGACTACCTCATTCTCTATACAGAAGCTCCTGGAGATCCAGGGTTGCACTTCTACGATGTGAAGGCTGGCCCGTTTGGCGTCAACCGAATCACGGTCTCTACCGGAACCAACTCGAGCCTGCAACGACAGCTGCACCTATTAGCCAACGGCAGCACCAGACTTTCTTCCCGAGTTACCGCCAGCGGAAGCTTTGATAACCACATCCCGACGGAAGGGTTGGGAGTGGATGGGAACATCACGGCTACCGGAACGGTTGCCGGGACAAATGCTTCATTCTCAGCGTATCCGGGAATGGTCGAAGAGATAGACGGCCAATGGACGCAGCCTTCAACTGGAACTCTGTGTTTGGTTCGTAGCGCGAGCTACCCCTTCTCGATTCAAAGCTTCACAGCGCAGACGGTCTCTAACAGCACTACCTCTTCTCTCACTAAAGAAGGCGTGGTGATTACAGGGATCGATAACAAGACCATCAACACCACCGAAGCAACTTACTTCCCTACGTCTACCGCAAACGTGGCCGTCGGAGAGACGTTGCGGTTGACGAGCTCGGGCTCTACGGGCGCAGAAGACTTGAGCTTCACATTGAAGATGGTGAGGTTGTAATGCCACGTAAGTTTGTCTTCGCAGACGCTCCGCACCGCTCCGTCAATTTAGTAGCTGGCGAGCGCCTGAAGGACGGGAATCTTGCCCCGGCCAACGTAGGCAATGCTTGGGCTGTAGCCGTATGGGCCAAACCGTCTGGAGATTTCTCGGCCGACCGCGGGCTTTTCAGTATCGAGCACGAACTGACTCTGGCATTCCCGATAAACTTTCCGTTCAGCAACATTCGAATCATCTTCAGAACGAGCGGCACGAATAACATGACAGTGCAGACCTGGGCCGGCTTAGCCGCACCTATCAAAGACTACACTTGGAACAGTTGGTGGACTCAAGACACCTGGATTCTCACGATGATTACGTGGAATGGAACCAGCTTACTGGCCTATCGAAATGGAGTTGCAGTAAGTCCCAGCACCATGACAACCGATGACGCCGGAAGTATGGGAACACCGCCGGCCAGACGTATAGGTGTGGGGAACTTGGTCAGCACCGGCCTTGCGGATAACGATTTCCAGGGAAGGATTTTCTCAGCGGGACTTTGGAACGTAGCCGTAGACGCGCCCGGAGTAGCCGCTCTGTATAACGGGGGTTATGGCGCAAATGTTGACTGGTTGATTCCCCGGCCGGGCTATACCGCTTCCGCCTTTCTTCAACACTACTGGCGCACAGGCCACTACTACCCTCCCGATTCAGGAATCGGTCGCGACTACGGGGTGGCCTCGACCAATCGGAGAAACATTATGAACAACGCTGTCAACATCGATGGGTCGGACATCGTTTACGACTGGCCCGGAAAGGAGTTATAGATGGCCGCCGTTACCGGCTTCAAGGCGACCTTCTCCGGCACGCTCGAATCCGCGCTGCAAGAGGCTTTCATCAATGAGGAGCAGTTCGCTTATCTCCAAGCGTTGACCCCAGAGGAGCTTGGGATACCGGCGCAGACGTGGGAAGCAATAACGCACATCGAGATTTTTGAGAGCGCGCCACAAGGAACAACCTAAGCGTGCCAACCGCGGCCCCAAGACGTTGCAACGCTCCCGGTTGTACCGAGCTAATCCGCGGGAAACCCTCAAGGTGTACCGCACACGCGAGAGAGCTAGAGCGGAGCAGAGGGAATGCAACCCAACGCGGCTATGACTACGAATGGAGACTCACCCGCGCGCACTTCCTCAAGCGGCACCCTCACTGCGTCCATTGCATCCGTGAGGGACGCTTGACCCGGGCCACCGAGGTAGACCACAAGATCCCTCGCAGACAGGACGGCACCGACGAATGGATCAACCTCCAAGCGCTCTGCAAACCCTGCCACTCGCGGAAGACAGCGACCGAAGATCGAGGCTTTGGGAACCCCGAGCGGATTCAGTAAGAGCTCCGGGTCGGCTAGTTCGTCTACTAGGACGAATGTGTCCCTCCGTCCAGCGCCCAATAAGTCGACACGCCAATGCAAACGCCCGGGATCAACCCCCGGGCGTTGCTGTTTCTGGCATTTGGAGGGCACCACGCTACTGCTCTTCAGGATCGTTCATTCGGGCCTCATCCGGGAGCGTCGCTCTGATAGTCGCTTTGAGATCGTCTGCGGCTTTCTTTGGCTCATCAGCGGTCCAGACAACCGTATGCAAGTGGTTCGTATCGAAGTGGGTCTTCTCCCCTTTGAAAATCGACTCCTCGCAGGTATAGATAACTGGCTTGCCGAGCCCTTCAGCGAATCCGGCTTCCCAGTAGGCTCCGTGATTCCCGTCAGTAAGATCCGCGACTACGAAGCGTGCCCTGCGGATATCAACTCGCAGTCGCTCATCGATCAGTCCAGCCCTCGGCTCTTCGTCCAATCTGAAAAGATCGAATCCGGCCTGGCGCACAGCGGGTTTGAAGTGATTCTGAAATAGGCCGGTGAGGATGTCGTTCCCGAACTTCATCGCCATGAATGCGCGTGCTCCAGCGGATGAACCCCGGGTCAGTTTGTGGAACTCTTGCCAGCCTGCGAACGACAGACTTACGCGGGCTCCTTGCTGCGTGAGTTCACCTTCCAGCAGGCCGCTATTCAGTAGAGCTTGAACGATGAACGCAACACCATGTTCGTCGACAGCACCAACTATTGCTCGAACGTTCCAGTCGTCGTAGCTGATTGAGCTGCCGGGGTGCTCTTGTTCGTTCCCCAGCCACACAAGGAAGTTCTCGGCTTGCTCAGCTGGGTCAGGAAATCGACCGTCCTGTTGAATTCGTTCGACGTCATAGGAGGAGAGCATCGGCCACGAGTTGTTCCTCTGCATGCGTCGAATGGTGTGGCTGAGGATTGCGGCGAACATCCTTGACTTCTCTACCCGTGCTTCCGCCTCTACTTTGCCCGTTCCGGTCAGGATGTACTGCCCGCAGTTGGGGCAATCGAAGCGATGCTGGTCCCCGGAGTGCCGGCTGTCGACAAGAATGGAACCGCATACGGGGCAGTTGGTGATTTGATCCATGCGCGGCAGCGTAGCCAAGAGGAAAGAATCAGAGAAGAAGAAGTCCTTCGGATGAAGGAGGACTTCATCCATGAAGCCACTGACTCAACCGACCATCTATTTACTCAACGGTGATTTCCGAAAGCTCATCTACCGACTACTTCCCGCGTCCATCGATCTTGTGGTGACTGATCCCCCCTACGGCCGAAGCTGGGACTCGCAATGGGGCCCCTTGGCTCAGGAATGTGTCCGCGTGCTCAAGCCTCAAGGAGTTTTCGCCTCCTATCTCGGCCACTACGGGTTACCCGGAGTTCTCTCGCGGTTGAGCCAGCATCTCGATTACCTGTGGCTGGCCAACATCGTCTTCAGCAAATCGAACTATCGAGATGAACTCGGTCTGTTCACGATGAATCGGCCGCTGGGCATCTACTACAAGCCGCCCCGCCCGAGACCTATCTCGCAATTTGTGGACACCTTCATCAGTCCCCACAAGGAGAAGCAGCATCACCCGTGGCAGCAACCCGTCGAAGAGGCGCGAAGCTTGATAAGAAGCTTCTGCGCCCCAGGCGGTTGGGTACTCGATCCCTGCGCGGGATCGGGAACTACGCTGCTAGCGGCCTACGAGTCGGGGCGAAACGCGGTCGGATTCGAGCTCGATCCGCGAACCTATGAGACGGCCAGGAAGCGACTGGAATCCGCGGGAATCGCGGTAAGGGCCTGACGCCCTCTGTGGCCCGCAACTTCAGCAGTATCAGAAGAGTGAGAAAATACTTGGAAGTTCCCTGAAGAGATCCCTTTGAGGATTGCTCTCGGAGGGTCGTACTCTCTGTACGTCTTCCCTGGGTAGTCTCTCAGCAGATTGGATCTATCAAGAAAGAGAGGAAATACATGGAAGTACTTCCCGGTGATCTTCTCTTATAGATCCCCCAGGGAGGTCATTAGTACTACCAAGATAAGATTGCGAGAACCGTGCCAACGCAATTTGCGTTCTCACGCGAATTATCAGATGTGTATAGGAAGGGCACAAGCCCAGGAGGAACTGAATGCCACCACGAAAGCCACTTGACCGCTTTGAACAGAAGATCGCGAAGGATCCCAGCGGATGCTGGGTCTGGAACGGAAACAGGAACCGAGACGGCTACGGGAGATTCTGGTTCAGCGGGACCAAGGTGCTAGCTCACCGCTGGATCTACCGGGAGCTGGTTTGTCCGATCCCAGACGATCACGAGATCGACCACCTCTGCCGCAACAGAGCCTGCGTCAACCCGGCGCACCTTGAACCCGTCTCCCACGCGGAGAACGTCCGCAGGGGACTGACCGGGAAGGTCAACAACCCAAGTGCTCGCAAGACCCACTGTCCCCGCGGACACCCCTACGACGGGGTCTCTAACAGGCGAGGTGAGCGCACGGTGCGCTTTTGCCGGACGTGCAAGCGCGAGGGTGACCGGATCCAGAAAACAGCGCGGCCAGCGCGATTGCGGACGCTTCCCGACGCAGCTTGACCCGGGGGTGTCACAGCTGATAGGACGGAGCCGGCATGGTCGAGCGGAATCGGGGACTTGGAAGCGTAGGGATCCTTCGAAGCCTGATGCTCTATCCAGCTGAGCTACCGGCGCGCGAGGCGAGGTGGCAGGTTGGATACCGGAGGCGAGGGGAGCGCGCCAGCGGCGGGCTCAGTAGCCGCTCTTCTTCTTCTCGGCGGCCTGGATCTTCTGGTAGAGCGCCTCGAGCTGCGAGGAGAGCAGCTTGCTCCCGATCGAGACCTTGGCGCCGCCCCCGAAGCCCGTCACCTGGTCGGTGGAGGTGCGGTTCGTGTAGATCACGAGGGTGCCCTTCTGCATCGGGAGGAGCCCCGCGATGGCCTGCTCGGAGTTGTAGCCGCCGCTCACGTAGAACTGGCGCTGCGCGATCACCCAGGCGTCGCCCTCGGGTACGTAGAGGCTGTGCATGAGCGCGATCGTCGGCACGCCGTGGGCGTTGTAATGCTCCCAGCGGTAGGCCTCCTCGGTGCCCGGGGGCTTCGAGCCCGGGTAGTTGAGGAACAAGTCGTGGGCGTTGGGCACCATCGCCTGGAGCTTCTTGGTGGCCTGGGTGGCCGACCGGATCTCGTCGGCCGGCGAGCGCGGCTTCCCGCCGGCGCCTGCATAAGGCGTGATTCCCGCCAGCCCCTTGGCCTGATACGCCTGGAGGCGCGCGAGCAGCGCGCTGCGAACCGCCTGCTCGACGGCAGCCGTCGAGGCCCCGCTCCCGAGCTTGCCGAAGGCCGCGATCTCCTCGCTGGAAAGGTTGAGCGCGGTTCCGGGCTTCGCGTTCAGGTAGGCCTGCGTACGCTTCTGCGCGTCGGGCTGGAGCGTGAGCTTCGCGAAGCTGTCGAGGGTCGGCGCGCCCGAGAGCATCTCGAAGGCGATCACGTTCGAATCCATCTGGTCGATGAGACCCGACTTCAGCTGCTTCACGAGATCGGTCGGCGAGTCCTGCACCAGGAAGGCGAAGGCCGCGACGATCTCGCGCTCCGAGCTCGGCTGAATGCTGCCGCTCACGAAGCTTCCCGCCTCGACCTGGGCGATTTGATCCTTGCTGAACCCGATCTCGGCGAGAAAGGTCGCGGCATCCGGGAGCTCCGCCGCGGCGGGCCGCCCGAGAGCGGCGACGAGGGCGAGCGAGAGCGCTCCGCGTGCGATCCAGGTCCGAAGCATGGTCGTCTCCTCGTTCATTTCATCCGGCGAGCTCGCGGAGCTCCTTGCCGACCTCCGGCAGCAGCCCCGATCGCTCGAGCCAGTAAGCGCAGAGCGTCGCGTAGAGCCGCTCGACGCAAGGGCGCTGGTAGTCGTAGCGAGCGTCCGTGTTGAACGACGCCCACAGCGTGGCGAACGGATTTGGCTCGAAGAC
>Ga0184637_10000087_pt1 | contig 59724 bp, 53 predicted proteins | sample PLM3_127_b2_FD_133143 | JGI IMG/M metagenome (GOLD analysis project Ga0184637, IMG submission 133143) | Groundwater sediment microbial communities from an aquifer in East River, Colorado, USA - PLM3_127_b2 | ecosystem: Environmental > Terrestrial > Soil > Riparian zone | place: USA: East River...
CCGAAAAGACTGAGGCCGGGACCCCACCGGTTTCCCGTGAAGTCCCGGCCTCTTTACTGGCGGGGTGTAGGGGACTTGAACCCCTGGCCTCCGGCGTGACAGGCCGGCGTTATAACCAGCTTAACTAACACCCCAAGTCGAAGGATGGGCGGAACAGGCTTCGAACCTGTGACCCTCGCCTTGTAAGGGCGACGCTCTACCCCTGAGCTATCCGCCCAAGGCGCGAAAGCGGACGGGTTTCTAGCCCGCTCGGCCTCCCCTGTCAACGCCGGGCCTTCCCGCGCCGCGTCGGCGCCCACGCCCCCGGCGGCCCGACCCAACGTCCCATCTCGCGCGGGGAACGGTCTGGGCTGGACCGGCCCGGGTGCCGATGGTAAGGGGCGCGCGAATGTCCTGGAAAGCCGGCATGAAGGTCATCCACCGCGCCCAGCGCGGGTGGGGGGTAGGGGTCGTCGTCCAGGTGGCCGACGAGGGCCGGCGGCTCGCCGTCCGCTTCGCCGGGCGCGAGGGCGTCACCGTGGTCTCGGGGCGCGATCAGGCGCTCGTCGAGGTCCCCGCCGACACCCCGCTCGACCGCGCGCCAGGCGGCCCGCTCGACGCGCTCGCCGCCGGCGAGCCGGGGCCGGCCGCGGCCTTCGCGCTGCGCACGCGCGTGCTCCGGCTCGAGGCGCTCCGGCGGGCCGACTCGCTCGGCGCGCTCCTCTCCTCCCGCGTGCACGTGCTGCCGCACCAGGTCGGCGCGGCGGGGCGGATCCTCTCCGACCGCATGCCGCGCTTCGTCCTCGCCGACGAGGTCGGGCTCGGCAAGACCGTCGAGGCGGGGCTCGTCTTCGCGGGCATGCGCCAGCTCGGCATGGCCGAGCGCGTGCTCGTGATCGTCCCCGAGCACCTCGCGTTCCAGTGGCTCGCCGAGCTCTTCCACAAGTTCAACGCGCTCTTCACGCTCCTCACGCCGGAGCGGATCGACGCGCTCGGCGGCGCGGAGGCGGCGCTCGCGCGCTCGCCCCACGCCATCGTCTCGTTCGAGGCGCTGCGCGACGACCCGGAGCTCGCCGACGCCGCCGCCGACCTCCCGCTCGACCTCGTCGTCGTCGACGAGGCGCACCACCTCGCCGAGGACGCGCTCCACTCGGTGGTCGCCCCGATCTGCAAGGGCTCCTTCGGCGTCCTCCTCCTCACCGCCACGCCGGTGCGGCTCGATCCGCGCGAGTACTTCCGGCTGCTCGCCCTGGTCGAGCCCGTCCCCTCCACCACGCTCGAGGAGTTCCTCGCCCGGCTCGAGCAGCACGAGGCCTACGCCGAGGTGGCCCGCGCGCTCCTCGCGAACACCCCCGTCGCGGAGGCGCTCGCGACGCTGCGCGCGCTCGCCCCGGGCGACCCGCTCTTCGGCCGCGACGACCCGCCGCCCGGCCGGCTCGAGCTGCTCGGCCACCTCGCCGACCGCTACAGCCTCTCCGCGCGGCTCGTCCGGAACCGCCGCGTGAAGGTGGGCGCGTTCACCGCCCGCGTCCTGCGCCGCAGCGACGTCGGCGAGGGCGAGAAGGCCGCGGCGCTCGTCGCGCTCTGCGCCCGGCTCGCGCGCCAGGGCGAGAAGGTGCTCGTCTTCGGCCACGACGTCGAGGCGCTGCGGCTCCTCCTCGGCGGCCTGGCGGTCGCCGGCCTCGAGGCGCTCCTCTATGACGACGCGCCCTCGCTCGAGGCGCGCGACCGGCTGGTGGCCCGCTTCCGCGATCCGGAGGGGCCGATGGTGCTCCTCTCCGGCGAGTCGGGCGGCGAGGGGCGGAACTTCCAGTTCGCCTCGCAGCTCGTCTGCGCCGACCTGCCCGAGTCGCCGCTCGTGCTCGAGCAGCGCATCGGCCGGCTCGACCGGCTCGGGCAGACCCGGCCCGTCGAGATCCACCTCGTGGTGGAGCCGGGCGAGGAGGCCTTCCTCGCCGACCTCTACGAGCACGAGATCGGCATCTTCGAGGAGCCGGTGGGCGGCCTCGACGCGGTGCTCGCCTCGCTCCCCGAGGAGCTCGACGCGCTCCGCCGCAAGCGGACCGAGCGGACCCGCGAGGCCTTCCGCAAGGAGCTCGCCGAGCGCGTCGGCGCCGCCCGCGAGGCGCAGCACGCGGGCGACCCGCTCCTCGACATCCGCTCCGCGTCGCTGCCCGAGCTCTCGCGCCTCGTGGGGAACGCGTTCGGCCGGCTCGGCGAGGAGCCGGGCGAGGGGGTGGCGGGCGCGGCGGCGACCGCCGAGGCCATCGGCCCCGCGCTCGTCACGCTCTCGCGCTGGCTCGAGGAGGAGCTCGAGGACGTGGCGGCCGAGGTGGGCCACCGCGTGGGCATGGAGGTGGACACCGACCAGAACGTCCACCCGTTCGAGGTCGCGTTCACGCTCGGCTCGCACATGAAGATCGAGGCCCTGCCCGGCATGCAGATGCCGGACGAGCCGCAGACCTTCCTCGGCTCCTTCTGGCGCGAGACCGCGGTGGCGCGCGACGAGCTCCAGTGGTTCGCGACCGGCCACCGGCTCGTCGAGGCGCTCGTGGGGCTCGTGCGCGACGGCGACGCCGGCCGGACGGCCGCGCTGAAGCGCGACTGGGCGCCGCGCCGCGGCGGCCTGTTCGTCCGCTTCGAGCCGCGCCTCGCGACGAGCGCCGATCTCGCGCCCGGCGCCCGCGTCGCCTCGCGCCAGGCCTCCCGCTACCTGGACCTCGCGCCGCTCGTGGTGATGGTGGACCTCGAAGCGGGCCACAAGCTCCTGCCCGGCCTCGCCGAGCGGCTCGAGGAGGAGATGACCGACACCCCGGACGCCCGGCTCGGCCCGCCCCCGCTCGCGCTGCTCGAGTCGGGGCGTGCAGCGGCCGAGCGAGCGGCCGCCGAGCTGCTCCAGGCGCGACGCGACGCGGCGCACGAGCTGCTCGCGCTGCACGCCGACCTCGAGGAGGAGCGGCTCGTCGAGGCCGCCTTCCAGGGCGGCGCCCCGCGGGAGAAGGTCGAGGGTGCGCTCGTCGTGCTGCGCCAGCACCGGGAGGTCGTCGGCCGCGCCATCGACCGGGCCAAGCTCGAGCTCGACGCGGTCGCGGTCGTCGTGCCCTGACGGAGCCCGTCCGGACCGCGCCGGAGGGCCGCGTCGTGGCTGCGGGGGAGTTGCCCCCACGTTACGGACGTGGGAGGAGACGGCCATGTTCGCACTGCCCGTGTTGGTGGCGCTGCTCGTGGGTCAGCCCTTTCCCGGCGACGAGCCCCCTCGAATCCTCCGCGGCATCCGCGCGGGCGCCGGCGCGCTCGCGCTCCTCGACGTGGACGGCATCGCGCCGACGGCCGAGGCGGGCGTGGAGCTCGTGCCGTCGGATCGCGTCTCCCTGCGGCTGATGGCGGGCGCCGCGGTGCGGTACGGGTGGGGCACGTTCTACCTCGCGCCCGACGTGGCCTGGCGTCCGCTGCAGCGCGAGGGCGGCTTCGTGCCGTACGTCGCGGCCGGGGTGCACGCCGGCACGATCAACATCACGCCGGGCGCGCTCGATCTGGGCCCGCGGGCCCTGCGCTCGGCGGCGGGCGCCGCGCCCGGGCCGGGCGAGGGCCCCGGCGATCCGCTCGCCGGCAGGGCGTCGCCCGCGGGTGAGTCGCCGCTCGAGTTCACCCTCGGCCCGCAGGCCTCGGTGGGCGCGGAGCTGCAGCTCGGCGACCGGACGCGGGTGGACCTGGCCCTGCGCTACACGATGCTCCGCTGGGACGGCGACGTGTACAACGGGTTCGGGTTCGTCCTCACGTTCCTCGGCCCGTCGCGCTGACGCGCCGCGCCCGCGCGGCGAAGCCGCGCCGCGGGGGATCGCGCGCGAACCCGCGAATGCGGGCGCGCGCGATCACGGGCCCCCGCGAGCAGGGTGGGGCCCCGTCGCGCTCCGGTCAGGAGCGTGACGGGGCGGGGCGCAGCCCCGCTACGACGAACAGAACCGCTCGATCGCCCGCGTCAGGATGGCCGCCGCGCGCTCGAGCTCCCGCACCTCGACGTGCTCGCCGGTCCGGTGCGCGACCTTGATGTCGCCCGGACCGAAGACGCACGCCTCGGCGCCGAGGCCGATGACCTCCGGCAGCTCGGTGCCGAACGGCACGGTGGTGGAGACGTTCCCGCTCTCCTGCTCGAGGAAGCGGACGATCTCGGCCTCCGGCGGCGTGATCGCGGCCGCGTCGGTGCGGAGCGGCGAGATCGAGATGCGCAGCGCGCCGTCCGACGCCGCCGCCACGCCCGCGCAGGCCTGCTCGAGCAGCCGCAGCGCCTTGCGCGGGTCCTGTCCCGGGATCGGCCGCCACTCGTAGCTGAAGCGGCACTCGCCCGCGATGATGTTCCGGGCCTTGCCCCCCTGGATGACGCCCACGTTCCAGGTGGTGTGCGGCGGCGTGAACGCGGGGTCCGTCTCGGCGCGCAGCGTCGCGCCGATCGCCTCGAGCTCCGGGAAGAGCCGGCCGGCCGCGTGGATCGCCGAGGCGCCGACGTCGGGGTAGGCGCTGTGCCCCTCCACGCCCTCCACGATCACCTCGACCGCGCAGTACCCCTTGTGCGCGCGGACCGGCACGAGCCCCGTCGGCTCGCCGACGATGGCGTGGCGCGGGTGGACCCGCCCGTCGGCGAGGAGCCGCTTGGCGCCGAGGCAGCCCACCTCCTCGTCCGCCGTGAAGAGCAGCGCGAGCGGCCCGCGTCCCGGCCGCGCGCCCGCGGCGGCGACGAGGGCCGCGGCGAGGAAGCCCTTCGTGTCGGCGGCGCCGCGGCCGTACACCCGGCCGTCCCGCTCCGCGCCGGCGAGCGCCTCCGCCCACTCGGCGTCGAAGGGCACGCAGTCGGTGTGCCCCACGAGCGCGAGGCCGCCGCGCGCGTCGGGCCCCCGCCGGCAGACGAGGTTCCCCTTCTCGACCCCGTCCGCGTCGGTCCAGACGTCGCGCCGCGTCTCGAACCCGAGCGCGCGCGCCTCGCGCTCGAGCAGGTCGAGCACCGGCAGGTTGGTGCGGGTGGAGGTGGAGTCGATCGCGACGAGCGACCGGACGAGCGGGACGAGTTCCATGCGGGACGACCGTAGCAGAGCGACGGGGGCCGGCCCACGCCCGGGCCGGGGCCGGGTTATAGTGCCGCGCGTGCCGCTCCGTTTCGTGAAGTACCACGGCCTCGGCAACGACTTCGTGGTCGTCGAGGGGCCGCTCGTCGGACCGGACCGCGCGCGTCGCCTGTGCGACCGGCGGCGCGGCGTCGGCGCGGACGGCGTGCTCGGCGTCCTGCCGCCGCGGACGCCCGGAGCCGTCGCCACGATGCACATCTTCAACTCCGACGGCTCCGTCGCCGCGATGTGCGGCAACGGCATCCGCTGCGTGGCGCGCCACCTCGCCGAGGTCCGCGGGCTGTCCGGCGAGCTCGTGATCGACACCGACTCCGGCCCGAAGCGCTGCACCGTCCACGCCGAGGCCGGCGAGGTGCGCGCCGTCTCGGTCGAGATGGGCCCGGCGCGGCTCCTCGGCGAGGAGGACTTCCGCGTCGCGGGCGAGGTGCTGCGCGCGGTGCGGGTCTCGATGGGCAACCCGCACGCCGTCCTCTTCGACGACCCATCGCGCGCCCGCGCCGCCGCCATCGGCCCGGCGCTCGAGCGCGCGGTGGAGGGCGGCGTGAACGTCGGCTTCGCGCGCTCCGGCCCCTCCGGCATCGACCTCGTGGTCTGGGAGCGCGGCGCGGGGCTCACCGACGCGTGCGGCACCGGCGCCTGCGCTGCGGCGGTCGCCTCCGTCTGGCGCGGCGCCTTCCCGGCGGGCCGGCCGATCGAGGTCCGGCTCCCGGGCGGCGCGCTCGAGATCACCGTCGGCGAGGACCTCCAGCGCGTGACGATGCGCGGCCCGGCGGCGCGGGTCTTCGCGGGCGAGGCGGACCTCTAGATGTCCACCGGGCGCATCCTCGTCGTCGACGACGAGAAGTTCTTCCAGGAGCTCTTCCGCGACGTCCTCGCAGCCGGGGGCCACCAGGCGCGCACGGCCGCCTCCGCCGAGGAGGCGCTCGTGCTGCTCGGCGAGGAGCACTTCGACCTCCTCCTCACCGACATCCTCATGCCGGGGCAGGACGGCGTCTCCCTCGTGCGCGAGGCGAAGCGGCGCGACCCCGACCTCGAGGCGGTGGCGGTGACCGGCCGCGACGACGTGCGGCTCGCCGTGCAGGCGATGCAGGCGGGCTGCGCCGACTTCCTCACGAAGCCCGTCGAGCGCGAGGAGCTGGTGCGGGTGGCGGAGCGGGCGCTCGGGCGCGTCCGGCTCCGCCGCGAGCACTCCCAGCTCCTCAGCGAGAACCTCGAGTTCGCGAAGTCGCAGGCGCTCTACCGGCAGGGGCTCCTGCTGCTCTCCACGCTCGACGGCGAGCGGCTCCAGGACCTCGCCCTCTCGGTGCTGGCGCGCGTGACCGACGCCCAGGGCGCGGCGCTCTGGACGGCGGACGAGCGCGGCCAGCTCGTCCTGCGCGCGTGGCGCGGCCTCGTGGACCGGGCGGCGCTCCCCTCGACCATCGACCCGAAGGATCCCGCCTGGGCCCCGGCGCTGGGCGCCCCGGAGCCGTCGGCCGCGCCCAGCCGCGCCCTCGAGGACGCCTTCGTCGTGCCGCTGCTCGTCGAGGACGAGCCGGTCGGCCTCGCCCTCCTCTCCGATCGCGCCCGCGGCGGGTTCGGCGCCGAGGAGCGGGCCACCGCCACCACCGTCGCCGACTTCGCCGCCATCGCCGTGAAGAACGCGCGCCGCTTCCACGCGGTGGAGCGGGTGGGGCTGCGCGACCGCGACACCGGCGCCTACAACCTCGCCTACTTCGTCGACTACGCCGGCAAGGAGTTCTACAAGGCGCGCCGCTACGCGCGCTGCTTCTCGCTGGTGGTGCTCTCGATCGACAACGTCGAGCAGGTCCGCAAGGAAGCCGGCCGCGAGCTCCAGCGGCGCGCCCTGCGCGACCTCGTGACCGCCGTGTCGCGCGTCGTGCGCGACGCGGACATCCTCGCCAAGGTCTCCGAGGGCGAGTACTACGTGCTCCTGCCCGAGACCGACGCGTTCGGCGCGCACATGTTCCTGCGCCGCGCCGCCGAGGAGATCCGCAAGGAGCCGTCGATCCAGCAGCTCGAGGCGCGCTGCCCGCTGCGCGTGTCCATGGGCGCCGCCGCCTTCCCGAAGGACGGGGAGGACTTCGACGAGCTGCTCCACTGGGCGCGCGCGCGGGTGCAGGAGCAGCGCGGCTCGCTCCTGCGCCGCCTCCACCTCGACGACCTCGACCCCACCGCGTTCTGGGAGATGGCGGACCTCCTCCTCGATCACGCGGGCGGCGGGGCGGCGCGGCTGCCCGAGTCCTCACCCTCGGCCCGCCTGCCGCCCGATCGCGAGCTCTTCGAGGGGGCGCAGCGCGAGGCGGCGCGCGAGATCGCCCGCGACCCGCGCGCCCGGGGACTGCTCTACGTCGCGGCCCGCGGCGGCCTCGCGAGCGCGGAGGTGCTCTCGGCGCTGCCGCCGGGCGACGCGAGCGCGCGCGCCGGCGACCCGAGCGTCCACGTCTACGTCCTCGGCCCCGGCGGCGGCGGCCCGCTGCCGGCCCACCCGCTCGTCACCGCCGTGCCGCTCGACGGCGACCCGCGGCTCGCCGAGCACGATCTCCTGCTCCTCCTCACCGAGCACTCCGCGTACGGGCTCCTCGCCGGGCCGGACGGGCGGATCTTCCACACGAGCGACGTGCCGCTGGTGGACGCGCTCGTCGCCAAGCTCCAGGCGCTCTACGACCTGCAGCCGATCTAGCGAGACCGCGCCATGCCTCCCGTCCGCAAGATCCTGATCGTCGACCCCGACGCCGCGACCGTGCGCGCCCTCGCGCCCGCGCTCCGCCAGCGCGGCTACCAGGTGCACGCCGCGCGCGACGGCTCGCGCGCGCTCCAGGTCGCGATCCTCCGCTTCCCCGACCTCGTCCTCCTGGACGAGAAGACCCCGCTCCTCGACGCCCGCACCTTCGTGCGGATCCTGCGGACCAACCCGCGCACCGAGCGGATCCCGGTGGTGGTGACGGGCGAGACGACCGACGTGGACCGCGCCCGGCTCGGCGCCTTCCTGCGCAAGCCCTTCAACCACGACGAGGTGCTCGCCCGCATCGAGCAGATCTTCCGCCGGGTCGACGCCGCCAAGGCGGTCTCCGGCGAGAGCCGCGAGATCGAGGGGAACCTCGCCCAGATCCCGCTCGTGGACCTGCTCCAGATCCTCTCCGTGAACCGCAAGAGCGGCCGGCTCGCGGTCGAGCGCGAGGGGGAGCGGGCGGAGGTGCTCCTCGCCGAGGGGCGCATCGCGGACGCGCGGCTCGGCCCGACCAGCGGTGAGAAGGCGCTGTGGCGGCTCCTCACGCGCCGTGAAGGACAGTTCGCCTTCGTGCCCGGGGCCCCGCCCGCCGAGGAGCGGATCGAGCGCAAGCTCGAGGAGCTCGTGCTCGAGGGGCTGCGCCAGGCGGACGAGCTCGCCCGGCTCCTGCCCTCGACGCCCGCGCCCGGCGACCTCGTCGAGCTGACGGTCGCGCCCGGGGAGCTCCCGGCCGGCCTCCACCCGGTCACCGAGGAGGTGCTCGCGCTCCTCGAGCGGCCGCGGCCCTTCCAGGAGGTGCTGGACCGCTGCCGCGCCTCGGACCTCGAGGCGACGCGGGCGGTGCTCGCCCTGCTCGAGCGCGGGTTCGCGCGGCGCCGCGAGGGGCCGCCCCCGCTCGGCGAGGCCGCCGACCTGCTCGCCCCCCACGAGCTGCACGCGCTCCGCGCCCGCATCGCGCGCGGGCGGTCGTCGGGCGCGCAGACCATCGGCAAGATCGTCCTCGCGGGCGGTGGGCCGCTCTCGCGCCGCGCCGCGCTGGCCCGCTTCCTGACGGTGCCCGGGTTCCGCGCCGAGGGCGCCGGCACCGGCGGCTTCGGCACCCTCGGCCGGCTCTCCCTCGCCGACGGCGTGCGGGTCGACGTGACCGAGCTGCCCGGCGAGCGGGCCCAGCGGCCGCTGTGGCGGCCGTTCGCGGCGGGTGCGGTCGGCGCGCTCGTGCTCCTCCCCGCGGACGGGGTCGAGCCGCTCCTCGAGGAGCTCGCGAAGGTGCTGCGGCTGCCGGTCGTGGTGTGCGGCCCCTCGGAGGCGGCGGTTCCCGCGGTGCTGCGCGAGGCGCCGGGGGGCTTCGCGTTCGAGGGGAGCGACGCGGCAGAGGGGCTGCGCGCGCTGCTGGCCGGCGCCGGGGCGCGCGCGGCCTACTGAGGAGGCCCCGGTGAGGATCCCGATCTGGCAGGTGGACGCGTTCACCGACGGCGTGTTCGGCGGGAACCCCGCCGCGGTCTGCCCGCTCGAGGCCTGGCTCCCGGATCCGCTGCTGCTCGCCATCGCCGCCGAGAACAACCTCTCCGAGACCGCCTTCCTGCTCCGCGACGCCGTCGGTGGCTGGGCCATCCGCTGGTTCACGCCGGAGATCGAGATCGAGCTCTGCGGCCACGCCACCCTCGCCTCCGCCCATGTCGTGTTCGAGCACCTCGAGCCGTCGCGCCGGGAGGTGACGTTCGCCTCCGGATCCGGGCCGCTCACCGTGACGCGCGGGGAGGGCGGCCTGCTCGTGATGACCCTGCCCCGGCGGGCGCCGCTCGCCTGCGAGCCGCCCCCGACCCTGGTCCGGGCGCTCGGCCGGCGGCCGGCCGAGACGTGGCGGGCGCGCGACTACCTCGCCATGCTGGGAAGCGAGGACGAGGTGCGGGCGGTGCAGCCCCACCTCCAGGACGTCGCCGCCCTGGACGCGGAGGGGCTCATCGTCACGGCGCCGGGGAGCGGCAGCGCCGACTTCGTGTCGCGCTACTTCGCGCCGCAGGCCGGGATCGCCGAGGACCCGGTCACGGGCGCCGCGCACTCCACGCTCGTGCCGTTCTGGGCAGCGCGGCTCGGGCGGGCGCGCCTCGAGGCCCACCAGGTGTCGCGCCGGGGCGGGTGGCTCTCCTGCGAGGATCGGCCCGAGGCGGGCACGGTGGTGGTGGCCGGGCGCGCGGTGGAGTACCTCGCCGGCACGATCACGCTGCCCGGTTAGCGTCGCGCCTCGCGAGCCGCCGTCAGCGCGCGGCGGCGCGTGCGCGCAGGTACTCGCCGAGCTCCCGGTCCGCCCGGTAGATGTGCTCCCGCAGCCACTCGGTGACGTGCGCGTTCACCCGCATGACGAACCGGGTGGACGGCCCCTCCGTCTGCAGGTCGCGCCGCAGCGTCCCGAGGTCCTTCACGAACCGCTGGTGCTCGGCCCGGTGCGCGGCGAGCCGCTCGTAGTCGGTCTCCTGCATCACCCGCTCCTCGGCGCCGAAGTGCTCGACGACGTAGCGGCCGAGGAAGTCGAGGAGCCGGACCACCTCGTCGCGGCTGCGGTGGGCGCGGGTCGCGTCGAGCAGCGCGCCCACCCGTTCGAAGAGCTCGCGGTGCTGCGCGTCGATGTCGGGATCGCCGGTGAGGAGGACGGGGTCGAACTCGAGCGGGGTCAAGGCTCAGCCCTCGCCCGCCGCCGCCTCGCCGAGCGCGGCCCGGACGATGGGGCTCGTGCAGAGCAGGCGGAACTCGGCGCGCGAGAGGAACGCGGTCCGGACCGAGCGCCGCCCGCGCAGGTCGATCCGCACGCGCTCCGCCTCCCGGGTCACCGACGCCACGTGCGCCCCCCGGAGGTCGCGCTCGAGGGACCGCAGGTGCCGGTGGATGCGCAGCGCCCGGCGCCCCTCGGGGGAGGAGAGCGCCGCGTGGTGGCGGTTGCGGCTGAACGCCGGGTCGGCCCGGAGTCGCGCGACGGTGCGTTCGACGAAGTCCCCCACTCCGCCGAGGGTATCATCCGCCGCCCGCTCCCCGGAACCGCGCTCACCCGGCCGTCGTCGCCATCGGCTCCCGCGGGTGGGGGGCGGCGCTGGCGGCGTGCCGGCCGACGGCGATGTCGGACGTGTAGATGTGGTCGCGAAGCCAGCCCGTCACGCGCTGCTCCACCGTGAGCACCAGCCGGGCGGTCGTCCCCTCGCGCGCGAGCAGCTCGTACAGGCCGGCGATGTCCGCCGCGAACGCGGCGTGCTCCGCCTCGTGCGCGGCGCGCCCCGGAAAGGCGGTGCGCGCCATCAGCGCCTCCTCGGCGGCGAAGTGCTCGCGGACGTAGACGAGCAGGAACTCGAGCAGCCTCGCGGCCTCGGTCCGGTCGTGGGCGATCATCGCGTCGTGGAGCCGTTCCACCCGGCGGAACAGCTCCGCGTGCTGAGCGTCGAGCTCGGGCACGCCGATCGCGAGCGCGGAAGTCCAGCGAAGCGCCATCGAACCTCCCCTCCCGGAGGCTGATGGAGCCACTGTACGTGCTCCCCGGCTTGCGGACGCGATCGCGCCTGACGCCCGTCAAGAAGCGCCCCAAGAGGACACGGGGCCGGTCACGGTGGGTGAACTGTACCCCCGCCGTCCGGGGGGAAGACGCTCAGGCGTCGATGGCGCTCGAGGCGGTGGCGATCCGCTCGATGGCCGCCTGCGCGCGGCGGCGAGACGGGCCGACCACCACGAGGACGAGGTTCCGCCGCCGGAAGGTCTCGCGTGCGACGCGCTGCAGGTCGGCGGGCGTGACCCCCTCCACCCGCAGGCAGCGCTCCTCGAACCCCTCCGGCGCGGAGAGGACCTCGCCCGCGCCGTGCCACCCGGCGAGGTCGGCCGCGCTGTCGAGCGAGAAGGCGAGCGTCATGCGGTGGCGGCGCTGCACGCGGAGCAGCTCCTCCTCCGGCACGGGGCGCTCCGCGAGCGTGCCGAGCACGCGCAGGATCTCCTCCAGCACCTTCGGCAGCTTGGCCGGCGCGCACGCACCGTCCACCACCGTCATGCCGGCGTCCACGAAGGTGTCGATGCCGGCGTGGAGCGAGTACGCGAGGCCCCGCCGCTCGACGATCTCGAAGGGCAGGCGCGACGAGAGGCCGTCGTCGAGGATCCGCCGGATGCAGAGGTGCACCGGGTAATCCGGGTGGCGCTCGGGCGGGCAGGGGAAGGAGAGGGAGAACTCCGCCTGCGCGTCGTCGTGGTCCACGAGCTCCACGCGCGCCCCGTCCGGCCAGCGCGGCGGCGGGCGGTCCGGGCTGGTGCTGCCGCGCGGGAGGGCGCCGAGGTGCTCGAGGGCGAGATCCTCCACCTGCGCGCGGCGGACCGGCCCCGCCACCGCCAGCACGAGGTTCGAGCCGGTATAGAAGCGCGCGTGGTGCGCGCGCACGTCGCGCGGGGCGAGGCGCCGCACGATCTCGGGGGTGCCTGCGATCTTGAACGCGAGCGGGTGGTCCCCGAACACGATCCGCTTGGAGAGGTTGTCCGGGTCGATGTCGCGCCCGTCGGCGTCCACCTCGTCGAGGATCTCCTCGAGGATGACCTCGCGCTCGACGTCCATCTCGCGCAGGAGGGGCCGGCGGATGAGGTCCCCCAGCACCGCGAGCCCGGTGCCGACCTCGTCCGGGTGGATCGGCGTGAAGTAGCAGCCGTGGTCCCGCGCGGTGATGCCGTTCAGGCTCCCGCCCGCGCTCTCCACCACCGCGTTCATCCGGACGGTGTCCGGCCAGGCAACGGAGCCGCGGAAGAACAGGTGCTCGAGGAAGTGCGACACGCCGTTGCGCGCGGCGCTCTCGTGCCGCGAGCCAGCGCGCACGTAGAGCGCGATCATCGCGGAGCGGAGCCCGGGCGCGGGCGCGGTGAGGACGCGCAGCCCGTTCGGCAGCACCGCGCGGTGGAGCTCGCCCCAGTCCTCCTTCTGGCGGCGCGGCCGCGCCACCGCGCGCTCCCGCGGCGCCCCGACGGAGCGGAAGAGGGCTGCCGCCTTGCGCGGTCCCACGGCGCGGCGCTTTCGGCGGGTCTCCGACCTCGGGTGTCTCATCGCGCGTGCGCCGCCTCCAGCGGCTCTTCCCGCCGCTCCTCGGGAGCGGCCGGCAACTCGATCGTGAAGGTGGTCCCGCGGCCCACCGTGCTGTCACAGCGGATGACGCCTCCGTGCTCCTCGACCACCTGCCGCGTGAACGCGAGCCCCAGCCCGGTGCCGCGTTCCTTGGTCGAGTAGAACGCCTCGAAGACGCGCGTCAGGTCACCTGGGGGGATCCCCCCGCCGGTATCGGAGACCTCGGCCAGGACGGCGGTCCCCTCCTTGCGGCAGGTCCGCACCGTGACCCTGCCACCTTGGGGCATGGCCTCGCGGCTGTTGCGCAGGAGGTTCAGGAAGACCGCGCGGATCTGGCCCTCGTCGGCCCGGATCGCGGGCAGCGTGGGGTCGAGCTCCCGGGTGACCTCGATCCGGGCGGCCGAGAGCTCCGCCGACAGGAAGTCGAGCAGGCCGCCGAGCAGCTCGTTCAGATCCTGCCGCGCGACGGCCGGCCGCGGCAGCCGCGCGAAGCGCAGGTACTCCTCGGTGACGCCGTTCAGCCGGTCCACCTCGCGCGAGATGGCGGCGACCAGCGCGATCGCCTCGGCGGGCGGCGCGGGGAGCTGCGCGAGCTCCTCGGCGAGCAGCTCCGAGTTGAGGCCGATGGCGTTCAAGGGGTTCCGGATCTCGTGGGTGATCTGCGCGGAGATGCGCCCCACTGCGGCGAGCCGCTCCGCCCGCCGCAGCTCGTCGCGCTGGCGGCCGAGCGACGCGGCCATGGCGTTGAACTCGCGCGCGAGCAGCCCGATCTCGTCGCGGCGGCGCGGCACCACCACCTCGCGCGTGAGGTCGCCGGCGGCGACCGCCTTCACGCCCTCGGTGAGCGTCCGGATCGGTGCGAGCAGCCGGTGCGCCACGAGCGCCGCGCCCGCGCCGATGGCGAGCGCGAGGAGCGAGTAGAGGACGATGAGCGCGACGGTCCGCCCCTCCGTCCGCTCCGCCGCGTGCACGCGGTCGGCGATCTGGCTCTCGAGCGCCACCTGTAGGAGCTTCACGTCGAGGGAGAGCCCCTTCTCGAGCTGGCGGACCTCCTGCGCGCGGGTGTCGAAGGCGGCCGCGGTACGCGGGTCCTGCCCCTCGCCGGCCTCGAGCGCGTCGAAGAGCGCGCGCGCCTTGCCGTCGTACTCGGACCAGCGCGCGCCCAGGCCGTCGAGCCGGACCACCACGTCGTCGAGGAAGCGCGCGTCCGCCTCGCCCGCGAGCGCGCGCGCCGCGCCGGCGACGGCCTTGCCCTCCTCGATCTTCTCCTTCACGAGCGCCGGGAAGTGGGCGCGCGCCACCGGGAGGTAGGCCTGGCGCGCGGCGCGATCGAGGCCGCGCGCCTCGAGGGCTCGCGCCGCCACCCACTCCTTCGCGTCGAGCTGGGCGGCGATGCGGGTGAGCGGGAGGTAGCCGGAGGAGAGCAGCCGCAGCTCGCGCCGCGCGTCGTGCAGGCGCGCGATCCCGAAGGCCGAGACCGCGGCGAACGCGCCGAGCGCCACCGCGAAGGCGAGGAAGATCTGGGTGGCGACGCGCCGCATCGTGCCCGGTCTACCATGAGGTAACCCGCGCTGCCCGCGAGCGCCGCCGGGGGAGCGCAGCGGGCGCTCGTCTGCTTCCCAAGCGGCGGGAACCTGGGGTAAGCGTGAAGCTCACCCGGAGCCCTTCCGCGGAGTCCTCTCCCATGACCGGCCTTCTCGCCTTCCTCGCCCTCGTCGGCGTCCTCCTCGCGATCTTCTTCTTCCTCTCCGCGCGCGGCGTCCGCGCCGAGGCGGCCCGCCTCGGCGCCGACGCGGAGAAGCTCCGCGCCGAGGCGGGCGGGATGCAGGAGGCGGCGGCGAAGGCGCGCGCCGAGGCCAAGGAGCGGCGCGAGGAGGCCTCCCAGCTCCGCGCCGATCTGGAGCGGACCCGGAAGCGGGCGTTCGAGCAGCAGGAGGCGGCGAAGCGCGCGGGCGGCGCGGTGGCGCTGCGCGAGGAGCTCGACAAGGTCGCCGCCCGCCTCGCCGAGGCGCGCGGGGAGGCGGAGCATCAGTCCAGCCGCGCGAAGACCCTCGAGCGCGACCTCGACCGCGTGAAGCTCGAGGTGGAGCGGCTGAAGGCGCGCCCGGAGCCGGTCGCGACCCCCGCGCCCGTCGTCGTCGCGGCGCCTGCCGCCCCCGCCGCCGCCCCGGGCCTCGACGCCGCGCGCGTCGCGGAGGAGAAGGAGCGCGCCGACAAGGCCGAGGCGCGGCTCGCCGAGGCGAAGAAGCGCGTCCAGGAGCTCGAGAAGGACCTCAAGGCCGTGCGCGGCCGCCTCGAGACCGAGAAGCGCGTCTACATGGTCCAGAAGAGCGAGCTCGAGCTCGCCGCCGACCGGCACGCGGAGCTGCGGCGCCGCCACGACGCCCTCCGCAAGGAGCACGACGAGCTCATCGAGGCGGTGCGCCAGGCCGCCCGCGAGGAGCGTCGCGCCGCGGAGCAGGCCCAGGCGGCGGCGGATCCCGCCGGGAAGCCGGCCTAGCGGGCCGGCACGGCCTCGCGGGCGCCGGCGAGGACCTTGTAGAGCGGCGCCAGGTCCCGGAACACGCCCAGGAGGTCGCCCACGGCGAGGCTGCGCGCCTCCTCGCACGTGAACGCGACGCCGACGTCGAGCCCCTCGCCGCCCGGGCCGAGCGCGTCGGCGAGCTCGAGCCAGAAGGCGGGGGTGTGGGCCGGCGCGTGCTCCGGGAGATCCTCGTGGTTCCAGCCCTGGAACGGGCGGAGCTTGCGGAAGGGCTTCCCCTTGCGCGCCAGGTTCGGTGCCTCGCGCGCGAGCGCCTCCTGCATGGCCGCCCGCCGGGGCGACTCGCCCCGCACGCCGACGCGCGCGTGCAGGTGTGCGCGCGTCGTGACGAGCGCGAGGAACGGCAGGCCGCGGTACCCCGCGCGGCTCTCGCCGAACGCGACCAGGATCTCGCGGGGCGCCGTACCGCGGCGGCGCGGGAGCTTGCCGGCGTGCGCGAAGAGCTCCTCGCCCGCCACGCGCGCGAGCCCGGCGCGGCAGCTCTCGCCGACGCGCAGGAGCTTCGGCTGGAGGGTCGCCTCCAGCCGCTCCGCCCGCTCGTCCGGGTCGGAGATCTCGAACAGCGCGAAGTCGGACGGACCCAGCCCGAGGCCAGCCATGGAGGCGCTCCCCACGATGCCGAGGGCGGGATTCTAGCACACGCCGCAGGGCACGTTGACGGGGCGGGCCACCTCTGCGAGATCGAGAGGTTCCGATGCACAAGGACCAACGGCTGCTCGATCTCGCGGCGCTCCTGCTCAAGGCCGCGGAGCCGGTCGCCTGGCGCGAGATCCAGGAGCAGTTCCCCGAGGACTACGGCGGCAAGGGCGAGGCCGCGATCCGCAAGTTCGAGCGGGACAAGGCCGATCTGCTCGAGCTCGGGATCCCCATCCGCTACGCCGCCGGCGACGAGGACCTGCCCGCCGGCTACCTCATCGACAAGGACGAGTTCTACCTCCCCGACCTGAAGCTCCCGCCCGAGGACCTGGCCCTGCTGTACCTCGCCGGCTCGGCGGCGCTCGCGCAGGGCACCTTCCCCTACGCGCGCGACCTCGCCCACGCGCTCAACAAGCTCTCCTTCGCGGCGCGCGCGCCGGGCGCGTCCGAGGCCGCGGCGATGGCCGCACGCACGCTCTCGGCGGACGAGCCGCAGGGCGGCGAGGGCGCCGCGGCCCAGGTGGAGGAGCTCGCCCGCGCCATCGCCCACAAGAAGCGGGTGCGGCTCGTCTACGCCGGCGCGGAGCGGCGCGGGCGCACCGAGCGCGACGTGGAGCCGTACGGGCTCTACCAGAAGGGCGGCGCCTGGTACCTCGTCGGCCACTGCCTGCTGCGCGACGACCTGCGCACCTTCCACCTCTCGCGCATCGAGGCGCTCGCGGTGAACGGCGCCGCGCCGCGCACCGCGGACTTCTCGGCGCCGCGCGGCTTCTCCCTCGCCGAGCACGCGACGCGCGAGGACTGGGAGTACGAGAAGCACGCGCCGGTCCGCTGCAAGGTCCGGCTCGATCCGGCGGTCGGGGCCGAGGTCGTCGCCTCGTTCGGCCCGCGCGCCCGGGTGCGCGAGGACGGCGGCGCGACCCTCGTCGAGGTGGACGCGACCAACGGAGAGGGGCTGCTCCGCCACGTGCTCGCGCTCGGCGACGGCGCGGAGCTGCTCGCGCCGCGGCCGCTGCGCGAGCGGGCGCGCGAGGTGCTCGGCGCGCTCGCCCGGGAGGGCCCGTGACCGCGCCGCGCCGCAAGGCGCCCGCCCGCGCCGCGAAGGCCGCGAAGGCCGCGAAGCCCGCGGCGCCGGCGCGGCCCGCCGCGCCGAAGGGCGGTCCGCCCCCCGCGCCGAAGGGCGGTCCGCCCCCCGCGCCCGCGGCCCGCCCCCCGCGCAACGATCCGCGCGAACGGCTGCGCCGGATCCTGTTCCTCGTCCCCTACGCGGTCCGCCACCCGGGCGTACCGGTCAAGACGCTCGCGCGCCGCTGCGGCTGCAGCGAGACGGAGATCCTCGAGGACCTCGACTTCCTGCTCGGCGTCGGCTCGCCGCCGTTCGCGCCGGACGACTTCCTCGACCTCTACGTCGAGGGGGAGCGGGTCTACGTCGCCCTCCACCAGAGCTTCTCGCGCCCTCCCCGCTTCACGGAGAGCGAGGCCGCCGCGCTCGCCGCCGCCGCCCGCGGCCTCGGCGGCGAGGGGCGGGAGGGCGCGTTGAAGGCGCTGCGGGACTCGGTGCCGAGGGACCGGCGGGCGGCCTTCGACGAGCTCGTGGAGCGGATCTACGCGGGCGCGCCCCCCGCGCCGGGCTCGGTGCTCGGGCGGCTGCAGCAGGCCATCGCGGAGAAGCGCGCGGTGCGGCTCGCCTACCACTCGGCCTCGCGCGCCGCCGACAGCGACCGCATCGTCCACCCGGTCACCCTCGCCCAGCGCTTCGGCCACTGGTACCTCTACGGACACGATCCCGCGCGGGGGAAGGCGCTCGCCTTCCGGCTCGACCGGATCCGCGCTTGCGAGGTCACGGACGAGCGGTTCGAGCCGCCGTCCGAGGCGGACCTCGCGAAGGCCCGCCTGTTCTCCGAGCCCACCGAGGCCCCGCCGCAGGTCGAGCTCGGCCCGGAGGCGGTGGCGTGGGCGCTCGCGCGCCCCGGGCTCCGGCTCGTGCGCCGCACGGAGGGCGGCGGGGCGGTGGTGGAGCTGCCGGGCGCGGGCGAGGCGTACGCCACGCGCTTCGCGCTCTCGCTCGGCGGCGACGCGTGGGTGGTCTCGCCCACCTCGGCGCGGCGTCACTTCACCGAGACCGTCCGCAGGACGCTCGCCCGCTACGCGTGACGCCCGGCGGGGGCCCGTGGGGCCCTGTGGGTCGCCGGGTGCCCGTTCTGCACACCCGTGGGTCGCTCGTGACCGGGCAAGAACCGCTGAGAACTCGCGCTCCGAGTGCGGCACGCCGTCCGCATGTCCCATGGGCGGGGGGCAGGAGGAGACACCACATGGCTCGCGTGCTCATCGTGGACGACACCGACATCGTGCGGCGAGCGCTCGAGCTGGCCGTGAGGCGCATGGGCCACACGGCCGTGTCGACCTCCAGCCCGGAGCAGGCGCTCGCGCTCGCCGGCAGCGAGCTGCCCGACCTCGCGCTCGTGGACTACCGCATGCCGGGCATGAACGGCGGTGAGCTCTTCCACGCGATGCGGGCGGCCCTCGGGGAGCGCTGCCCGCGCGTGCTCTTCGTCTCGGCGACGCCCGCGGACGAGATCGCCCGCGCCCTCGAGCCGGTAGAGCGGCCGGCCGGGTACGTGCGGAAGCCGTTCACGCTCGACGAGCTCGTCCGCGTGGTCACGGGCGCGCTGGGGCTCGCGCCCCCCGCCCGGTCGGTCGCGACGGGCTAGGCCTTCTTGCCCGCCCACTCGAGGAAGAGGTCGGCGACGGCGGCGACGTCCTTGTCCGCGCGGCCCGCGCCGCCCGCCTCGGCGAGCAGCCGGCGCACCACCTCGTTCACCGGCAGCCGCGCGCCGAGGTCCTCCGCCGCCTCCTGCGCGAGCCGCTGGTCCTTCTCGGCGAGGGCGATGGCGAAGCGCGGCGCGAAGTCCTTTCGCTCCACGAGCTCGCCCTTCATGAGGTAGAGCGGCGAGTGGAAGGGCGAGGCCTGCAGCACCTCGACGATGCGCGACACGCCCAGGCCGCCCGCGGCGCCGAGGGCGAGCGCCTCGCCGAAGCTCGTGATCATCGCGCCCATGACCGAGTTGACGCAGAGCTTGAGCAGCGCCGCCTGGACCGCGTCGTCCTGCTCGAACATCCGCGCGGAGACCGCGTGCAGCGCGGGCCGGGCGCGCTCGCGGGCCTCGGCCGGACCGCCCACCACGAGCACGAGCTGCGCCTTCTCGGCGGCGGCCCGGGAGCCGAGGGCGGGAGAGACGAGGAGGCGAGCGCCCTTCGCCGAGACGCGCTCCCGGATCGAGCGGGCGGCGCGCACGCCGGCGGTGCTCATGTCGACGAGCACGTCGCCCTCGCGGAGCGCCGCGAGGACGCCGTCCTCGCCGTCGAGCACCGCGTCGAGCGCCTTCTCGTCGGACAGGCAGGTGAAGACGAGGTCGCGCCCCGTCGCGCACTCGCGCGGAGTCCGCGCGAGCTTGCCGCCCTTCGAGACGATGTGGTCGGCCTTGGACGGCGTGCGGTTCCAGACCGTCAGGTCGTGACCCGCCTTGCGGAGGTTGTTCGCGATGGGCTCTCCCATCGTGCCGAGTCCGAGGAAGCCGATCCGCATGCGCATGGTGGGACCTTTGTAGCGCAAGGCCGGCGACCGGGCCAGCGTCACGAAACGGCCCTTTGACAGGCCTCCGGAGCGCGACGACACCCCTCTGGCGCCTCCGTCCGTTCTCTGCAAGGCTGCCCTCCGGCGGGCGCGGCGGGGCCGCCCAGCGAGGGGCACGAGCGAACATGGCGACGGCAGACGTGGTGGTGGTGGGCGGCGGGATCAGCGGGCTCGCGTTCGCCTGGAAGGCGGCGCAGGCAGGCAAGCGCGTGGTGGTGCTCGAGCGCGAGCCGCGCGTCGGCGGTTGCCTCCACTCGGTCCGGCGCGCGGACGGCTTCTGGTACGAGCTCGGCGCGCACACGAGCTACAACAGCTACGGCGCCTTCCTCGACATCGTCGCGGGCACCGGGATCGCCGGGAAGATGCGCGAGCGTGGCCCGGCGCGGGCGCTGTTCGGCCTCCTGCGCGGCGAGACGATCGAGTGGCTCACCCCGCCCAAGATCCTGCTCAAGCTGAACTGGCTCGAGGCGGCGGCGCACTTCCCGCTCAACTTCCTCCGCAAGAAGGACGGCGAGACCGTCTACTCGTATTACGCGAAGCTCCTCGGCCGCCGGAACTACGACCGGCTCTTCTCGCCGTTCTTCGCGGCCGTCCCCTCCCAGAAGGCGGACGGCTTCCCGGTGGAGGGCCCGGGCTCGCTCTTCAAGAAGCGCCCCCGCCGCAAGGAGTTCATCCGGAGCTTCGGCTTCGAGGGCGGCCTGCAGCTCGTCTGCGACGCCGCGGCCGCGGCGCCGGGCGTGCGGGTGGAGACGGGCGTCGTGGTGGAGCGGCTCGCGACCGGCGGTGCCGGCCACGTGGTGACGACCCGCGACGGACGAACGCTCGACGCGCCGGTGGTGGCGCTCGCGGCGACCGCGGACGAGGCGGCCCGGCTCGCGGGCGAGAGCCACCCCGAGCTCGCGCGCGCCATCTCGAGGGTGAAGACGGTGACGGTGGAGAGCGTGGGCGTGGTGCTCCCGCGCGAGAAGTGCTGGATGCCGGAGTGCGCGTTCGTGGTCCCGGTGGACGACGTCTTCCACTCGGCCGTGACCCGCGACCCCTTCCCCGACCCGGCGCGGCGCGCCTTCGCGTTCCACTTCAAGCCCGGGGTCGCACGCGAGGCGAAGCTGAAGCGCATGAGCGACGTGCTGCGCGTGCCGGTGGCGGAGCTCGGGGAGCTCGACGAGCAGCGGCTCGTGCTCCCCTCGCCCGCGCTCGGTCACGGCGAGCTCGTCGCGGAGATCGACCGCTGCCTCGCGGGGGGCAAGCTCGCCGTCACCGGCAACTACTTCGCCGGCCTCGCCATCGAGGACTGCGTGCTCCGCTCCAACGAGGAGTGGGCGCGGGTCGCCTCGTAGGCCCTGGCGAGGACCGGCCGGGGCGGACGCCCGCGCGCCGGGTGCGGGGGCGTGCGCAGGTTTCGGGGCGTGGAGCCCCGCGCCGCGCTCGAGTCCCTCCGCCGCTTCCTCGGCGTCCGCATCTGGGACGTGCGTCCGGCGGAGCTCCCGTCCGGCAAGGCCGCTCTGCTGCGCGCGACGCGGGTCGCGTACGCGACGATGCGCGGGTTCTTCGAGGACCAGCTCACGGTGCGCGCGGCCGCGCTGACCTACTTCAGCGTGCTGTCGCTCGTGCCCCTGCTCGCGTTCACCTTCGCGGTGCTGAAGGGGTTCGGGGCGTACCGCGCCTTCGTGGACGAGACCGTCCGGCCCTACCTCCGCGAGACCTTCGCGCCCAACCCGGCGCTCCACCAGGCGCTCGAGCGGGTCCTCCAGTTCGTCGAGCAGACCGACGTCTCGAAGCTCGGCGCCATCGGGCTCGTGTTCCTCGTCTACGCCGCGGTGACGCTCGTCTCGAGCGTCGAGGACGCGCTGAACGGGATCTTCCGCGCCAAGACCACCCGCTCGCCGCTGCGACAGCTCACCGACTACGTCACGCTGCTCGTCACGACGCCCATCCTGGTGTTCGCCGCCGCCACCCTCTCCACCGCCGCCCAGAGCTCCAGCCTCGTGATGTTCCTGCGCGAGCGGCTCGGGCTCGGCCCGGTCATCGACTTCGCCGTGGGGCTCACACCGGTGGTGGTGGTCTGCCTCGGCCTGTTCGCGATGTACGTCATCCTGCCCAACGTCCGGACGCGGGCGCGGTCCGCGCTCGTCGGCGCGGCGGTGGCCGCGCTCGGCTGGCAGGTCTCGCTCGTGCTCCACGTCCAGCTGCAGATGGGCGTCGCCCGCTACAACGCGCTCTACTCGGTGCTCGGGGCGGTCCCGATCTTCCTCGTCTGGACCTACGTCTCCTGGCTCATCGTGCTCGTCGGCGCGGAGATCGCGGCGAGCCATCAGAACGAGCGGCAGGAGCGGCAGCGCCTGCGGGGACGCCGCGCCGATCAGGACCTGAAGGAGCTGCTCGCGGTGGCGCTCGCGGCGCGCATCGCGCGCGACTTCCTCGACGGCGGCCCGCGCCGGACCGCGGCGGAGCTGGCCGCGCTGCACGAGGTCCCCGCGCCGGAGGTGGAGGACATCCTCGACGCGCTGGTGCGCGGCGGACTCCTCGTGCGCGCGGTTTCGGGCGGCGACGTGGGCCACGTCCCGGGGCGCGACCTCGACGCCGTCCGCGCGAGCGACCTGCGCGACGCGCTCCGGCGGGAGCCGCGCGCCGACGAGGTCCGCGCCGGCGTGGAGCGGCAGCTCGGCCCCGGGCTGCAGGCCCTCCTGCGCGGCCTCGAGGCGGAGCGGCGGGGCTCGTCGTACAACGCGACGCTGCGCGAGCTCGCGGGCCTCGTGCGCGCGGCGGAGCCGGGCGAGGCGCGCCCCGGCGGCACGAACGGCCCCGGTGCGCGCCCTCGGGCCGAGGTGCTCGACGCGAAGCAGCCGGAGCTGCCGGGGTAGTCAGTGCGCCCGCGCGCCGTCGCCCGAGGGCGCGGGCGCGCCGAGCAGCTCGGCGAGCCGCGACGCGAGGCGCCGCGGGCGGAGCTCGCCGGCGGGCGCGACGAAGACGGTGTCGTCGCCGGCGATCGTGCCGAGCACCTCGGGCAGCTCCGCGAGGTCGATGGCGCGGGCGATGGCGGGGGCGCTCCCGGGGTGCGTGCGGATGACGACCAGCGACGCGTTGGCCGTGACGGCGGAGACGAGCGCCCGCAGCGCGGCGAACCCGTCGGGCACGCCCGCCCCGTCGGGCAGCTCGTAGCGCGTCCCGCCCTCCGCGAGGGCGGCCCGGCGCGCGCCGAGCTGGGCGAGGTCGCGCGAGAGCGTGGCCTGGGTCGCCTCGAAGCCGGCGGCGCGCACGGCCGCGAGCAGCTCCTCCTGCGTGCCGATGGACCGGGCCCGGAGGATGCGGGCGACGGCCTCGCGGCGGTGGCGGGCGGCTTTCACGACCCGGTCACCAGCGAGCCGACGCCGCGGTCGGTGAAGAGCTCGGCGATGACGGTGTGGGGTTGCCGGCCGTCGAGCACGTGCACCCGCTCGACGCCCCCGGCGAGCGCCGCCAGGATCGAGTGGGCCTTCCACTTCATGCCCCCGGTGATCGCGCCCGCCTCGAGCCGGCCGGCGAGGTCGGCGGCGGTGAGCTGCCGGACCAGCTGCCCGTCGGGCTCCGACTCGAGGATGCCCGCCACGTCGGTGAGGTGGATGAGCTTCTTCGCGCCGAGCGCGACGGCGACCGCCGAGGCCACCTCGTCCGCGTTGATCGAGAGGCTCCCGCCGTCCTCGCCGAGCCCGATCGGCGAGATGACCGGGACGTAGCCGCCGTCGAGCAGCATGCGCAGGAACTGGGTGTTCACCTCGACCACCTCGCCGACGTGGCCGAGGTCGCGCCCCGAGGCGTGGACCGCCTTGCGCGCCGAGACGAGCTTGCCGTCCTTGCCCGAGAGCCCGACCGCCATCGCGTTCCGGGCGTTGAGGAGCGCGACGAGCTCCTGGTTCACCTTGCCGGTGAGGACCATCTCCACCACCGGCAGGCTCTGCGCGTCGGTGATGCGCAGCCCCTCCACGAACTCGCTCCGCTCGCCCAGCTTCTCGAGCGTCTTCGTGATCTCGGGGGCGCCGCCGTGCACCACCACCGGCTTCAGCCCCACCTTCTTGAGGAGCGACACGTCCTCGGCGAAGGCCTCCTTGAGGCTCTCCTTCACCATCGCCGCGCCGCCGTACTTGATGACGGCGATCTGGCCGGAGAAGGCGGAGATGTACTTGAGCGCCTCCGCGAGCAGCGCCCGCTTGAAGGCGGGGCTGTAGGAGCTGACCTTGTCCTCCTTCGCGATCATGCCGTCCGGCTTCTGCACGATGAGCGAGGAGTAGTCGGCGTTGATCTTCACGTAGTCGTAGGAGAGGTCGCAGCCCCAGGCGACCGCGCGCGCGTCGCCCGCGGCGAGCTCCACCGTCACGTCGACGCGGCTCTCGCGCATCCGCGCGCGGAGCGCCTCGCGGTCGAGCTCCACCGGCGCCCTGTCCGCGAAGACCGGCACGCCCTGCAGCGTCACCCGCGCCTTGAACGGATCGACCGGCCAGTCCTCCGCGCCCGCGCGCGCGCCCACCGTGGCGAGGATCCGCCCCCAGTTCGGGTCGGCGCCGAAGACCGCGGCCTTCACGAGCGGCGAGCTGGCGATGGACCTCGCGCAGTCGCGGGCGATCTCCTCGCTCGGCGCGCCGCTGACCACCACCTCCATCATCCGGGTCGCGCCCTCGCCGTCCGCCGCCATGGCGCGGGCCATCTCGCCGAGCAGGTCGGTGACCGCCGCCTCGAGCACCGCGAGGTCGGGGCCGGGCTCCTGGATGCGGGGGTTCCCGGCGAGGCCGTTCGCGAGCAGGTAGACGCAGTCGTTGGTGGACATCTCGCCGTCCACCGTCACCATCTCGAGCGTGTTGCGGACGGCGCGCGCGAGCAGGTCCTGCAGCGCCCGGGGCGTCACCGCCGCGTCGGTCGTGAGGATGCACATCGTGGTGGCGAGCTGCGGGGCGAGCATGCCCGAGCCCTTGCAGATGGCGGAGACGATCGCCGTCTTCCCCCCGAGCGTCACCTCGCGCGAGGTCATCTTCGGCCGCGTGTCGGTGGTCATGATCGCCTCGGCCGCCAGGTCGGGGTGATCGCCGAGCTGCTCCACCAGGGCGGGCAGCGCCGTCACGATCTTCATCGCCGGCAGCCGCGCGCCGATCACGCCGGTGGACGCGGTGAGCACCGCCCGCTTCTGGACGCCGAGCGCGTCGGCCACCGCCGTGCGGAGCACCGAGACGTCGTCCAGGCCCGCCGGCCCGGTGAGCGCGTTGGCGTTCCCCGAGTTGGCGAGGACGGCGCGCATGCCCTCCGCCGGCACGCGCGGGCGCGCGTCCTGGACGGGCGCGGCGGGCGCCTTGTTGATCGTGAACACCCCCGCCGCCGCCGCCGGGTGATCGGAGACCACCAGCGCGAGGTCGCGCCGCTGCGGCTTGAGCCCGCAGGCGATGCCGCCGAACCGGAAGCCCTTCGGGATCCTCACGGTCACCCTCCCACGAGGTCGAGGCCGTCGGTCTCGGGCCAGCCCATGGCGGCGTTCCAGGCCTGGATCGCCTGGCCCGCGGCGCCCTTCACGAGGTTGTCGATGGCGGAGGTGACGAGGGCGAGGCCGGCGCGCGCGTCGAGCGCCACGCCGACGTGGGCGCGGTTGGTGTGGACGACGTCCTTCACCTGCACCCGGTCCGCCGCGAGCACGCGCACGAACGGCTCGCCCGCGTAGGCCGCCTCGAGCGCGCCGGCGAGGGCCTTCCCGTCCGGCTTCCCGGCGAGGCGCAGCGCGGCGGTGACGAGGATGCCCCGCCGGATGGGGGCGAGCACCGGGGTGAACGCGAGCGGGCCGCAGCCGCCCCCGTAGCGCGCCACGGTCTGCTCGATCTCGGGCACGTGCTGGTGGCGCCCGAGCCGGTAGGCGCGCAGGTCGTCGGCGACCTCCACGAAGCTGTACTCCTCGCTCGCCTTGCGCCCCGCGCCGGAGACGCCGGAGAGGCCGGTCACCGCGATCCCCTCGCGCAGGACGAGCCCCGCCCGCACGAGCGGCGCGAGCGCGAGCGCGATCGCGGTCGCGTAGCAGCCGGGGTTCGTGACGAGGCGCGCGCCGGCGAGCCGCTCCCGCGCGAGCTCGGGCAGGCCGTAGCGCGCCTCCGCGAGCAGCCCCGCCGCCGGGTGCTCGAAGCCGTACCAGGCCGGGTAGGCGGCGGCGTCCTCGAGCCGGAACGCGCCCGAGAGGTCCACCACGCGCGCGCCGCGGGCGAGCAGCTTCGGGGCGAGCTCGGCCGAGACCTCGGCCGGCGTGGCGAGGAAGACCCAGCTCGCGTCCACGCGCTCGGCGTCGGCGAGCGGCAGGTAGGGCAGGGCCGCGGCGGGGCCGGAGAGCGGGAGCCGGTCGCCCGCGCGCCCGTCCGACCAGCGATCGGAGTACACGGCGGAGAGCGCCGCGCGCGGGTGGCGCGCGAGGAGCCGGGTCAGCTCGAGGCCGGTGTAGCCGGAGGCGCCGACGATCGCGACCGCATGCTTATCCATGGGCATGCATGAATATGCATATGCGCCGCGATGTCAACCGGCGCCCCGCCCACACCGCCCGCGCCCGAGACCGCGACGGGCCGGCGGGGTGACCCGCCGGCCCGTCAGTGCCCAGGAGAGGATTCGAACCTCCACGGTTTTGAGGCCGCCAGACCCTGAATCTGGTGCGTCTACCAGTTCCGCCACCTGGGCGTGGGGGGCTCCTGATTAGCCGCGCTGCCCGGGGGTGTCAACGTCCGTCCGCGCGACCCGCCGCGAACTGCCGTCCGGCGGGCCAGGTGGCTACAATCGCGCCGGCCGAAAGGAACGCCACCCCAATGCTCACGCTCGCCGTCGCCCTCGCCACGCTCGCCCTCGCGCAGACGCCGCCGCCCGAGGAAGGGCTCCCGCCCGACATGGTCCCGGCGGATCCCGCGCCGCAGCCGGTGCCCGAGCAGAGCCCGCCCCTGCCGCGCCGCCCCGGCTCGAGCAGCGCGGGCGAGGAGCGCGCCGCGGCGCCGCTCGAGGCGCCGGCGGAGGTCTTCCCCGCGCCGCACCAGCTCTCGCTCCTCTCCGCCGAGCCGCTCGGCGGCGGCTCCGCCGCGCTCGCCTGGGCCGGGTGGTCGTCGCTCGGCATCATGTACGGGCAGGGGATCACGCAGCGGGACGACCTCGGCGCCTCGCTCGACTTCGACTGGTCGAAGACCGAGCTGCGGCTCGGCGGGTTCTACCGGCGCCCGCTCGGCACCGCGGGGCCGTTCCAGATGGCCGGCCGGCTCGGGATCGGCTGGCTCGTGAACTTCGGGAGCGAGTGGATCCACGACGAGAACCACCGCGACCGCGGGCCGGAGGTCGCGCCGGGCCTCTCGCTCTCGGCGCGCGGCGCCGGCGGGATCTTCTCGATCCTGGGCGAGCTGCCGCTCGCCGTCACCGTGAAGCACGGCTCGGGGCTGCTCTTCGTGCCGCGGCTCTCGGTGAGCTACGAGGCCTCGCTCTACGACGAGCTCACGGTCGGCGTCCGTGCGGGCGCCGCCTACCGCGCGGGCGCGGGCGACGCGCCGCTGCGCGACGGCATGGGCGAGCTCCAGTTCCTCGTCCTCTGCGGCTACCAGATCCTGTAGCCGCGGCGCCGCTACCAGCGGCTCGCGCAGGCGAGCGCGCCCGCCGTCGCCGCGACCGGCACGGGCCGCTCGCAGGCGGTCTCGACGCTCCGCAGCTTCTCGATCATCTCGTCGGCGCCGATGGCGCCCAGGATCCGGTCCGGCACCTCGCGCCCGCGCGCGTCGAGGAAGACCACGCTCGGCATCCCGGCGATCGCGTACGCCTCGGTGACCGCCTCGAACGCGGGCGACCCGTCCGTCCCGTCGAGCTTCACCGCCACGAAGCGCGACGCCTCGGCCCGCACGCGCGGGTCGGCCCAGGCGATCTTGTCGAGCTCCTTGCAGGCGGTGCACCACTCGGCCCAGAAGTCGATGATGACCGGCCGGCCCTCCGCCCGGGCGAGCGCGATGGCCTCGGGGTACGACTTCATCCAGGTGAAGCCCTCCGCCTGGCGCGCCCGCTCGCGCGCGGCCGCGGCGCCCGTGCCGTAGACGATCCCGCCCACGAGCAGCGCGACGCCGAGCCCCTTCGCGAGCCGCGCCCGCGCCGGCGCGTGGAAGCTCCCGGTGAGCGCGCCCGCCAGCACCCCGAGCGCGGCCGCTCCCGCCGCGACGAACGCCGCCTCGCGCGCCGCCGAGAAGATCCCCTTCAGCCCGGGCACCGCGTCCTTGAGGAACACGCCCGCCGCCGCGAGGAGCGCCACGCCGAAGACCGACTTCACCGTCTCCATCCACGGCCCGCTCTTCGGGAGCGAGATGGAGAACGCGCCGATCAGGAAGAAGAGCAGCCCCATCCCGAGCGCGTAGACGAACATGATGCCGAAGCCGAAGGCGACCGAGCCCTTGGCCGCCACGAACGTGAGGGCGGCCGCGAGCACCGGGCCGGTGCAGGGGGCCGCGACGATCCCGGAGACGAGCCCCATCGCGAACGCGCCCGCGCGCCCCGCGCCGCCCACGCCCGAGAGGCGCGTCTGCCACGAGGCGGGGAGCTGCAGCTCGAAGGCGCCGAACATCGAGGCCGCCATCGCCGCGAGGACGAGCGCGACGAAACCGACCACCCACGGGTTGCCCATGACCGCGCCGAACGCCGCGCCGGTGAGGGCCGCGCCGACTCCCAGGGCGGAGTACATCGCCGCGATCCCGAGGACGTAGAGCCCGGAGAGCGCCATCGCCTCGCGCCGGGTCCCGGCCTTGCGCGCACCGAAGATCGAGACCGTGATCGGGATGAGGGGGTATACGCAAGGGGTCAGGCTGGTCGCGACCCCGCCCGCGAAGGCTGCCACGAAGGCGAGGAGCGACCCCTCGGCGAGCAGGGAGCCGAGGCTCAGATCGGACGAGGCGCCCGCGGGACCGAGCCCGATGAGGTCCGGGAGCCAGGCGACGCCCGCGAAGGTGGCGGCGGCGATGAGGACGCGGATGGCGATGGACATGGAGGTGCTTCCGTGGCGAGCCTGAAAACCGCTGTTTCGCCCGGTACTTGGTTTGTGGGGGGGCGCTTGACCGAGCGGGTGAGCCCCTTATAATCGACCTTCCGCGTCCACGTGGAAGCGCCCCTCGCCCGCCGGTTAGAGTTCCGGGAGACGATGAAGATTCCCATCTACATGGATTATCACGCCACGACCCCGCTGGATCCGCGGGTGCTCGAGGCCATGCTCCCCACGCTCCGCGACGAGTTCGGGAACGCGGCGTCGAAGAGCCACGCGTTCGGCTGGCGCGCCGAGGAGCTCGTGGAGGCCGCCCGCGAGGAGGTCGGGGCGCTCGTCGGGGCGACCGCCAAGGAGATCGTCTGGACGAGCGGGGCGACCGAGTCGAACAACCTCGCCATCAAGGGCGCCGCCCAGTTCAACGCCTCGAAGGGCAAGCACCTCGTCACCTGCCGCACCGAGCACAAGGCCGTGCTCGACTCGATGCACGCCCTCGAGCGGCAGGGCTTCGAGGTGACCACCCTCGACGTCGAGAAGGACGGCCGGCTCGACCCGGCGCGGGTGAAGGCGGCGCTCCGGCCGGACACCGTGCTCGTCTCGGTGATGCACGCGAACAACGAGACCGGCGTCGTCCACCCGATCGAGGAGATCGGCAAGGTGACGCGCGCGGCCGGCGTGCTCTTCCACTGCGACGTGGTGCAGTCGGCGGGGAAGCTCCCCTTCCACGTCGACGCCGCGAACGTGGACCTCGCCTCGCTCTCCGCGCACAAGATGTACGGGCCGAAGGGCGTCGGCGCGCTCTACGTGCGCCGCAAGCCGCGCGTCCGGCTCACCGCGCAGATGGACGGCGGCGGGCACGAGCGCGGCTTCCGCTCAGGCACGCTCAACGTGCCGGGCATCGTCGGGTTCGGCAAGGCGGCCCAGCTCGCCCGGCAGGAGCGCGAGGCCGAGGCGGCCCGCGTGCTCGCCCTGCGCGAGCGGCTGCGCAAGGGGCTCCTCGCCGGGCTCGACCTCGTGACGCTCAACGGGAGCCTCGAGCACCGGCTGCCGGGCAACTTGAACGTGAGCTTCGCCTACGTGGAGGGCGAGGCGCTCATGATGGCGGTCAAGGACGTGGCGGTCTCGTCCGGCTCGGCCTGCACGAGCGCGTCGCTCGAGCCGTCGTACGTGCTCCGCGCGATGGGCGTCTCCGAGGACCTCGCCCACTCCTCGATCCGCTTCGGGCTCGGCCGCTTCACGACCGAGGAGGAGGTGGACTTCGCGGTCCGGCTCTTCGCGGAGAAGGTGAAGAAGCTGCGGGACATGTCGCCGCTGTACGAGATGGTGAAGGAAGGGATCGATCTCTCCCAGATCGAGTGGGCGAACCCCCACTAGCCGCACGAGGAGCCGATGGCGTACTCGGACAAGCTCATCGACCACTACGAGAACCCGCGCAACGTGGGGTCGCTCGACAAGAACGACCCGGACGTCGGGACCGGGCTCGTGGGCGCGCCGGCGTGCGGCGACGTCATGAAGCTCCAGATCAAGGTCAGCGACCAGGGCGTCATCGAGGACGCCAGGTTCAAGACCTTCGGCTGCGGCTCGGCGATCGCCTCCTCCTCGCTCGTCACCGAGTGGGTGAAGGGCAAGACGGTCGAGGAGGCGCTCACCATCAAGAACACCGACGTGGCGGAGGAGCTGAGCCTGCCGCCCGTGAAGATCCACTGCTCGGTGCTGGCGGAGGACGCCATCAAGGCGGCCATCTCGGACTGGCAGAAGAAGCGCGGGCGGGAGCCGACGGTGAAGGCCAACACCGTGAAGGGCGACCGGGGGGAGCTCGTCGAGCAGGGCGTGCTGAAGTCCGGCCTCTAGGGCGAGGGGAGCGCATGGCGGGCATCGACATCAGCGAGAAGGCGGCCACCCGGATCAAGGCGATGATCTCGGAGAAGGGCACGCCCGCGGGCGGGCTGCGCCTCGGGGTGAAGGGGGGCGGCTGCTCAGGGCTCTCCTACTTCGTGGACTGGGCGGCCGGCCCCTCGCGGCTCGACCAGGTGATCGAGCGCGACGGCGCCCGCGTGTTCGTGGATCCGAAGAGCGCGGTCTTCCTCGCGGGCACCACCGTGGACTGGCAGCAGACCCTGATGCAGAGCGGGTTCGTCTTCCGGAACCCCAACGTAAAGTCCGCCTGCGGCTGCGGCGAGTCGTTCACCATCTGACCCGATCCGTGGTAAGGCGTCCGCCTCTCGGACGCCGGCGCGAGGAGCGGGGGCCGTGAACTGCTGGAGCTGCATGGAGGACGCGGGGGCGCAGCCGCCCTTCTGCACCCAGTGCAGCAAGATCCAGCCGGTGCTCCGGACGGACGACTACTTCTCCATCTTCGGCCTCCCCCGGCAGTTCCCCATGGAGCACGCCGAGCTCGAGCACCGCTTCCGCCGCCTCTCGCGCCAGCTCCACCCCGACCGCTTCGCCCGCGCGGACGCGCGCGAGCGGCGCATCTCGCTCGAGCGGGCCACCCGGCTCAACGACGCCTTCCGCTACCTCAAGGACTGGCGGCTCCGCGCGGCCTACCTGCTCAAGCTCGCCGGCACCGACGTCTTCGCCGAGGGGCGGACCTTCGCCGACCCCGAGTTCCTCGAGGAGCAGCTCGAGTGGCGCGAGGATCTCGCCCTCGCGATCTCCGACGGGGACGTCGCGCGGCTGCGCGGTATCACCGAGCGGGCGCGCGCGGCGCTCGCGGCGCTCGAGGCCGAGGTGGGCGAGCTGTTCGAGGACCAGCACTGGTTCTCGGAGCTGACGGTCGAGATCGCGCGGCGGCTCTCGCGCGCCCGCTACTACGACAACATCGTCGCCGACGCCGAGCGCGCCGTCGGCGCGGCCCTGCCCTAGGAGCGCCATGCCCCGCGCCATCGGGATCGACCTCGGGACCACCAACTCCCTGGTCGCCCACGTCGACGAGCGGAACCGCCCGCAGGTCCTCCCCGTGGACGAGGGGCGGCCGCTGCTCGCCTCGGCCGTCTTCTACGGGGCGGGCGGCGCGGTGGAGGTCGGCGCGGCCGCCAAGCGGCGCGCCCCCGAGCGGCCGGAGGACACGGTCCTCTCCGTGAAGCGGTTCATGGGCCGGGGGCCGGGCGACGTGCGGCCCGAGGACCGCGGCATCTACCGCTTCGACGAGGGCGGGGCGGTGGTCCGGCTCGCGGTCGCGGGGGGCGAGCGGGCCGTCACGCCGATCGAGGTGTCGGCGGAGATCCTGAAGGTGCTGAAGCGGCGCGCGGCCGAGGCGCTCGGCGGCGCCGCCGGCGGCTGCGTCATCACCGTGCCCGCCTACTTCGACGACGCCCAGCGGCAGGCCACCAAGGACGCCGGCCGGCTCGCGGGGCTCGACGTGCTCCGGCTCATCAACGAGCCGACCGCGGCGGCGCTGGCCTACGGGCTCGAGAAGCGGCGCGAGGGCGTCTTCGCGGTCTACGACCTCGGCGGCGGGACGTTCGACGTCTCGGTGCTGCGGCTCGAGGGCGGCGTCTTCGAGGTCCTCTCGACGGTCGGCGACACGCACCTCGGCGGCGACGACTTCGACCGGCTCCTCGCGCGCAGGCTGCTCGAGGAGGGGCTGCCGGGCGGCCCGGCGGCGGCGTCGCCGGCGGTGCTGCGCGGCGCGGTCGCCGCGGCGCAGCGCATCCGGGAGACGCTCACCGACGCGCCCGCCGTGGACGCGGAGGCGGAGCTGCCGGAGGGCGTGCGGCTGCGCGCGCGGCTCACGCGCGAGGAGCTCGAGGCGCTCATCGCGCCCGTGGTCGAGCGGACCACCGCCGCGTGCCGCGACGCGCTCCGCGACGCCAAGGTCGAGCGGGTGGACGGCGTGGTGCTGGTGGGCGGCGCGACCCGCACGCCGCTGGTGCGCCGCCACGTGAAGCGGATCTTCGGCCAGGAGCCGCTCACCGACCTCGACCCGGACACCGTCGTCGCGCTCGGCGCGGCGGTGCAGGCCGACCTGCTCGACAAGGGCGGCCGCGAGGACGTGCTCCTCCTCGACGTCATCCCGCTCTCGCTCGGCGTCGAGATGATGGGCGGGGTGGTCGAGAAGATCATCCTGCGCAACTCCACCATCCCGGCGAGCGCGACCCAGCAGTTCACCACCTACGCCGACGGCCAGACCGGCATGGTGATCCACGTCGTGCAGGGGGAGCGCGAGCTCGCCCGCGACGGCCGCTCGCTCGCGCGCTTCACGCTGAAGGGCATCCCGCCGATGCCCGCCGGCATCGCCCGGGTGGAGATCACCTACGCGGTGGACGCCGACGGCATCCTCCAGGTCTCGGCGCGCGAGCTGACGACCGGCATCGAGCAGGGCATCCAGGTGAAGCCGACCTACGGCCTCACCGAGGACGAGGTCGAGAAGATGCTCGTCGAGAGCATCGAGCACGCGGAGGAGGACGTCACCGAGCGGTTCGTGCGCGAGTGGCGGGTGGAGGGGGACCGCATCATCGCCTCGCTCGAGACGGCGTTCGCGCTCGACGGCGAGCTCCTCCAGCCCGACGAGCGGACCCGCATCGAGGACCGGGTGCGCGGCCTGCGCGAGGCGATGGCCGGGACGGACTACCTCGCCGTGAAGGCGTGGATCGAGTCGCTCGACGCCGCGTCGAAGCCGTTCGCCGAGCGGCGCATGGACAAGCACATCGTCCAGGCGATGGCGGGCCACCGGGTGGAGGAGTTCGCCGAGAAGATCTCGCCCGCGCCCCGGACCACCGGCACGCCGGGCGATCACGACGGGGAGGGGTGACGCGTGCCCAAGGTGACCTTCCTGCCCGACGGCAAGACCGTGGAGGTCCGCTCCGGCACGAGCCTCCTCGACGCCGCCTCGGACGCGGGCGTGGACCTGCCCCACAACTGCGGCGGGGTCGCGGCCTGCACCACCTGCCACGTCTGGATCGAGCAGGGGCTCGAGTCGCTCTCGGAGATCGGCGACCGCGAGGACGACAAGCTGAACGAGGCCGCGGGGCTCTCGCCGAGCTCGCGGCTCGGCTGCCAGGCCAAGGTGTCGGACCAGGACGTGGTGGTCCGCCTCCCCGGGAACCGCATCGCCTCTTGAGGGAGCGCGCCATGAGGTGGACCGACGTCCGCGACATCGCCATCGAGCTCGCCGAGCGCCACCCGGGGGTGGCGCCGCTCTCGGTGCGCTTCACCGATCTGCACCGGTGGGTCCGCGAGCTGCCGGGCTTCGAGGACGATCCGGCCAAGTCGAACGAGAAGGTCCTCGAGGCAATCCAGATGGCATGGCTGGACGAGGTGGAGGACTAGGGGGTCGAGGTCGGGGTCCCCCTCCCGGCCGAACGTCCGACCCGCGGTCCCGCGACCTCGCGGAGATCGCGCCGGGCGTGCGATTCCGCTCGGCCCGGCGCGTGCTCCGCGCGCGCGACATGCCCACCCTCCTCGCGCTCCTCTCGGCCGCCGCCCTGTCCGCCGCTCCCACCCGCGCCGAGCCCGGCCCGGCCCTACCGTCCGAGCGCGTCGAGGCCGAGGCGTTCCGCGCGCTCGGTGCGCTCGCCGCCGGCGAGCCCTCGATCGCGGAGGTCCAGGCGGCCGCCGCCCGGGTCGCGGGCGCGGGCTTGCCGGCGGTGGGCTCGTTCGCGCGCCGCGCCCGGCTCGCCGCGCTCCTCCCCCGCCTCACCGCCGAGGTCCGGCGGGACGAGCGGAGCCAGCGGATCGTCGGGCTGCAGGGCGCGGGCGAGGTCGACTACCTGCGCCTCTCCCCCGGCACGCAGGTCTCGCTCCGCGCGAGCTGGGACCTCGGCCACCTCGCCGCGGCGCCGGGCGAGCTGGGCGGCGCGGCGGCCGCCGCGGCGCGGGGGCGCCGGCAGGAGGAGGCCGTCCGGCGCGCCACCTCCCTCTACTTCGAGCGGCGAAAGCTCCGGCTCGCCCTCTGGCTCGACCCGCCGCCCGACGCGCTCGCGCGCGCCCAGGCGGAGCTGGAGGTAGATCAGCTCGGCGCCGAGCTGGACGCGCTCACGGGCGGGCTCATGTCGCGGGGGGCGCGGTGAGCCGGGCGGCCGACTTCGCGCGCGCCGGCGTCCTGGTGCTCGCTGCGGCGTGCGGCCTCCCCGATCCCCAGCCGGCGGTGCGGATCACCGGCGCGTCGCCCGAAGGCGACGCCGTCGCCGTCGAGCTCGGCGCCGCGGAGATCCGCTTCAGCGGCGCGGTCTCGCCGGACGGGCTCGCGGGCGGCGCGCGGCTCGTGCTCGTGCCCGAGCCGCTCGTGCGCGACGCGCTCGAGGCCGTCGAGTCCGAGGCCGGCGCGGCGGCGCTCGAGGGCGCGGTGGCCGGCGTCGTGCTCCTCGAGGGCGGCGGGACCCGCGCGGTGCTCCGGCCGGCGGCGCCCCTGCGCGCCCGCACCGCCCACGCGCTCGTCGTCTCGTCGCGGCTCCGGGCCGCGGGCGGCGGGCCCGTGCTCGATTCCGAGGGCCGGCGAAGCCCGTTCGTCGCGCGCTTCACCACCGGCGCGCCGCCGGGGCCCCCGCCTCGCCCGGTGCTGACCGAGGTGCGGGCGGACGCAGAGACGCCGGAGGCGGGCGGCGAATGGGTGGAGCTCGCGAACCTAGGGGAGGGCGCGCTCGAGCTCGCCGGCCTCCGGCTCGCGAAGCGCACGACTTCGGGGAGCCTGGCTTCGTGCGCGCTCGCCGTTGCCGATGCGGAGCTGCTCGCGGCGGGCGGGGTCGCGCTCCTCGTCGGCGGGGCCTACGACGGGCGCTACGCGCTGCCCTCCGCCACGGCCGTGATCCGCTGCGGGTCGGCGGGGCTGCTCGGCGGGATCGCGAACGACCGGGCGCCGGAGCTCCTCCTCGTCGATCCAGCGGGCGCGGTCCTCGCGACGCTCGGCGCCGCTGGAGCGCCGGGGTGCACGGGGTCGGTGCTGGCGCTCCTGGATCCGGAGGGACCGGATGCGCAGGAGAACCTGGCCTGCGGGACGGAGGAGGGGACGCCGGGGGAGCTGTGACGCGCGGTGAGCTCGGTGCGCGGCGCGGCTCGCCGCTTCACCCGTTCCGCGCCGCGAGCGGCGCGGACGGGGTCAGGCATTCTCCGCGATCCACTTCCCGAGCAGCTCGTCCTTCAGCAGGTAGCCGTCGGCGCCGCACTCGGCGACGAGCCGCTCGACCTTGCCGCGGTCCTCGCCCGAGCAGAAGACGACCTTGATCGACTTGAACATGTCGTTCTTCTTCACGAAGCGGCAGAACTGCGCCCCGTCGACCTTGGGCATGTTGATGTCGAGCAGGATGAGGTCGGGCCGGGTCGAGCGCTTCAGGATGATCGAGGTCGCCTTCTCGGCGTCAGGTGCGTACTGGATCTCGAACCCCTTCGCCTCGAGCTCCTCGGTGAGGAGCTTCGCGACGATCTCGGAGTCGTCCACGATGAGCACGCGGCGGCGTGCCTCGAGGGCCGCGGTGAAGCGGCGGGGTAGGTCTTCGGGCGGGGAGGTGGGGACGGCGCCGTCGAGGTGGAGCTCGCGCGCCTGTCGCTCCAGCTCGTCGGCCGCCCCGTCGCCGACGAGGAGCGCGCGCCCGGCGAAGCCGCGATCCCGCAGGAGCGGAGGCGCTTGCCTGGCGCGCGCGCCGTCCACCAGCAGCGCGGCTGCGCCGCGCGCCTCCGGCACGAGCGCGTGGGGGTCGCGCTCGAGCACGACCTGGTGCCCGGCGGACTCGAGCGCCATGCCGGCCATCTGTAGGACGATCTCGCTGTCGCAGCAGAGGAGGACCTTCACGCGGCTTTCCCTCGAGCGGCGAAAATAGCACCGATCTTGCCCGCCTGTGTCCGCCTCGCGGATAATTCGCGCCGCATGGCCGACCCTCAGCCGCCCGAGCAGCGAGACCCGAGCGGCGCGTCCGCGGAGGCATGGTTCTTCTGCCTTCGCCTGCTGGGCGGTCGCTACGCCTTCGAGGCGCCGCTCGTGACCGAGGTGGTCCGGGTCGGGCCGCTCACCCGGCTGCCCGCCGCGCCCTCGTTCCTCCCCGGCGTGTTCACCCACCGTGGCGAGGTGCTGCCGGTGCTCGACATCGGCCAGCTGGTGGGCCAGGGCCCGGTGCCCATCCGGCCGAGCACCCGCGCCGCCCTGGTCCACTGCGGCCCTTGGAAGGTGGCGGTGGTGAGCGAGTCGGTCGAGGGGCTCGTCTCGATCCCGCGCCGCCAGCTCGAGCCGCCGCCCGCCGAGTCCTCCGGCGTCGCCGAGTTCCTCTCCGCCGTCGGCCGCGACCGGTCCGGCCCGATCGCCGTGCTCGACCTGCCCCGGCTCGTCGAGTCGGCACGCGCCCGGGCGGTGCCCGCCGGGGGCGGCGCGGCGTGACCGCCACGAGCGAGCTCCTGCTCTTCCAGGTCGGCGCCCGAGTGTTCGGCGCGGCCGTGCGCGGCGCCGTCCGGATCGGCAACGTGCGCGACGTGCCCGCCGAGGAGCTCGTGGTCATGACCACGCTCGGCCCGCCGTTCGAGCGCGAGCGCGGCATCGTGGTCGTGCCCACCGGCGGCGGCGAGCGGACGCTCGTCGTCGACCGCGTGCTCGGGTTCCGCACCGTCGAGGAGGAGGAGCTCCGCCCGCTCCCCGCCTTCGCCCAGGCCTGCCTGTCGTCCTCGGCGGTCACCGGCTTCGTCCTCATGGACGACGCGCCGCTGCTGCTCGTCGATCTCCCCACCCTCGTCAGCGAGAGGCAATAAGACATGCGCGACCCCCGCGAACTCCAGGAGAAGCCCGCCCGCCGCGGCGCGGCCGCCGCCAAGAAGCGCGGCGGCGCGGTGAAGGGAGACGCCGCCCGGATCGTCGCCGCCCTGCGCGCGGTCGCCGAGGGCAAGAGCGAGGTCCGGCTCGACCCCGCCTCGTTCTCCGACCCCGCGCTGCGCGCGATCGCCACCGCGGTGAACGGCGCGGCCGTGCGCGCCACCGGGGACCTGCACGACGCGCAGGCGCGCATCCAGCTCGTGACCGCCGGCGTCGACGAGGCCATCGAGGCGATGATCCGGCTGGTCATCCAGGGCGACCTCTCGGGCACGCTCCGGCTCGGCGTCTCCGACGCGGCCCTGACGCCGCTCATCGGCGGCATCGGCCAGGTGATGGAGACGCTGAAGAAGTTCGTCACCGAGATCCGGGAGGCGGCCCTCCAGCTCTCGACGTCCTCGTCCGAGGTGCTCGCCGCGGCGACGCAGAACGAGTCCTCGACGAGCGCCCAGGCCTCCGCGATCCACGAGACCACCGCCACGATGGAGGAGCTCAAGGGCGCCTCCCACCAGATCGCGGAGAACGCGCAGATGGTGGCGGCCATCGCCGAGCAGACCCTCACCGGCGCGCGCACCGGCGAGGGCGCCATCAAGGCGTTCATGGGGTCGATGGAGAAGGTCCGCCACAACGCCGTCGAGGTGGACGACGCCATCGCCAAGCTCTCGAAGCGCGTCGAGCGGATCGGCACCGTCGTCGAGGTGATCGACGAGATCGCCGACCGCTCCGACCTGCTCGCGCTCAACGCGGCGCTCGAGGGCGCCAAGGCGGGCGAGGCGGGGCGCGGCTTCTCGATCGTCGCCGCCGAGATGCGGCGGCTGGCCGAGAACGTCATGGAGTCGACGAAGGAGATCAAGAACCTCATCACCGAGATCCGCGAGGCGACCCACGCCGCGAAGGAGGCCTCGGACGGCAACAAGCGCGAGGCGTCCGAGGGCGAGAAGCTCGGCGGCAACGCGATGACGAGCGTCACCGGCATCCTCTCCGGCATCCAGGAGACGAGCGACGCCGCGCGCGTCATCCACCTCGCCACCCAGCAGCAGCGCACCGCCACCGAGCAGGTGGTGCAGTCGATGTCGGAGATCGAGGAGGTCACGCGGCAGGCCCAGGCCGGCTCCAAGCAGGCCACCGGCGCGGCCTCCGAGCTCACCCGGCTCGCCGAGCGGCTCGCCGAGCTCGTGAAGCGGTTCAAGGTCGAGTAGGCGGCGCGCGACCAGGGTCGAGAGCCTCGCGCCATGGAGAAGAAGTTCGACATGGAGGAGTTCCGGCGGAAACAGCTCCCGAAGCTGAGGGAGACGACCGCCGACCGCCTCGAGAAGATCAGCGAGGCGCTCCTCTCCATGGAGAAGGGGCCGGCCGCGGCGGAGACGCTGCAGGAGGTCGCGCGCGAGCTGCACACCATCAAGGGCGAGACCCGCATCATGGGGTTCGTCGGCGTCGCCTCGGTGGTGCACGCGGCGGAGGATCTGTTCAAGGTGGCGCAGGCGGCGCCCACGGGCGATCAGATCGACGCCCTCCTCGAGGCGTGCGACGCGATCGTCGCGCTCCTCGACGGGCCGGTGGACGGCGGGGACGCGGCGACGAAGCTCGCGGAGAGCCTCCGCGGGCTCATCCCGGCGGGCGCGATGACCCCCGTGCCGGCGCGTCCGGCTCCCCCCGTGGCTCCGGCCGCGAGCTCCGCGCCGCGGGCGACCCCGACCCCGGTCCCGGTCCCGGCCGCGAAGAACGGTGCGGCCCGGGCGGGGGCGCGGCCCGACGGCCCGACCCCCGAGTCCCGCCTCGAGCTGCGCGGAGACAAGCCCGCCGCCTCCATCCGCGTGGACGTGGACCGGCTCGACGAGATCGCGGCGCTCGCCGGCGACGTGCTCGTCGAGGGCGAGCGCTCCATCCGCCGCTCGCGCGATCTGAACGGCCTCTTCGCCCGCTGGGCCCGGCTCTCCGACCGCGTGATCGCGCTCGCCGAGCGGACGCGCTCGCCGCGCACGGCGCGGCTGGTCGAGCAGATCGAGGGGGACGTCCACCTGCTGCGCTCGGACACCTTCCGCTTCGCGCGGACTGCGACCGAGGCGGCCTCCTCCGCGCAGGCGCAGTTCGGGCGGCTCGCCGAGCGGATCGGCGCCGCCCGGCTCATCCCGCTCTCCGGCGTGCTCGCCGCCTTCCCGCGCGCCGCGCGCGACATGGCGCGCGAGCAGGGCAAGGAGATCGAGTGCGCGGTGCGCGGGGGCGAGACCGGAGTCGACAAGGCGATCCTGCTCTCGCTCAACGATCCGCTCGTCCACCTCGTGCGGAACGCCGTCGATCACGGCCTCGAGTCGCCCGAGGAGCGGCTCGCGGCGGGCAAGTCGCGCGCCGGCAAGCTCCAGATCTCCGCCCGCGTGGACGGCGACCTCCTCGCGGTCACCGTCGAGGACGACGGGCGCGGCATCGCGCCGGACAAGGTGCGCGCGTCGGCGCTGCGCAAGGGCATGATCGGCGAGCAGCAGGCGGCGGCCCTCTCCGCCCGCGCCGCGCTCGACCTCATCTTCATGCCCGGCTTCTCCACCCGCGAGCAGGCGGGCGAGACGAGCGGCCGCGGGGTCGGGCTCGACGTGGTCCGCAAGCGGGTGACCGCGCTCGGCGGGTCGGTCACGGTGGAGTCGGATCCGGGCCGGGGGGCGCGCTTCACGCTGCGCATGCCCCAGTCGCTCTCGCTCATGAAGGTGCTGCTCGTCCGCATCGACGAGGACGTCTACGGCATCCCGGCCGTCGACGTGGACAGCGTCGGCCGGCTCGACCCGTCGAGCATCACCGAGATCGCCGGCATCCGGGCGGTGCGCTACCGCAACCGCCTGCTGCCGGTGGTCGCGCTCGGGCCGCTCCTCTCGCTCAACGGCGGCCCGCGCTCCAAGCGGCCGCACGTCGCCTACGTCATCCACGGCTCCGAGGGCGCCGCGGTCGTCATCGACGGCCTCTCGGGCGAGCGCGAGGTGGCGGTGAAGGCGCCCGGCGCCTTCCTCAAGGGCTTGCGGTTCGTGACCGGCGCCGCGGCGCTCGAGGACGGCCGCGTGGCGCTCCTGCTCTCGACGCCGGACGTCGTCGCCGCGGCGCGCCGGCTCGCCTCGCCGGTGCTCTCGCGGGGCAAGGACCGCCGCCGGCTGCGGATCCTGCTCGTCGACGACAGCGCCATCGCGCGCGAGGCGGAGGCCGCGCTGCTCCGCTCGCTCGGCCACGAGGTGGACGAGGCGGTGGACGGCGAGGACGGCTGGCAGCGGCTCCAGGCGGGCGGGCACCACCTGCTCGTCACCGACGTGCAGATGCCGGTGCTCGACGGCATCGACCTCACCCGGCGCGTGAAGGCGACGCCGCGGTTCTCGAGGCTGCCGATCGTCATCATGTCCTCGCTCTCGGCGCCGGAGGAGCGCCGCCGCGGCGTGGACGCCGGCGCGGACGCGTACATCGTGAAGGGCGAGCTCGAGGCGGAGAGCCTCGCCGCCACGCTCGAGCGGCTCTGCGGGGTCGGCGGGTGAGCCTCGGCGGCGATCGCCCCATCCGCGTGCTCGTCGCGGACGACTCCGAGCTGTTCCGCGACCTCCTGGCGAGGGTCGTGGCGGACGACCCGGGCTACGAGGTCGTGGCCGTCGCCGCCGACGGGAACGCCGCGGCCACCCTCGCGCGCACGCTCCGGCCCGACGTCATCACCATGGACCTGCACATGCCCGACGCCGACGGCTTCTCGGGCATCGCGCGGATCATGGCGGACACGCCCACGCCGATCCTGGTGCTCACCGCCAACCGCGAGGAGGCGGTCGGCTTCCGCGCGCTCTCGCTCGGCGCGCTCGACATCCTCGAGAAGCCCCAGGCCACCACCGACCTCGCCGAGTACGGCCACCTCCTCCGCTCGCGGCTGCGGCTGCTCGCGGGCGTGAAGGTGATCCGGCACATGCGGGGGCTCCGCGAGCGGCGCGCGACCGCGCCGCTCGTCGCCGCGCGGCCGGACCTCGTCGTCATCGGCGCGTCGCTCGGCGGCCCGCGCGCGCTGGCGACGCTCCTGCGCGGCCTGCCGCCCGCGTTCGGCGCGCCGGTCGCGGTCGTCCAGCACATCGCGGACGGGTTCACCGAGGGGCTGGCCGGCTGGCTCGCCGCGGAGTCCCACCTCGACGTTCGGCAGGCCCGCGACGGCGAGCCGCTCGTCGCCGGGCGCGTCCTGCTCGCCCCAAGCGGTCGCCACCTGGTCGTCGCGGGGGGGACCGTCCGCCTGTCCGACGGGCCGCCGGTCGACACGTTCAAGCCTTCGGTCACCCCGCTCTTCCTCTCCGCGGCGCGCCACCACGGCGCGCGCGCGTGCGGCGTGATCCTCACGGGGATGGGGCGCGACGGCGCGGAGGGGCTGCGGGCGATCCGCGCCGCCGGGGGCCCGACGTTCGCGCAGGACGAGGCGTCGAGCGCCGTCTTCGGCATGGCCCGCGCCGCGATCGACCTCGGGGCGGTCGAGCGGGTGCTGCCGCTCGAGGAGATCGCGCGCGCCCTCGTGGAGCTCGTCCGGTGATCGCCGCGAGCCACGAGCAGCTCGAGGCGCTGGCCGGGCTCCTGAAGGAGCGCGTCGGCCTCCACATCCGCCGGGACGGCTTCCCCGCGCTCAGGCTCGCGCTCGCCGCCCGGCTCGAGGACCCCGCGCCGCCCGCTCCCGACGCCGGCGGCTACCTCGGCGTGCTCCGCTCGCCGCTCGGCGACGAGGAGCTCCGGCGCCTCCTGCCGCTCGTCACGGTGGGCAAGACCAGCTTCTTCCGCGACGAGCGCCAGTTCCGCGCGCTGGAGGCCCTCCTGCCGCCGCTCGTCGCGCGCGCGAAGTCCGGAGGCCGCCGCGTCTCGGTCTGGTCGGCGGGCTGCGCGACCGGCGAGGAGCCCTATTCGATCGCGATGACGCTCGCGGACGCCGGCGCCGAGCCGGAGCACGCCGAGCTGCTCGCGACGGACGTGAACCCCGAGGCCGTCGCCTTCGCGGCGCGCGGGGCCTACGACGCGCGCCGCCTGCGCGAGGTCCCCGACGCGCTGCGCGAGAGCCACTTCGACGCCGAGGGCGAGCGGCAGGTGGTGCGCGCCGGGCTGCGCCGGTACGTGACGGCGATCCGGCCGCACAACCTGGTCTCGTCGCTCTTCCCGCGCCCGTCGGACGGCGCCGGCTGGGACCTCGTCTTCTGCCGCAACGTAATCATCTACTTCGACACCCCCACGACGCAGGCGGTCCTCACCCAGTTCCACAACGCCCTCGCGCCCGGCGGCTTCCTCTTCCTCGGCTACTCGGAGTCGCTCTTCCGGCTGTTCGAGGGGTTCGAACTCACGGAGGTGGCCGGCGCGTTCCTCTACCGGCGCCCCGAGGTGCGGATGACGCCGCTCCCCGGGCCACGGCCGCGCCCGGCGCTGCCGCTCCCGTCGGCGCCCCCCCAGGTCCGGCACGTGGCGGTCCCCCGCCCGCCCGCCCCGCCCCGGCTCGAGTTCGGGCCCGCCGCGCCGCGGCCGCCCGAGCCGGCGACGCCCCTCGCGCCGCAGGAGTTCCTGGACGGCGCCATCGCCCTGTTCGCGGAGGGGCGCTTCGGCGCCGCCCGCGAGCTGCTCGAGCGGCTGCTCGAGCAGGGCGGCGAGGACCTCGCGGTGCGGCTCACGCTCGCGAACCTCTACGGCGTGCTTCGCCAGCCGGACCGCGCGAGGGAGTCGTACCTCGCCGCCCTGCAGCTCGAGCCGCTCAGCGCCGAGGCGCACCTCTTCTACGGGATCCACCTCCTCTCGGTGGGGGAGCCCGAGCCCGGCGCGCTCGAGCTCTCCCGCGCGCTGTTCCTGGACCCGGACCTGACGCTCGCCCACTATTACCTGGGGCGCTGCCGCGAGGCGCAGCGCGAGCCCGCCCGCGCCCGGCTCGCCTACCGCAACGCCCTCGAGGCGTTCCGGCGGCGGCCGGACGGAAAGCGCCAGGCGTTCCTGGGGTACTATCCCGACCTGCCCGAGGACGGCAGCGCCTTCGCCCGCGCGGCGGAGTACGCCCTCGCGGCGCTGTAGGGAGAGCCGATGGCCGAGAAGAAGCGCATCCTCCTCCTCGACGACTCGGCGATCACGCTCGAGATGGAGAAGGCCGTCCTCGAGGACCGGGGCTACAAGGTGGCGATCGCCTCCAACCTGCTCGAGTTCCAGTCCCAGCTGGAGGTGTTCCAGCCGGAGATCATCCTCACCGACCTCATGATGCCGGACATCTCGGGCAAGGACATCGTGCGGGTCCTGAAGCAGGACTTCCACACCGAGAAGATCCCCATCATCCTGTTCAGCTCGAAGCCGGACGACGAGCTCGCCGAGATCTCGGAGCAGGCGGGCGCCGACGGGTTCCTCTCGAAGTCGCACGGGATCGACAAGCTCGGGGACATGGTCGACGAGATGGTCGACTCGATCCTCTGGTAGCCGCGCCGGGGGCGCATGACCGCCTACGAGATCATCCAGCGGAAGCGCGACGGCGGCGCGGTGCCGGCCGCCGCGATCGCGGCGCTGGTGGACGGCTTCACCCGCGGCGAGATCCCCGACTACCAGATGGCCGCCTTCTGCATGGCGGTGTTCTTCCGCGGCATGGACGAGGCGGAGGTGGGGGCGCTCACCGGCGCGATGCTCCGCTCCGGCGACGTGCTCGATTTGTCGGACGTGCCCGGCGCCAAGGTGGACAAGCACTCCACCGGGGGCGTGGGGGACAAGGTGTCGCTCGCCCTCGCGCCGCTCGCGGCCGCATGCGGGGTGAAGGTGCCGATGATCTCCGGCCGCGGCCTCGGCCACACCGGAGGCACGCTCGACAAGCTCGAGGCGATCCCCGGCTTCCGCGTGGACGTCCCCGTCGACGAGTTCCGCCGCCTCGTGCGCGAGGTGGGCTGCTGCCTCGCCGGGCAGACCGCCCGGCTCGCGCCCGCCGACCGCCGGCTCTACGCGCTGCGCGACGTGACGGCGACCGTCGAGTCGATCCCGCTCATCGCCGCGTCGATCATGTCGAAGAAGCTCGCCGAGGGCATCGACGCGCTGGTGCTCGACGTGAAGGTCGGCTCGGGCGCGTTCATGAAGGACCTCGCGGGCGCGCGCGCGCTCGCGGCGGCCCTGGCCGGCATCGGGCGCGCCATGGGCAAGCGCGTCTCCGCGCTCCTCACGCGCATGGACGAGCCGCTCGGGCGCGCCGTCGGGAACGCCCTCGAGGTGCGCGAGGTGCTGGAGCTCTTGCGCGGCGGCGGGCCGGCGGACCTGCGCGAGCTGACCGTGGAGCTCACCGCCGAGATGCTGCGGCTCGGCGGCGCCGCGCCGGACCTCGCCGCCGGGCGCGCCGCCGTGGAGGCCGCCATCGCGAGCGGTCGCGGCCTCGCCAAGCTCGAGGAGATCGTCTCCGCGCAGGGCGGGGACGTGGCGGCGCTGCGCGAGCCGGACCGGCTGCCGCGGGCGGAGGTCACCTACGACGTGCCCTCGCCCGGCGCAGGCCACGTCGCGGCGATCGACACCCAGGCGCTCGGCCTCGCCGCGGTGGCGCTCGGCGCCGGGCGCGCGCGGGTCGAGGATCGGGTGGACCCCGCGGTCGGGCTCGTCGTCCACGCGAAGCTCGGCGACCGCGTGGAGCCGGGCGCGCCGCTCTGCACCGTGCACGCCGGGCCCCGCAGCGCGGCGCGCGCGGAGGTCACCGCGCGCATCGCGGGCGCCTACCGGCTCGCGCCGGCGCCGAGCGCGACCGCGGCGAGGCCCCTCGTGCTCGAGCGGGCGGGAGGCGAGCCATGACGAAGCGGGCCGATCTGCATACCCGGCTCTCCTACGCCCTCGCGTGGGTCCGCGGGCGCACCGACGGGGTCCCGGCGGTGGGGCTGGTGCTGGGCTCCGGGCTCGGCGGCCTCGCAGACCGCCTCGTGCGCTCCGTCGCCATCCCCTACGAGGAGATCCCCGGGTTCCCGGTCTCCCGCGTGCCCGGCCACGCCGGCCGGCTCGTCGTCGGAGAGCTGGAGCTGGCGGGGCGCGCGCTGCCGCTCGCGGTCATGCAGGGGCGCGTGCACGCGTACGAGGGCTGGGCGGCCGAGGACGCCGCCTTCGGCACGCGTGTGCTCTGCCTGCTGGGCGTGAAGGTGCTCGTGCTCACCAACGCGTCGGGCGGGGTGAACCCGGCGCTCGAGCCCGGCGCGCTCGTGCGGATCACGGATCACCTCAACCTCTCGGGCGTGAACCCCCTCGCCGGGCCGAACGACGACCGGCTCGGGCCGCGCTTCCCGGACCTGAGCGAGGCGTACGACCTGCGCCTGGGCGCGCTCGTCGACGACGCGGCGGCGCGGCTCGGCATCCCGCTCGAGACCGGCGTCTACGCGTGCGTGCTCGGCCCGTCGTACGAGACGCCGGCGGAGGTGCGGATGCTCCGCGGGCTCGGGGCCGACCTGGTCGGCATGTCCACCGTGCCGGAGGTGATCGCGGCGCGGCACATGGGGGTGCCGGTGGTGGCGCTCTCGGTCGTGACGAACCACGCGGCGGGGCTCACGCGCCAGCCGCTCTCCCACGTGGAGGTCGCGGCCGCGGCCGGGCGGGTGCGCGATCGCCTCACCGCGCTCCTCGAGGCGTTCCTACCCGAGGCGGTCCGTTGAAGGTCGCGCCCGGACGCTGCTAGCCTCGTCGCGCGGAGGTGGCCGATGGCAGAGCGCAACGCGGCAACGGGTCCGGGGGCTGGTCCGGCGCGCGAGCCGGAGGCGGACCGGCGCGACAGCGAGCGGGTGCCCATCCACGTGCTCATCCGGGACGCGGCGCTGGGCGGCTCCTTCGATGCCTACGAGGGGAACCTCGCGCTCGGAGGGATCTTCTTCGACGCGCTCCATCCGCCCGCGGGGCAGCGGCTGGAGGTGCGGTTCCTCCTGCCGGGCGCCGAGGACGAGATCCGGGCGCGCGTGGAGGTGCTGCGCGTCTCGCGCGACGGCGTGCACTTCGGGACCCACCTCCGGTTCGTGGACATGGACCTCGAGGCGGAGCTCGCCATCGCGCGCTTTCTGCAGCGGGACGAGCGCACGTGAAGGCGCCCCGGGCGGCGGCGTCGCTGGGCGCGCTCGCCCGCGCCGCCCGCGCCGCGCGCCGCCGGGCGTATGCGCCGTACTCCGGCTTCCGGGTCGGCGCTGCGGTGCGGGCGGGGGGCGTCGTCCACGCCGGGTGCAACGTCGAGAACGCCAGCTACGGGCTCACGCTGTGCGCGGAGCGGGTGGCGGTGGCGTCGGCGGTCGCCGCGGGCTCGCCGAAGCTCGACGCGGTGGCGATCGCGAGCGCGACCTCGCCGCCGACGCCGCCGTGCGGGATGTGCCTGCAGACGCTGGCGGAGTTCGCCGGACCGGAGCTGCCGGTGCGGCTCGTCGGCGAGGACGGCGCGGTGGTGGACACCTCCCTCGGGGAGCTCCTCCCGAGGGCGTTCAGCAAGAAGTTCCTCTAGTCCGTCGCCCGCCCGCGTCGTCGAAGCGGCTCTCGTTCTCGCGCCGCGCCGCGCTGCGCCGCGACGCGCCGCGCCGGCGCGGCCGCGCTCCGCCGTATCTCCCGCCACGCGTGGGTTCGTCCCCAGCGGGAGGGCTGCGGCTGGCCGGTCCGTGTACATGACTCGGGGTCTCGTGGAGTCATCTGCGGGTCGACACGGTGGACGGACCTGAAGCGGAGCCGACAGAGGACGCGGTGAGGGTCCTCGCGGTGGATGACGACGAGAAGAACCTCCGCGCGCTCCAGGCCCTGCTCGCGGGCGTCCACGCGCACGTCGTGCCCGCACGCTCCGGCGAGGAGGCGCTCCGCCACCTCCTCCACGGCGACTTCGCGGTCATCGTCCTCGACGTCCAGATGCCCGGCCTGAGCGGCCTCGAGACCGCCGAGCTCATCCGCCGGCGCGAGCGGACGCAGCGAACGCCCGCTGCTCCGCGTCTGGCTCTACGATGCGCGATCCGCGCCGGCGCCCGAGGACGGGCCGCGGCCGGAGGCGTAGGTGCAGGCGACGGCGGAAGACCGCGAGCTGGACGCGCTGCTCGACGCCGTTCGCGCGCGGACGGGCATCGACTTCCGCGGCTACGCACGGTCCACCGTCCGGCGAAGGGTCGCCGAGGCCGCGTCGCGCAAGGGAGCGGGAGGGCTCGCGGGGCTGCGAACGCGTGCGCTCTCGGAGCCCGCCTGGATGGCGCAGGTGCTGGAGGCGCTCTGCGTGAGCGTCACCGCGATGTTCCGCGACGCCGAGCTCTTCCGCGCGTTCCGCGCGGTCGCGGTCCCGCGCCTGCGCGACGCGGGGCCGCTCCGGGCCTGGTGCGCGGGCTGCGCGACGGGGGAGGAGCTCTGGTCCCTCGCCATCGTCCTCGAGGAGGAGGGGCTCGGGGAGCGGGCGCGGCTCTACGGGACGGACCTCTCCCCGGTCGCCCTCGACGCCGCGTGGCGCGGGCTGCTGCCCCTCGCCCGGATGCGCGAGTACACCGCGGCGTACCAGCGCGCGGGGGGCGTGTCCGAGTTCTCCGCGTATTACGTCGCCGCGCCCGAGGGGGACGTCGTCCGCGAGCGGCTCCGGCGGGGCGCGGTGTTCGGGCCGCACGACCTCACGGCTGACCCGCCGCCGGGCTCCTTCGACGTGGTGTTCTGTCGGAACGTCCTCATCTACCTGCTGCCCGCGGCCCAGGAGCGGGTTCAGGGGCAGCTCGCGCGCGCGGTGCGTCCCGGAGGGATCCTCGCGCTCGGCCGCGCGGAGGCGCTGCTCGCGCCGTTCGCCGGGGCGTTCGAGGAGCTCGACGGCCGGCAGAGGCTCTTCGTGCGAACGGACCGTGCCGCCGGGCCCGACGCCGTTTGACGCCGCCCCTTCCACGTCCTATGAACCCGCCCGATGCGGGTCCTCCGGTCCATGGACGAGGCGCGCGCCAGCCGCGCGCTCGCGGGCGCCTCGGTGGCGATCGGCAACTTCGACGGGGTGCACCTCGGCCACCGCGCCCTGGTCACCGCCGCCCGCGCCCGCGCGGCGGCGCGCGGCCGCCACGCCGGCGTCCTCACCTTCGAGCCGCACCCGGTGCGGGTCCTTCGCCCCGCGCTCGCGCCCCCGCTGCTCACCCCGCTGCCGCGCAAGCTCGAGCTGCTCGAGGCGATCGGGCTCGAGGCCTGCCTGGTCCAGCCGTTCGACCTCACCTACGCCGCGACGCCCGCGGACGAGTTCGCCGCCCGCGACCTCGCCGGCGCGCTCGGCTGCGCGGAGATCGTGGTCGGCTGGGACTTCACCGCAGGTCACGAGCGCGCCCGCGTGGACACCCTCCGCCCGCTGCTCGCCGCGCACGGCATCGGCCTGCACGTCGTCGAGCCCGTGACGGAGGGCGGCCTCGTGGTCTCCTCCACGAAGATCCGCGAGTTCCTGCTCGAGGGGAACGTGGAGGCCGCGGCGCTCCTCCTCACCCGCCCGCACGACCTCGACGGCGTGGTGGAGCGCGGCGCCGGGCGCGGGCGCGGCTTCGGCTTCGCCACCGCCAACGTGCGGACCGAGGGGCTCCTGCCGGCGAACGGCGTCTACGCCGTCCGGGCGAGGGTGGACGGCGCCTGGCACGACGGGGTCGCCAACGTGGGCGTGAAGCCCACCGTCGAGTCGGACGGGAAGAGGGCGCTCGAGGTGCACCTCCTCGACTTCGACGGCCGTGACCTCCACGGCGCGTCCGCCCGGGTGGCCTTCCTGGCGCGCCTGCGCGAGGAGCGGCGCTTCCCCTCGGTGGACGCCCTGCGCGCCCAGATCGCGGCCGACGCGGAGCGTGCGCGGGCGCTCCTCGAGGCGCTCCCGGACGAGGCGCCGATGTAGGCGCCCGCCGCCGTTTTGCCTCGTCCTTTCGCGGACTTCCCCGAGGTAGCTTCCTTGACCCCCCAGCGAGCCTGCTGCTAGGGTCGAAGGGTTTCGTGTCTCCGGCGCCGCTCGGCCCGGCTCCCCTCGTCACCGCGGCGCACCCCGAGGAACCAGACAATGTCCGGACGGCTCGGCGAACTCCTGGTCCGGGAGAACCTCATCTCCCTGCAGCAGCTGCAGAAGGCCCAGGAGGAGCAGCGCAAGACCGGCGGCCGCATCGGGTCGCTGCTGGTGCGCCAGGGCGCCATCGCCGAGCACGACCTCACGAGCTTCCTCTCGAAGCAGTACGGCGTCCCGTCGATCTCCCTCAAGGACTTCGACATCGACGAGGACGTGCTGAAGCTCATCCCGAAGGCGACGGCCGAGAAGCACCAGGTCATCCCGGTGAACCGCGCGGGCTCGTCGCTCATCATCGCGATGAGCGACCCGTCCAACATCTTCGCCATCGACGACATCAAGTTCCTCACCGGCTACAACGTCGAGCCGGTCGTCGCCTCCGAGCAGGCGATCCGCGAGGCGATCGAGCGGTACTACGCGGAGAAGGGGCCCGACCTCGACGAGGTGATGCAGGGGTTCGACGACTCCGAGATGTCGGTCGTCGAGGCGGACGGCGACGACATGAACGTCGTCGACCTCGAGAAGAGCGCGGAGGAGGCGCCGGTCGTCAAGCTGGTGAACCTCATCCTGCTCGACGCCATCAAGAAGGGCGCCTCCGACATCCACGTCGAGCCCTACGAGAAGGACTTCCGCGTCCGCTTCCGCATCGACGGCGTGCTCTACGAGGTGATGAAGCCGCCGATGAAGCTCCGGAGCGCGATCATCTCGCGCCTCAAGATCATGTCGGAGCTCGACATCAGCGAGCGCCGGCTCCCGCAGGACGGCCGCATCAAGCTGAAGCTCGGCAAGGGCAAGGAGATGGACTTCCGCGTCTCCGTCTGCCCCACGCTCTTCGGCGAGAAGGTCGTGATGCGGCTCCTCGACAAGTCGAACCTCCAGCTCGACATGACCAAGCTGGGCTTCGAGGAGGGGCAGCTCAAGGACTTCATGGACGCGATCGACCGGCCCTACGGCATGGTCCTCGTGACCGGCCCGACCGGCTCGGGCAAGACCACGACGCTCTACTCGGCGCTCTCCAAGCTGAACGAGGTCGCCTGGAACATCTCCACGGCCGAGGACCCGGTCGAGTTCAACTTCTTCGGCATCAACCAGGTCCAGATGCACGAGGACATCGGCCTCAACTTCGCGGCCGCCCTGCGCAGCTTCCTCAGGCAGGACCCCGACATCATCATGGTCGGCGAGATCCGCGACTTCGAGACCGCCGAGATCGGCGTGAAGGCGGCGCTCACCGGCCACCTCGTGCTCTCGACGCTCCACACCAACGACGCCCCGGGCACGGTCTCGCGCCTCCTCAACATGGGCATCGAGCCGTTCCTCGTCACCGCGTCGCTGAACGCCATCGTGGCGCAGCGGCTCTGCCGCCGGCTCTGCCCGGAGTGCAAGAAGCCGGGCGCGCCCGAGGACCAGGCGCTGCTCGACGCCGGCTTCACGGCGGAGGAGATCGGCTCGTTCCAGGTCTTCGAGCCCGGCGGCTGCAAGCTCTGCAACGACCGCGGTTACAAGGGGCGCGTCGCCGTGTACGAGGTGATGCCGCTCTGGGACGGCCTCAAGGAGCTCGTCATCCAGGGCTGCTCCGCGGCGGAGCTCAAGCAGGAGGCGATCCGGCTCGGCTTCCGGACGCTGCGGATGAGCGCCCTCTCGAAGGTGAAGCTCGGCGTCACGACGCTCGCCGAGGCGGTCGGCAACACCGCGCCGGACAAGTTCTAGGAGCGACCGTGGCGAACCTGCACCAGCTCCTCAAGGCGATGGTCGAGAAGGGGGCCTCCGACCTCCACATCACCACCGGCTCTCCCCCGCAGCTGCGCATCGACGGCAAGCTGGTGCCGCTCAAGACGCCGCCGCTCAGCCCGGTGGACACGAAGCAGCTCTGCTACTCCATCCTCACCGACGCCCAGAAGCACAAGTTCGAGGAGGAGAACGAGCTCGACCTCTCGTTCGGCGTGAAGGGGCTCTCGCGCTTCCGCGCCAACGTGTTCATGCAGCGCGGAGCGGTGGCCGGCGCGTTCCGCACCATCCCCTTCAAGATCCTGACGTTCGCCGAGCTGGGGCTGCCGCCCATCGTGACCGAGCTCGCGAAGAAGCCGCGCGGCCTGGTGCTCGTGACCGGCCCCACCGGTTCGGGCAAGTCCACGACGCTCGCCTCGATCATCGACAAGGTCAACACCGACCGTCACGAGCACATCGTGACGATCGAGGATCCGATCGAGTACCTGCACCCCCACAAGAACTGCATCGTGAACCAGCGCGAGGTGGGGGCGGACACGCAGTCGTTCAAGAAGGCGCTCAAGTACATCCTCCGGCAGGACCCCGACGTCGTGCTCATCGGCGAGATGCGCGACCTCGAGACGGTGGAGGCGGCGCTCGTCATCTCCGAGACCGGCCACCTGGCGTTCGCGACGCTGCACACCAACAGCGCGGTCCAGACCATCAACCGCATCCTCGACGTCTTCCCGCCGTACCAGCAGCCCCAGGTGCGCGCCCAGCTCTCCTTCGTCCTCGAGGGCGTGCTGACCCAGAACCTCCTGCCCAAGGCGGGCGGCCCCGGCCGCGTGCTCTGCGTGGAGGTGATGGTGCCGAACGCCGCCATCCGGAACCTCATCCGCGAGGACAAGGTCCACCAGGTCTACTCCCAGATGCAGGTCGGGCAGGCCAAGTTCGGCATGGTGACCTTCAACCAGAGCCTCGCGGCGGCCTACGCGCGCCGCCTCATCACGCTCGACGAGGCGCTCGCGCGCTCCTCCGACCAGGAGGAGCTGAAGAACCTCATCGCGTCGGGCGGCGGCCCGCGCCCCACCGCGGCGCCGCCGCGGTAGCCGATTCGACCCCCGGGGGCCGCTCGGCTAGGATCGGCGCCCGGAAGCGAGGAGATGCGCATGGCCCAGGCCGCAGCCGCCAACGTGAAGCAGAAGGCCGCGCCCGCGCAGGCCGCGAAGCAGCCCACCGTCTGGAAGTGGACCGGCAAGAACAAGTCCGGCGAGGTCCGCTCCGGCGAGATGGAGGCCGGCGACGCGAGCGCCGTCGAGGCGCGCCTCCGGCAGATGGGGCTCGAGCCGACCAAGGTCCGGAAGAAGCCGAAGGAGCTCCACCTCGCGATCCCCGGCTTCGGCGGCGTGCAGCTCAAGGACGTCCTCATCTTCACCCGGCAGTTCTCGGTGATGATCGACGCCGGCCTCCCGCTCGTGCAGGCGCTCGAGATCATCGGCACGCAGGCCGACAACCCCGCCTTCCGCAAGGTCCTCCTCCAGGCCAAGAGCCGCGTCGAGGCGGGCTCCACCTTCGCCGACGCGCTCGCGGAGCACCCCAAGGTCTTCGACGTCCTGTTCGTCCAGCTCGTCCGCGCCGGCGAGATCGGCGGCATCCTCGACACGATCCTCCAGCGGCTCGGCGCGTACCTCGAGAAGAACGACAAGCTGAAGCGGCGCGTGAAGGGCGCGATGACCTACCCGGCCATCGTCCTCGTCATCGCCGTCGGCGTGGTGACCGCCCTGATCGGCTTCGTCGTCCCGACCTTCGAGAAGATGTTCAAGGACTTCGGCGGCGCCCTGCCGGGGCCCACCCAGCTCCTGGTCGACCTCTCGCACAGCTTCCGCTCCACCTGGTACTGGTACCTCATCGTCCCCATCACGCTCGGCGTGACCTTCAAGACGCTCACGCGCAAGGGGCGCGGCCAGGAGATCTGGCACGGTATCGTGCTGCAGCTGCCGGTGTTCGGGACGCTGGCGCGCAAGGTCGCGGTGGCGCGCTTCACCCGCACGCTCGGGACGATGATCTCCTCCGGCGTGCCCATCCTCGACGCGCTCGAGATCGTCGCCAAGTCGGCGGGCAACCGGAAGATCGAGAACGCCATCATGTACGTCCGGGCCAAGATCTCGGAGGGCAAGAACATCGCCGGCCCGCTCGCCGAGACCAAGGTCTTCCCGCCCATGGTCGTGCAGATGATCGGCGTCGGCGAGGCGACCGGCGCGATGGACGCGATGCTCTCCAAGGTCGCCGACTTCTACGACGACGAGGTGGACGTGGCGGTCGCCGCGCTCACCAGCATGCTCGAGCCGCTCATGATGGTCTTCCTGGGCGGCACGGTCGGCTACTTCATGATCGCGATGTACCTGCCGATCTTCAACCTGGCCGGCGCGATCAAGTAGCGGCGCCGCCGCGATGCCCCGGCCGCCGCCCGATCCGGGTCTCTACCGGAAGCTCGTCTGGTTGACGGCGTTCCGGGTGGTGACCGTCACCGTGCTGCTCGGCGGCACGGCGGTGGTGAGCTGGCAGGAGGGCGGCGAGGCCGACGCGGTCCTCGCTCCGATCTACGCCCTCGTCGTCGCCGGCTACGCGGGCTCGGCGGTCTTCGCGTTCGCGCTCCGCCGGCGCGCCGGCCTCGTCCCGACCGCCTACGCGCAGATCGCGCTCGACGTGCTCGTCGCGGCGGGGCTGGTCCGGATCACCGGGGGCACGGACAGCGTCTTCCTGTTCCTGTTCGCCCTCGCCACCGTCAACGGCTCGGTCCTGCTCTTCCGCCGCGGCGCCCTCACCGCGAGCGCGCTCGCGGTGCCCGCCTACCTGGCGCTCGCGCTCACGCAGCCGGGCGGGGTGCCGGGCGCCACCGCCTTCGGCCACGCCGCCGCCTTCGTCGCGACCGCGGTCCTCGCGTCCTACCTCGCCGAGCAGCTCCGCTCCACGGGGGAGCTGCTCGCCGAGCGGGAGAGCGACCTCGCGGTGATCACCGCGCTGCACGAGGCGGTGGTGCAGTCGATGCCCGGCGGCCTCATGACGCTCGACGCCGCGGGCGCGGTCACCTTCGCGAACCCGGCCGCGGAGCAGATGACCGGCCTGCCCGCAGCCGCGGCGCGCGGCCGGCCCGCCGCGGAGCTCCTGCCCGGCTTCGAGCCGGGGGCCGCCCGCGACGAGCTCGAGGTGGTGAACGCGCGCGGCGAGCGGCTCCGGATCGGCTACTCGAGCTTCGGCCTGGTGACCCCGGCCGGCGCGCCGATCGGCACCGCCCTCGTGTTCCAGGACCTCACCCGGCTGCGCGAGATGGAGGAGGCGGTGCAGCGCTCGGAGCGGCTGGCGGATCTCGGCCGGCTCGCCGCCGGGCTCGCTCACGAGCTGCGGAACCCGCTTGCGTCCATGTCCGGGTCGATCGAGCTCTTGCGAGGGGGCGCGGCCGCGAGCGAGGAGGACCGCCGGCTCATGGACATCGTGCTGCGCGAGGCGGCCCGGCTCAACGAGCTCGTGACCGGGTTCCTCCAGTTCGCGCGCCCGGTTCCGCTCCGGCGCGAGGGGGTGGACCTCGCCTGCCTGCTCGACGAGACCGTGGCGGTCTTCCGGCACGACCCGGCCGCGGCCGGGCTGGAGCTCGACACCGACCTCGCCCGCACCCCCGTGTCCTGCGATCCCGCGCAGCTCCGCCAGGTGGTCTGGAACCTGCTCGTGAACGCCGCGCAGGCGCTCGACGGGCGGGAGGGCGGTCGCCGGGGGCGCGTCGCGATCCGCTGCCGCCTCGACGAGGTGGGCGGCGCGAGCTTCTCCGTCGAGGACGACGGCCCCGGCGTCCCGGCGGCGGAGCGCGAGCGCATCTTCCTGCCCTTCCACACGACGAAGGATCGGGGCACCGGGCTCGGCCTCTCCACCGTCCACCGCGTCATCGACGCGCACGGCGGGCGCGTGACGGTGGACTCGCCGCCCGGCGCCGGCGCGCGCTTCACCGTACACCTGCCGCCGCCCTGACCCGGGCGCGCTAGAATGAGCCCGTCCCCATGGCGAAGATCCTGGTCGTCGACGACGAGCGGTCGATGCGAGAGTTCCTCGAGATCCTGCTCTTCAAGCAGGACCACGAGGTGTTCTCGGCGGCGAACCTCTCCACCGCGCTGGCGCGCGCGGGGGAGGGCGACCTCGACCTCGTCATCACCGACCTCCGCCTCGGGAACGACAGCGGGCTCGCGCTGCTCGAGGCGGTGAAGGCCCGCTCGCCCGGCACCGAGGTGATCGTCATCACCGCCTTCGCCACCACCGAGAACGCCATCCAGGCGATGAAGCTCGGCGCGTACGACTACGTGCTGAAGCCCTTCAAGGTGGAGGAGCTGAAGCTCGTCGTCGGCAAGGCGCTCGAGCACCGGGCCCTCCTCACTGAGAACCGCGTGCTGCGCCACCGGGTCGGCGCCCGCGCCGCGGACACCGCGCTCATCGGCCGCTCGCCCGCGGTCGAGGAGGTCCGCGCGATGATCGAGAAGGTCGGGCGCGCCCCGTCCACCGTGCTCATCGCGGGAGAGAGCGGCACCGGCAAGGAGGTCGTGGCCCGGGCCATCCACGCGCGGAGCGCCGGGCGCGAGCAGCCGTTCGTCGCCATCAACTGCGGCGCGATCCCCGAGGGGCTCATCGAGAGCGAGCTCTTCGGCCACGAGAAGGGGGCCTACACTGGCGCCGCCGAGGCGCGCGCCGGCCTCTTCGAGGTGGCCGGCACCGGCACGCTGTTCCTCGACGAGGTGGGGGAGCTGCCGCCGGCCGTCCAGGTGAAGCTGCTCCGCGCCCTCCAGGAGCGCCGCGTCCGCCGGGTGGGCGGCTCGAGCGACCTCGCCTTCGCCGCCCGCATCCTCGCCGCGACCAACCGGGAGCTCGCCGCCGAGGTGAAGGCGGGCCGGTTCCGCGAGGATCTCTTCTACCGGCTGAACGTGATCCAGATCCGGGTCCCCGCCCTGCGCGAGCGGCGCGAGGACCTCCCGCTCTTCGTGCGCCACTTCCTGGAGCGGTTCGCCGCCGAGCAGAGCCGGCCGTGCCTGGCGCTCTCGCCCGAGGCGGAGCGGCTCCTCGCCGCCCACCCGTTCCCCGGCAACATCCGCGAGCTCGCGAACGTCGTCGAGCGGGCCGTCACGCTCTGCGACGGCGACGTGATCGGGCCGGGCGACCTCCCTCCGGCGCTGCGCGGTCTCGCCGACGCGCCGGACGGCGGCGACCCGCCGTCGGTGCTGCCCGACGCGGGAATGGACCTGCAGGCACACCTCGACGCCATCGAGCGCCAGCTCCTCGAGCAGGCGCTCCAGCGGACGGACGGCGTGAAGACCGAGGCCGCCCGCCTGCTGGCGCTCACCTTCCGATCGCTGCGCTACCGCCTCGCCAAGTACGGCATCGACGGCAGCTAGCCCTCACTTGCAGTTCGCCGGCGCGACGCCGTCCTTGGACGCGTGGCGGCAGTCGTGCGTCTCCCGGTCGATCGGGACCCACTCGGTGGGCGAGGCGATGTCCTGCACCTCGCCGAGCGCCACGTTGGAGCCGCCCTGCGGGATGCGGACCGACGTCAGGCCGAAGCTGACCTGCCCGGAGCTGACGTACGCGACCAGCTTCCCGATGTGCGGCGGCACCAGCGACTCGTTCTGCTGGAACCGGGAGAGCGTGCCGTCGAGGTTCAGGCAGAGCCCGCCCGTGCTCGGCGCCGCGCCGTAGAGGAACGAGAGCTGCGTGCGCGCCGCCTTGCACGGCGAGTTGACGGGGCAATTCGTGGTGGTGTCCCAGGCGCCCCTCGGCACCATCGTCTGCATGGTGTTCCAGAAGGTGCAGCTCGCCTCGACGGCGGAGACCGAGGCGTTCCGCTCGTCGGTGCGGTAGCGGTGGTAGTCCACGCCGTTGAGCGTGACGTCCGCCGGGAAGACCGTGCTCGGGTCGCCGTGGTCGAAGTAGTACTTCCAGCCCGGCCCGTCGGCTGTGGCGAGCGGGTTCGTCGCGGGCGCCTGGTCGTACGCGTTGATGTCGACGAGGTCGGCCTCGCTCAGCCGGGCCGCGTCGTACAGCTTCGCGCCGGCGAGGTCGTGGAAGATCCGGCGGTCCCCGGTCTTCTCGAAGACGAGCACGGAGAAGAACCAGTTCCGCAGGTCCACGTTGCCCTTGAGATCGATGCCGATCCCGGACTCGTTCAGGGCCGACGGCTCGCAGCTCCCGGAGGCGTTGCAGGCGACGGAGAGCCGCTTCGTGGTGGTCTCCGCGTCGGTCGAGCAGGTCTTCGTCGACGGGCAGGTGATGAGGAGGCGGTCGATCGCGTGCGTCTGGGTGGTGGCGGCGGTGCCCGCGGGCGCGGTCGCCGTCACGGCGTAGCTCGTGGTGTCGTAGCCCGAGCACGCGGCCGGGTGGTTCGCCCGGTAGGTCTGCTTCCCGAGCAGCGGCTCCACGCCGTAGGTCGCCCCGGCGCCGCCCGACGCGCTCTCGAGCTTCACCGTGCAGCCCTTCTGCACGCACGCGCGCAGGTTGTCGGGCCCGCAGATGCCGCCGACCGGGTCGAGCAGGTTGTAGCGATCGCCCGTCCCGGCGAGCACGCGGTAGAGCCCGTTCGCCTGCAGGGGCAGGTTGGAGGTGATGTAGAAGAACGGCTGCCCCCCGCAGTAGTTGAGGCCGCAGGAGAGCGCGGACGACTTGCCGTTCTGGAAGATCCGCGCGCCGTACCAGTTGTCCACCTTCTTCGTGGTCGAGTCGATCGTCCCCGGGTCGCTGAAGCGCAGCACCCAGAGCTGGCCGCCCGTGTCGCCGAAGGTGGCGGTGTCGAAGTACCCGTCGAGCGCGGCGGCCGAGAGGAAGTTGGCCTCCTTCCCCCACATCATCATCGCGACCGAGGCGGCGACCGGGTAGTGCAGGTTGCAGCGCGGGTCCTTGGTCGCGTCGCAGGCGCTCGCGGCGCCTGCCGGCTGGCTGAAGTCCCAGATCTCCTCGCCCGTGGCGACGTCCACCATGTGGACGCCGCGCCCCTTGGTGTACTGCACGTCGAACCCGCCGTTCAGGAAGGCCACCCAGCGCTCCTCGAAGCAGCGCGTCGTGCCGTCCGCCTTCGCGAACTCCTGCAGGCTGCCGCTGCACGGCGGGGCGCCCCCGTCGATGCGCACCGGGCCGATCGGCGGCGGCTTCGGGACGAACTCGACGTAGGTCTCGCCGAACGCGAGCGACTCCGGGTCGTCGGGCTGCGGGTAGAGCCACAGGAAGCGCGGCTTCCCGTCGAGGTCGGCGCCCGCGTCGGTCACGTCGAGCGCGAAGAAGTGGGTCCCGCCGCGCCGCTCGCCCACCACCGCGATGGTGTGGAACTCGGTCCCCTCGCGGATCCCGTTCGCGTTGGTGGAGCTTCCGGTCTTGTTCGGCTCGCCGCCGTCCATCCAGACGTCGCGGACCATCGGCGTGCCGTCCACGAAGAAGTGGTGCGTCCCCTCCAGCAGGAGGTGGAGCTTGGGCAGGAGGTCGGGCGGGATGAAGCCCCACAGCTCGTAGCCGATGGTGTCCGCCGGCGCCTTGGTGGGGCGGTCCTCGTGGAAGCCCTCGTAGGGCGGCTTGCCCTCGTCCGGCGTGGTCCGGTCGTCGTCGGCCTTCTTCCACACGCCGGTGGTGATGGCGTGCAGCATCCCGTCGTTCGCCCCGACCAGCGCGTACTTCTGGCGGAGCCGGTACTTGTCGTGCTTCGCGTAGTCGTCGTAGGCGTTCGCGTTCGTGCCCGAGGACGGGTTCTTGATCGACTTCGAGAAGAGCGACGGCAGGCACTGCGGGTGGAGGCCGCGCGGGCAGAGGTAGCCCGTGGACGGGAGCGGCGGCCAGACCTCGATGGGCGACGAGTGGAAGATGTCGCCGAGCTGGTACTGGCGCGTGCAGTAGCCGGTGGGGAGCGAGGCGCTCGCCTTCACCGCCGCCCACTCCTGGCAGTCGCGCTCGTTGAAGACGTCGGCGCCGCGCACGAACTGGAGGATCACCTTCGCGCAGCTCTCGTAGTTGCCGGTGGCGACCTCGGCGGCGATGATCGGGCCGGCCGGGTTCTCCACGGTCGCGAGCCGCTGGGCGAGGTTCGAGCAGACGCGCCGGCCGCGCACGTTGAGGTACGGCATGATGGCCGCGGCGTTGGTGTCGTTCACCTCGAGGACGGGGTCGCTCGCGTCGAGTTTCCGGTCGCCGCCCGAGTCCACCACCGTGTAGATCTTGCGCTGCGTCCAGGCGCGGTAGCTCGGGTTGTCCGTGATGACCTGGTTCCCGGTGACGGCGTCGGTGCTGACGATCACGGGCGAGAGGTTCCGGCCGGCGTCCCACTTCGGCACGGCGTCGGCGCTCGCGTCGGCGTCCGCGCAGTCGGCGCAGAGGTTCCCGTAGCCGCAGGCCGCCCGGTTGCGGGGCGAGTTCTTCTTGAACGCGCCCGTGCCATCCTCCTGGATGAAGTCGCCGTCGGCGTCCTTCAGGAAGACGCTCGTGCAGCGGCCGTCGCAGTCGTAGTCGCCGTTGGCCGGCCCGCTCGAGGCCTTCGGCGCGGGCACGCAGGGCGGCTCGTCGCCCGTGAACTCGCTGTACAGGTCGAAGGCGTAGAGGTGGCCGTCCCAGTGCGCCGAGCGCGCCGGCTCGAAGCGGGGCACG